>Ga0209066_10002216_pt1 | contig 24083 bp, 25 predicted proteins | sample All_14_2_FD_187198 | JGI IMG/M metagenome (GOLD analysis project Ga0209066, IMG submission 187198) | Freshwater microbial communities in response to fracking from Pennsylvania, USA - Allegheny Zone_MetaG_DW_15 (SPAdes) (version 2) ... | reverse complement strand
GCGCTGAACATCCAGGGCGGGCGGTCGATCCGCACCTATGACCGCTTCAACTACCGGATATTCGCCCTCGACACCCCGATGCTGCCCGGCGAGCGGCGGACGATCAGCTTCACCACCGAGCGGGCGCAGCGTGGCTTCCGCAACAGCGGCAATGAGACCCGCGTCGTCCCCAACGGGACCTTCGTGAACAACGCCGAGTTCGCGCCGGCCCTCGGTATGGAGCGCAACGGCCTGCTGCAGGACCGCGCCAAGCGCCGCAAGTACGGCCTGCCGGTCGAGCAGCGGATGCCCAAGCTGGGCGACGCGGCCTCGCGGCAGTTCAACTACCTGCGCCATGACGCCGACTTCGTGACCGCCGACATCACCATCAGCACGGTCGCCGACCAGACGCCGATCGCCCCGGGGTACAAGGTCTCGGACGTCACCCGCGACGGCCGTCGCATCGCGCGGTTCGTGACCGAGTCGCCGGTCATGCCGTTCTTCTCGGTGCAGTCGGCCCGCTACAAGGTCTCGCGCGAGACCTACAAGGGCATCGACATCGCGGTCTATTACGACCCGCGCCATCCCTGGAATGTCGAGCGGATGAAGACCGGGGCCAAGGCGTCGCTGGACTACTACCAGGCCAACTTCAGCCCCTACCAGTTCCGCCAGTTGCGGTTCCTGGAGTTCCCGGCCTACGACGATTTCGCCCAGGCCTTCGCCAACACCATGCCCTGGTCGGAAAACCTCGGCTTCATCGCCGACTACAGCGACCCGTCGAAGATCGACATGGTCACCTACATCGGCGCCCACGAGATCGGGCACCAGTGGTGGGCGCACCAGGTGGTCGGCGCCGACCAGCAGGGTTCGACCTCGCTGTCGGAGACCCTGGCCCAGTATTCGGCGCTGATGGTCATGAAGCGGATGTACGGCGAGGACCAGATCCGCAAGTTCCTGAAGTTCGAGCTCGACAGCTATCTGCGCGCGCGCGGCGGCGAGGTGGTCGAGGAACTGCCGCTCTACCGGGTCGAAAACCAGGGCTACATCCACTACCGCAAGGGCTCGCTGGTCATGTACCGGCTGCAGCGGGAGATCGGCGAGGCGGCGGTGAACCGCGCGCTGCAACGGATCCTGCGCATCCATGCCTTCAACGGCGCGCCCTATCCGACCTCGATCGACCTGATCAGCGCGCTGCGCGCCGAGGCGCCGGCCGACAAGCAGGACCTGATCACCGACCTGTTCCAGAAGATCACCCTCTACGACATCCAGACCCGGTCGGTCGCGGTGAAGAAGCGGGCGGACGGCCGGTTCGACGTCACGCTGACGGTGCAGGCCCGCAAGCTCTACGCCGACGGCAAGGGCAAGGAGACCGAGGCGCCGCTCAGCGAGACCCTCGACGTGGGACTGTTTACCGCGATGCCGGGTGACAAGGGCTTCTCGGGAAAGAGCGTGGTGACCATGGTCAAACGCCCGATCCGTTCGGGAACCCAGACCCTGACCTTCACGGTTGATCGTGCGCCGCGCTACGCCGGGGTCGATCCCTACAACTACCTGATCGACCGCAACTCTGACGACAACGTCGCCAAGGTCGGGGGCTGAGCCCCCGACCCCGACGTCGCCGCTACGACAGGCTGTCGCGAAGCGTACGCGCCTTGTCCAGGTGCTCCTGGATGGTCGGCAGCATCGCCGCCGCCGCGTCCTTGATCTGCGGGGTGTCGCCGTCCTGGGCGTAGCGACTCACCAGGTTCAGCGTCGCCTGATGGGCGTCGACCTGACCGTTCATGTAGGCCTTGTCGAAGCTCGCTGCGTCCACCGAGCGCAGATCGGCCAGCGCCGTCGCCTTGTCATCGGGCAGCGTCGCCGGCGGCGTGATCATCAGGCCCGAGGCGGCGATGGCCGCCGTGAGATCAGCGGTCGTCCGGGCATGACCCTCGACCATCATCTGCGCGAAGGCCTTCACCTGGGCGTTGGTGGAACGCTCCAGCGCGATCTTGCCGGTCTCGATCTCGAACATGTCGCTGGCCGCGGCCTTGGCGACGAACGCCGGCGCCGAGGTCTCGTCGGTGGGCGTCGGGATGGTCGCGGCTGGATTGGCGTCGGGCGCGACCGCTTCGGTCCGGTCGGACTGACCGCAGCCGGCGAGCGTCAGGGACAGGGCGGCGGCGCCGACGAGCAGGAAGTGACGAGTCATGGGAGTACTCCGACGAAAGTTGACAAGGTCTCCCGCTCCCCCCAAGCGAGCACGTCACAAATTAAGCCACGGGGGCGGGATGAGTTCCGACGCGAGCACCAGGCCGGGTCCGCTCGATGGCCTGACGGTCATCGAGATGGGCACGCTGATCGCCGGCCCGTTCTGCGGCCAGATCCTCGGCGACTTCGGGGCCACGGTGATCAAGATCGAGGATCCGAAGGCGGGCGATCCGATGCGCCAGTGGGGACGCTCCCTGCCCAAGGGCCACTCGCCCTGGTGGCCGGTGATCGGGCGCAACAAGCACTCGGTGACCCTGGATCTGCGCACGGCCGAGGGGCAGGACATCGCCCGGCGGCTGATCGGCGGGGCCGACGTTCTGGTCGAGAACTTCCGGCCGGGCGCGATGGAAAAATGGGGCCTCGGCTACGAGCGCCTGTCGGCGGACAACCCCGGACTGGTCATGGCGCGGGTGTCGGGCTTCGGCCAGACCGGCCCCTATTCGTCGCGCGCCGGCTACGCCCTGATCGGCGAGGCGATGGGCGGGCTGCGCTACATCACCGGCGAGCCTGACCGCGCCCCGGCCCGCGCGGGCATCTCAGTCGGCGACAGCCTGGCCGGACTGCACGCGGCGCTGGGGACCATGATGGCCCTCCACGCCCGCCATCGCAGCGGCAAGGGCCAGATTGTCGATGCGGCGATCTACGAAAGCGTGCTGTCGGTGATGGAGAACCTGATCACCGAGTACGGCCTGACTGGCTACGTCCGCGAACGATCGGGTTCGGTGCTGCCGGGCATCGCGCCGTCAAACGCCTACCCCACGAAGGACGGCGCGCTGGTGGTCATCGGCGCCAACCAGGACACCCTGTTCCGGCGCCTTTGCGACGCCATGGGCCGGCCGGAGCTGGCGCAGGATCCACGCTACGCCGGCCATGCCGCCCGCGGCGAGAACCAGGCGCAGCTCGACGCTCTGATCGGCGCCTGGACCGCGACGCTGGACGCCGATGCGCTGCTGGCGCTGATGGAGACCAGCGGCGTCGCCGCCGGCCGGGTCTATCGCGCGCCGGACATGCTCGCCGATCCGCAGTTCGCGGCGCGCGAGGCGATCGTGGAGATTCCGCACCCGGTGTTCGGCGAGGTGAAGATGCAGAACGCCTTTCCCAAGCTTACAGAAACGCCGGGGGCGGTGCGCTGGCCGGGTCCGGCCCTCGGCGAACATACCGACGCGGTTCTGGCCGAACGGCTGGGACTGTCGGATGACGAGATCAGCGGCCTGCGCGAACGCGGCGTGATCTAGCGCCCCACCGCCTCGGCCAGCGCCCGCACGATCTGGTGCACATTGTAGGGTTTGCGCACGACCGGCGCGTCGAACCCCTCGGGCGCGCCGCGCTCGCCGTAGCCTGTGGCGAACACGAACGGCGTCCCGCGGGCCCGCAGCGCCTCGGCCAGGGGGGCCACGGAGGCGCCGTTGAGATTGGCGTCGAGCACGGCGGCGTCGATGTCCAGGTCGAGCATCGCCATGCCCTCCTCAAGCTCCGCCGCGTTGCCCGCGATGATGGCGCCCGCGTCCTGCAACCCCGCCTCCAGTTCGAGGGCCAGCAGGACCGCGTCCTCGACGATCAGGACCCGCAGGCCGCGAATGCTGGCCTCGGCCGTGGGCTGCCCCAGCGACGCCCCGACGACCGGGACGGGCGGCTCCTCGACCGGCGCCAACAGCGTGTCGGCCGGCGCCTTGTCGAGCACCACGCCCGCGTCGCCGTAGATCCGGGCTCTCAGGCCGTCGACCCGATAGTCGATCTCCACCGCGCCGCCGAGTTCCCGGCCGGTGACTTGTTCCAGCAGCGTCGAGCCGAAGCCGCGTCTTTCCGGCGGCTTGACCGGCGGGCCCCCGGCTTCCGACCATTCGATGACGAAGCCGCCGTCGGCCGTCCGGGACCATTGAACCTCGATGCGGCCGCTCTCTCTCGACAGCGCCCCGTACTTGACCGCGTTCGTGGCCAGCTCGTGCAGCGCCAGCGACGCCGCGTTGGCGGCCCTCGGCTTGAGGGTGATCTCCGGTCCTTCCCAGCGCGCCTGGCCCGGGGCCAGGCCGCCGAGCTCGGCGGCGGCGATGTGGGCCAGGCTGGCGCCGCGCCAGCGCGTCGCGGTCAGTAGCTCGTGGGCCGAGGCCATCGCCTTCAGCCGCCCGGCGAACGCCGCCAGGAAGCCTTCGGTCGAGGTCGTCTTGCGCGCCGACTGGGCGGCCAGGGACTGGACGGCGGCCAGAACATTCTTAACCCGGTGATCGAGTTCGGCCAGCAGCACCTCGCGGTGCTCCTCCTCGTCCTTCGACTCGGTGATGTCTCGGACGACGCCGATCACCCGCAGTGGCAGCCCCTGTTCGTCGAGGGCGAGGACGCCGGCGCCCTGCATCCAGCGCTGGCGACCGTCATCTGGTCGGATCATGCGGTACTGGACCGAATACCGGCCCTCGGTGCGCAGACCGTCCGCGACCGCCTTGCGCAGGGCGTCCGCGTCCGCCGGATGCACGAAGCGGAACGAGATCTCGCCGCCTTCGCCGCGAGCGGCTGACCAGTTGAGACCCGTCAGAGCCTTCATCCGATCACTGACGAAGAGGGTGTCCTCGCCCATGTCCCATTCGAACTCGCCAAGGCCCGCCGCGTCCAGCGCCAGCTCCACCCTCTGATGGTCCAGCCGGGCGCGGCGCTGATTCTCGATGACCTCCGCGTCATGGACAAGCATCTCGATGGTCAGGGAGGCGAGATCCTCAAGCGCCATCCGCTCGGCGTCGTCATGCGGCGCGTGCGGCTCGGGGTCGCCCACGGACAACACCCCGACCACTTCACCGCCGGGGGCCACCAGCGGCGCCCCGGCGTAGAAGCGCACGTCGACCTGCCCGAGAGATGACCGGATAGCATCGAAACGGGGATCGGTGGACAGGTCGTCGATGAAGACGGTCTCGCTCGAGCGCACCATGTGGTCCGCCAGGCTGCCGGCGCGCGGGTACTGTCCGGACGGAACGCCGATCCTGGCCTTGTGCCAGAGCCTGTCGGCGTCGACGAGCACGATCGCGGCGCGTGGCGCCCGCAGGACCAGCGCGGCCGTGCGGACGATGCGATCGAAGCGGACGTCGGAGCCGCTGTCGAGCGCATGCAGGGTCCTGAGCGCCCGCAGTCTCGCCGCCTCACGTTCCGCGCCCGCCTGTGCCGCTGCGTCATCCATCTCCCGATCATAGCCCCTCGCCCCGGCTCGCGCGAGACGCGACAGCGGACGGCCCGGGGGACAATCGCCGTCTCGCAGCGGCGAACACCGCAAATCGCCGTTCCCTAGACGGCCTTGTGCCGCTAGGGTGGAACCCCTCTCGCGGCCTCGCGTTGGTCCCACTTGATCCCTCCCCCCTGGAAGGCTCGCCGGAACCGGCGCGCCCGCGAATCTGGAGAACGCCTATGCCGAGCAACGGCCCGACCAACGTCACCACCCCCGCCGCCGGTGAAGCCGAACAGGCCAAGGCCGCGCTGAAGAACGCCGCCAAGCATGCGGAGCGCAGCTTCGTGGACGCCGCCGACCAGGCGCGCGAGAAGCTGACCGAGGCGGCGCACCGCACCGAGGCCGCCGTGCGTGAGGGTATCGAAACCCTCCGCGCCCAGAGCCGCGCCTACACAGACAACGCCGGCGAGCAATTCGAAGTGGCCCAGCGCTACGTCGTCGACCGCGTCAAGGAACGTCCCGTCACCGCCACGCTCGCCGGGATCGGCGTCGGTCTGTTGATCGGTCTCCTGCTGGCCGGCCGGGGCGATCGCCGCTGATGATGGAACGGACGCTGATGGCCCTCGCGGCCGCCGCCGCCATAGCCGCCGCAGCGGCCGTCGGCGTCTTTTCCGCCTTCTTCGCGCTGTTCGCGCTGGTCGAGCCCCGCTTGGGCGCGGCCGGCGCGGCGGCGGTGGTCTCCGCCAGCGCAGCCGTCCTGGTCGCGGTGGCGGGCTTCATCGCCGCGCGGAAGGTTGAGGGCGACAAAAGGACGACGGCGGCGGCGACGCCTGACGCCGGTCTTGTCGACACCATCCTGACGCTGGTTCGCGAGCGCCCGTTGCTGGCGTCTGGAGCCGCCGTGGCCGCCGGAATCTACGCCCTGCGCAATCCGCAACTGATCGCCGCGGTGCTTCGCGCGTTCATGGACAAGCCATCCAACCCGAAACGATGACGGGCGCCTGACTTCCCCGGGCGTCCCCCCGGAGTGAAGTCATGTTTATCCTTCCCGACCTGCCCTATCCCGCCACCGCTCTTGAGCCGGTGATCAGCGCCCGTACGCTGGGCTTTCACCATGGCAAGCACCACAAGGCCTACGTCGATACGCTCAACACCCTTCTGGCGGAGTCCGGCGACAAGCCGGCCTCGCTGGAGGCGGTTGTTCGCGAGGCGGCCGGGAGTCCAGGGCGCGGCAAGCTCTTCAACAACGCAGCTCAGGCCTGGAACCACGCCTTCTTCTGGGACTCCATGACGCCGGCCGCCGCGCCGCCGACCGGGGATCTGGCGAGTGCGATCAATGATGCCTTTGGCGACCTGGCGGCCCTTCGCAAGGCGTTCGTCGCCGAGGGCGTCGGCCACTTCGCGTCCGGTTGGGTCTGGCTCGTCGTCGAAGGCGATGCGCTGAAGGTGATCTCAACCCACGACGCCGACGACACGCTTCCGCACAAGGGGGTCACGCCGCTGCTGGTCTGCGACCTGTGGGAGCACGCCTACTATCTCGACCATCAGAATGACCGGAAGGGCTTCCTGGAGGCCTGGTTCGACACCTTGCCGAACTGGGCGCTCGCCGCCCGCCAGCTCGCCGCATCGCGCGGCGACGGCGACATCTGGGCCTATCCCCTGCCCGTCAACCCCTGAGGGAACGCAGGTCGCGGAGAGGCGTTTCCAGATCATCGGGCCGCGTTGACCGGTCGGGCTGAAATGGAGATTCACGAATGCTCAGGTGGGCGCTTATTTTTCTGGTCGTGGCGTTGATCGCCGCGTTCCTGGGCTTTGGCGGACTTGCCGGCACGGCCGTCGACATCGCCAAGATCCTGTTCTTTGTCTTCCTCGTGCTGTTCGTCGTTTCCGGCGTCATGCACCTGGTGCGAGGTCGGGCGCCCTAGACGGCGCCAGACCTGCAAAACTGAAGCGGCGGCGGGGTGACCCGCCGCCGTTCTCACGTCAGGACGGCCGCCGGTCGATCCGCCAGGTTCGCCAGGGCTCGAAGTGCGAGCCGGCCCACGCCAGCGCTGTCACGGTCACGCTGTCATCGGCGATCTCTATGCAGTTGAAGCCGATCGGCACGCCGCGCTCGCGGATCGACAGGGTGCTGGCGCCGACGGCCCAGGTGCGACCGTCCCCGCCGGGATAGGGCAGGGCGAAGGGTGCGTGGACGTGTCCGGTGAGCACCAGGTCGACTTCGCCCTGCGAAAAGGTCTCCGCCGCCCGCCGCCCGCCATGGACCTTGCCGCTCATCGGCCCGCCGATCATCTCGACCAGCGGATGGTGACAGGCGACGACCTTCAGCGACCCGGGCCGGGCGCTGGAGAGGGAGCGGACCGCCCGCCGGGCCTGGCCCTGGGTGATGGCGCCTTTGGACCAGTTGGCGCGCAATTGGGCGCCGCGGGCGGTGTTCACCGGCGCGATGGCCACGCCGGCCCGCTGAACCGGCCCGTCCTGCAGGGCGCCGAAATAGGTCTCGTAGCGCTTCCACGGCTGAAACAGCCGGTGCGCCAGACTGTAGTACGGCGTGTCGTGGTTGCCCGGAACGACGAGGAACTCGGAGGCGAGGCTGTGAATCCACTTCCGCGCGGCCGCGAACTCGACGGGTGATCCCTCGCGTGTGACATCGCCGGTGATCACGGTCAGGTCGGGGCGATGCTCGGCGATCCAGGCCCTGGCGCCCGCCACCGCATCGACATGCTCGCCGCCGAAGTGAATGTCGGAAAGATGGGCGAGACGGCGGACGGTCATGCATCCGGCTCCGTCGGCGGCGCGGGGACGAGCGCCCTGAACGCGACGGGCAGGAACCGGAAGTCGGAGACAGCGTCAAGAGTGGTGGGTTCGCCGTCCAGGACGGCCGGAATGCGCCCGGCGGCCCATGCACGGCCGCGCCGACACCGCCCGGCGTTGACGGCGGGATCAGATCTCCAGTCGCCCTGGGCGGCGTGGAAGCCAAGGCGGAAGACCTCCAGGGCGTTGCCCGGATCCAGGGCCGCCGCTTCAAGGTAGCCGTCCGTCTCGTCCATGGCCTTCGAAACCAGGGGCGTCATCAGGACCAGCGCCTCGGTTTTACGGCGGGGCGCCCCGTCCAGCGAGAAGCGAAGGCGACCGGAGAAGGCGCTGCGCATGGCGCGGCGGGCCCGCAGGATCGCCAGTCGCAGCTTGCCCTCCCGCGCGGACTCCCGCGCGCGAGCCCAGAGGGCCGGCGACCCCAGGATGGCCGCCACATAGAAGCGCTGACCTTCGATCTCGCCGCCCGCGACCGGCTTGACGATGCCATCGGCCAGGATGTCGGCGAGGGCGGTTTTCCAGTCCCGCTCGCCGTAAAGCGCGCCCGGAAGCATGTTCATCGTACCCCCCGGCAGCGGCGCGACCAGTGGACCGTCCGCCCCCGCCATCTCGGCGGCCGCGCGGGCGGTGCCGTCGCCGGCCACGATCGCCAGCAGGTCAGGGGCAGCGTCCAGCGCCTGGCGCAGACAGGCCTCCACGCCGTCGTCGCCGGGAACGCGAACCGAACCGGCCACCCCGGCCTCGGCCAGGATGCGCTCGGCCTCGGTGACGGCGTCGGGACCGGCGCTGCCCGAGAGGGGGTTCACCACCACCTCGACGCGCCTGATCACGACCCTGTCCGGTCTCATACCCACGTTCAACGCCTCGCCCGACTTTACTGTCACACCGCTAACGGGAACGGGGCCCACAGGTTCCTGACCGGAACTCCTACGGGAGCGCCGCGTTGCCAATGCCGATGGGGGCCGAACTGACCTTGGAGAGGCATATGAACAAGACTCTGACACGCACCGCCCTGGCGATCGCCGCCGTGGGCCTGTTGACCGGCGCCTGCACGACAACGGGCAACGTGGAACGCAACGCCGCCGGCGGCGCGGCGCTCGGCGCGATCGCCGGCGCGGTGATCGGCAACAACGTCGGCAGCGGCGACGCCGGGACCGGCGCGGCGATCGGCGCCGCGGTCGGCGGCACCGCCGGCGCGATCAAGGGCTGCCGCGAGGATGGCGGCTGTGGCGCTGTCGCCAACCGGCGCCAGTACTATGACGAAGCAGCCGGTCGATACTATTACTACGATCAGGCGACCGGCCGGTACTACTGGGAAGACGGCCGTCCCCGGTAACGGATCGACGGATCACTGTTTTTCAGCGACCATCAGGGCGGCCGGCGTTTGCGCCGGCCGTTCTTTTTCATGGGTGAGGCAGGATGAGCGCTATGTGGAAACACGGACTGGCGGCAATGGCGGTTCTGTCGGGCCTCGCCGTCGCGGGCTGCGCCACTCCGTCCCGGGTGGCCCGTACGAACCTGTGCGAGGATCTCAAGGTTTCGATCTACTTCGATGACGGATCGGCCAGGATCACGCGGGATGCCCGGCAGGTTCTGGTCGAGGCGGCCGAAATGCGCGCCACCTGCGCCCTTGGCGTTGTCGACGTGGTTGGCCTCGCCGACGCGGTCGGCGACCCCCAGGCCAACCTTGCGCTGTCTGCACAGCGCGCGAAGACTGTCACCCAGACCCTGGGCGGTCTCGGGTTCGGAAACGTCAGGATCGAGGCCGCCGGCGCGTCCGGCGCGGCGACCGCCGGTGGTGAGCTTCGGCCGCTCCGCCGCCGCGCCGATCTGATCTTCAAGAGCTCCGGCCAGTAGCGCAAGAAAAAGGGTGGGCCCTTGCGGGTCCACCCTCGAAGTTCGGCATCATCGAGAAAGGGGGTGCGGAGACGGCAGGCTGACTATTGCCAGCCTCAAGTCGGGGGGGGCGTCGCCGTCTCCGCAAATTGTAAACGCGATCCCCGCGATATCCGTTCCCGCGACCCGCGGTTTTTTTCAGCCCACGAGCGAGTCCTTGCCCTGCAAGGAACAGCGCCCGCGCCGGGACGTTCCTCCTCTCGATACCCAGAGAAAACAGGAGGCGTCCATGGCCACATTCTTCAACCGAGTCCCGCCGGCCGAGTCCGGTCACGAGGTCCTGGAGGCGACCGACGCCCGCCAGGGGCGCTGGGGGCGGCATGCGTTCTGGATGCTGATCGCCTCGACGGCGCTGGCCGTGGTGGCGCTGTTCACCGCATGGGCCTTCTACTCCGGCGCCTTCACCGAGGCCAATGAAGCCAACACGCCGACCGCCGCCGAAGCCGCAGCGACGACGGGGCCGGTCACCAACGTCAAACAGTAGGCGCGGAGCGGGAGGCGGCTAGGCCGCCTTCCGCGTCCGTCCGGGGTGGAAGAACAGCGCCTGGCCGATTGCCGCCTTCACCGTTTCCGGTTGGAAGGGTTTGGTGATCAGAAAGGTCGGCTCCGGCCGCTCGCCTGTCAGCAGGCGCTCGGGGAACGCGGTGATGAAGATCACCGGCACGTCGTAACGCTCCAGTATGTCCTTCACCGCGTCGATGCCGGAGGAGCCGTCCGCCAGCTGGATGTCGGCCAGCACAAGGCCCGGCATCTTGTTGGCGACCGCCGTCAGCGCTTCGGTGCGGGTGGCGGCGATGTCGACCACGGAGTGGCCCAGTTCACGAACCAGCGCCTCGATGTCAGCGGCGATGACCGGCTCGTCCTCGATGATCAGCACATCGGTCGCCAGTTCCGCGTCGATCTCGTTCTGCGCCTCGGCGATCAGACGCTCGATGTCCGGAAAGTCGGTATCGAGAATCTGGGCCGCTTCGGTCGGGGTGAATCCTTCCAGGGCGGTCAGCAGAAACGCCTGTCGCGATCGTGGCGCGATGCGCAGAAGCCGCTGGCTGGGATCATGCCCGGTGTGTTCGTCAACCCGGTCTTCCAGACGGGCGCCGGAGCTGCACCAGATCGCGTGGAACACGTGATAGAGGGCAACCCTCGGCGACAGCCGGTTATCGAGTTGCTTGTCGCCGGCCGCCAGGGCTTCCAGCGCGACTCGCACATACTGGTCGCCGGAAACCTGGTCGCCCGTAAGGGCGCGCGCGTACCGACGCATATAGGGCAAATGCGGTGCAAGACGTGCAAGAAGACTCATGACCCCTCCCGTTCCTATGTCTTCGTTGAGACGTGACAAAACCGCCCTTGGCAGGCCGTAGCGCACCCCTTCAGATGCTCGAACGTCCTCGTGAGACGAAGGTTCCCACAGGGCGCACACTGCGTCATCATTTAGAACAAGGTTACGGGAACCCGGCGGACAGGTGCGGCGTTGAGCGAGCGAGGTACAGTTCAAAACAGGGGGCAGGCGCTGGCCGGCGCCGATATGATGATCGAACAAAATCCCATGGACGAACGTCGCAAGGGCTCAGCCCCTCTGGATGAAACCCGGCTTCGCCAACGCGCCATCGGCGTGAAGCTTCGTCAGATGTTTGACGAGGTGGTCAATGAGCCTGTCCCGGACGAGTTCCTGGACATTCTCCGCAAGGCCGACGAAACCCCCGGAGATCGCTGATGGCTGCCGTTCAGGACGAGCGCCACGCGGCTATGACCGACCGTGAGCGCGACTCGATTTTCCAGCGCGAGCTGGTGAAGCTCATCCCCCATCTCCGGGCCTTTGCCCGCACCCTGACGGGCGACGCCACCCAGGCGGACGACCTGGCGCAGGATGCGATGATCAAGGCCTGGGACGCCCGCAAGAGCTTCCAGCTGGGCACCAACATGAAGGCCTGGACCTTCATGATCCTGCGCAACCAGTTCTATTCGGACAAGCGCCGGTCCTGGCGCCAGATTCAGCTCGACCAGGAAGCGGCCGAGCGCACCCTGGTGGCCGTCGACAATCCTGAGGCTCCCGTTGCGCTCGACGAGTTGCGGCTCGCGATGGCCATGCTGCCCGACGAACAGCGCGAGGCGTTGATCCTAGTCGGGGCGGGCGGCTTCGCCTACGAGGAGGCGGCCGACATCTGCGGCTGCGCTGTCGGCACGGTGAAGAGCCGGGTCAGCCGCGCGCGCAAGGCGCTGCAAGGCATCCTGGAAGCAGGCGACTATGATCGCGACGGCGGCTCCGCCGGCGACGCCATGCGTTCGATCCTGGCCGATGCGGAGCGTTTGAGCGCCGCCCGGTGAGGCTTTTGGGGCGGCTTCGCTGGGGACCTGACACCACCATCCGGGTCCGGCTTGGCGTCGCGCTGGCCATTGCCCTGGCTCCGGTGCTCCTGCTGGGCGCCGGCCAGTCGATCCTGGCCTACCAGCGGGAAGCCGCCGACCGGCAGGCCGTCCTTGAATCCGCAGCGCAGCGGAGCGCCGCCACGGCCAGGGCGCGCATCGAGGCGGCGAGCGTCCTGCTGGAAACGCTCGGACCGGGCGTGATCGGCATGGATTGCTCCGGCCGCCTGACCGAAATCCGCCGGCGCCTCGACGGCTACGCTAACCTGATCCGCTTCGACCGGATCGGCCGGGTCGCTTGCGCGGCGGCGGGCGTTCCGGCCGACCCCGAGCGCCGCGACCGGGACTGGTTCCGCGCGCTGGCGGCGGGGCAGGATCAGTTCGTCACCCTGACCCCGGGGGCCAGCTACGCCGACGAGCCGGCGCTGTTCGCCGCGGTGCGGTCGGTGGACCCGCAGGGCGGCTTCAGCGTCCTGGCGGCGGTCATACCGCTCTCCAGCCTGCGCCCGGAACTGTCGGACCGCTCGTTGCCGCGCCAGTCGCAGGTGGCCATCGTGGATCGCCGCGGAGAGCTGCTGTCGGTCACCGATCCGACAGCCTTCCCCGATGATGTCAGAGGCTGGGTTGATCGGGCTGCGGCGGGCAACTCGGTCCTGGTCTACACGAACGGTCAGGACGGCGTGCGGCGCGCCTATTCTGTCGCGCCCCTGGTCGACGACGACGTGTTCGTCATCCTGTCGGCGCCCTCGCGCGGGCTGTTCGCCACGGCCTGGCTCGATCCCATGTCCGGGATCGTGTTTCCGCTGATCGCTTTCGCGGTAGCCCTGCTGGCGGTGTTTTTCGCCGCTGAGCGTGGCGTCGGCCGCTGGATCGTCTACCTGCAGCGGATCGCCGCCATCTACGCCCGCGGACGGTTCACGGTCAGGCCGCTGCAGGCCGACCGTGCGCCGCCGGAAATCCGGGAGCTGGCGGAGACACTCGACCACATGGCGGCGACCATCGTCGCCCGGGATGCCTCACTGCACGACAACCTGGCCCAGAAGGACGCGCTGATGCGCGAGATCCATCACCGGGTGAAGAACAACCTCCAGGTCATCAGCTCGCTGCTCAGCATGCAGGAACGGGCGCTGACCGACCAGGTCGCGCGCCAGGCGATGAGTGACACCCGCCAGCGCATCACCGCCCTGGCCCTGATCTATCGCGCCCTCTATCAGGGCGCCGATATCAAGCATGTCGATCTGCGGCCATTCCTCGAGGAACTCACCGGCCAGCTGCTGGCTGGGGACATGTCGGCCCACGGCAGCGTGCACACCGAGGTGCGGGCCGACCGCCTGGTGATCGATCCCGACAAGCTGGCGCCGCTCGCCCTCTTCGCCGTCGAGGCGGTCACCAATGCGCAGAAGCACGCATTGACCGAAGCCGGCGGCAAGTTGACCGTCGAGTTCACCGTGCGCGGCCCGGAAGCGGAGCTGATCATCACCGACGATGGCGGCGGCCGGAACAGCCCGCCCGATCCGGACGCTATCAAGGGCGTGGGCCGAACCCTGATGAACGCCTTCGCCCGGCAACTTCGGGGCCGGTGCACGCTGGAGCGTAACGACCAGGGCGGCCTGACCGCCAGGCTGATCTTTCCGACGCCCGAGGCTTCGCCGGCTGGAACCTGAAGGCGCGCCGGGCGTTAGCCTCCAGTGAAACAACCGCCCGAAGATCGGGCCGAGGAGATGCGCGATGCGTAAGCTTGTGATTCTGGCCATTGCGGCCACCAGCCTTCTGGCCGCCGCCTGCAACACCATCGAGGGCGCGGGCCAGGACGTTGAGGCGGCCGGCGCCGCCATCGAAGAGACCGCCCAGGACGCCAAGTAGGCCGTTCCGGTTTGACGATTGAAGGCCCCTCGCCCGTAATGGCGGGGGGCCTTTTTCGTGGGCGCTAGTTGAAGCTGTAGCGGATCGGCAGGTGCTTGGGTCCGGACACGAAACTACCGGCGCTCAGCTTCGGTTCGCCGGCGAACGTTAGCGACTTCAGGCGCGGCAGCAGTTCCTCGAACAGGATCCGCATCTCCATCTTGGCCAGGTGCTGGCCCAGGCACAGGTGGGCGCCGTAGCCGAAGGCCAGGTGCTTGCTGGGCCCGCGGTCGATCCGGAAGGCGTCGGGGTCGTCGAACACCGCCTCGTCGCGGTTGCCTGAGGGATAGGCCAGCCACAGCCATTCGCCCTTCTCGATCCGGTGGCCGCCGACCTCCGCGTCGTCCGTGGCCGAGCGCATGAAGTGCTTCACCGGCGTGATCCAGCGGATCGACTCGTCGACCAGCCCGCCGATCAGCGAGGGGTCGGCCTTCACCTTGGCGAACTCGCCCGGGTTCTCGCACAGGCCCCAGATCGCGCCGGCCGTGGAGGATGACGTGGTGTCGTGCCCGGCCGTGGCGACGATCACGTAGTAGCTCATCGCCTCGAAGTCGTTGATCGGCTCGCCGTCCAGCTTGCCGTTGGCGATCACGCTGGCCAGGTCCTCGCGCGGGTTGGCCTTTCGATCGTCGGTGATCGCCTTGAAGTACATGAAGAAGTCCGCGATCACGCCCTGCAGCGCGGCCATGGCTTCGGGACCCTGCAGGTTCTCCTTGCCGCCGGAGCGGCTCAGTTCCGGGTCTTGGGCCCCGAACAGCTCCTGCGTCAGCTTCAGCATGCGCGGCTCGTCCTGCGGCGGCACGCCAAGGATCTCCATGATCACGCGCAGCGGGTAGTAGAGGGCGATCTCGTTGACGAAGTCGCATTCGCCGCCCAGCTCGGCCATGCGGTCCACATGCTCGCGGGCGATCTGGCGGATGCGGTCCTCCAGCTTGCGGATGTTCTGCGGCAGGAACCACGACTGGGTCATGATCCGATACTTGGGGTGGTCGGGGGCGTCCATCTGGACCAGCGTCCGCACCAGGTGCGGGCTGCCGCCGGTCATCTCGCGGACCAGCCGGTCGCCTTCGAGGGTGGTGAAGGTCGAGGCCAGGTCGCCGGAGTGGAACAGGTCGTTCTGCCGGCTGATCTCGAGGATGTCGGCGTGCCGGGTGACGATCCGGAACGGGGCGACCCCCTCCAGTTCGGCGCGGCCCAACGGGTTGTTGGCGCGCAGCCAGCGGAAGGCGTCATGGACGCTGTTGTCGGCATAGGCCTTGGGGTCGATCGCCTGGAAGGCGATCTCGTCGGGGATGCGATCTGCGCCGCTCATGAGGTGTCTCCTGCCTGGGCGCAGGATGCCGTCGTGACGCTGCGGAAGCAAAGCGCGGGCGCCGGCCGGGTGCGGCGGAGATCGCCGGGCTTATGGCGGGCCTTACGCAGCGGCCCGGAACGAGGGGTTGCGGGCGAACAGGCCCGTGCGGCCACTGACCGGCCGGAAGGCGTCGGTCAGGTCCTGTGGCGACACCTCGGCGTCCAGCAGCAGGAAGCCGTCGGAGGGCAGGGCGGCGGCCAGACCTTCCAGCACCCGGCGGCGGATGCTGTCGTCCAGCGCGGTCAGCACGTGCCGGGCCAGGATGACGTCGAACCGGCCCACCCCAGACAGATCGGCGGCCAGGTTGATCCGCCGCCAGCGAACCCGTTGCCGGATGCGCGGCGACAGCTGCCAGTTGTCCTCGATCTTGTCGAAGTGCCGCACCAGCTGCCGGATCGGCAGGCCGCGCTGGACCTCGAACTGGGTGTAGAGGCCGCTCTGGGCCTTCTCCAGACAGCGCTCGGCGATGTCGGAGCCGTAGATGTCGATGCGGGCGCCGGGCTCCAGCCCCTGGGCCTCTTCGGCGATCATCGCCACCGAATAGGCCTCCTGTCCGGTGGCGCAGGCGGCGCTCCAGATGCGGATCGGCTCGGGGCCGCGCATCCGGGTCAGGGTCGGCAGGATCTCGTCGCGTAGCTGATCGAACGTCGCCCGGTCGCGGAAGAAGGCAGTCTCGTTCAGCGTCATGGCCTCGACCAACGCCCAGATCAGCGGCTCCTCGCGGCGCAGCTTCAGGCCGGCGATCAGGTCCTCGACGCTGTTGTAACCCTCGCGCCGGGCCAGCGGCGCCAGGCGGCTTTCCATCAGATAGGTCTTGGCCGGGTCGATCTTGAGACCCGCCCGCGCCTTGCACAGCGCCACGACCAGCTGGATGTCCTCGGGCGTCATCAGGCCAGACCCGCCATCTCGAACTTGGCGGCGATGATGTCGCCGTCGAAGGGTTTCATGATGTACTCGGTCGCGCCGGCCGCCAGCGCCTCGCGGATGCGGTCGGGATGGCTCTCGACGGTGCAGAACACGACCTTGGGCGCATCGCCGCCGGGCTCGGCCCGCAGGGTGCGCAGGAACTCCATCCCGTTCATCACCGGCATGTTCCAGTCGAGCAGGATGACATCGGGCATGGCCGCGCGGCACCAGGCCAGCGCCTCCAGCCCGTCGGACGCCTCGGCGATCTCGTAGCCGAGGTCCTCCAGGATGCGGCGGGCCACCTTGCGGATCACCCGGCTGTCATCGACCAGCAGACAGGTCTTCAAGACGGAACGCTCCTTCCCCAACGATCCGTTTTCGCCCGTGCGGGTTAACGGCCGGTGTGGGAGCGTCGATAACGGCCGCCCTTTCGCGTTCGAAGTGCTCAGCCGGCCGGAACCACAGCCGCCAGGGTGACCTTGTCCTCGCTGACTTCCGCCGCCAGGTGACCGCCGACGCCCTTGACGATCAGCCACAGGTAATAGGCCTGCACCCAGGCGCCGCCCACCGCGTCGCCGCGGTCCTGGCCCTGCAGGCCGCGCAGCACCTCGGGCTTGAGCCGGCCGCGCGGACCGACCGCCTCGATGCTGATCGCCACCTTGCCGTCGGCCTCCACCGCCCGCAGCGTCGCGGTCCCGCCCATCGGCAGGGCCCCGGCCGCGATCTGCGCCAGGTTCATGATCACCCGCGCCGCCGGCTTGTTCAGCCCGGCCGGTTCGACCTTCCAGTCCAGCTCCGGCCGCACGTGGGCGAAGACGCCCTTGGCCAGGCTCTCCAGCTCGCGGGCGTCGAAGGTCTCGGCCGTCGACGAGGCGCCGAACGCCACCCGCGCGAACTGCAGCATGTCGGCCAGTTTGCGGGCGCTCTGGGTGATCAGGCTCATGGCGTCCTCGCGCATGTCCTGGGCGGTCGGGTCCTCGAGCAGGTCCAGGCCCGAGACGATGGCGCTCGCCGGGCTGATGAAGTCGTGGCACAGGCGCGCCGCGATCTGGGCGGCCAGCTCGGCGGCGTCCGGAACGAACGGCGCGGGCGGGGCTTCGGGCGCAGCGTCGGGCGCCGTCTCCGGCGCGGCTTGGGCGGGGGTGTCGGTCGGATCGCTCATCGGGGCGGACGTTGCCCTGATTTGAGCCGTTGGCAAACGGGGCCGCGCCCCCTACGGAGTTCGCCATGACCGCCTTCCTCGAGCCGGGCGCCCTGGTGCGCCATCCGGATCGCCCGGACTGGGGTCTGGGGCAGGTGCAGTCAGTGGTCGGCGCCCGCGTGACCGTCGACTTCGAGGAGACCGGCAAGCAGACCATCGACACGTCGGTGGTTCGGCTGGTCTTCGTGGCCGACGATCCGCGCGACCGCTGACGGGCGCAGGCGACAGTATGGGAACGAACGGAATGAGCGACGACGCCGACATCGGCCGCATCCTGGCCGACATCGTGGAAGAGGCCGGCCGGGTGATCATGCCCTACTGGTCGCACGGCGGAACCGTCGCCCACACCAGCAAGGCCGACATGAGCCCGGTGACCGAGGCCGACCAGGCCGGCGAGCGGCTGATCGTCGCCCGGCTGAAGGAACACTTCCCCGACATTCCGGTCGTCGCCGAGGAGCACGCCAGCGAGTTTGGCACGCCTGACGCCATCGGCCCGCGCTTCTTCCTCGTCGACCCGGTGGACGGCACCAAGGCCTTCATGAAGGGCGATCCGAACTTCACGGTGAACATCGGCCTGATCCAGGACCGCCGCCCGGTGGCCGGCGCCGTCTGCGCCCCGGCCAGCGACGAGACCTGGTTCACCACGGCCTCGGGGACGATGAAGCGCGCCAGCGGCGGCGCCGAGGCGCTCGTCCGCGTGCGCCCCTGGCCGACGGGCGAGGCGGTCTGCCTGATCAGCCACACCATGAAGCCGGAAACCGTCGACAAGCTGGCCGCCGAGTACGGCTTCGACCTTCGCCTGGCGCTGGACAGCTCGATCAAGCTCTGCCGCATCGCCGAGGGCGCCGCCGACATCTACCCCCGCCACGGCCCGACCAGCGAATGGGACATCGCCGCCGCCCACGCGGTGCTGGAAGCCGCCGGCGGCAGCGTGCGCGGCTACCAGGACGCGGACTTCCACTACGGCAAGGCCGACAAGCGCTTCCTGAACGAGTGGTTCGTGGCGCGGGGCGGGTAGGCCTTGCGTGCTTCGCGACGCGCTACGCGCTCCTCAGCATGACGACCTTTTTGGAAGCGTCTCTGAGTTCGTCATCCTGAGGAGCGAGCCTCGAGCGAGCGTCGCGAAGGACGCACGATCTCGCGGCCAACGCGCCTAAGCCGTCACCGCCGCCCAGATCACCCAGCCCGCCATGAACACGATGATCAGCGAGCCGATCGTCCACAGGGTGGCGCGCACATCGTGGGTCTGGGCGGTGAAATAGGCGACGAAATGCGCCAGCCGCGAGACGACGTAGCCGTAGAGCAGCCCTTGGGCGAGCCACAGCGGCGGCTCGCTCAGCACAAAGAGAAAGCCCGCCGCCAGGAAGAACGGGATGTTCTCCAGGTCGTTGAGCTGGATCCGCCGGATGCGCTCGACCCGCTCGTCAGGCTCGAGCTGCCGGGGGTCGGGCTCGGGATTGAGCGGCGTCTTCTTCAGGTCCTCGGGCGACCGATAGCCGCCCTTCGCCTGCATCATCCGCGCGACCGTCAGCCAGGACATGGCCACGACCTTCAGGATCATCAGCGATGCGGCGACGGCATAGGTCGCGATCAACGGGTTCTGGAAACTGAGACTGTCCATCGGAATGCCCCCGCAGTTGTACGGGGAGGGTAGCGCAGAACAGGGGGGCTGCCATCCCGGAGCTCGCCCGCTGCCCTGCCTCCCGTCTCCCCGGCGAAGGCCGGGGTCCATCAGGGCAAGGGCTGGAGCGGGGTCATGGATCCCGGCCTTCGCCGGGAAAACGGTGGCAAAGTGTGCGTGAAAGTCCCTTCCCTCGGGAAGGGAGCAACCCTTCGATCTCATGGATGTCAGCGTGCCGGCCGGTTCAGGTCAGTCAAGGACGGGCCTCCGGCCCGCCGCGCGCGGCCGCGCGAAGCGCGGTCCTTGAGTGACCTGAGCCGGCCGGTGACCGTCTCGCCATGAGATGAAGGGCGGGGTGGGGCGGTTCGTCATCGATCCGCTTCCAAGGCTGTCGCCGTCCCGGCCTCTGCTGGCGGGGGTGGGGGCGGGACCGTCTGGTCGACGTTGCACCAAGCGCCGAGAGTTCTTCCCGTCGCCGGATCGAAGACTACGTTCACAGCCCTACAGCCGCCGTGAAAGGCAACCGGCAAGCGTGATCTTGGACCGATGCGAACGCCGGGCGGGTCGTCTCCCCAGACGCCGGGCAAGACGAACACGCCAACCGCGACCGGTGTGGTGCGGGGCTCCGGCCAAGCCTCGACCGGGGACATGACAGTTGTGAACGGGAGTTCTTCTTCGGATTGGTAGACGCGAGGCGGAGAATACTGCCGGCTGTAGCTGGTGAGGAGCTCAGCGCCTTTCGGCATGACTAACTGGGCCTCGAAGCGGTTCACCTCCGCGAGGGAAAGCCCTCGTGATGCGCAGCCCGAGACACCCAACGCGACGACCATGCCTAGCCAGAGCGGTCCCACACGGACAGCCAAGGTGCTCACCCCCCCAACCCCAGTACATCCTGCATATCAAACGCCCCGGCCTTGCGCCCCGCCGCCCACTTGGCCGCCGCCAGCGCGCCGCGCGCGAACAGGCCGCGGTCCCGGGCCGAGTGGCTGAAGGTCAGGATCTCTTCCTCGCTGGCGAAGGTGACGCTGTGCTCGCCGATGATCCCGCCGCCGCGCAGGACCGAGAAGCCGATCTCGCCCTCGGGCCTGGGCCCGTTCAGCCCGTGCCGCGCCGGCTGCAGCACGTCGGCCAGCGCCACGCCCCGGCCCTCGGCGGCGGCTTCGCCCAACATCAGGGCGGTGCCCGAGGGGCTGTCGACCTTGCGGCGGTGGTGGGCCTCGAAGATCTCGATGTCGAAGTCGCGGGGGTCCAGCGCGGCGGCGGCCTGGCGGACCATGCCCATCAGCAGGTTCACGCCCAGCGAGAAGTTGCCGGCCCGCACGATGGCGATGCGGGTCGCGGCCTCGTCGATGCGGCGGGTCTGGTCCTGCGACAGGCCGGTCGAGCCGATGACCAGGGCGACGCCGCCGCGCCCGGCGGCCTTTTCGGCCAGTGCGACGCTGGCCTCGGGCGTGGTGAAGTCGATGACCGCGTCGGCGAGGCCCAGCGCCTCGTCCAGGCTGACCAGCCCCTCGCCCTCGACGTCGGGCCGTTCGTAGCGGGCCACGACCATGACATCGTCGCGACCCTCGCAGGTCGCCGCCACGGCGCGCCCCATCCGGCCGAGCGCGCCGGCGATGGCGATCTTCACGGGGGGCGGGGCGGTGGGGGTCATGCCCTTGCTGTATCGCCCTTCATCAATTCCGTCATCAATCCTCACACCGTCTCCCCGGCGAAGGCCGGGGTCCATGCGGCCCGCACCGCGCTTGAACGATGGACCCCGGCCTTCGCCGGGGAAACGGGCTGGGGCGCCGGGGAGACGGGGCATAGACTCCGGCCATGCCCCCGCAAGCAAACTTCCGTCCGGTCACGGTTGTCCCGGCGGGTCGTGGCCGTTAGGTTGCGCGCCTTCCTGCCCCCGACGCGACCGGCCTGACGACCGGTGACGCCGCTCCAGCGTTTCAAGGACGTCCGCTACCCCATGAGCGATTCCGAAAAGAAGACCTTCACCGACGCCGAGGCCCTGGCCTTCCACCAGTTCCCGACGCCCGGGAAGATCGCCATCGCGGCCACCAAGCCGATGGCCACCCAGCGGGACCTGAGCCTGGCCTATTCGCCGGGCGTCGCCGTGCCGGTCCTGGCCATCGCCGAGAACCCGGACCTGGCCTACGAGTACACCTCCAAGGGCAACCTGGTCGGGGTGGTCTCCAACGGCACGGCCATCCTGGGCCTGGGCAATCTGGGCGCGCTGGCCTCCAAGCCGGTGATGGAAGGCAAGGCGGTGCTGTTCAAGCGCTTCGCCGACGTCGACGCCATCGACATCGAGCTTTCCACCGAGGATCCCGACGAAATCATCACCGTGGTCAAGACCATCGGCGCGACCTTCGGCGGCATCAACCTCGAGGACATCAAGAGCCCCGAGTGCTTCATCATCGAGCAGCGCTGCCAGGAGCTGCTGGACATCCCGGTGTTCCACGACGACCAGCACGGCACGGCGATCATCTGCGCCGCCGGCCTGATCAACGCCTGCTACATCACCGGCAAGAAGCTGGAGGACGTGAAGGTCGTGCTGAACGGCCCCGGCGCGGCCGGCATCGCCTCGATGGAGCTGATCAAGGCGATGGGCGTGCGGCCCGAGAACGTCATCGCCTGCGACTCCAAGGGCGTCCTCTACCAAGGCCGCACCGACGGCATGAACCAGTGGAAGAGCGCCCACGCGGTCGACACAGACAAGCGCACCCTGGCCGAGGCGGTCGAGGGCGCGGACGTGCTGCTGGGCCTGTCGGCGGCCGGGGCCTTCACCAAGGAAATGATCGCCAGCATGGCGCCCAATCCGGTGATCTTCGCCATGGCCAACCCCGACCCCGAGATCAGCCCGGAAGACGTGCACTCGGTCCGCGGCGACGCCATCATGGGCACCGGCCGCAGCGACTATCCCAACCAGGTCAACAACGTGCTGGGCTTCCCCTACATCTTCCGCGGGGCGCTCGACGTGCGGGCCCGGCGGGTCAATCACGAGATGAAGATCGCCTGCGCCAACGCCCTGGCGATGCTGGCGCGGGAAGACGTGCCCGATGAAGTGGCCGCCGCCTATCACGGCCGCCAGCTGAAGTTCGGCCCGCAGTACATCATCCCCTCGGCCTTCGATCCCCGGCTGATCTGGTACATCCCGCCCTTCGTCGCCCAGGCGGCGATGGACACCGGCGTGGCCCGCAAGCCGATCGAGGACATGGACGCCTACCGCGCCAGCCTGGCGCGCCGGCTGGACCCCAGCGCCGCCTTCCTGCAGCGCCTGTCGGGCGCCGTGCTCAGCGGACCCAAGAAGCGGATCGTCTTCGCCGAGGGCGAGGAGCCCAGCGTCATCCGCGCCGCCTACGCCTTCCAGGCCCAGGGTCTGGGCCAGGCCATCCTGTGCGGCCGCGAGGAGCTGGTGAAGGACAACATGCGCCTCGCCGGCCTCGATCCCGAGGAGGCCAGCATCGAGATCGTCAACGCCCGCCTCTCCGACCGCAGCCCCGACTATGTCGAGCACCTCTACGGCCGCCTGCAGCGCGAGGGCTACCTCAAGCGCGACGTGCAGCGGCTGATCAACCAGGACCGCAACAGCTTCGCCGCCTCGATGGTGGCGTTGGGCGACGCGGACGGCATGGTCACCGGCGTGACCCGCGCCTACGACCAGGCGCTGGAGGAGATCCTGCGCGTCATCGACCAGGCCCCGGGCGGCCGGGTGATGGGCATGTCCATCGTGCTGGCCAAGGGCCACACCCTGTTCATCGCCGACACCAACGTCACCGAGATGCCCGAGGCCGAAGAGCTGGTGGAGATCGCCTGCGAGGCGGCCCGCGCCGTCCGTTCGCTGGGCTTCACGCCCCGCGTGGCCTTCATGAGCTACTCGACCTTCGGCAACCCGATGGGCATGCGCTCGGAGAAGGTCCGCGAGGCGGTGGCCATGCTCGACGAGATGGACGTCGACTTCGAGTACGAGGGCGAGATGCCGCCGGAGCTGGCCCTGGAGCCGGAGCGCCGCGCCAACTACCCGTTCATGCGCCTGACCGGCCCGGCCAATGTGCTGATCATGCCGGCCATCCACTCCGCCTCGATCTCCACCAAGCTGGTGCAGTCGCTGGGCGGGGCGACGGTGATGGGACCGATCCTGCTGGGCCTGACCAAGGCGGTGCAGATCGCGCCGCTCTCGGCCTCGGTGTCCAAGATCCTCAACATGGCTCTGATGGCGGCGTACGACCAGCCGCTCGAGCCCGCGGCGGAGTAGGGTCATGGCTTCATGAGGATCGGCTACGTGTTCGCTTTCCCCCTTCTCGACTAGCGACGCGCCCCGGCGGAGACCGGAGGCGCGCGCCTCCGTCTTTTCCGCAGGACTTTCCTCATGACCGCCTCCCCCGAGGCCGCGATCGGTTTCGATTTCGGCACCACCAACACCGTCGTCGCCCTGGAGCGACAGGGGCAGGCGCGTCTCGCCGGCTTCAGCCACGAGGGCGCGCCGTTCAACGCCTTCCGCTCGGCGCTCAGCTTCCACGCGCCCGACCATGACCCGACCGCCCGCGTCGTCGAGGCCGGGCCCTGGGCCATCGACGCCTATGTCGAGGAGCCGCTGGAGACGCGGTTCATCCAGTCGTTCAAGAGCTACGCCGCCAGCGCCCTGTTCACCGACACCGAG
>Ga0209066_10002215_pt1 | contig 24096 bp, 24 predicted proteins | sample All_14_2_FD_187198 | JGI IMG/M metagenome (GOLD analysis project Ga0209066, IMG submission 187198) | Freshwater microbial communities in response to fracking from Pennsylvania, USA - Allegheny Zone_MetaG_DW_15 (SPAdes) (version 2) ... | reverse complement strand
ATCGTCTGCATCGGAGTGCTGCTCGACACGCTCGTCGTGCGGACCGTGCTCGTTCCCGCGCTCGTCTTCCTGCTCGGTGACCGCTTCTGGTGGCCGGGGCGGGTGGCGCGCCTCGACGCGGCGTGACCACCACCGGGCCCGACGCCCGACGATCTGCGGGTCGCCTTCGGGCTGTTCTCCCTCGCGGGTTCCGCGTTCGAGAGCGGGACTAGAGCTCCCCGCGAACGATGGCCGCCCCCGCGTTCAGCGCGCTCATCTTCTCGAGGGCGACGTCCCTCGGCAGGGGCGCCATGCCGCAGTTCGTGCTCGGCAGGAGCTTGTCGGCATCGACGAATCGGAGCGCGTTCCGCAGGGTGTCGGCGACCTCCTCCGGGGTTTCGATCTCCTGGGTCGCCACGTCGATGGCGCCGAGCATGACCTCCTTGCCGCGGAGGATCTCGATGAGATCCATCGGGACGCGGGAGTGCTGGCTCTCCAGCGAGACGATGTCGAGGGTCGACCGCTGCAGGAGCGGGAAGACCTCCTCGTACTGGCGCCACTCCGACCCGAGAGTCGCCTTCCACTCGATGTTCGCCGCGATGCCGTAGCCGTAGCAGATGTGCACGGCGGTCTGCGCGCGCAGCCCCTCGGTCGCTCGTTCCAGCGCGGCGACGCCCCAGTCGCGCACCTCGTCGAAGAAGACGTTGAAGGCGGGCTCGTCGAACTGGATGATGTCGATGCCCGCGGCCTCGAGTTCCCGCGCTTCCTGATTGAGGATCGTCGCGAACTCCCAGGCCAGCTTTTCTCGGCTCCGGTAGTGGCGGTCGGAGAGCGTGTCGACCATCGTCACTGGCCCTGGGAGCGCCCACTTGATCGGCCGGTCGGTGAGGGTGCGCAGGAACGTCGCGTCGTCGACGAAAACCGGCTTCTGCCGGCTGACCGCCCCGACGACCGTCGGCACGCTCGCGTCGTACCGGTCCCGGATGCGCACGGTCTCGCGGTTCTCGAAGTCGACGCCGTCGAGATGCTCGATGAACGTCGTGACGAAGTGTTGGCGGGTCTGCTCGCCGTCGCTGACGATGTCGATCCCGCGCCGGCGCTGCTCCTGCACGGCGCTGCGGAGCGCATCCTGCTGCCCTTCGGCCAGCTCGTCGCCCTGCAGCTTCCACGGCGACCAGAGCGTCTCGGGCTGCGCGAGCCAGGACGGCTTCGGCAGGCTGCCGACGATCGACGTGGGCAGCAGGGTCTCCCCGGTCGACGGATCCGGGGCGGTCATCCGACGGCGACCGGCTGGGCGGCGGCCCAGCGCTCGAGCGCCTCGCCGTGCGGCGTGAGCAGGTGCTGTTCGGCGAAACGCCCCTGGGCGAGCGCGAGCCGGCTGCGCTCTTCGCGGTCGTAGTCGATCGGAGTGCGCGAGTAGTCCTGCTGGTCGAGGGTCGGGCGGTAGACGCTCGGGGCGGCGGCGTTCGCGTTGTAGATCTCGGGCCGGTAGATCTTCTGGAACGTCTCCATCGTGCTGACCGTGCCGATCAGCTGCAGGTCGGTGTAGTCGCCGAGCAGGTCGCCGCGGAAGTAGAACGCGAGCGGCGCCACCGCGCCGGGCGGCAGGAAGTACCGCACCTGCAGCCCCATCTTCGCGAAGTAGTCGTCGGTGAGGGAGAACTCGTCCTGCTCGTACTCGACGCCGAGCACCGGGTGGTGATTCGCGGTGCGACGGTAGGTGCGGCTCGTCGACACGCTGATGCAGATCACCGGCGACAGCGGGTAGCGCTCCCGGTAGGCGTCGGAGTCGAGGAAGCGCTGGAACACCCGGCCGTGCAGGTCACCGAAGTCGTCGGGCACGGCGAACTCGGCCGCTGCCTCCTTGATCGCCGGCAGCCGCACGCTGAAGTCGAAGTCGCGGATGTAGGAGGAGAAGTTGTTGCCCACGATCCCGGGGCGGCGCGCGCCGGTGCGCCGGTCGAGAATCTGGATGTCGAGGAACTCCAGCAGCGGGAACTCCTCGCCGTCGCCCTCTGCGGTGTGCTGGAGGCCGACGGACACGATGTCGAGCTCGACGGTGTAGCGGTCGCCGCTCGGGTTGTCCCAGTGCGCGAGGTCGTTGAACCGGCGGTCGATCATCGTCAACGCGTTGCGCAGGTTCTGCCGACGGTGCTCGCCGCGGGCGAGGTTCGCGAAGTTGGTGGTGGCCCGGGAACTCTCTGCGGGCGTGTAGTCCTCGTCGAAGCGCGTGGTGGTGATGCTGAAGGTGAACTCGCTCGGCATGACTTCAGGGTGACGGCATCCGCAGATATCGGGTAATCCGGCGCGAACATGGCTTCCTATAGCCTCTCCCTATGACTCGCCGATCGAGCGGCATCACCCTCCAGCAGCTGCAGTACTTCATCGAGGTCGCCGCGGAGGGCTCGATCACCGCGGCCGCCGACCTGCTCTACGTCGCCCAGCCGACGATGTCGGCGGCGATGAAAGACCTCGAGAGCCGGGTGGGCCGCGCCCTCCTCGTCCGGTCCGCCCGAGGGGTCACGCTCACCACCGAGGGTGCGGAGTTCCTCGGGTACGCCCGGCAGGTCGTCGAGCAGGTCGCGCTCCTCGAGCAGCGCTACCTCGGCCGGCCGCCGTCACGACGCCTGCTCGGGGTGTCGGCGCAGCACTACTCGTTCGCGGTCGACGCCTTCGTGCGGATGGTCAAGGGCTCCGACGCAGCCGAGTACGAATTCTCGCTGCGGGAGACCCGCACCTGGGACATCATCGAGGACGTCCGGACCCTCCGCAGCGAGCTCGGCATCCTCTACCGCAACGACTTCAACCGGAACGTCATCGACAAACTGCTGCGCGACTCCGGGCTCGCCTTCCACCCGCTCTTCCTCGCCTCGCCGCACATCTTCGTCTCGCGGACGAACCCGCTCGCCTCGCGCGACCGCGCGACCCTCGCCGATCTCGCCGACCTGCCGCGGCTCACCTTCGACCAGGGCGCCAACAACTCGTTCTACTTCGCCGAGGAGATCCTCTCCACGCTGTCGAGCGCGCGGGAGATCCGGGTCTCGGACCGGGCGACGATCTTCAACCTCATGATCGGGCTCGACGGCTACACGATCTCGACCGGCATCATCAGCGACGACCTCGACCCGCAGATCGTCGCCGTGCCGCTCGATGTCGACGAACGCATCGAGATCGGCTGGATCGGCCACTCCGGCATCCCGCTCACCGAGCAGGCGCAGCGCTACCTCGCCGAAGTGCGGGCCGTCGTCTCCGAGTTCGGCGTCGCCCTGCTCGACTGAGCGGGCTCGCGCACGGGGACGCGGTCGTCAGCCGAGGAGCGCCTTCATCTGGTTCGCGATGAGCAGGGTCGCGCGCTTCGGGCTGAGGCGTGCGAAGCGGTCCATGAACCGCGCGTCACCGCCGATCAGCACCCGGAACGAGCCGGCCGCAAGCCCGTCGACGATCTGCTTGCCGGCCTGCGCCGGCGTGGTCGTCTTCCGCTGCTTCGCCTGGGCTGACATCGCCGCGATCCGGGAGGTGTCGACGCCGGAATTGCCGGTGATGTTCGTGCTCACCCCGCCCGGGAAGACGACCGTCACCGCGACCGCCGTGCCCTGCAGTTCGGCGAACAGCGCCTCGGTGAACAACTTCACGGCGGCCTTGCTCGCTCCATAGGCGGCCTGGCCGGGTACCGGGAGGAACCCGCCCATGCTCGAGACGTTGAGGATGCCCGCCTCGGGTCGCTCGAGCAGAGCGGGCAGGAAGGCCTTGGTCAGGTTGACGACGCCCCAGAAGTTGACGTCGATGACGCGTTCGATCTGCTCGAACTCCAGGTCCTGGATCTTAACGAACGGCTGGATGATGCCCGCGATGTTGAGCAGCCCGTCGACCTGGCCGTGCGCCTTCTGGACGGCGGCCGGCAGCGCGAGCGCGGCCTTCCGGTCGGCGACGTTGAGCGCATGGGTCGTGAGACGCTCGCCCGCGGCGGCGAGCTGTGCCGTCTCGGCGAGCCCGGCCTCATTGAGGTCGACGGCCGCGACCCGGGCTCCGCGCCGCAGGAGTTCGAGCGCGACCTCGCGCCCCATGCCGTTGCCGCCGCCGGTGACGACGAACACCTTGTTCTCGAGTTCCATGTCCGCGCTCCTTCGCATCGGGTCCTGGCGCGCCAAGCGTACATCAATGTACGTTTCGGGCACACTGGGACGATGAGGCGAGACACGCAGCGCAACCGGCGCGCGCTCCTCCATGCCGCCCGCCGGGTCTTCGAGACCGACGGGCTCGACGCGCCCCTCGAGGTCGTCGCGGAGGCGGCCGGGCTCAGCCGGACGAGCCTGCACCGCCATTTCGCGTCGCGCGCCGACCTCCTCGCCGAGATCTGGGCCGACGACGTCGCCGAGACCGAGGCCGACGCCGCGCGCTTCGCCGAACATCCGGATGCCTTCGTCCGCCTCTTCGACGCGACGATCGCGCAGCAGATCGACCGCCGCAGCATCCACCCCGATGCCGCCCAGATCGAAAGCCCCGGCATCGTCGCCCTCGCCGCCCGCTTCGTGGCCGCCGTCGAATCGACGATCGCCGTCTCACGCGCCGCCGGAGTGCTCCGCGCCGACCTCAGCGACTCGGCCGCCGTGCGCGCGCTCGGGATGGCGATCATGGCGGTGTGGACCCCCGCCGATCGCGACGAGCGAGTACGTGTCGCGGCGGAAGTGCGCGACGTCCTCCTGCGCGGGCTGCTCAACCCGGACTGGCGGCCGGCCGTCGATCATCGGCCTGTCTCTCAGAACTAATGATTGTCGGGCGAGTAGTACGCATCAAGGTCGAGCGCGAGTACGGTTCCCACTCGCGACAACCTTTGGAAGAGTCGCATGGCGAACCAGATCAACTGCTGTCCGGCGGGCGCGAAGGCCAAAGAATCCCGAAGCACGAACGCCCCGGTCCTAACCGCAATCCCGAGATCGAGGCCGCTCGCGGCGATCGCGTCTATCGCTGCCTCCCCTTGTAGGTCCGACCACTCGGATCCCATGGCAAGGATGCCACCAAGAATGGGCTTCTGTGCAGGGTCTTGAGCGGGATACTCTCCGCCCGCGTGGATGATCGGGACCGATGTCCTGACGAGATCGCGAACTGATGCCACCTTTGCGGCGGCGTAGTCGAGATTCGCCTTGTTCAGTTTCGGGCGTACCTCGAACACGGCGTAGACGCTTTCCGCGGGGACGAAGTGGACTCCTCCTGTCTCGAAGAACAAGGGCGAGTACTGCCTGTCGAGAATAGCAAGATCGATCTGGTCGCTTTGCTGCCCAGTGGAATCGATCGCAAAGATCGGACCGACGCCGTACCGATTAGGGAGAAACTCCGCCAGCACCTCGGTCCATCTCTTCTCCGACGCGTCTCCCTTTGTAGTCGGATGCACTGTGAAGGCAGGCGTCAAGCCGAGCCCAGTGAGCATGTGCTCTTGCTTAGCAAGGAAGCCGGCAGCGAGGTCGAAAGTGGGGGTCACGCAGTCTCCTCAGGTTTCAGTGGGCCGGTGGTCAAGATTTCAAGAGGACTATCGCCTAACTGACCGACGAGCCTGGCTACGAACTCGTAGCCTTCCGTCGCACGCATTGCAACGAGAAGTACATGACGATGAGAAAGCCTGCGAGCGAGTCGCCTCATGGTGGATCGATCAGTCGCGCTCGCGCCGACATGGTGCGGGTGCGAATGCCAGTCGCCCAGGTATCCGACTCGGTGATCGTGACGTCTCACAGTCTCGACAAGGCCCGGAGTGACCCCTGCAGGCAGCACAAAGCTATGGCTCGTTCTTTCGTCACTCTCCGCCTCGACAGCCGACGTGATCCCAAAGTCCGCTAGTCGTGCGCACCCCCACGAGTATCCCGCCGGTCTCGCGAGGCTGAGCGGCCTCGGCGAAGCCTGCCACGTCGCTGAGGGCGGTCTCCGACATCAGAAGAATGCGAGCTGACATCAAGCCCCGCTCGCAACGGGCAGGACTGCTGTCCCCCTCTTGTTGAACGGCTCGACTCCGCCAACTGGATTCAGAACCGTGACGCTGTCATCGGGGTAACGCAAGTCGCCGAGCAAGAAGTCGAGCGCCGCGAGCGCCGTGTCCGCGGCAGCCCGAGTGACCGCGGCCGGCGGAGAGTTGTGCACAGGAGAAGTGCAACCGAGCTCCAGAAACCCGAACTCCTCGGGTTCAGAGTCCGGCATCTTCGGGTAGCCAGCCCCTACCAACCTCTCCAGGATCGGGACGTCTCCTGACGCCTGTCGCCGGATGCGAAAGAGATCACCCGAGTGATAGAGCGAGGTTGTGATCATGGGAATCTCCCGCTCGAGAGCGGCGATCGCGAGTCCGATGGTGACCGAGTAGACGCCCGAACAGTCGACGATCAAGTCGTAACCCTCGATGGCGACACGAATCGCCTCGGGATCCCATGGGATCTCTTCTTTCATCTCGACGCTGCACCAGGGTGCGGCATCCTCGATCCGGACTGAGAGGCCGATCGTTTTGAGCCGCCCGACTCCGAACTCCCCGACGACGTGACGTGCCAAGTTGACCGAGCGGAGTTTGGCATCGTCGCTGATCGAGAGGTTCGTAACTCCGGATGCAGCGAGAGTCAGGGCTACTTGTCCGCCGACGGATCCCGCACCGACTACGAGAACTTTGGAGCCGGCAAGGTCGGCCGAGCGGGGTCCAGCGCGTTTGAGACGACTCGATTTGTCGTTGGGGAACGACCGATGCGACTTGGAGCGCAGAGTCTCCCCCGCGCCTTCGGAGCTCAAGAACGTTACGTCGAGTTGGCCGTACTTAGGTGTCACCAACGCCGCGAAGTCGTACCCGCCGCTCTTCTTCCCGTGCTCGACGGCGCCGCGGCGACTCAGCCCGTGGCGGAGATTGTCGCTCTGAGCACGAGTAAGCGCCGCTTGAAAGTCCGCAAAGTTCCGGGGTGGCAGCTCGACCTTCGACCGGTAGAAGATGACGCCCTCGCGCTCGTGTCCAGCCTCGCCCGCCGGTCGAACCTGCCAAAATCCCTTGACCCGGGCGACTACCGATCGGGTCGTGCCGTTCGTGACAGTGCCCAAGAGATCGGGCAGATCGAGTTCAACCGCGGACCCCCCGATGTCCTGATACATCGCGTAGGAGTCGAGCGCACGATCGATCGTCCCGAAACCCTCGGCCGCTGACTCGGCCCACGCGCGAAGTCTCGAAAGTACGTCCGCGTAAGCGGTAGCGGCTGCTTGCGCGGGGTCGTCGTCCGCCCAGAGACACACGTACCCACTCGCGGTCACGTGCGGAGCGATGAGGTCCGGAATGGTCAGTCGCGCCGCCCGAACGGGCCAGCCGTCTGGGATCCAGACGCTCATCTCGCGAGCGGGAGCGATCTCGGCGATGAAATCGGGTACGGGTCCAATCCACATCCTTTGGGCCGAGCCATCGAGAGGACTGAATGAAGCTGCTATGAGCTCTCCGCAGAACGACTCGAAGGCTGCCTCGTCGTAGATCCCCGCGGTCATGATGCCTCGGGCGCGGCCTCCGCGAATCCCCGCGACTCGGTGCTGCCGGCCGATGTGACCGCGGAGATGCCGACGACGGGCCTCCCGTCTGCTGCGCAACCAGGAGGAAGCGGCAACACCTCACCGCGTTCGCTCGTGCCGAGAATCTGCCTCCAGAGTTTCGCAGCCATGCACCGCGAAGATTCGAGAGCTTCGTCCGCGATCTTCGCCAGCCCCTCGAACCTCTCCGCAGCGGAGTTCCATTGATCCGCCGTCAGTGCAGGCGACATCTTCGTGCCGAGCACAGGGTCTGTGACGCCCGCGTCAGCGGCCGTACGCATGCGCTGCGCGACTCGACGGAGACTCGCAGCGAGCAACACCGCCCAGGAGTCACCTCGTACTTCACCTGCGAGCCAGGCCTGATAAGCGAGGACCTCGACGTACAGGCCCCCGGGTCGGGCATCACCGAGATGCGTATGACGAACCTGCCGCAACAAGCGCACGATCGGCTTGTAGGCGTTACGCCCTCCTACGGTCGGTGAAGCCTTGGCAACGGAGAGATTGTCCGTCCTCGCGGTGAACTCAACCGGGTCGGTCTTGATCCAGCGCGCATCGGCATCAGCCCAGAGTTCGGGACGCCGATTGGGGATGCCCCAGTGTTCACCCCAACGAACGGCCGGCACGGCATCCACGCTGAAAGACAGGTCAGCCTGAGAGGTGGGTGATGCGAAGTCGATCTTCAGGCTCCGCGGCTGAGCCGTCACTCGGCCACCGTTCTCTACAGCACCGTACTTCTGGACCGCCCTCGCGGCGGCGAAGGATGGCGACGAGCTCTCCGCGGCCCTCATCGCCGCGTTCCCCGACGCCGGCGGCCGCGGCCTGCTCGCCATCCAGAACGGCTACCTCTTCCCCGCCGCGTGACGGCGACTGCGAGACCTGGAGACATCATGACCACCTTCACCGTCGGCTACCTCGTCGGCAGCCTGTCCAGCACGTCCATCAACCGCCGTCTCGCGAAGGCTCTCGAGCGCGTCGCTCCGGAGGGGATCGAGCTCGTCGAGATCCCGATCGCTGGACTGCCGTTCTACAGCCCCGACCTCGACGCCGACTACCCGCAGGTCGCGCGCGACTTCAAGGCCGCGATCGATCGGGTCGACGGCATCCTGTTCGTGACGCCCGAGTACAGCCGATCCCTGCCGGGTGTCCTGAAGAACGCGATCGACGTCGGCACCCGCCCGTACGGTCAGAACTCGTTCACCGGCAAGCCGAGCGCCGTCATCGGCACCTCGGGCGGACCGATCGGCGCCGCCGTCGTCCAGCAGCACCTGAAGACGATCCTGGCCCATTTCAACGCACCCCAGATGGGGCAGCCTGAAGGGTTCATCCAGTCGACCCCGGGGCTGTTCCTCGAGGATGGCGAGATCACCAACGAGGGCACGGCGGACTTCCTGCGCAGCTACCTCGTCGCGTTCCGCGACCTCATCGCGCTGCACGCGCGCCAAGCGGCCTGATCTCGCAGGCACTCCCGGCACCGCACCTCAGCGGACCCGGGGGTGCCTGCCGGTCAGCGGCAGCGCGGCAGGTCGCGACGCCAGCCAGCGACGGAGGAGCGGTCCCTCCATGTACGTCCGCCAGGGCGTGCGTCGCAGCATCCCCTCCTCGCAGAGGATGCCCACGATCCGGTGCGCGCTGCTCGGAGGAATCCCGGTGGCTTCGGCGATGTCTTTGAGGCTGAGCGGCACGTCGGCGGCGAGGACGGCGTCGATCGCGCGGAAGTACCTCCCGGCCCGCGTCTCCCCCGTCACCCGCCGTCGCTTAGAAGACGATGGTTTCGCGGTCGGCGCGGATGACCCGGTCCTCGCAGTGCGCGAGCACCGCCCGCGACAGCACGGCCCGTTCGACGTCGGCCCCGCGGCGCTGCAAGTCGGCGGCGGTGTCGGCGTGCGTCACGCGCACGACGTCCTGCTCGATGATCGGACCCTCATCCAGCTCCGCCGTCACGTAGTGCGCGGTCGCGCCGATGAGCTTCACGCCGCGCTCCTTCGCCTTGCGGTACGGGCCCGCGCCGATGAACGCCGGCAGGAAGGAGTGGTGGATGTTGATGATCGGGACGCCGACGTTCTCGATGAAGTCCTCGGAGATCACCTGCATGTAGCGGGCGAGCACCACCAGATCGGCGTTGCCGCGGATCAGGTCGAGGATCTTCGCCTCCGCCTCCGACTTGTCGGGGCCGGGCTTCGACGGCACGTGCAGGAACGGGATGCCGAACCCGCGCACGTCATCCGCCAGCTCCGGGTGGTTGCCGATCACCATCGGCACCGTCATTGGGATCTCGCCGCGACGCTGACGCCAGAGGAGGTCGAGCAGGCAGTGATCCGACTTCGACGCCATGATCACGACGCGCTTCGGCACCGACCGCTGCGTGAGCTTCCACTCGAGGCCGAAGCCCTTCGCGACGACCTCGGCCAGCTCGGCCTCGAGGGCGGGCACGTTGACGTTGAGGTCGCGCAGGTGGAAGACGGTGCGCTGGAAGTAGTTGCCGCCCTCCGCGTTGTCGGAGTACTGGTCGAGCGCCACGATGTTCGCCCCGATGCGGGCGAGGATGCCGGACACCGCCGCGACGATGCCGGGCTGGTCCTTGCCGTGCACGATCAGCACCGCCTGGTCGGCGTAGCCGTCGAGGCTGAGCGGGGCCGCGGGTGCGAGCACCGAGGCGGGGGTGAGTTCGGTCACACTCATCTCCGTCAGCGTGCTCCGTGCAGGTCGGACCGCGCGCGGTCGGTCTTATAGGGCGCCGGCGCGACCGTCGCGCGGATGCGCTTCTCGGGGTCGCCGGGGTTGCCCCAGACGATCGTCACCTCGGTGCCGGGTTCGGCGTGCGCGACGTCGATCGGGCAGAGCGAGAGCATCTCGCGGAAGTAGTAGCTGTAGCCGCGTGAGGTCGTCGAGCCGACGAGCTTCCCGTCGACTTCGACCCGATCGCACCACATGTAGCCCCACTGGTCGCGCGGCATCTCCATGTAGGTGTAGTTCGGCCCGCGGCGGAACAGGGACGAGAAGACGTCGGCGACGTCCTCGGCGTTCCACACCAGGGTCCGCAGCACCCGGGTCGGGTTCGCCTTCTCGGCCAGCAGCGCGTCGCTGCCGAGGAACTCGCGGTCGGCGACGACCTTGCTCCAGCCGAGCTCGATCGGGCTGCGGTAGTAGTCGGAGATCTTCTCGCCGGGGAAGCTCCCCGCGATGTACGCCGGCTGGGCGTTGTCGGGCATCGATCCGAGGAAGAATTCGAGATAGTCGCTCTCGCTCGGTTCGAAGATCGCCGGGAGGTAGTCGGTCGCGATCGTCGGGTAGCTGGCCTCGAGGTGGTTGACCATGGCGATGCGCGCGCCCATCCGACGGATGCCGAACTCCGCTCCCGCCGCCATGACGGCGTCGTAGATCTCCTGACCAATCTCGCGCGGCCCCTGCAGCTCGAATCCGATCTCGCCCGACATCCCCTGCCGGAGCGCCCAGATCTCGTGCCCGGCGATCGTCATTCGGGCCACGTGCATGAACTTGGTGTCGAGGTACTCGTCGGACGGGTCGAGCTTGCTGAGGATCTTGATCGCCTGCGGGCCGGACACCTGGTAGATGAACCAGTCCTCGCGCTCGACGGTGGCGTCGTAGTCGCCGCGCTCGAGTTGGTGCTTCATCCAGAACCCGCCGCGACCGTGCAGCATGTAGTCCTCCTCGCCGAACTTGGTGAGGATGCCTTCGTGGATGACCTTGCCGTCGACATTGGTGTGGATGACGTGCTTGGACTGCCCGATCGCGAACCGCGTGTAGTCGTTGACCGAGAAGTCCGACATGAGCCGGATGACGTCCGGGCCGCGAAAGCGGTGCTGCCAGAGGAACGACCAGTCGCCGATGTAGGCCGACTCCTTCCACGAGAGGTTCTCGTCGAGGAACGAGGTGTACTCGGGGTGGCCGAACCGGGTGGTGAAGTATTCCTGCGGGCGCGTGCGCATGCCCTGGACGTCGAACTCCATTGTGTGACTCCTCAGAATGACGACCTGAGAGACGGTCGATGTGCGTCAGTCAACCTCCTGCGGAATCCACTCGGATCGGGCGGGTGACCCGCTCCTCCCGGGACATTTGACCCGTCTTGGCGCGACCGTCCGGGTCGCGCGGACCGCCGAGTCGTAGAGTGGGCGGCGAGGCTCCCGTGACGAAGACAGCTCAGGACGACGCGACGTCGGCGCCCGACGGTCAGCACCTGGATCGTCAGCGGGCGACGGTCATCGCCCGGCTCGCCGCGCGGACCGCGGCGCGCGGCTCCCTCGAGTCGGTGCTCGCGCGCATCGCGACCGAGCTGCAGCAGCTCGACGGCATGGCGGCGGTCCAGCTCATCCTCGGCGCCCCGCTCGACGGGCCGTTGCGGATGATGGGCTCCGCCGGGTTCTCGACCGCCGACGGGTTCTTCGACCGGCTGTTCGCGTGTCGCGCACGCGGAGCCGCGCTCGCCACCGACGCCGCCTTCGGCTCGCTCGAGCAGCGCGTCTACCCCGACCGTCGACGGCTCATGCTCGCGGACACCCGATGGCAGCCGATGCACGCCTACATCTCGGAGATCCCCTGGAGCGACTTCGTCGCGACGCCGTTCTCGACCGAGGGGCACGTGAAGGGCGTCATCAACTGCTACACGGCGCCCGACACCGTCGTCACCGAGGAGCTCCTCGAGTTCCTCCGGGACGTCGCCGACCAGGCGGCACTCGCCGTCGACTACCACGACCTCCTCGAACGCGACCGCATCCGCGTCCGCAGCGAGGAACGTCAGCGCCTCGCCCGCGACCTCCACGACTCCGTCATCCAGAGCGTGTTCGCGATCGGGATGCGGGCTCGCACGCTCGAGGCCCTCGCGGCGCGCCGCGGCGACGACGAGGTCGTGGAGTTCGCCCGGGAGTTCGGAGAGCTCGCTGAACTCGTCCAGCACGATCTCCGGGGGGTCGTGACGGCGCTCCAGCCGTCGACGGTCGCCGAACTCGGCCTGCTCGGCGCGATCGACCGGCTGGTCGAGACGACGCGACGCTCGAGCGACCTGCAGGTCGACGTCTCGGTGGCGGCCGAGATCAGCACCTTGGACCCGGAGGTGGCCGACGACGTGTTCCACATCGTCGGCGAGGCCCTGCACAATGCCGTCAAGCACTCCGGCGCCCACCGCGTGATCATCGCGGTCGACCTCGGCGACACCGGGGTGGTCTCGCTCTCGGTGAGCGACGACGGCGCGGGGTTCCGCACGGCGAACGCCCGCGTCGGTTATGGGCTCGCCTCGATGCGCTACCGCGCCACACGTTGGGGCGGCTCGTTCGAGATCCTCAGCGGAACGGACGCTCGTGGCACCACGGTCCGCAGCGAGCTGCTCGCGCTCGGGCCCGGTGACGAGCGGAGGAACGGGCGATGACGGGCATCCGGGTCTTCATCATCGACGACCACGAGGTCGTGCGGCGCGGCGTCTGGGGAATGCTCGAGGTCCTCGAGGGGATCGAACCCGTCGGGCAGGCGGCCGACGGCGCGGAGGGCCTCACCGCCCTCGCGGCCCTTACCCCCGAGGCGTTGCCCGACGTCCTGCTGCTGGACCTGATGATGGCGCGGATGGACGGGGTGCAGACGGCGCGCGAGGTGGCACGGCGCTATCCGTCGATCCGCGTCGTCATCATGACCGGCTTCGACGACGCGGAACGCGTGCAGTCGGCGATCTCTCTCGGCGCCGCCGGGTACGTGCTGAAGACCGCGGGGCCGAGTGAGGTGGAGGCCGCGATCCGCGCCGCAGCCCGTAACCAGCTGTACCTTGATCCGTCGGTGGCACGCCGGCTCACGGAACGCCTGACGAATCCTGTGCCCTCCCCGCTCACCGGGCGCGAGAACGAAGTGCTCGCGCTCGTCGGCGAGGGCCTCAGCAATCAGGAGATCGCGTCGCGGCTCCACATCAGCGAGCGCACGGCGCGCAATCACGTGAGCGCGATGCTCGCCAAGCTGTCGTTGACCTCCCGCACCCAGGCCGCCCTCTACGCGGTGCGGCACGGCATCACGGTCGAGTGAGGTAGTCCTCGACGCGTTCGGCGTTGAGGAGCGGGAGGTACTCCGCCGACCCGACCGCCTCGAGGATCAGGGCACGGAACCACTGCAGGGATGCCGCGTCCCCGTGGGCGCTGCGCGTGTAGAGCCGTACGGGCACCGGTTCGAGGCTCAGCGGCAGCGGAAGGATCTCGAGCGGCCAGGTGCGGGCCCACTCGCGGGCCACGCTCTCCGGGATCGTCGCGACGAGATCCGAGACCGCGAGCAACGACGGCAGCGCTGCGTAGTGCTGCACGACGAGGTGGGGGCGTGGAACGACGCCCATCCGGTCGAGCTCCGCGGTGAGCGCGGGCCGCCCCGAGTCCCCCGTGACCAGCACGTGGCGTGCCGCGAGATAGGCAGCGAGATCCCAGACTTCGCCCCCGGGGCGGACGCCGCGCAACACGACGTACCGTTCCCAGGAGACCGGGTCGCCCGTGAGCCCGGGGACCGGCGCCGAGTTGAGCACGACATCCAGCAGCCCCCGCGTCAGCTGCTCGGCGGTGCGCGTTGGATCGAGTTGGACGACGTCGAGGGTGATATCGGGAGCGGCGCGGGTCAGGGTCGCGTAGATCGGCGGGAGCCACCAGGTGTGCCCGAGCTCGGAGAGCGCGATGCGGAAACGGCGACGGGAGGTGAGGGGGTCGAAGTCGCGCTCGACGTCGACGGCCGACTCGATCTCGTCGAGTGCCGCGCGGATCGCCGGGTACAGGTCGACCGCGAACGGCGTGGGCGCGATCCCGCGTCCGACGCGCAGGAATACGTCGTCGGCGACGTCGCGACGAAGCCGCGTCAGCGACTGGCTGACGGCGGACTGCGTCACGTGCAGGCGCGCCGCCGCGCCGGTCAGGCTCCCGGCCTCATAGATAGCGACGAAGGTCCGCAGCAGGTTGAGGTCCACGGTCCATTGTCGGTCAGTGCGGTTCGGGCGCGGTCCCCGCCGCCGCCATCGCCAGGCTCGACGCCTTGATGCGGCGGTAGACCTCGGCGCGGAGGTGGGAGAACTCCGGGGTGTCCTTCGTGACGATCTGGTCGCGCGGCGACGGAAGGTCGACGGCGAGGTCCACGTCGATGAACGTCGGCCGGGGACCCATCACCAGCACGCGGTCGGCCAGGTACACCGACTCGTCGATGTCGTGCGTGACGAAGATGATCGTGACGTCGAACTCCTCGCGCACGCGCAGCACGAGGTCTTCGAGATCGGCGCGGGTCTGCGCGTCGAGCGCTCCGAACGGCTCGTCCATCAGCAGGATGCGCGGCTGGTACGCCAGCCCGCGGGCGATCGCGACCCGCTGCTGCATGCCCCCGGAGAGCTGCCACGGGTAGCGGTCGGCGAAGTCGGCGAGCCCGACCGACGACAGGGCCCGCGACACCCGCGCGTCCCGGTCGGCGCGGCTGAGCTTCTTGCGCCGCAACGGGAACGCCACGTTGTCGGCGACCTTCATCCACGGATACAGCGACGCGCTGTAGTCCTGGAAGACGAGGGCGATCTGCTCCGGCGGCCGGGTGACCGGCACGCCGTCGAGTTCGATCGTGCCCTCGGTCGGCCGCAGGAGCCCGGCCATGAGCTTGAGCACGGTGGTCTTGCCGCAGCCGGACGGGCCGACGATCGTCACGACCTCGCGGTCGTCGATCTCGAAGGTGAGGTCCTTGACGGCGAGGGTCCCCGTCTCGGCGGATCCGTATCGCTTGCTGATTCCCGCGAGCTTGAGCACGTTCGGGTTCCTTTCCGTAGGTCAGCGCGTCGTCGCGCGCGCGCCGAGGTACCACGACAGGGCGCGGCGCTCGATGAGGGTGAAGATCAGGTTGAGGAGGTAGCCGAGCACGCCGAGCAGCACGATGCCCGACCACATGTCGGCGATCGCGAAGGTGCGCTGGGACTGGATGACGAAGTAGCCGATGCCGTTCGTCGAGGCGACCATCTCGCTGATCACCATGAGGATGAGGGCGAGCGGGAGCGCGGTGCGCATGCCGGCGAAGATCTGCGGCGACGCCGCCCGCAGCTCGACGAACAGCAGGGAGTCGCGGCCGCGGATGCGGTAGACGATCCCGGTGTCCTTGATCGTCGGCTCGATGCCCGCGATCCCGTCCATCGTGTTGAGCAGCACCGGCCAGATGCAGATGAACGCGATGAGGGCGATCTTGGCCGACGAGTCGACGCCGATGGCGATGATCGTGAACGGCAGCAGCGCGGGCGGCGGGATGGCCCGCAGGAACTCGATGATCGGCGACATCTGCCGACGCAGCCAGCGCACGTGCCCGAGCAGCACGCCGAGGGCGACGCCGAGCACGACCGCGATCAGGTATCCGGCGAAGAGGCGGCCCAGGCTCGGCAGGATGTCGGTGCCGAACCGGTCGAACAGCCAGTTGCGCTGGAACGCGACGAGCACGTCCTGCAGCGGCGGGAAGTAGAAGCCCGCGCTGCCGTTGGTGAAGATCAGCACGCCGATCACGATCAGCAGCGGGGTGAGCACCTCCGCGGCGATGTACAGCGCGGAACGACGGCGGGTCATGCGGCCACCACCCGGTGCGACGGGTGCCAGTGGAGGGCACGGTGCTCGATCGCGCGGAACACGAGGTTGATGAGGATGCCGAGGAGCCCGGCGAGGATCACGTACGCGTACATCAGGGCGACCTGAGAACCTTCCCGGGCGGCGTTGATCGCCTCGCCGACGCCGCCGGCGTTGATCACGATCTCGCCGGTGAGGACGAGGATGAGCGAGACGGTGGAGGCGATGCGGAAGCCGGTGGCGATGAACGGGATCGCGCTCGGCAGGACGACGCGGGTCGCGACGTCGAACGACGGGATGTGGAACGACCTCGCCGTGTCGATCTGGACCGGCAGCACGTTGCGCACGCCGTAGATGGTCTGCACGAGCAGCGGCCAGGTCGACGCGAATGCGGCGAGGAAGATCTTGCCGTCGCCCAGGTCGTAGGAGAACAGCAGGAAGACGAGGGGCACGAGAGCCACCGACGGGACCGGGCGCAGGAACTCGATCACCGGGCGGAGAGCGCGGTAGGCGAGTTCGTTGGAGCCGAGCAGCAGTCCCAGCGGCAGGGCGATCGCCGTGGCGATGCCGAGCCCGAACGCCCACCCGCGGAGGGTGTCGAGCATCGCGAGCCATGGCGCCGGGGTGGTGAGCTCGGTCGCGAGCGTGAGCAGCACGACCGACGGGGGCGGCAGGAACCGCCCCGGGAGCACGCCGACGCGGATCAGCAGCTCGCAGAGCAGGAGCACGACGACGACGCCGCCGAGCGAGCCCAGCGCGTGCAGGATGCGGCGCACGGCGCGGGCCGCGGCCGACGGAGGTCGCTCCGTGCGAAGGGGGGTGGTCATGTCTCTCCTAGCGGTGGTGGGTCCCGAGGGACCCACCACCGGGGACGACCGGACGCGGAACGCGCGTCAGGCCGGTCGTGCGGTCAGAGCTGGTAGAAGAGGACGTCGTCCGACGGGATGTCGGTCAGCGTTCCGTACTTCTGCGTGTACTCGAGGAGGTCGTGCAGCGCGTCGAAGTCGTACTCCGGGTTGAAGTCCGGCAGGCGCATGACGTCGGCGACCTCCGGCGTGACCCGCGTGAAGGTCGGGATGACCTCGCGCAGAACGTCGGGGTTGTCGGCGGCGAACTGGATCGAGCGCTGGATCGCGCGGACGAAGGCGGCGACGGTCTCCGGGTCGGAGTCGATCATCGCGTTCGTGCCGCCCCACGACGCGTTCGGGAACGCGGGCGAGAGAGTGGTGTACGGCGAGAAGACGATCTTGCCGCCGGCCTCGAGCGAGGGCGTGAGGAACGGCTCGGTGGCGAAGATCGCGTCCACCTTGCCCTCGGCGAGGGCAGCCGGCATCTCCGGGAAGGGGATCTCGGTGAACTCGACGGTCGAGGAGTCGATGCCCTCCGACTCGAGGGCCGCGCGGAGGGTGATCTCCAGAACGCCCTTGAGCGCGTTGACCGCGACGGCCTTGCCGGCGAGGTCTTCGGGTCCGGCGATCGAGCTGTCGCCGTTCACCATGACGCCGAGCCAGTCGGTCTCCTCGGTGAGGCCGCCGTTGTCGTTGGCCGACACGACGCGCACCGGGAGGCCCTGGCCGATCGCGGTGAAGATCGGCACGTAGCCGACCCCGAAGAAGTCGAAGGTGCCGCCGAGGGCGCCGGTGATCGCGTCGCTGCCGCTCTGCACGACCTCGGTGGTGACCTCGAGACCCTCCTCTTCGAAGAAGCCCTGCTCGATGCCGATGTAGACCGGCGCGAAGTCGGCGATGGGGAGCGTGGCGACGGTGATCGCGGTGAGTTCGCCGTCGTCGCCGGTCTCCGGAGCCGCGGAGCCCGCGCATCCGGTGAGGAGCATCGCCGCGGTCGCGACTGCTGCGATCAGGGCCGCGCCGCGACGCCTGGGGAAGTGATACGCCATTGTTTCCTCCTGTGCTGTGGCCCGCGGGGAGCGGGCGGGTGACGCACCTTCTGCGATGAAGGGCGGTCGTGATCCCGAGCCGTCGAGGCGCGGGGGTTCCTGAGGTGGCCACGCTGCCTGCGCCGAAACCGGATCCCCCGGTTCGCGAGGAGCGCCGGGATCGTGGTCCCAGTCAAGGGCGGGAGCGGGAGCCGGCGGATCGGTCGTCTGACCCTGACCTGTCGTGACATTTGACCCGATCCGGCGCGGGGCGATCATCCTTCGGCCGTGAAGGTGTGCGTCATGATCCACGACGGGAACGCGGCGATCTTCGCGTCGATGACGAGGGGCACCGCGCGGGGTCCGGCGAGCCACTCGGTGACTCCCGAGAGGTCGTCGACGGATCGCACGGTCAGCGCGTCGCACCCGTAGCCGCGGGCGATCGCGGCGAGATCGGTGTCGGGGAAGACGACGGTTCCGAGGGCATCCGTCTCGTGCTTGAAGTGCTCGACCTCGGCGCCGTAGGCGTGGTCGTCGTAGACTATCACCACCATCCCGAGACCGAGTCGCACCGCGGTGTCGAGCTCGACGAGGCTCATCATGAAGCCGCCGTCGCCGACGCCGACGACCGCCGTGCGGTCGGGCAGTGCGACCGCGGTGCCGATCCCGCTGGCCAGCGAGAGCCCGATCGACTGGAACGCGAGCGGCACGCAGAACCCGTCGTTGTCCGGGACGCCGAGGAACATCGCCGGGTACGGGCAGAAGTTGCCGCCGTCGATCGTCACGACCCGCTCGGCCGGCAGCAGGTCGTCGAGGGCGGTCGTCAGCGTGCGCGGGTCGATGTGCGTCGCATCGCCGGCGTCGTCGTAGGGCTGGTCCCGCCAGCGCAGCGACTCCGCGACGCGATCCGCGGTCTCGTGAGTGCGGTAGCCGGTGCGCGCGGCCCCGCGTCGCGCGAGCTCCGCCGAGAGGGCGTCGGCGACGAGCGCGGAGTCGCCGACGACCCCGAGGTCGGCCGGTTGGTGGTGGCCGAGCGCCTCGGCGGTGTCGTCGACCTGGATGACGGTGGCGTTCGTGAGGAGCGACCCGCCGCGCGTGGTCCAGCGGTTGAGGGAGGCGCCGAAGGACACGACGAGGTCGGCGCCCTTGATGAGCGCCGCAGCGCCGTCGGTCGAGAAGCCCCCCATGACGTCGAGGTGCCAGGGGTCGTCGTGGAACAGCCCGCGCCCCGCGGCGGAGGTCGTGAGCAGCGCGCCCGCCCGTTCGGCGAGTTCGCGGATCGGCGCGACGGCATCCCGGGCGCCGCGGCCGCCGACGATCACGGGCCGCTCGGCCGCCTCGAACGCATCGGCGAGTCGGGCGATCGCGTCCGGCGAGGCTGCGGGCAGCAGCCGCTCGGGAAGCGGGCGGACGAGACTCGGATCCCAGTCGATCATCTCCTCCTGCAGATCGAGGGGCATCGAGAACACGACGGTACGTCGCTCGACCGCGCACATCATGAACGCGGTCCATGCGTCGTCGATCGCGGTCGCGGCCCGGTGGATGCGCCACGTGCGCGCCCCGACCGCCTCGGCGGCGGCATCCTGGTCGATGAAGAAGTTGACGGTCGTCGCGTACGACGGGGTGTCGCCGGTCATGACCAGCACGGGGGTGCGGCATTTCGCCGCCTCGCCGATGCCGGTGAGGGCGTTGGTCAGGCCGCATCCCTGGTGCAGGGTGACGACGCTGACGCGACCGGTGGCGCGGGAGTAGGCGTCGGCCATGCAGGTGGCGCCCATCTCGTGCCGGGTCGCGATGAACGGCACCCCCGCGTCGATGAGGGCGTTCGTCGCGTAGAAGTTCCCGCTCCCGACGACTCCGAACACCTGGGCGGCTCCGAGGTGGGCGAGGGTTCGGCCGACGGCCTCGGCGACGGTCACGCGCATCGTCACGGGTGTTCCTTCCACAGCATCGGGGTTCGGGCCGAGCCTAGGAATGCGCATCATTGAGGTCTACTTAATACATTTCAGTAGAGCTATTAGCAGAACTGATGTTGCCAGGATGCTCGACGGCGAGGCGTCGGGGCGACCAGAAGGGGCCCGGCCGAATCGACGGTCGGGCCCTTCCGCCGAGCCGAGCCACGATGGATGCCGCCCGGTGGCTGGTCTCGGCGCATGCGAACCAAAGGAGGAGTCCGCGTGTCGTCCTGTCAGGCGTCGTGGTCGCGCGCCAGCAGCTCGCACAACTGGTCGAGCAGGATGTCTTCATCCTCCCCGTCGACGAGCACCTCCACCGAGTCGCCCTGCTTCGCCCCGAGGGTGAGCACGGAGAGGAGACTCGAGGCGTTGGCCTCGGCTCCGTCCCCCGCTCGGAGGAGCACCTTCGCGCCGGATTTGGCGACCGACTGCGTGAGCAGCGAGGCGGGGCGGGCGTGGAGTCCCTGAGCGGAACCGATGACGACCGTCGTGGAGGCGACCATGAGTGACCTTTCGGGTTAGGAGGCGATCTCGCCGAGGATCGTCAGCACGTCCTCGACCGTCGCGGCGTCGAGCAGGCGCTGCCGGAATTCGTCGCGCATGAGGGTGCGGGCGAGCTTGGCGAGGATCACCAGGTGCTCGTCGCCCGCGGCCGCTTCGGGCACGCCGATGAGGAACAGCAGGTGGGCCGGGGTGCCGTCGGGGCTCCCCCAGTCGATCCCGCGACTCGACCGCGCGAATGCGATCGCCGGCGCGGCGATGCCATCCGACTTGCCGTGCGGGATGGCGATGCCCTCGCCGAGCCCGGTGGTCGACAGCGCCTCGCGGGCCAGGACCGCCTCGGTGAAGAGCGCGCGATCCGCGAGCGGCCGGCCGGCGTCGAGCAGTCCGACCAGTTCCTCCAGGGCGGCGGCCTTGGTATCGGCCGTCACCTCGAGCGCGATCGACCCGGGGAGGATCAGCTCGGCGAGGGCGGCGCTCACGCGGCGACCTCCGCGGTGGCCGGCGCCTCGACGGTCGCCAGCGACTTCTTGCGCAGCGACTTCAGCACGAACAGTCAGCAGGGGCGAACTCCGGGCTCTAGAAGGTCTCGGTCTCGTGCGACCTCAAAAAACGCTCGTGCAGAGAATCTTCTCGGGCGACTAGCTGCTCAACGCGTGTTCACTCCTGCGCGGGAAGGCCGAGTGAGAAACGCGAAAGACTCAGCAGCGACCTCGACCCCATCCGAAGGTCGTCGACAGCTCGGTCAAAGTCTCCGGGTTCGGGCAAACCGCTCAGTTCCAACTCGACATCAAATCCGAGCACATTCCCGACACGATCGAGCGCCTCCTGAAGCCCGCCGACGATCGACTTCAGGACGAGCGACTGGAACCGCGCAAATCGAAGCCGCCGATAGATCGCGTAGGGCTCATACATCGCTTCGGTGAAAAGTCCTCGACCGTCCCAGCCGAGGGCGCGCGTATGCGCGCGTCCATACGCCGCGACCATCTCGCGATGGTCGGTGACCGAGAATCCGCGTGATGCTCCGCTCGGTCCGAGGAGGGATGTCGGGGCGAACTGGTGCCTGTCGGCGACCACCAGCGCCCTCAGTCCGCCCCTCAGGTCTCGCCGGACATCCTTGGGCAGGTCGAATGTTGTGACGTGGTCCGGTTGTAACCGGATGTAGTGCCGACCTCGCCGGGAAAGAGGGCTCTCGGAGACGGGAACCCACTGCACCGGCACACCGTTCACTCGCCCGAAAGTTCCCTGGGGGAGGAAGTGGAGGCGAAACGCTTGCGCCATCTCGCCCGCCTGATCGTGGAAGTACTCGATCTCGAGAGCAGCGGGCCCCGAAAGTAGGTGGCGAGAGCTCGTCGAAGAAAAGTGTCGGACGGCGTCCTGAACCGTTCGAGCGGGTCCGTAGTCCATAGGGATTGCGTCGAGAATCAACCGCTCGAGGCGGTCGTCCGCTCCTCTAAGCTCCGCGCCGAAGCCTTCTCGCGACCCTCGATCGTAGGGAACTAGGTGGCTCAGATCTTCCGCAAACATGTGTCGGTAGAAGCCTGATCCGCTGTCGGCCGACGCAAGCCTGCGCATGAAAGCCTCGTCGGCATCGTTGAACCAAGCGACCGAGCGTCGCGTCCCCGCGAGACCCTCGAAACGATCAGGACGCCGTCTCATCGTTGCCTCCTTCAGCGCTTGGTTCTGCGGCCGGGCGGTGACGCGTCGCCCGCCGGGCGCCCAGAAGCGTGCTCGATCGATTCGCGCAACGACTCAACTCCTCGAGGCAATTCGACATCCTCCGCCAGAAATGAAGCGAGGTAGTCGACGATGAAGAGATCGGCAAGGTCGTCGTGGATACCCATGTCGCTGTCGGCGAAGATGTCGACGATCGCAGATACCTGGCTGGCCTCGTCATTGCCACCGTCGTCAAGCGGGGCAACGGATCATCCCACCTCGTGGATTCGATGCCGCGGGCCTTGAGGGCGCGAGCCAGTTGCTGGAGCCTTGCTGTTCGCGAGATCGAGCCTGGCGTGAGCGCGAAGAGGGATTCGAGCATTGACCGGTGGCTGACAAGGGTGGCGGCAGCTTCCGATCCGTGGTCACCTGCAAGGACCGTGTCCCAGGTTTCGCGCACCTCGTTCCACATTCCCTCGCCATCGACGTCTTGCATCAGACGGGCGTATCCGCTCAGTTCCATCAGACCGACAGTGGGCTCGGCGGCGAATGCGACGGTGGCCATCGGATCAGGGTGCTTGGAAAGATCCCGGGCAGTTCGAACCCGCATCCGATCTGCTTCGAGGAAGACAGCGCGGAAGAGTTCCACGCCCAGTACACGATCGCCCTCGAGAATCGCGTCGAAGGTCGCATCGAAAAGACGCACGAAAGTCTGACCGTAGAGGTCTGGCCGCTGAGGATCGTGAGCTTCAGTTCGCAGGTGAGGAAGCGACGCGATCAGCTGGCTGAGAGCCTGCCGGCGAAGAGCAACGGGCCAGGAGTCGTCGAACGGGACATCGGGCCACGCTGGCTCACCGACGCCCGGGCTTCGAAGGGCGGCAAGCTCTCGGAAGATCTCCCGCAGGCGATGCAGGTGGAACTCGATCTTGTGGTGCAGCTCGAGGCTCGCCAACGCGACGACGGCGGCGAGGTCGTGGGCGCCGCGCGCCATGTGGGCATCCGCCACAGATGCCAACGGCCCATCGACCTCGGCCTTGAAAGTGATCAGGCACTCATGCGCATGCAAGGTGATGGATCGCGCGATCATGTGGTGCTTCCACCATTCGGGAGTGACGATCTTCCCTTCCGACAGCTTCTCCTTCTTCGAGCGTTCTGCCAGCTCTTCGAGTAGTTCCAACGTCGGCTGAGGGAAGACGCCCGAGACATCGGACGGGCTTCCGCTCAGCGTTCGTTCGAAGAGCGCAACGAGGTCGCGCGACACGAGAGATGACAAGCCCGCGTTGAACCCGAGCCACGATTGGATGAGGGGCATCACGATTTGCTCCGCAGCGGCGAGCTTGTTGAGTTCGTAGGTCTGGGCATCTTCGCCGACGCTCGCCGACGCGCTGATCTCGCCCACGGAGTTGGCCCACACCCGCTCCAAGATGAGCGCCTCCTCGATCTGCATCCGCGACGACATCGCGTACGCGATACGAGCAATCGCATCCGACGCGAGGGCGGAAACTTCGACGACGGCACGCGAAGCGATCTCACGCAGAGTGTCGCTGTCGACAGAGACATCCTCGTCAGCACCGTCAGCGAGCCGCCAGAAGCGGACGACCTCGGACTCGACGAAGAGCGGCGAACGCTGAAGTCGCTTCTCGATCCGGTTCGTCATCGCGCCGAACGGCAGCTTTCGGACGCAGGTCGCCGCGATCCGGCTCAACGAACCCCACGGCCACCTGTTTGCCACCGAAGCCGCATTCCAAGCGGCCAAGGCCGGGCTCGAGAACGACGCGATCATCGCCGGCTTCACCGCCGCGTTCGCCGCGAGCCACGGAGAAAAGAACAAGGCCGCCCCGAAGGGCGGCCTTGTTGACTCCCAACGTGCGACAACGGCTTGGGCTTACTTGTTCACCGCCGCCTCGACGGACGGTGTTTCTAATAAGCCTTCAATGGTGGAGATGGGGGGAATTGAACCCCCGTCCATCGCTGAGGACCTGCGCCTTCTCCGGGCGCAGCTCGTGAAAGCGTTCTACTCGGCTCCGACCTTTGCCACGAGCATCTAGGTCGACGAGCC
>Ga0209066_10002213_pt1 | contig 24104 bp, 21 predicted proteins | sample All_14_2_FD_187198 | JGI IMG/M metagenome (GOLD analysis project Ga0209066, IMG submission 187198) | Freshwater microbial communities in response to fracking from Pennsylvania, USA - Allegheny Zone_MetaG_DW_15 (SPAdes) (version 2) ... | reverse complement strand
GGTGGGGGCGGGGGTGCGTCGGTCCTGATGGCCCCACGGGCCGCGGCGGCACCCAGCCTGCCCGACCCCCAGACCTTCGAGGCCACGGTCGCGCTGATCGGGGAGCGGCGCGAGATCGCCCTGAAGCTGGATGTCGAGCGCTATGTGAAGCCGGTGTCGTTCAAGCCGGGGGCCATCGTCTATGAAAGCGGTCCCGGTGCGCCCGTCGGCCTGGCCCAGCGTCTGGCCGGGCGGCTCAAGGAATGGACGGGCCGAACCTGGCTGATCGCCGCCAACGGCCAGGGTGGTGGCGAGACCCTGATCGAACAGGAAAAACGCGGCCGGGCCGAGGAACGCGCCCAGGTCGAGGCCGACCCCTTCGTCTCCGCCGTCATGGCTGCCTTTCCGGGGGCAGTGATCACCGACATCAAGACCCTGGCCCCCACGGTCGAAATGCCCGCCATCCCCGACGAGGTCGAGGACGAGGACTGAGGTCGACCGCCAGAGTGTAAAGGCCATATATCCGGACAGCGACATCCTGCACCGGCTGCAGAAACGATACATCGGTCGTCGGTGCTCGCCGGGGACTCTTCCAAATCCCCGGCCTGCTGACGCAGGCCGGGGATTCAGGTCAGGGCGTCAGAGGATTTGCGCGGCCTCGTCGAAGCTCAGGCGGGGTGAGCGGGCGAAAAGGTTTTCGTCGGTGCCGTAGCCCAGGTTGAGAATGAAGTTGGGTTCGACGCTGGAGTCGGGGAAGAACTCGGCCTTCACGCCCGCAGCGTCGAAGCCCGACATCGGGCCGACATCGAGACCCAGGGCCCGGGCCGCGATCATCAGATATCCGCCCTGAAGCGACGAGTTCCGGAAGGCGGTTTCCTTGCGGGCGGTCTCATCCGCGAACCAGTCCTTGGCACCTGGGGCGTGCGGGAACAGGACGGCCAGATGCTCATGGAAGTCGTTGTCGGTGGCGACGATGACATTGACCGGGGCCTTCAGGGTCTTGGCCTGGTTGTTGCCCGACATGAAGGGCGACAGACGCTGTCTGGCTTCAGGAGACGTCAGGAAGAGGAAACGGGCCGGGGTCGAGTTGACCGCCGTCGGGCCGAATTTTGTCAGGTCGTACAGTTGGCGCAGCAGGGCCTCGGGCACCGGGCGGTCGCTGAAATCATTGCGCGTGCGGGCTTCGGTGAACAACTGCGCCAGGGTCGTCTCGTCAAGGACGGTGTCGCGGGTGGAGGGGTCATAGGTCATGGAAGGCTCCTGAATTGAAATAGCAACGAATACGGTTGCTAAATAGGTCATTGGCGGCTGCGCGCAAGCGCCCGTGTTTGAGACAGCGAGGCTGCGGAACGGGTCGGTAGGGTTGCTTTTCCTGTTGTCAGCCTCCCCGGCTGCGCTCGTGCGGCCGGAGAGAGCGCAAAGGGCCGTTTGGCTTCCCGAACGTCATCGCTCTAAACAAGCCGGATGACGACGCTGATCCTCGCCATAGACCAGGGTACGACCTCCAGCCGCGCCATCGCGTTCGAGGTTGGGGGAGACTCCTCGCTCAGGTCCGTGGCGATGAGCCAGATCGCCCTGGCCCAGCATTTTCCGCAGTCCGGCTGGGTCGAGCACGACGCTGCAGAGATCTGGTCCGCAACGCTGCAGACCTGTCGAGAAGTGATCCGCAAGGCCGGCGGGATCGACCGGTTCGCCGCCATCGGCATCACCAACCAGCGCGAGACGGCGGTGATCTGGGACGCCGCGACGGGCGAGCCCCTGCATCACGCCATCGTCTGGCAGGACCGTCGGACCGCCGACGTCTCGTCCCGCATGATGACGGAGGGGCACGAGCCCAAGGTGCAGGCGCTGACCGGCCTGATCCTCGATCCCTATTTCTCGGCCACCAAATACGCCTGGCTGCTCGACCATGTCGAAGGGGCGCGAGACCGGGCGGTGCGCGGCGAGGTCAGGCTCGGGACCATAGATTCCTGGCTGATCTGGAAGCTGACGGGGGGTGAATGCCATGTCACCGATGCGACGAACGCCAGTCGCACCTCCCTGATGGACCTGAAGACCCGGGTCTGGCGCGAAGACCTGTGCGCCCTGTTTGATGTGCCGATCGGGGCGCTTCCCCGCATTGCCGGTTGCGCCGAGGTTGTCGGCCAGAGCGATCCTGTCCTGTTCGGACGATGCCTGCCCATTGCCGGATCAGCGGGGGACCAGCAGGCGGCCCTGGTCGGGCATGGAGCCGTGAATCCGGGCGATGCCAAGATCACCTACGGCACCGGAGCCTTCCTGGTCGCCAATGTCGGGTTCGAGCCGGTAGCGTCCAAGAACCGGCTTCTGGGCACACTCGGATATCAGATCGGGCACGGCGCGGCACCGCAGGTCGCCTATGCGCTGGAGGGGTCGATCTTCTCGGCCGGTTCGGCGATCCAGTGGCTCAGGGATGGTGTCGCGATGATTCCGGAATCGCGCCAGTCTGAGGCCCTGGCCCAGGGGCTGAAGGACAATGGCGGGGTCTATATGGTCCCGGGTTTCACGGGACTGGGAGCGCCCTGGTGGAAGCCGGACGCAAGGGGCGCGGTCACAGGCCTGACGCGGGACACTGGCCCGGCCCATTTCGTGCGGGCGGCGCTGGAGGCCCTGGCCTATCAGACCCATGACCTGCTCGACGCCCTGGCCGCTGACGGAGCGCCGCGCCTGAAGGTGCTCAAGGTCGATGGCGGGGTCACTGCCAATGCCTTTGCCATGCAGTTCGTCGCAGACATCTGTCAGGTCACAGTCGAGCGGCCCGCGTTCCAGGAGATGACCGCCCTGGGCGCGGCCAAGCTGGCGGCGCTCGGCGTCGGGCTGATCTCCGACCTTGCCGCCCATATGGCCGAGGCTCCCGCCGTCTGGACCCCGTCCATGGACAGCTCCGAACGGGACCGCCTGCTCAAGGGATGGCGTGGAGCCGTCCGCGCCGCCATCATCGCCAGTGAATAGAGAGCGTCCTGCCAAGGACGCCGGAGGAAACCCATGACGGATATCCCGCAGCCAGACGATGCCCAGGCCACGTTCGGCGGCACGCGCGAGGTCGATCCCCGGTATGCGCTGGACGCCGCATCGCTGGAACGGTGGATGGCGGCGAACGTCAAGGACTATGCCGGCCCGCTGACGATACGCCAGTTCAAGGGTGGCCAGTCGAACCCCACCTATGAACTGACGACGCCGACACGGGCCTATGTGCTGCGCCGAAAGCCGCCAGGCGTCCTGCTGGCCTCTGCCCACGCCATGGACCGGGAATTCACCGTCATATCGGCGCTGCACGCGCAGGGCTTCCCGGTCGCCCGGCCTCATGCCCTGTGCGCAGATGATGCTGTGATCGGGTCGATGTTCTATGTGATGGACAGGGTCGAGGGGAGGGTGCTGTGGGACCTCAAACTGCCGGGCATGGAGCCTGCCGAACGCCGTGCCATCTACGAGGCCCAGACCGATACCCTGGTACGGCTGCACCGGATTGATCCGGTCGCGATCGGCCTGTCTGACTACGGCCGGCCGGGCAACTATTTCGAGCGCCAGGTCGGGCGTTGGACCAAACAGTATCGCGCCTCCGAGATCGATCCCATTCCGGCCATGGACCGGCTGATAGAATTCCTGCCCGCAACCCTGCCGGCGCAGGGGCCGACGCGGATCGTGCATGGCGACTTTCGCCTGGACAACCTCATCGTGGCCGCCGACGGGCCACAGGTCCGGGCGGTGCTGGACTGGGAGTTGTCGACGCTCGGCGATCCCATGGCCGACTTTTCCTACATGCTGATCGGCTGGGTCCTGCCCGCCAGCCAGAGGAACGGGCTTTCCGGGGGCGACCTCCAGGCCCTGGGCATACCGACAATGGAAGAGACGGTCGAACGCTATGCTGCCCAGTCCGGGGCCGGTCGACCGCAGAAGCTGGACTGGCTGCTAGCCTACAACCTGTTCCGGCTGGCAGCCATCTGCCAGGGCATCGCCGGGCGGGTCAGGGATGGTACGGCGGCGTCGGCCCATGCGCGATCCATGGCCCAACAGGTCGGACCGCTTTCGGATGCGGCATGGAAATTCGCCAGGGCGGCGGGTGCCTGACCCGCAGGCGGCCATCGCTTGACCGCGCGGGATGACGACGGCCTCGTCCTGCGCTAAGGGGAGGCTCATGACCGAAGACCCGATGGATCCGCCCCGCGTCCTTTCGCCCGCAGCGCTCCGGGCGCTGGCGGAGGCCGAGGAACGTCGTGCGGCGGGGCTCGCATCCGAAAAGGCCGCCGAACACGGTGGCCCGACCGGCCCCGAACCCACACGGTATGGCGACTGGGAGAAGAAGGGCCTGGCGATCGACTTCTGACAACAATGACCCGTGAAGACGCCTGAGACGGCGAGTCAGGTTGCGCCAAACAGACTCTGAATTGACCTCGTGCTCAGCAGCACACCCCACACAACTGCCCCCACTGGCCTTTTTCGCTGCACCCCTGTATGAGGCGCGCGCTCCCCGCATGACGCACATCCCCGAGCGGCCCCCGCACCCTTCCAGAACCGGGCGGCCGCCTTTTTCGCATTGAACGACCGATATGAACCTTCGCAACGTCGCCATCATCGCCCACGTCGACCATGGCAAGACCACCCTGGTGGACCAATTGCTGGCCCAGTCCGGAGTCTTTCGAGCCAATGAGGCGACGACGGAGCGCGCCATGGACTCCAACGACCAGGAAAAAGAGCGCGGCATCACCATCCTGGCCAAATGCACCTCGGTGCTCTGGAATGGCGCGGCGGGCGAGACCCGGATCAACATCATCGACACCCCCGGCCACGCCGACTTCGGTGGTGAGGTCGAGCGCATCCTGGGCATGGTGGACGGCTGCGTCATCCTGGTCGACGCCGAAGAGGGCGTCATGCCCCAGACCAAATTCGTTCTGACCAAGGCGCTGAAGATGGGCCTGCGCCCGATCCTCTGCATCAACAAGGTCGACCGCGCCCACGCCGATCCTGATCGCGTGCACAATGAAGCCTTCGACCTGTTCGCCGCCATCGGCGCGACCGACGAGCAGCTGGACTTCCCCCACATCTACGCCTCGGGCCGCGCTGGCTGGGCGACGATGGACCTGTCCAAGCCCAACGACACCCTGGCCCCCCTGTTCGACCTGATCGTCAGCCACGTGCCGCCGCCCAAGGTTCAGGAGAACAAGGACAAGCCCTTCCGCATGCTGAGCGTCCTGATCGAATCTGATCCGTTCCTGGGTCGGATTCTGACCGGCCGTATCGAGAGCGGCAAAGCGATTCCCGGCATGGCGATCCACGCCCTGGACCGTGACGGCAAGGAAATCGAACGCGGGCGGATCACCAAGGTCCTGGCGTTCCGTGGCTTGAAGCGCACGGCCCTGGATGAGGGTTCGGAAGCGGGCGACATCGTCGCCATCGCCGGCCTGTCCAAGGCCACCGTGGCCGACACCCTGTGCGCCATGGAGGTCGTCGACGCCCTGCCGGCCCAGCCGATCGACCCGCCGACCATCTCCATGACCGTCTCGGTCAACGACAGCCCGCTGGCCGGCCGCGAAGGCGACAAGGTCCAGTCGCGCGTCATTCGCGACCGCCTGCTGAAGGAGGCCGAGGCCAACGTCGCCATCCGCGTCACGACCACCGAGGGCGGCGACGCCTACGAAGTGGCCGGCCGCGGCGAACTTCAGCTGGGCGTTCTGATCGAGAACATGCGTCGCGAAGGCTTCGAGGTCTCGATCTCGCGTCCGCGCGTGGTCTATCAGGAAGGCGAGAACGGCGAGAAGCTGGAGCCGATCGAGGACGTCATGATCGACGTCGACGACGAGTTCTCGGGCATCGTCATCGAGAAGCTGTCGGCCCGTAAGGCCGAGATGACCGACATGGGTCCGTCGGGCGCAGGCAAGACCCGCATCAGCCTGAAATGCCCGTCGCGCTCGCTGATCGGCTATCAGGGCGAGTTCCTGACCGACACGCGCGGTTCGGGCGTACTGAACCGCGTCTTCAGCCACTACGAAGGCTACAAGGGCGAGATCGCGGGGCGCCTGAAGGGCGTGCTGATCTCCAACTCGGACGGCGACACGGCGGCCTTTGCGCTGTGGAACCTGGAAGACCGGGGCATCATGTTCGTCGGTGCCGGCGAGAAGACCTATGAGGGCATGATCATCGGCGAGAACGCCCGCTGGGACGATCTCGACGTCAACCCGATCAAGGGCAAGCAACTGACCAACGTCCGTGCCTCGGGCAAGGACGAGGCCGTGCGCCTGACGCCGCCGCGCCAGATGTCTTTGGAACAGGCCATCGCCTATATCGGCGAGGACGAGCTGGTCGAGGTCACACCCAAGTCGATCCGCCTGCGTAAGCAGATCCTGAACCCCTCGTTCCGCAAGAAGCGCGCCCGTCCGGAATAGTCCGGGATCACCGTTCGTATGCTGACGTTCGACAGGCCGCCCTGATCCGGGGCGGCCTGTTTCGATTCTGCCACGCCGCGGCGGCCATCTTGAAACCGTCATCAAGCTGAGCGGAAACCTTTGGAGACGCGGCTTAGGGGCGGCGGAAAGGCGGCAGGGGCCGCCACAATTTCTTCCCGAGGTTGCTTATGTCGTTCTACAGATCGCTGGCCGGTGGGTCTGCACTCGCCGTCCTGGCCCTTGCCTCGGCCATGCCGGCCTATGCCCAGCAGACCACGGCCGCCGTGCGCGGCGTGACGGTCGATGCGACGGGCAATCCGATCGGTGGCTCGACCGTGACCGTGATCCACGTCCCGACCGGCTCGGAACAGGTCCTCGTCACCGGCGACAGCGGCACCTTCGACGTGCGCGGTCTTCGGGTCGGCGGTCCCTACCGGATCGTCGCCACGGCCCCGGGCTTTTCGTCGCAGGTGATCGATGACGTGTCCCTTAACGTCGGCGACGCACAGCGCGTGCGGCTGACCCTGGTTCCTGTCGATGAACTTTCCGAGATCGTCGTCACCGGCGCACGCCGCGCGACCACGACCCAGCTGGCCAATGTCGGATCGCGCACCACTCTTGGGCGCGAGGCGATCGAGGGCGTGGTGTCGGTCCGACGCGACATCCGCGACATCGGCCGCCGCGATCCGCTGGCGACCCTGGACTTCGTGGCGCGCGGTACCGGCCCTTCGGGCGGTCTCTATATTGCCGGCTCGTCACCGCGCTCGAACCGGATCACCATCGACGGCGTGCGCTCTCAGGACAGTTTCGGCCTGAACACCGGCGGTCTGTCGACCAACCGTGGCCCGGTATCTTTCGAGGCTCTGGAGCAGATGACCATCCAGGCGGTGCCATTCGACGTCGAGGACGGTGACTTCACCGGCGGAGCGCTGAACCTGATCCTGCGCTCGGGTTCCAACGACTTCCACGGCTCTGCCTTCTACAACTACCGCACCACCGATCTGGCGGGCGACAAGCTGCCGATCGTCGGCTTCCTGAACAACGACATCCTGCAAGGCCCACTGAGTGGCGAACGCACGGTCATCAACACGATCGACGAGGACAACTACGGCTTCTTCCTGTCGGGCCCGATCCTGCGCGACCACCTGTTCTTTGCCGCGTCGTACGAGAAGTTCACCAGCTTCGACACCACCGGCACTGGTCCGCTGGGTGCCGGGTTCGCCAATACCTTCAACCGCATCCCCGGTATCTCGACGGGCACGGGGGCCAGCCAGGCCGACATCGACCGGGTTCTGGCCAACTGGTCCGGCTATGCCGCCTCCACGGTCCTTTCGCCCGGCACGGTCGCTCTGGTCGAGCCGATCATCGACGAGAAATATTCGATCAAGCTGGACTACGACATCACCAATGACCAGCGTCTGTCGGCCACCTACCGCAAGGCTGAAAGCTCGGTCTGGAAGCGCAGCCCCTCGACGACCAGCATCAGCCTTGACTCCAACTGGTACGTCCAGCCCGAGGTCGAGGACAACTACTCGCTGCAGCTGAACTCACGCTGGACGCCGTCTTTCTCGACCGAGGCCCGGATCGCCTATCGCGAATACACGCGCGGGCAGACCCCGCCCCAGGGGCAGGGCGTGGCGAACATATCGATCTGCTCGGACGCCACCTCGGCCGGCGCGACCTTCTCATGCACGGCGGGCAGCCCCTCGATCAATTTCGGCCCCGATCAGTTCCGCCAGGCCAACGTCCTGGCCACCGAGGAAACGGCCGGGTCGTTCATCGCCAACTACACCGGCATCGCCGGTCACACCATCAAGGGCGGGTATCAGTATCGCAAGGTCGATATCTACAACCTGTTCGTCCAGCAGGCTGCGGGCGTCTATTATTTCGACTCGGTCGCCGATTTCGCCGCCGGCCGCGCCAATCAGCTCTCCTATGGTAATGCCCTCAGCGGCAAGACAACCGATGCTGCTGCCGTGCTGGACTATTCGATCCACTCACTGCTGCTTCAGGACACCTGGGACGTCACCGACCGGCTGACCCTGAACTACGGCCTGCGCTGGGACAGCTATGTCTCGGACGTCAAGCCGACGCTGAACGTCAATTTCGTCAACCGCTACGGCTTCAGCAACCAGCAGTCCTATGACGCGATCGACGCGCTGATGCCGCGTGTCTCGGCCAAATACAATGCCGATACCTTCGAGTTGTCAGGTGGGTTCGGCCTGGTCTCGGGCGGCATTCCCGACGTCTTCCTGGGGAACAGCTACGGGGCCACCACCGGGGCCCTGACCAATAGCTTCGCCATCCGCCGCCAGGCGGACGGCACCTATTTCGACACCGCCTCCTCGACGGTAATCTCGACGACCCAGGGTGACGCCCTGCTCAACATCAACCGCGCCAATGCCAGCTTCATCAACACGCCGTCGGCCACCGCCAATGCCTTGTTGACGGCCGACAGTGCGGCGCGCCGCAACGCCTTCACCAACTCCCTGGCTCCGGGCTTCGAGATGCCTTCGGACTGGAAGGGCAATATCTCGTTCAAGACCACCGTCTACGGCTTCGACCTGGGCTTTGACGCCGTGGTCAGCCGTTCAGAAAACAATGTGGCCTTCCGCGACATCCGCGCGCGCCTTCTGACCGTCAATGGCGTCCAGCAACTGACGCCCGACGGTCGTCTGCGTTACGACGGTCTTCAGATCGCAGGCGCGACCCCTGCCGCCGTCCTGGCGGCCCGTGCCGCCGCCGGCCTGCCGGTCGCGGCCAATCCGGATCTCGCAAACCTTGGCCTGTTCGGTGACGTCCAGGCCTATAATCCGGACCAGAAGGCCTGGAGTCGCACCGCCGCCTTCTCGATCGGCCGCGAGTTCCGGGGCCTGAACGCCTTCGTCTCCTACACCTTGCAGGATGGCTCGCAGTACGGCGGCATTTCCGAATTCGGCACCACGGCCGGCGGAAACGGCACGTCGGGTGCCTATTATTCCGACCAGAGCTTCGACACCGATCCGAACGCTCCGGCGCGCGGCGATGCGAACAATCTGATCGAGGAAGCCTTCAAGCTGAACCTGAACTACAAGGTCGAGTTCGTGCCCGGCTGGACCTCGCGCTTCACCCTGTTCGGAGAGCGTCGTTCGGGTCGTCCAATCAGCTTCCTGATGACGGATCCCGCCGGCAGCCGGAACCCGACCTTCGGGGTCAGCCGCGACGACGCCCTGGCCTATATCCCGAACCTGAACAGCCCCGATCCGACCAATCCGCTCAAGTTCGTCGATAGCCGGGGGACGACGGTCTTCTTCGACAGCCAGACCTCAGTCGACCGGCTCAAGGCCCTGGTCAACCAGTTCGGGCTGCCGCAGGGCCAGATCGTCTCGCGGGGCTTTGGCCGCAATCCCGACGTCGATCGCTTTGACTTCCAGTACGCTCAGGAGATCCCGACACCGATTTCCGGCCACGAACTTCTGTTCACTGTCGACGTCGCCAATATCGGCAACCTGATCAACAACGACTGGGGTGTGATCAAGGAGTTCAGCAACAGCCGGTCGGGGGCGGCGGTCATCAATGCCCAGTGCGCCACGGCGACAGGGGCGGCCGCCGGCACGGCCGACCCGATCTGCGCCAGCTATCGCTACAGCTACACGACCGTCAGCCCGACCACGATCGCCACTCCGACCGTGGACCAGGCCGCCAGTCTGTGGTCGGTCGTGGTCGGCCTGAAGTACCGCTTCTAGACATGGCAAAAGCCGCCGCCCGGACCAGGGCGGCGGCTCAGTCTCTGCCCATCTTCGCTCGGGTTCAGGGGGTCTCGGTGATGCCCAGGGTGGCCTGGGCTCCGCCGCCGCCCAGGACGCCAACCCATACGTCATACTTGCCGCTGCGGGGACGACGATACACCACCTGTGGGTCCCCGTCGCCGAAGCTGTCGTCGTCACAGGACCAGCGGCCGTCAGGACCGTTGACGATCAGGGTCGTGTCGGACCCGGAAACCGCGCGGAAGGCCAGCGGCAGGCGGCCGGCCGTATAGGTGACGCTGAAGTCAGGGGCATCCGAGATGTTGCCGACGCAGGCTCCCGGCAGGTCGGTGTCCGTATAGGCGTCGATCGATCCGCCCGCATATATGCTCACGGTATAGGGATCGGGCGTGAACCCGGCGCGCAGGCGCACGCTGCCGAAATTCGGGCGCAGGCCCGAATTCTGGGCCGAGGCGGTCCCGGCCAGGGTGGTAACGGCCCCGGCCGCCAGAACCGCGCCGATGGCGACGGCCAGTCTGAATGTCTTCATAGCAAAGTCCCCCATTTCCTCGGGCGACATCGCACCGCGGTATGTCAAAACCATGCGACCGCCAGGGTCGCACCGTCAAGCGACGGAGGCGCTACGTCAGGATGCGTCAGCCCGACAGGGTGCTGCGACTACCAGTGAAAAGCGAAGCGGCCGACCAGTGCGCCTGTGGCTGATGCCAACGCCATACCCAGGGTGTACCAGGTGGCCACGAACATGGCCGTCTGCTCGTCGCAGTGAAGACCATACAAGGTGGCGGCAAGCCCTGCCGTCAGCAGCCCTGCTGCCGCCCCGGCAAGGGTCGGACGGGTCGGGGCGAACCGGCGCGCGGCGAAAAACACAACGGGGGCGGCCAGACCACTGAGGATCAGAAGGTTGGTCGGACAGGCCAGCGCCGATCCGCCCATCAGGGCGGCCATCCGGTCGCTCGACGGCATCGTCATCATCTCCATGACAGCCACCGCGGCGACAAGGACCAGAACGGCCGTCAGCAGCGCCAACGGCCCCCTGGGACTGGAACCGGGTCGTCCCAGTCGGTCCAGCAGCCAGAAGCCGCTGACCGCCAGCGAGGCCGTATAGGCGGCCTTCAACCAGAAGGTCGGCCCTGCGACCGCTGTCGCCAGATCCGGCCGCACCCCGAGCCAGCCCACGACGCCGGCCATCACGACCAGCCCGGCCGGTATCATACACAGCATCAGCCTGCGCTCGATCCGGCGCAGGGATGTCGCGGGGGTATCGATGGCCAGGGCGGCGATCAGGTCTTCAGTCCTCATCAGGATCCCCTCCTGTCGGGGCGTCAGAGACACGGCCGGGGTTCGCAAAGCGGGTGTTCAGGGTCTTGAGGCTGCGGTGCAGGCTGACCTTGGCTGCGGTCAGGCTGTAGCCATGCCGTTCGGCTGCCTCTGCAACCGACAGCCCCTTGAGGCGTACGTCCTCGATCAGCCGCCGCTGGCGCAGCGGCAACAGCGACAGGCAGCGACCCAGGTCGGCCCGGGTCGCTCCGTCCTCGACCGTGTGTTCGGCGAACAGGGTCGAGGCCTCCTCGATCGGATGGGCAGGGCGTCGCCCTCGACGGCGCAGGTGATCGACCAGCTTGTGGCGCGCGATCGCATAGGCCCAGGCCGAGAACGGCTGGGACGAATCCCAGGTCGCTCGTTTGGCGTGGATAGCGATCAGGGTTTCCTGCACAAGATCCTCGGCGTCGGCTCCGCCGTCGAACAGGCGGCGTGTGAAATAGGGGCGGAGGTGTCCGCCAAGATCGGTCAGCAGCACGCGCCATGCACCTGCATCGCCGTCCAGGCCACGCAGCATCAGGGCTTTGAACTGGGCTTCCCGGTCAATCACGCGCTCTCGCAGGGCCCTTCGGTCGATCCGCTCCAAAGGTTACAGACACCGTCCGTCGTCGTCGCGATGAAAATCGTTCGCTGCATGACACGAGGGTCGACCGTTCCGGTTTCGTTTCCGATGACGACCCTCTATCCAGGGGAGGTGACGATTCAGGCCGCTTCTCCTAACATCCTGACCGGTGCCGAGCCTTGGCGGGTTCTGCCGCCGGCCCTTGCCGTGCCGCCGGGGTCCGGGGCGATCTGTGACGACGAGGGCGCACGTAAGATTGGCCGCGGCGCGGCCGAGGGAGCCTTCACCACCGGCCCAGTCATGGTCGCCCATGCCAGTCTGACCGCGCGTCGGCTGGGGCTGGCACCGCCGCCACGCTCGCCGGACCTCATGGATGTGCTTGAACTCTATGCCTTCGTGCGGCCCGCCCGGTTCTGCGCGCCGTCCCCCAGCGGCCTGGCACTGGCACTCGGCCTGCCTGAACCCCGGGGGGCAGAGGCCCAGGCCCGCGCGCTGCGTCATGCCGCCGATGCCCTGTTGTGTGAACTCGCCGATCCGGCCTGGCCGGGTCGCGAGGAGGCCTTTGCTCTGGTCGAGACCCTGGGCCGACCTTCGGGCGGTCAGGGATCGGGTGGGCAAGGCGGGTGGGCCTGGTCTTGGAGGGTCGCGGCGGCTCTGCAATCCCAGCCGATGAGGGAGCGGAAGTCACGCGGTTCGGGACTGGATGTCTGGTCGCGCCTGCCGGAATGGGAAGATGAGGCCCCGCGCGGCGAGGCGGGATCGGTGGCGGTGGATTCGGAGTCCGCGCGCATTCGACTGTCAAAGCTGCTGGAGGCATCGGGTCTGGACGAGACACGGCCAACCCAGTCCGACTATGCGGCCGAGGCCGCCTTCGCCTTTTCGCCGCGCAACGAAGAGGGTCGCCCCCGCGTGCTTCTGGCCGAGGCAGGCACCGGGACCGGCAAGACGCTGGGCTATCTGGCTGCCGCCTCGCTGTGGGCGGAGCGCAATCAGGGTGCCGCCTGGGTCTCGACCTATACCCGCGCCCTGCAACGCCAGATCGACCGCGAAAGCGCTGCCCTATGGCCGGACCCCGAGGTCCGGAAACGCAAGACGGTGGTCAGGAAGGGTCGCGAGAACTACCTTTGCCTGCTGAACCTTCAGGACATGGTTCAGGCGGCCCAGTTGGGGAACGGCGATCTGATCGGCCTGGCCCTGACCAGCCGCTGGGCCATGCATTCCCGCGACGGCGACATGACCGGCGGCGACTTTCCCGGCTGGTTGCCTGGCCTGTTCGCCACCCCCACCAGCAATCAGGCGTCGGCGGGAAACCTCGTTGACCGACGTGGCGAATGTGTCCATGCGGCCTGTCCCCACTATCGGACCTGCTTCGTCGAGAAGACCATCCGCGCCAGCCGCCGGGCCGACCTGGTCGTCGCCAACCATGCGCTGGTCATGACGCAGGCCGCCTTCGACGGGGCTCGTTCGGCGCGGGGGCTAAAACAGGACGGTGAGACCGCCGCCCTGAAACGAATCGTCTTTGACGAGGGCCACCACCTGTTCGATGCCGCCGACAGTGCATTCTCGGCGTGTCTGTCAGGACAGGAGGCCGCCGAGCTGCGCCGCTGGATTCGCGGACCCGAAGGGCGAGGCCGGCGGGGCAGGGGCCTGGAACAGCGGCTCGGCGACCTCGTCGGCGACAACGATGCCGCACAGAAGGCGCTGCAGGACGCCATCCGCGCCGCTGCCGCCTTTCCCGGTGAAGGCATATCCGGCCGCATTGCGCCGCCATCGGGGGAGGTGAACCCTGTCGGCCCGATCGAACAGTTCCTGATGGCCGCGCTCGAACAGATCCGGGCGCGAACCTCGGAGGCCGCGTCTTCTGCCAGTGCGGAGTTCGGCACGGAATGCGCTGTCCGGCCCGCTACCGATCCCTTGCTGGAGACGGCGCGGGGCGCTGCACAGGCGATCGCCGCGCTCGAAGCGCCGTTGCTGGCCCTGGCCCGGCACCTCGAAGACATCCTTGACGATGAGGCCTCCGAGCTCGAACCGTCGTCCCGCGCCCGTATCGAGGGTGCGTTGCGTGGGCTGGACCGGCGGGCCCGCATGACCTTGCCGGGCTGGCGATCAATGCTGGCCGCGTTGCAGGACAGCGGCGACGAACCCGATCCCGATTTCGTGGACTGGCTGTCCGTCGAGACCGCCTTTGGCCGTATCCACGACGTGGCCCTGCGGCGCCACTGGATCGACCCGACCGTGCCGCTGGAGGCCGCAGTGATCCTGCCGAGTCACGGCGTGCTCGTGACCTCGGCGACCTTGACGGATCCGCTGGCCGAGGCGTCCGGCGGGGACCTGTTCGACATGGCCCGGATGAGAACGGGATCGTCGCGCCTGTTCGATCCGCCCCGTACACTCAAGGTCAAGAGTCCGTTCGACTATGCCGCCAATAGCCGCGTCATCGTCGTCACCGATGTGGCCAAGGATGACCCGCGCCAGACCGCTTCGGCGATGCGCGAGCTGTTCCTTGCGGCGGGCGGCGGCAGCCTCGGTCTGTTCACGGCCATCCGTCGGCTGAAGGCCGTTTATGAACGGCTTGGTCCCGATCTCGCCAGGGCCCAGATCCCTCTCTATGCCCAGCACGTCGATCCCCTGGAGGTCGGTGCGCTTGTCGACATCTTCCGCGCCGAACAGGACAGTTGCCTGCTTGGCACCGACGCGGTGCGCGACGGGGTGGACGTGCCTGGCCGATCCTTGCGTCTGCTTGCCTTCGACCGGGTACCCTGGCCGCGCCCGGACCTGCTGCACAAGGCGCGACGACAGAAGTTCGGTGGGGATCAGGCGGCGGGTCGTGGCTATGACGACGCCCTGGCCCGTGCCCGCATCGCCCAGGCGTTCGGCCGGCTGATCCGGCGCGCCGACGACAAGGGCGTCTTTGTGATGCTGGACGCCGCCACCCCTACGCGACTGTTCGCCAGCCTGCCGCCCGGGGCGGAGGTACAGCGTATGGGCCTGGTCGAGGCCATCGCGCTGACGAAGGGGTTTCTGGGCTAGGTCGGCGCACGGGAGTGCGTCTCGCCAAGGTCATGATCGTCCGCTACACTCGGTCATGACAGAAACGATGACAGCCACGGCGGCTCTGGACCGCCTCGAAATCCTTTACGCGCAGTCGGTCGCCAGCCTTCGCGAGGCCGCCCGCGCCTTTCTCGCCACCGGTGAGCGTGTCGATCCCGCCGCCCGTGCCGCGGGCATCTTCTCCTATCCCGCCCTCAAGGTCAGCTGGTTCGGCGATCGACCGGCCAATCTGGCGACCCGGGCCTATGCCCGGATGTCCCGGCCGGGCGTCTATTCGACCACGGTGACGCGCCCGGATCTGTTCCGTCCTTATCTGATGGAGCAGCTGAGCCTGCTGGAACAGGACTACGGAGCCACTTTCGAAGTGACGCCCTCCGAACAGGAGATTCCCTTCCCCTATGTGCTGGACGGATCCGACGTGGTGCTGGATCGCAGCCAGACCGCCGCCATCGCCCGGTATCTGCCGACCACGGATCTGGCCCATATCGGCGACGAGATTTCCGACGGGCTGTTCGACCCGGGCGAGGATTTCCCGCTGTCTCAGTTCGACGGTTTGCGGACCGATTTTTCTCTGGCGCGGTTACGCCACTATACGGGGACGCCGGTCGAGGACGTCCAGTCCTACATCCTGTTCACCAACTACAATCGCTATGTCGACGACTTCGTCCGCTGGGCATGCGAGCAGGTGCGCGATCCGGCCAGTCCTTACCAGACGCTGTCCTGCGCCGGCGGGGTGTTGATCACGGCCGAGACCGCCGATCCTGAGGCCGCCGTCATGGATGCGGCCTGGAAGAAGCACCAGATGCCCGCCTATCACCTGACGGCACCGGGATCGAACGGGATATCCCTGGTCAATATCGGGGTCGGACCGTCCAATGCCAAGACGATCTGCGACCACCTTGCCGTGACCCGACCCCATGCCTGGCTGATGATCGGACACTGCGGCGGCTTGAGACCCAGCCAGACCATCGGCGACTATGTCCTGGCCCATGCCTATCTGAGGGACGATCACGTCCTGGACGCAGTGCTGCCGCCGGATATTCCGATCCCCTCGATCGCCGAGGTCCAGCGGGCCCTGTACGATGCCGCCAAGATCGTCTCGGGTGCCCCCGGCGAAGAGGTCAAGCGTCGCCTGCGAACAGGGACGGTGGTAACCACCGACGACAGGAACTGGGAGCTGCGCTATTCCAAGTCGGCCCTGCGCTTCAACCAGAGCCGTGCCGTCGCGATCGACATGGAAAGTGCCACCATTGCGGCCCAGGGCTATCGGTTCCGCGTACCCTACGGCACCCTTCTGTGTGTGTCAGACAAGCCGCTGCATGGCGAGATCAAACTGCCGGGTCAGGCCAACCGGTTCTACGAAGGCTCAATCTCCGAACACCTCCAGATCGGCATCAAGGCCATCGACATCATGCGTCAGGAAGGCTCCAGCCTGCATTCGCGAAAACTGCGCGCCTTCGACGAGCCGCCATTCCGGTAGGGGCTGCGGGGCCCTCCACCGCTGTCCAGGGGTGGAGGGTGTAGCCTCAGTCTGAGGGCTTCCGTAGCAGGTAGAGGCCGAATCCGAGACAGCCTCGACCGAATTCGAACATCAGCCTAAGGCGGTGAGCACTGGCCTTTATGCCTGCTGCGTCGGGGTGACCGGGATGGGAGAACAGCCAGGCCGACGCGGCATCCTGTACGGTCCGGGCATAGGCGTCCCAGACCTCCTGGGGTGAGATCCGGGCGCTCAGCACCTCGAATCCGGCAATGCGGGCTGCATCCTGCCAGCCCTTGTGGTCCGCATAGGTATTGTAGGCCTCGGCCAGTTGCCGCACCGGTGTCGGGGGCTCCGACGTCCAGACCAGATCCCCCCACAAGAGATAGCCGCCCTTTGCAAGATGGGCACGCAGGCCCTGAAACATCCCCATCGGATCACGCACGCCGCCGCCGACCGGCTCGGTGACCCCCAGGGCCACGATCAGGTCCCAGGGCGGATGGACCGCCAGCACATCGGCCGAGCGGGTCTGAAGCAGGGTGATCGATGCCGATACTTCAGACGCCGCGATTCTTGATCGGGCCAGGTCCGCCATCGCAGGGTCCAGTTCGACCGCATCCACCGACAGCCGGTGCGCCTGCGCCAGCCTGATCGATACCGACCCGTTCCCGCAGCCGATATCCAGGGCACGGGCACCCTCTGTCAGACCTGAGCTGCGGACGGTGTCGTCGATCCAGCGCATCTCGACGGCATTGCAGACGTCGAGGGCTTCATAGGCGATGCGGTGGAAATTCGTGCGCATGGGGATTTCTAGCGCCTTGCGAGGGGATACCCCAGATCAATATAACGAAAGTACTTTACATCACAAAGTTTATGAGTGATGATCGCCTATCCTCAGGGAGCATGACCATGACAACAACCACCTCCAAAGCCGCATCCACCGCAGATCCTGCAGGTTCGCCTGGGACAGGTCCCGCCGACATTGCCTGGATGCGCGCCCTGGCCCAGGAAGGTGCCACCGAACCGCTCCAGGGGGGCGCAATCTTGCTGGCCGCCGGTCTGACCTTTGGCACGGCCAGTGTTCTGCACTGGCTGACCATGACGGGATTGGCACCCTGGCCCATGGCGGCCGTGAACGTCATCTGGCCTGCCATCACCCTGGTGTTCGTGGTCTTCGCCACCATAGAGGGCTATCGGGCGAGAGGAAAAGCCGGCGTAAGGACCGCAGCCAACCGCGCTTCGGCCACGGTCTGGACGTCGGTCGGGATCGGCATCTTTACACTGTTCCTTTCGATGATGCTCATCGGCCTGCGTCAGGGCGGCGAGGCCGGTCGGATGGCCCTGTGGCTGGTGCCATCGATCATCATGGTCTTCTACGGTCTGGGCTGGGCGGTCAGCGCGACGATGATGCGTTCGGCCCTTCTATGGCGTCTATCGGTCGCTTCGTTCGTCGCGGCACCGGGTCTCGCGGCCTTCACCGGTTCACCATGGCAGTACCTTCTTTACGCGGCCTGTTTGTTCGGTCTGATGGCGCTGCCTGGATGGTTGCTCATGAAGAAGGCTCGGGTCGCGCCAGGGGTCGCCTGATGACATCGTACCTGGACATCGACTCGGCGGGATTCGACATCGGCCGGATCGACGACATCATTCACGGGCGTATCCGGCTGGGGATCATGGCGGTCCTGTCCGGTGTTGAATCCGCCGACTTCAACACCCTGAAAGCCCGACTTCAGACGACGGACGGTAATCTGTCGGTCCATCTGCGAAAGCTGGAGGAGGCCGGATTTGTCGCCATCGACAAGCGGTTCCAGGGCCGCAAGCCCTTGACGGAGGCCAGGATGACCGACGCAGGTCGGGCGGCCTTCGTGGCCTACCTCGACGCCATGGCCGGACTTACCCGCAGACTGACGACAGGTCGCACCCCGGGCTGACCCCGGGACTGGCGCAGGCTCGGGGTGGCGACCTATAGAGGCAAGATGACCTCGCGCCTGATCAACCTCGCCACGCTCGACAATCTGCGTGACTATGGCGACTACGCCACTGCGGCCGGCGGGCGATTACGCAAGGGGCATCTGTTCCGGTCGGGTCATCAGGCGCGGATGGACGACGCCGACCTTGCCCTGCTGGGGGCCCTGAACATCGGTACGGTCGTCGATCTGCGGCGAAGAATCGAAAGAACCGAGCAGCCGTCGCGGCGTCCGCCGGGCTTCGATGGCATGGTCATCGAGAGCGACCTGGACGAACGGGGCGAGGCCCCACACATCACCTTTCTGAAGTCCGGCGACCTGACGCCTGAGTCCGGTCGCCGGTTCATGACCGGACTGTACGCCGAGATGGCCTTCGCCCCGGCCCATATCGAAACCTTTTCGGCCTGCTTCCGGGCCCTGGCCGACAGCGACCGGCCGATCCTCATCCACTGTGCCGCCGGCAAGGATCGCACCGGAATGCTGGCGGCCCTGATCCACCATCTCCTCGGCGTCGGTCACGAAGACCTGATGGAGGACTATCTGCTGACCAATACGGCCGTCGACCTGACGGGCAGGGCCCCATCGATCGCGGCGTGGCTGAAGAAGGCTACGGGTCGCGAGCCGTCGCACGACGCCATCGTCGCGTTTCTGGGGGTGGAACCCGCCTATCTGGATGCGGCGATCGCGGCGATCAACGAGCGGTACGGCTCGATCGACACCTACCTTGAACAGGCGTTGGGGATCGATTCCGCCTTGAGAGACCGGATCGGCGAGCGGCTGGCGGCATGATGCCGACCGACCAGGCGCATGAACATGTGCGCGTGAGGACGGTCCGCGCCCTGCCCTGGATATCGCCCCTGTCGGTCGCTGCCGGGCTGACGGGTCGAGAGGGACTCCTGTGCCTGTTGTCCGATCCCGCCGTACCCGGCAGTCGCTCGTTTGTCGCGGTCGATCCTGATCGGGTCCAGGTCCAAGACCGGGTCGAGGGGGCCTTGTTCGACGGGTTGGGCAAGGGTGGGCTGGATGCAGGGGTTGTGGGTCTTGCCGCCTATGACGCGGGGGCACGTTCGGCAACGGGGGTGCGTCCCACAGCCTGGCCCGACCTGATCCTGGCCCGATACCCTGCCCTGTTGGTGTTTGATCATGATGCAGGGCAGGTGCAGGCGATCGGCTGGGGCGAGGACGATAGAGCCGCCACGACAGCCTGCGATCGGGCCCAGGCCTGGCAGAGCGGGGCAGTGAAGCCTGAATTTCCAAGTCCTCCTGCTCCCGCACTGCTCGCCGAGGCCCCCGATCACGCCTATCTGGAGGCTGTCGCTGATGTTGTCAGGGCGATCCGGGCCGGGGATCTGTTCCAGGCCAATATCTCCCGCGGCTGGACCGCGATCCTGGACGACGGCACCGATCCGTTTGATGTCTTCGTTCGCCTGACGCAGGTAGGCGGTGCGCCCTACGGTGCCTTCTGGCGGATCGGCGACCGGGCTGTGGTGTCGAACTCGCCCGAACTGTTCGTGACTCTGGACGCCCAAAGTCGCCGGGTCGAGACCCGTCCGATCAAGGGCACGACCGCCCGGGACCCCGATCCCGTTCAGGATGCAGCCAGGGCCGCCGCCCTGTTGGCCAGCGACAAGGACCGGTCCGAAAACCTGATGATCGTCGATCTGATGCGTAATGACCTGTCACGGGTCTGCGTGCCCGGTTCGGTGGCGGTCGAAAAGCTGTTCGCCCAGGAAAGCCATCCAACGGTTCACCACCTGGTCTCGACCATTGCGGGCACACTCGCGACGGGTGTGGAGGTGGGCGACCTGCTGGAGGCGACCTTTCCTCCCGGTTCGATCACCGGTGCCCCCAAACATCAGGCCATGAAGGTCATTGCGGCCCATGAACCGCCACGCGGAGCCTGGTGCGGTTCCCTGTTGTTTCTGGACGAAGCCGCCAATCTGACCGCCTCTGTCCTGATCCGGACCGCGATGTTCGAAAGGACAGGGGATCGTTGGTCCGTCCAGACCCGCGCAGGGGCCGGAATCGTCGCCGACAGCGATCCGGACTCCGAACTCCAAGAGACCGACGTCAAGATCAGCGCCCTTTGCCAGGCCCTGACCGGGCAGGCGCGACCCGGTCAGACAAAAATGAATGTGGTGCCGCCGGTCAGGTGACCGGGCAGTCGCTACAGCTGACCATCTCGACCCGGCGAGGCCGCAGGTAGAAGACGTTGGAGAATTTGGTCACCGCCGGCATCAGGTATTTTATCGGCGAGGCATAGTCATAGGTCGTTTCGGCCATGATCAGGCTTTCGCCATTGGCGATCACATCGGCCGGAACTGTGACGGTCGAACCGGTGACCCTTGCGGTGATCCCTTTGGAACGACTCCAGTCGACCTTGGCCACGCCGCTTGAATTGCGTGTAACGCTGGTGATGCGTGTTGTCAGGGTGGTCGCGTCGAACGGCTTCATCATCAGGTCTCCGATGGCGATGATGTCGTCGAGCTGATCCTTGGTGACCGTATCGGTCTGCGCCACCAGATCTCCCACAGCCGAGGCCGTGTGGCCGAGGCGCTTCTGGGACATATAGCCCTGACAGAACTCGGCCAGGCCGAAATAGAAGGCGATCATCACAGGGGCCAGCAGTGCGAACTCGACCGCCGACACGCCCCGCCGGTCGCCTCGCAGGCGGGTCAGAAAGCCCACGGGTCTCGGTGCCCCGGTCATTGATCGTACGGCTCGTTGCGGAAGGTCGTGGTGGCCGTCATGATCGTATTGCCGTCGTTCAGCTTTGACAGGGCCTGGGCCAGGAAGGGCGTGAACAGGGGCTGGCTGTACCATGTACGGACAAGCATCAGGCTCCCGGGCTGGCCGGTCGTATAGGTCAGCTGGGACGGATCGAAACTGGTTCCGCTGGCCATCGGGTCGGGCGGCGTCTGGTTACGGAACTGGGGGATTTCGCGCACATCGACGGTCGCGCGCGATGTGCACTGGCTGCTGAAGATGCTCATCCGGTTGCAAAGTTCGGTCTTGAACTGCGGCCCGGTGATGTTCGACCCGGCCGCTTGCCCCGTACGAACCAGTCGACCCGTCTCGATGACGGCATTTTCAAGAACCGAATCTGTAACGAACACCATGCCGATCTCGATGATGGCGAACATCATGAAGAAGAACGGAAAGGCGACCATCGCGAATTCGACCGCCGAGGATCCGTCGCGATGATGTCGACGTCGAGCATTGGTCTGAGCAGCGTGGCGAGCAGTCATTTTCCGGATCGTTTCGGCTCAGGGCGTCGGCGCGGAGGTCGCTGCGGCGGCGTTCTCGTAGACGCGCAGACTGGGTGAACAGGTCGCCGCGCAGGCCATCTCGGTCGCCTGGCCACCGCGCCAGACCCGAAGACTACCGGACTGGCCACCGCTCACCACGATCTGGTTCTGGAACAGGATACGGCCGATTCCGTCCACGGCCAGGATTTCGGTCTGACCATAGCCCTTGCCCTGGATCACCAGGGTGTTGGCGTCGACCACGGTCACATCCGCGATCTGGGGGTTGTTGACGATTACCGAGGACACCGCGCTGCGCAGGGAAATCCGTTGCGACCGGTCGATGCCGACGCTCATTGGTCCCGACTGCGCCTGCGCGGAGCCAGCCACTGCGAGGGCGACCAGGGCGATCAGGGCGGCGGGACGAATGCCATAAAGCGTCATGGGGCCGAAGGTGTGAGACATCAGATTCATCCGGGCGCGCGGGGCGATGCGCGAGACACTGCGCTGGAAATCTCAACAAAGTCTGAAATTGGCCCTGAGGGCGATGCAGTAACGCTCAAATTAAGTAAACGAGTCGGTAACCATGGAAATAAAGGATAGATTTGTTTTTGTTTTACTTGACTTTAAGAGCTGAGAGTTAAGTTGATCATGTAAACGGGATCCAGCGGGCAAAACGCCGATGGGCCTGCAGTATAGACCACCATTTTTGCTCGCCAACAAAGGAAGACCCTCATGACCAAGTTCATCTCCAAGTTCGTCCAGGACGAGTCGGGCGCCACGGCCATCGAATACGGCCTGATCGCAGCCCTGATCGCCGTCGTCATCATCTCGGCCGTGACCACGCTCGGCACGACCATCTCGGGCAAGTTCGCGGCCGTCACAACCGGCATGACCGGCGCCTGATACCGCCCGACCAGTAAGCGTACCGAAGTCGGCGGAGGGCCGGGGTGGAGCCACCCCGGCCCTTTGCCGTTCGGGCCTCGCGTCCAGTGCCGTCGGGAATTTTCACAGTAAACGAGACAGTAACCACGCCCGACGACGCAGCTTTAACCGCTGGCCGCCATGATGCCCAGGCGTTTGGGGGTCAAGCGGGCGACCGGTCTCCCCCCAGCCATTGTTGCTCGCTGAACCTCTTTCAAAAAAGGACACATCATCATGACCAAGTTCATCTCCAAGTTCGTCCAGGACGAGTCGGGCGCCACGGCCATCGAGTACGGCCTGATCGCAGCCCTGATCGCCGTCGTCATCATCTCGGCCGTGACCACGCTCGGCACGACCATCTCGGGCAAGTTCGAAGCCGTCACGACCGGAATGACCGGCGCCTGATACCGCCTCTATCGTAAGGGTAACAAAGTCGGCTAGGGCCGGGGCGGCAACGTCCCGGCCCTTTGCATTGTTGCGTCAGGAAACCGCGTCTTAACGTGCACCGGGCTAAGCATTGCTCATGGACACTATCGCTCTCCTCTTGCTCAGCCTCTTGCCCTGCCTGGTGATTGCCGCCGGCTTGCGCGACCTCACCACCATGACGATTCCGAACTCGATTTCGGCGGCCCTGATCCTGGGCTTCTTTCCCGCCGCCTTCGTGGTCGGTCTGCCGCCCATGGCCGTCGCGGTGCATGTCGGCGTAGCCGCAGCAGCCCTTTTCGTCGGCATGGGCCTGTTTGCCATGCGGGTCATCGGGGGGGGGGACGCCAAACTGATGGCCTCGGCCTGTCTCTGGCTGGGCATGACGGGATCGGGAATGTTCATGCTGTGGACCGGCGTCGCCGGGGGTCTGTTCTGCCTGATGCTGATCTTTGCTCGCACCCAGGTCCGGCCCTATGTCGCCGGAGGTCCGGTCTGGGTCCACAATCTGCTCGAACCCAAGGGCGACATTCCCTATGGCGTCGCCATCGCCATCGGCGCCTTGATGGCCTTTCCTTCCAGCGCCCTGATCACGACGTTTGCGACCGGACATTGATCGCAGGCCTGAAGCGCCTGAGGGCGGCTTAGGGGCCCGTTAACCCGTACGCTTCATTCTCGTTAACGGCACAGGGGCGGAAGGCTGATTCCACGACGCTCGCTCTTGCCGGAGACCGTTCATGAAGCCCGCGCGCATCGCCGTCATCTGTATCGCCGCCGTCGCGGCCATCGGCCTGGCTTTTGTCGTGCGCGCGATGGGGTCTTCGGGCCAGCCGGTCGCCACGGCGACGGCGGCACCGGCTCCGGTTGTCGTGCCGATGGCCAAGGTCCTGGTCGCCGCGCGCGACCTTGAACCCGGCAAGCGGCTTGAAGATGCGGACCTGGAGTGGAAGGACTGGCCCGTTGCCGAGGTCAACCCCGCCTTCATCACCGACGGAACCACCCCCATTCCCGC
>Ga0209066_10002212_pt1 | contig 24109 bp, 22 predicted proteins | sample All_14_2_FD_187198 | JGI IMG/M metagenome (GOLD analysis project Ga0209066, IMG submission 187198) | Freshwater microbial communities in response to fracking from Pennsylvania, USA - Allegheny Zone_MetaG_DW_15 (SPAdes) (version 2) ... | reverse complement strand
CATCGCCATCCGAAGGGGCGAAGGCCCCCGCCGAGCGGGTGTAAAGGACATCCCTGGAGCAACGCGCAAGCACTATTCCGCCGATTTGACCTTGTCCATCGTCTTGGTTGTGAAGTCGCTTGCGTCGTGACGTTCGGGAAGCTGATCTGCCGGTTCACCCCAGACGCGATTGACCATGCGGCCACGCTTCACAGCCGGGCGCTGGGCAATCTCTTTTGTCCAGCGCTGCACGTTTTTATAGGACTGAACGTCCAGAAACTCGCCCGCCTCATAAAGCACACCCATCACAAGCGAGCCATACCAGGGCCAGATCGCCATGTCGGCAATCGTGTATTCATCGCCGCACATATACTTGTTGGTGGCGAGATGCTTGTCGAGAAGGTCAAGCTGGCGCTTCACTTCCATGGTGAAGCGATCAATCGCATATTCGATCTTGAAGGGAGCATAGGCATAAAAATGTCCGAAACCGCCGCCGAGATAGGGCGCACTGGCCATCTGCCAGAACAGCCATGACATGCATTCGGTGCGCTTCACCGGATCTTTCGGCAGGAAGGCATCGAACTTTTCAGCGAGATAGAACAGGATCGACCCGGATTCAAAAATCCGGATCGGCGGTGTGACCGAGTGATCGAAGAGGGCAGGGATCTTGGAGTTCGGATTGACCTCGACAAAGCCGCTGCTGAACTGGTCGCCATTGCTGATATTGATGAGCCAGGCATCATATTCCGCGCCGGTTTTGCCAAGCTCCAGCAATTCTTCCAGCATCACGCTCACCTTGACGCCATTGGGCGTAGCCAGCGAGTAAAGCTGGAAGGGATGCTTGCCGACGGGCAACACCTTCTCATGGGTCGCACCGGCGATGGGGCGATTGATATTGGCGAAACGACCGCCACTCCCTTGCTCCCATTTCCAAACCTTCGGGGGCACATAGGCCGTTGAGTCTGTCATTGGTTTTGTCTTTCGCTTGCGCCGCGCAATTGATCGCCAGATTGGCCCTGGATTTGACTCGCAATTTACCGCAAATGCGCATGAAAAACGACCGCGATAAGCCGGGCGCATGCATGCGTGATTCTCCCGTTGGGATTTGCCCTCGTTGACGCGGCTCAACCCCGACCGGATCAGCCCCGACCGGATCAGCCCCGACCGGATCAGCCAACGATTCGCTGGCCACCACGCGTCATAAAACTGGCTGATTTCTGTCATTTGTAACGGCGCTATGCGGAGATACCTTCGCAGGCCATGCGGGCGTCATGTGCGTGTCATCAAGAGTTCACGTGAAGCGTATAGCTGCATTTGGAATTAAGCGGTTTTCATGGCCAAATGGACGCCGGTGAAGAACCCGCCGAGTGATCATTTGTGAGAGAGAGACCACACCCGTGACGGAACCGGCAACGATTGCTGAATATCAGAATGCCAGCCAGCGCCTGAAGCATGCCGTGCATCGCCACAAGGCGGTCTCGAAAGAGGGCCTGACAGAGCGTCTCTTCACACTTCTGTTTACAGGTCTGGTTTATCCGCAAATCTGGGAAGATCCCGAAGTCGATTTGCAGGCCATGGCGCTGACGCCTGGTTGCCATATCGTGGCGATTGCCTCGGGCGGCTGCAATGTCATGTCCTATCTGGCCTCCAGCCCGGCCAGGATCACGGCGGTGGACCTCAATCCGGCGCATATCGCACTGAATAAACTCAAGCTCGCCGCCGCCGCGCATCTGCCGAGCTACGAGCATTTCTACAGGTTCTTTGGCAATGCCGCGGACCGTCAGAACCTTGCCTCCTATCGCCTCTTCATCAGCGATCATCTGGACGATGACACCTTTGACTATTGGGAACGCCGCTCGCTCTCAGGCCGCAAGCGCATCTCGTTGTTCACGCGCAACTTCTATCACCACGGCCTTCTGGGCATGTATATCGGCCTGTCGCATCTCTTTGCGCGGCTTTATGGCGTGACCTTTGACGAACTGATGGCCGCCAGGACCATGGAAGAACAGCGCAGCTTTTACGAGCGCCGTATTGCGCCACTGTTCGACAAGCGCCTCGTGAGCTGGGTCACTTCCAAGCCCGCCTCGCTTTACGGTTTGGGCATTCCGCCCTCGCAATATGAGGCACTGGCGGGCGGGCGCGAAATGCGCTTCGTGCTGCGCGAACGCCTTGAAACATTGATCTGCAATTTTCCGATCCGCGAAAACTATTTCGCCGCGCAAGCCTTCGCACGTCACTATGTGGCAGGCGGCGAGGGGGCCTTGCCGCCTTATCTCAAGCGCGAAAATTTTGCTGCACTTCAGGCCAACGCCGAACGCGTGCAGGTCCTGAACAAGAACTTCACGGAGTTCCTGCGGGCCGAGCCCCAAGCCAGCGCTGACCGTTATGTTCTGCTTGATGCGCAGGACTGGATGACGGATGCGCAGCTCAATGACCTCTGGGATCAGATCACGCGTACAGCCAAACCCGGCGCCCGCGTCATCTTCCGCACCGCCGCCGAGCCGAGCCTGCTTCCCGGTCGCGTGAAAGACGAAACCTTGGCGCGCTGGGATTATCGCGAAGCTGAATCGCTTGCCTTCACCAAAGCCGACCGCTCCTCCATCTATGGCGGTTTCCACCTCTACGTGTTCAAAGGTTGAGTTCAGTGGCATCGAGCAAGATCGAGGGGGCTCCGCATGGCGCCCTTATGGATCAGGTCTATAAGAACCAGCGTCATATCTATGATCTGACGCGGCGTTATTATCTGCTCGGCCGGGACCGCCTGATTGCCGAACTTGCGCCGCCTGTTGACGGCACGGTTCTGGAAGTTGGTTGCGGCACAGGCCGCAACCTCATCACGGCGGCCTATCTCAACGGCAAGGCGCGTTACTACGGCATGGACATCTCCAACGAGATGCTTGAAACCGCCCGCGCCAATGCCGCGCGTTCAAGCCATGGCAAGTCCATCCTCTTCGCGCAGGGTGACGCGACCTGCTTTGATCCCAAAGCCGCCTTCGGTATTGAAAAGTTTGATCGTGTGTTCATGTCCTACACGATCTCGATGATCCCGGTCTGGAAAGACGCCATAGCCGATGCCCTGCGCCATGTCGCGCCCGGCGGCAGCTTGCATGTGGTTGATTTCGGCCAGCAGGAACGTCTGCCCGGCTGGTTCAGGTCGGGTCTCTTCAAGTGGCTGGAACTCTTTCATGTCTCGCCTCGCGCCGACATGCAGGACGTGCTGGCCGCAGCGGCAAAAAATGCCGGGGCGACCCTTACATTCACACCGCTTTATCGCGGCTATGCCTGGTATGGCGTGCTTGAACTTCCCAGGCTCTAGGACAAGTCAGGAAAACGCCTGAATGCCCGTCATCTCGCGCCCGAGAATGAGCGCATGCACATCATGCGTGCCCTCATAGGTGTTCACCGCTTCCAGATTCATGACATGACGAATGACGTGATAGTCGTCTGATACGCCATTGCCACCATGCATGTCGCGGGCAACACGTGCAATTTCGAGCGCCTTGCCGCAATTATTGCGCTTCATCAGCGAGATCGCCGCAGGTGCCGCCGTCCCCGCATCAAACATGCGCCCGAGCTGCAGGCAGCCCTGAAGCCCAAGCGTAATTTCCGTCATCATGTCGGCGAGCTTTTTCTGCACAAGCTGATTGGCAGCGAGAGGGCGACCAAACTGTTTGCGCTCCATCGTGTAGTCACGCGCCGCATTCCAGCAAAACTCGGCCGCCCCCATCGCGCCCCAGGCAATGCCATAGCGCGCGCGATTGAGACATCCGAATGGACCGGCAAGACCGCGCACATGGGGCAGCAGATTTTCATCCGGCACAAAGACATCCTGCAAAACGATTTCGCCGGTCACGGAAGCGCGCAGGCTGAACTTGCCTTCAATCTTCGGCGTCGAAAATCCCTTGAAGCCGCGCTCCACGACAAAGCCGCGGATCACGTCATCTTCCGTTTTTGCCCAGACCACGGCAAGGTCGGCAATGGGTGAATTGGTGATCCACATTTTCGCGCCATTGAGAATGAAGCCGCCATCGACTTTCCTGGCGCGCGTCACCATCGAGCCCGGATCGGAACCATGGTCAGGCTCGGTCAGGCCAAAGCAACCCACCCATTCGCCCGTGGCGAGTTTGGGCAGATATTTTTCGCGCTGCGCTTCCGAGCCATAGGCATGGATCGGATGCATGACGAGAGAGGACTGTACGCTCATGGCTGAGCGATAGCCTGAGTCAACGCGTTCCACTTCCCGGGCGGCAAGCCCGTAGCAGACATAGCTCAGACCCGCACAACCATATTTTTCCGGCAGGGTCGAGCCGAGCATGCCCTGTTCGCCCATCTCATTCATGATTTCGCGATGGAAGATTTCCTTGCGATTGGCTTCTTTCACCCGGCTCATCAGGCGCGATTGCGAAAAGGCGCGCACGCTGTCGCGCACCATGCGCTCATCTTCGCTGAGCTGGCTGTCCAGCAGCAGCGGGTCCTGCCAGTTAAAGGGCGCCAGCGGCGGATTGGCCCTGGCGGCATCAGTCGGCGCGGCACCGGTCACTGCGGCAGCTTGTGTCATGGGGAAGTCCTCTCTCATCTCGTTCTTTGAGAGACATATAGCACCAGCATTCCCCGGAGGCGAATGGGTCACTTGGCAGTTTCACGCATCCTTGACGTAAGCGGAAAGGCTCGCAGCCAGGGAGATTATGTACTCCTGACTGGCTCAAAAACAGGGGTGCTCGCCTTTTAGAGGCGTACCCATAGCCGTTGTCGTCATTTTTCAAACTGACCCACTACCACCTTCTTGATGGTCGCGCCCGCTGCTTCGTCAGAAAAACGCCGCCTTAAGCGCCTGTGGCGTCGTGCTCACACGCGGTGTTTCGCGCGTCGGCAGGCAGACGATCAATGAAGCTGCGCGCCGCATCGAGATATTCCTGCTTCAGACGGGCCACAAGATCAGCCACTTTCGGCGAGTCATGGATCGAGCCAAGGCCCTGACCCGCGCCCCAGATATCTTTCCAGGCCTTCTGCTTCGTGTTGCCGCCCGAGCCGAAATTCATTTTTGACTTGTCGGCTTCCGGCAGATTGGCCGGATCAAGTCCCGCCGCCGCAATGGAGGGCGCAAGATAATTGCCATGCACACCGGTGAAGAGATTGGAATAGACGATATCGTCCGCCGCATAATCAATCAGCGCCTGCTTGTAGCCCTGATCGGCATTGGCTTCTTCGGTCGCGATGAAGCGCGTGCCCATATAGGCCAGATCAGCACCCATGGCGAGAGCACCGGCAATGCTCGCTCCATCAGCGATGGAGCCGGAAAGCAGGATCGTGCCCTTGAACCAGCTCTTGACCTCATGCACCAGCGCGAAAGGCGAGAGCGTCCCGGCATGGCCGCCCGCCCCGGCGCAAACCAGAATAAGACCATCAACGCCCTGTTCGGCCGCTTTCCTGGCATGCTTGACATTGATGACATCGTGAAACACGACGCCACCATAGCTATGCGCCGCTTCCACCACTTCAGCAGGCGGACGCAGGCTCGTAATGATGATTGGCACCTCAAGGCGCGTACATACTTCCGTGTCATGCGCCAGACGGTCATTGGAAGCGTGACAAATCTGGTTGACCGCGAAGGGCGCAACCTTCTTGTCGGGATTGGCGGCCTGATATGCGGCCAATTCCGTCTTGATACGGACAATCCATTCTTCCAGCACATGGGCGGGCCGCGCATTGAGCGCGGGAAATGATCCGACAATACCCGCCTTGCATTGGGCGATGACCAGTTCCGGCCCCGACACAATGAAGAGCGGGGAGCCGACAACCGGCAATTCCAGACTGTTTTGCAATACTTTTGGCAGACCCATGGTCTTTCCTCGCGCGAATGAGTGACGCGATGAAATATGGCGCGGAAAACCCGCCCTGGCTTGTCCGTGTGTGAGAAGCCGCAAGCGCGCTAATGAACATCTGCGCCTTATCGCCCGGCAAGCCTGATGCGATCAGACTTCGCTTTCTCGCTGATAAAGTCGATCACGGCGCGAACAGGCGCCGTGTCGCGCAGGTCGGGATGGGCCAACAGCCAAAGGTCGGTGCCATTGGCGAGTTTTTGCGGTGCGATACGCACGAGATCATCATGCGCCTCGGCGACGAGACAGACGAGTGAGGAAATGCCAAGCCCTGCGCGCACGGCCTGGATGATGTCCGGTTCCGTCGAGCAACGCAAAACCTCGCGCGCCCCCTGCGTCACATGCCGCATCCACACCGCGTGTTCGCTCTCCGTCATCACACCCCCCATGCTGATGACGGAATGTTCTTTCCATTCTTCACGCCGCAGTGGAATGCCGAAGCGCTCGACATAATCCCGAGAGGCATAAAAGCCGACACCGAGACGCGCGATCTTGCGCCCGACGATATTTTCCTGACCCGGCCCATAGGGACGCAACAAGACATCGGCTTCGCGACGACGCACCGACACGCTGGAATTGAGCGAAATAATTTCGATTTCGATATCGGGATGGCGCACATGAAACACGGCAAGATTTGGCACCAGCCAATAGGCGCTGACACTATGGGGCACGGCTATGCGCACCAGCCCGCGCGCCCCGCCTTCCGCGCCGCCAGCCGCATGCAGTGCCCGTTCTGCGGCAACGGCCATCGGTTCGACTTCATTTTTCAGGCGTTCGCCCGCCGCCGTCAGCGCATAGCCCGTGGGCTCGCGCACGAACAGTTTTGTGCCAAGGCTGCGCTCCAGCGCGGCAATGTGTCGGCCCACCGTCGCATGACTCAGTTTCAACCGCCGCCCTGCGCCTGAAAGACTTTGCGTTTCCGCGACAGCGAGAAAGATGCGATAGGCGTCCCAACCGGCATCATTGTTCATCAATGCACATCCTATTATGGATCATTCGAGTGGGAGGTTGAACCGGTTTGCGAGCAATTTCAAGGGCTTGTTAGAATATCAGGGTAGGTTTCCCTTAGGACAATATAGGCAGTCTCCCATGGCTCTGTTAATATGCGTGCATCAAACATAAGCCGCGCCAAGCGGCGCCTTGGGTGAAAGGGAGCGGCCTCATGCTGAAGACAAGATTCACGGAAATGTTCGGGGTCGAGCATCCGATTGTGCAAGGTGGCATGCAATGGGTGGGACGCGCTTCGCTGGTCTCCGCCGTCGCCAATGCCGGTGCGCTCGGTTTCATCACAGCGCTGACCCAGCCAACGCCCGAAGACCTGACCAGGGAAATCGCCCGCTGCCGCGAAATGACGGACAAGCCTTTTGGCGTCAACCTCACCATTCTCCCGGCACTGACCCCGCCACCCTATGCCGAATATCGCCAGGCGATCATCGAGGCAGGCGTCAGGATTGTCGAGACGGCAGGCTACAAGCCACAGGAACATGTCGACGATTTCAAGAAGCATGGCATCAAGGTCATTCATAAATGCACCGCTGTTCGCCACGCCCTTTCGGCTGAGCGCATGGGCGTCGATGCCATCTCGATTGATGGTTTTGAATGTGCCGGCCATCCCGGCGAAGACGACATTCCCGGTCTCATCCTCATCCCGGCCGCCGCCGACAAGGTCAAAATCCCGATGATCGCGTCTGGTGGCTTTGGCGATGCGCGCGGTCTCGTGGCGGCGCTGGCGCTGGGCGCTGAAGGCATCAACATGGGCACGCGTTTCATGTGCACTGTTGAAAGCCCGATCCACCAGAAGGTGAAGGAACAGATCGTGGCGAATGATGAGCGCGCCACCGACCTTATTTTCCGCACGCTGCATAATACGGCACGTGTTGCCAAGAATGCCGTAAGCCGCGAAGTCGTTGAAATCGAAAAGCGCGGCAACGCGACGATTGATGATGTGCGTCATCTCGTGGCTGGCGCGCGCGGCAAGGTCGTATACGAGGCCGGTGATCCAGAGCATGGCATCTGGTCGGCTGGCATGGTGCAGGGCCTGATCCACGACATTCCGACCTGCGCCGATCTCGTCAAGCGCATCGTCTCGGAAGCGGAAGCCATCATCGCCACGCGCCTCAATCGCATGGCGGGCATCGCGACCGCTCGCGCCGCCGAGTGAAAAAGCCTGCGACCATCATAAAGCCAGCGTCCGGTGTTGCGCCATTTCATCGCAGGAAAAGCAGCATCACGATGCCGCCAATCACGAGTCCGATGCCGATCAGTTCAAGACGATTTGTCTTCTCGCCAAATATGAAATGCGAGGAGAGGAACGTGAAGACGAGCTCAATCTGTCCGAGCGCCCGCACATAGGCGGCATTCTGAATGGTCATGGCGGTGAACCAGCCCATCGAGGCGAGCGAGCCGACAAGCCCCACCATGGAACTGGCTTGCCAGGTGCGAAGAGAGGCGCGCAAATCATCCGGTGATCGCCAGGCAAGCCAGATCGTCATGAGCAGTGTTTGAATGGCGAGCACGGCGACCAGCGTGAAGCCTGCCGACATCATGTAGTCGCGATCATCAAGCGAGAGCGAGGCGGCACGATAGGCAACAGCCGCAACGCCAAAAGCTGCGCCAGAGCCAAGACCCATCAGTGTCGGTCTCTCGCTGAAGGAGCGGACAAAATTGGCAAGGGTCAGATGCGACTTCGCCATCGAGATGGCCACAACGCCCGCAAAGCTGACGAGTATGGCGGCAATCGCGCCAAGGGTCAGATGATCGCCCAGCACGATTGCACCAAAAAGCGCGGTCTGCACGGTCTCGGTCTTTGAATAGGTCGTGCCGACGGCGAAATTGCGATAGGCAAAAAGCGCGACAAGCAGCACCGTGCCAACGATTTGCGCGATGCCACCGACCGTACTATAGAGCCAGAAAAGCCCATGCGGCGTCGGGATCGCCCCGTCTTTCAGGATCACAAGGCCGGCGAAATAAACGGCTGCAACAGGCAAGCCATAAGCAAAGCGCACATAGGTGGCGCCGAGTGCCGTCATTTCACCAGTCAGCCGCTTTTGCAGGGTGGATCTTGTGTTCTGCAGAAAAGCGGCTGCAAGGGTGAGGGCAATCCAGAGAGGCATTAAAGGATCAATCGACCAGCGCGCCATAGACAAGCTGCTGCAATTGCGGACGCAGCGGATAGGTGGAAGAGGGATAGAGCTGCGTCAACAGGATCGAGATGAGGTTCTCTTCCGGGTCGATCCAGAAATAGGTCGAGGCCGCGCCACCCCAGGAGAAATTGCCCGCCGAACCGGTCGCCATGGCTTCCGCCGGATCGAGCGTCACGGCAAAGCCAAGGCCAAAGCCAGCCCCATCAGCGGCCAGTTCGCTGAAGGCGGATGTCGTCATCTGCTTCATGTTCTGGCCACCGGGCAGATGGTTCATGATCATGAACTCGATTGTCTTGCGCGAGACCAGCCGCGCACCATTGAACTCACCGCCATTCAGCAGCATCTGGCAGAAGCGCCAATAGTCGATCATGGTGGAAACGAGACCGCCGCCGCCGGAAAGAAACTCCGGCTGCCGGGCATAGGTGCTGGTTTCGTCGCCGACATCCATGACGCCCTGCTTGCCGCTTTTGGGGTCTTTGAAATAATTTGTCGCAAAACGCCCGAGCTTTTCCTTTGGCACGAAGAAAGCCGTATCGACCATGCCGAGCGGGCCGAAAATGCGTGACTGGAAGAACTCATCAAGCGGCAGGCCGGAGAGAACTTCCACGAGATAGCCACAAACATCCGTCGAGACAGAATAGTTCCAATGCTCGCCCGGCGAAAACAGCAGCGGGATGTCAGCCAGCTTCGTCACCATGTCCTTGAGCGTCATGCCGACAGTCGCCGCACCGCCAATGCCGGCATCGCGATACATGGCATCAATGGGATGGGCATACATGAAGCCGTAAGTGAGGCCGGAGGTGTGCGTCAGGAGATCGCGAATGGTCATCTCACGCGCGCATTCAACTGTCTCGAAGGCTTCCTTGGTGCCGCCATGCCAGACACGCAGTCTCTTGAACTCGGGGATGTAACGCGAGACCGGATGGTTGAGCTGGAAGTGGCCTTCCTCATAAAGCATCATCAGCGCGAGGCTGGTGATGGGCTTGGTCATCGAATAGATGCGGAAGATCGTGTCTTCCTGCAACGGCAGGCCGCGCTCCCGATCACGCTGACCGACGCATTCAAAATGCGCGATCTCGCCATGGCGCGAGACGAGTGTCGAGAAGCCCGCCAATTTTCCATTGTCCACATAGGATTGGAAATAGGGCGATATGGCCGCCAAGCGCGATGAACTGAAGCCGAGTTCCTCAGGCTTCACGATGTCGGGTTTCATATTCATCAGGTTACTCCTGCTTGTTCTTGTTGATGTTATGCCTTTTATGACCGCATGCAATCAGCGATGGCGCTTACCCAGCCCTTGATCGGTGCCTTGTCGCCCGGTGTCTTGCCATGCCGCACGATGACGGCATCGAGATCCGGAATGACGACCGTATATTGCCCTTCATAGCCATTGGCCGAAAAAGAGCCGGGCCCGGCGATGCCGAGCCACCAATGCGCGCCGTAAGGATCGTCGGCGCAATCGGCCTGCTGCCAGGTCGGTGTTCGGGCATAATCCACCCAGCCTTCAGGCAGAAGCCGCTTGCCGTCCCATATCCCGTCGCGCAGATAGAGCAGGCCGAATTTGGCAAAGTCGCGTGGTGTTGCAAAGCAGAAGGAGGAGCCGATGAAGGTTCCAGCCTCGTCAAACCTGGGTTTGACGGAGGTCATGCCGAGCGGACCAAACAGGCGTTCATGCATGAAGGCTTCAAAGGCGGCGCCGGATTTTTGAAGCGCGCGCGCCGCGCATCGGCTGACGATATTGGATGTGCCACTGGAATAATTGAAAAAGCTGTCCGGCTCATGAGCAAGCGGGAAGGACGCGGCAAAATGCGCAACATCCTGCTTGCCTTTTCCCCACAGCATCTCGATCACATCGGAAGGATGGTGAGGATCATAATTCTCGCGGAATTGCAGGCCGCTCGACATCCGCAGGAGTTGATCCAGCGTGATCGCCTGACGTGGGTCGGCGGGATCGCGCCATTCCGGGCAATCGGCACGATCCATCACATCAATCAGGCCGTCGCCAACCAGAATGCCGATAAGCGCCTGGGTGATGCTCTTGGCCTTCGACCATGACGGACAGGTGACACCCGCCCCAAAGCCTTCCCGATAGCTCTCATGTACGAGCCTGCCATGCTGGATGATGACCAGCGCATGGGTTTCGCCCAGGGGATCTTCTGGGCTCGCCGCAAACCCGATCTCGAGCAGATCCTCAAACCGGGCCTTGTCCATCTGTGCGGGCAAGGCTCCCATGGGCCAATTCAAGACGGGCCAGATGACATCGCGGGGCTGGGCGGGCAGGGCAGGCAGGGACATGGCACACATTTCGATGCAGGGACGAGTGGCTGATGGTGACTCGGGCGCGGCACGGATGCAATCGGTCAGCCCATGAACCGGCGCACGACAGGACTATCCTTTTCGGAAAGAAGAACCAGAGGGGGGGGGAAATGCCGTTGTCACGACTGAGAATTGCTGATCGCCTCAACCCGGTGGAATTACACCGCGTCGAACCGGAATGATGAAGCCATTGGCGATGGCTGGAATCAGGAAGACCTGTCGATCTACAGTGTCGATCTACAGTGTCGATCAGCGCGACAACCCCTCTGACATCAATAGCGGCGGACGCGCACTCGAAGGCTTTGTGCGCCCCTATGCCCGCAAGGTTTCTGGCCGCCCCCTGAAAATGAAGTTCAAACGCGAGACGGGCGCCTTCCGCTTTGTTTGTGATGTCACGGGCGATGGGGCGGCGGAAGTTTTCGTGCCGCGCCAATATCCCGACGGATTTGAAATCGAGGTTGAGGGTGGTCTGGCAGAACGCGATGAGGCCAATCAGCTTGTCCGATTGAAACCGGTCAATGCCGACAAGATCGCCCTGATCCTCACGCGTCTATAGCGGTCTCCTCAAGCGAGGCGACAATGGCGCGTGCGGTATCTTGCATCGGCTTGAGATAACGCCGAACCGCCTCCGCCTCACTCATGGCGGCGCCGATATAGCGCATGGTGATGCTGGCAAGCACCTTCTCCCCCTGCATGATCGGCACCGCCATGCCCATGGCCGGATCGCCCGGCATCGGTGCGGTCGTGGCATAACCTGATCGCCGCACGGTCTGCATGATGCTCCGCACGTAGCGATCATCCCGCGCTGGCGCATTCGCTGTCGCCCTGGAAGCGTGCAGCATGGCGAGAATGGCCTCGCGCTCCGCCGCCGGGCAGAAAGCCAGATAGGCGCGTCCCATGGCGGCGACCATCATCGGCAGGCGTTTGTTGAGATAAGCGGGGTCTGTGTAGAAGGGGCTCTCATGACCCGTCGAAATGCGTACCCGCATGGCATTGTGATCAAGCGTGGCGAGCGCCACAGGCCAGCGATACCGCGCGGTCAATGCCGAGAGAAAGGGGCGCGCGGCTTCCACCACGCGCTCACCATGACGAAATCCATTGGAGAGTCGCAACACGCGCTCATTCAGGGCATAGCCGCCGCGTTGGGGAAGTCGCGTGACATAACCGCAGGCAATCAGCGTGTCGAGCAGACGAACGAGGGTCGGTTTGGGCAGCGACGTGGCTTGATGAAGCGCTGCGAGGCTGAGCGGTTGCCGCTCATTCAGGGCTTCAAGCAGACGCAGGGCGCGCGCCACCGGCTGCACCTCCGCCGTGTCAAAATCGCCGGAATGAGCCATTTTATCCTCCACGCGACACTCTAGTTTCGCCATACGGAATTGGCAAATTTAGATATCCCCACCCCCGGGCGGCGCGTTTAGAGTCCGCAACGGGTTTGGGAGAGCCATGCGCCGCGTCAAGCGGCGCAGATCAGGGAGGAAGACATGAGCCAGGCAGCAGAATTGAGGGAAGCGGTTTCCACGCATCGCTCTTTTACGACCTCACCGCTGACACCGAATATCGGCGCCGGGCTTGGCGACAGATCTTATTGATTTTGGAAACGGGAAAAGAATGAAAGCCATATTCTATTGGGGGTCGGCGCTTGTCATGGCGCTGTTGTTGGGAACGGGCAGCGCCTATCTGGCCTTGCAGGATGCGCAGGCCAGAGGCGGAATCCATTCCGGACCCTGGGCCACAAGCACGCGCTTTGGCAGCCCCGAGGCCGACATGTACACGCGCGCCCGCGTCGCACTGTTCGGGCTTCTCGCGCTCGACAAAAAAGAGACGATGTACTTTATCGCCAACACAGACTCCAATGGCGAGAAACTGTCCGGGAGTTGCACCTATCGCGTGCAAGGCCATGATCTTGCCGCGCGTTGGTGGAGCATCACCGCCTATGCGTCGGACAGTTTCCTCATCCCGAATGAGGCCCATGTTTTTTCATTCGCACAAACGACCGTGGCGCATGATGCGGATGGGGGCTTCACCATCAATGTCTCAGCCGAAAAGCAGGATGGAAACTGGTTGCCTGTGAAGGCCGGTGAAGCCTTTGACCTGACAGCGCGCTTCTACAATCCCGAAGCCTCCATCTATGCCGATCCTTCAGCCGCCGTCCTGCCCACCATCACCAAGGAGAGCTGCAAATGAAACGTATCGCCATCTGGATTGTTTCGGTTGTGGTTCTGAGCGCGCTCGTGCATGTCGGCACGGTCTGGTCCCTTCCACGGCTCATCATGTCGAGGGTGATGACTGTCGTGGCGGGCGGCGCGGCCGCGAATGTCATGCTGAACCAGCCGCGCCCTGACGACAAGGCGCGTGTTGTCGTGCGTCCCAGCCCTGATCTGGCCTATTCCATGTGTGCACTTGATCTTTCCAAAGGCGCCGTACATGTCGTCGTGCCGCTGAGTGCGCCTTATACCTCGGTCGCGCTTTATAGCGCCGCGACGGATAACTTCTTTGTTCGCAACGACAGGGAAACCAATGGCGCGCCGCTTGATCTTGTCGTGGTTGGCAAGGGTCAGCCCATGCCGGTCAACCTGCCGCCGGTCGCCACGCTGGTTGAATCGCCAACCAGCAAGGCGCTGGTTCTGGTGCGACGTGTCATCGAAAATGACGCAAGTTTTCCGGCACTCGACCAGTTGCGCCAGACGGCGAGCTGCTCGCTCCTCTAAGTCCGAGGGTTGAGCCGCGTCATCCTGGGGAGGAGGGCGTGGCGAACATCAGGCCTTGTCGGCTATGGCGAGCGCGAAAGAGAAGACGAGGGCTGTCTCCTTCAGCCGTTCAAATCGTCCGGACGCGCCGCCATGGCCGGCATCCATGTTTATCTTGAGAAGCGTCAACCGGTCATCGATGCGCAGGCTGCGCAGCTTCGCCACCCATTTGGCAGGCTCCCAATAGGTGACGCGCGGATCGGTGAGCCCGCCCAGCGCGAAGATATGCGGATAGGCCTGGGCCCGCACATTATCGTAGGGACTATAGGACGCCATGTAGCGATAGGCCGCCTCGCTCTCGATGGGATTGCCCCATTCATTCCATTCCGGCGGCGTCAGCGGCAAGCTTGCGTCAAGCATGGTTGTCAGCACATCGACAAATGGCACTTCGGCAATGATCCCGTTGAAGAGATCGGGCGCCATATTGGCGACAGCCCCCATGAGCATGCCGCCAGCGCTGCCGCCCTGCGCGATGATGGCGCCGCGTGCGGTGAGGCCCTGCGCGATCAGATGCTCGCCCGCCGCTATGAAATCCTTGAACGTGTTGATCTTCCTGTTGCGCTTGCCATTGCTGTACCAGCGATAGCCCTTTTCCATGCCGCCGCGAATATGCGCAATCGCATAAACAAAACCCCGATCCGCGAGCGACAAGGCGCTGATCGAAAAGGAGGAGGGAATGGTGATGCCATAGGAGCCATAGCCATAAAGCAGGCAGGGCGCAGAGCCATCAATCGGCAGATCCTTGCGATAGAGCAGCGAGATCGGTACAAGCTCGCCATCATGTGATGTCGCGAAAATGCGTCGCGTCACATAATCGGCCGGATTGTGACCGGAGGGAATTTCCTGCCGTTTGCGCAAGGTCCGCTCGCGGCTCTCCATGTCATAGTCATAAACTTCCGCAGGCGTCGTCATCGACGAATAGGAGAAGCGCAGCGCACCGGTGTCATATTCATAGCCAGAGCCCATATGCAGCTCATAGGCTTCCTCGGTAAAGGCGATTTCATGTTCGGCGCCATCAGCCAATCGCTGAATAATGATGCGGTTGAGCCCATCGCGCCGTTCACTGCGGACAAAATGTCGGGCAAAGGCAACATGCGAGAGAATGAGCGTGCCGGAACGATGCGGCACAAAATCGCGCCATGAGCCGCGATCGGTCTTGTCATATGGGGTCGTGGCGATCTTGAAGTCTTCCGCCTCGTCGGCATTTGTCAGGATCAGAAAGCGGCGATTGGCAGCATCATCTTCCACATCATACTCAACCCCGTTTTCACGCGCGGCGAAGAGCTGAGGCTTCGTCTCGGGCTTGTCAGCCGGAATGAACCAGACTTCGCTCGTCTCATGGTCGTGGCTGCTGATGGCGATGAAGCGGCCACTTTGTGTCTTGCCGACACCCACAAAAAACCCTTCGTCAGCTTCTTCGTAAACGAGCGTGTCCGAGGTTTGTGAATTGCCGATCACATGGCGTTTGACGCGCAGGGGGCGATGCTCCTCATCGACTTCCGTGTAGAAGAAACTGGCCGACTGCGCATCCCATGCGGTACCCGGCGAGGTGTCCGGCACGTCGTCGACGAGATCCTTGCCCGTCGCCAGATCGCGGATGCGGATGGTAAAAAACTCCGAACCCTTGCGATCGGCGGACCACGCCGCGTAACGATGATCAGGCGAATGATCGACGTCACCTATTTTGAAATAGGCTTCGCCCTGCGCTTCGACATTGCCGTCAATCAGGACTTGCTCAACGCCGGCTTCATCACGACGACAGAATATCGGATGCTGCGAACCGACCGCATAGCGTGTGTAATATTGACAGGCGCCGTCTTTCAGGGGGACGGAGCTGTCATCTTCCTTGATACGCGCTTTCATTTCGGCAAACAGCGTTTCGCGCAGCGCATCGAGTGGCTTGAGGGTTTCTTCCGTATAGCTGTTTTCAGCTTCGAGATAGGCGCGAATGTCAGGCGCAAGAATCTCCGGCTGTCGCATGACCTCGCGCCACTTCGCGTCGCGCAGCCAGGCATAGGGATCGACCCGCGTGATGCCGTGATGTGTGTCCGGCATCGAGCGGATGTCCGCCTTGGGAGCTTGAAGTGGGGGCGTGAGTTTCATGTTGATCCTGAAAGAGTAATTGAAGCCTGAAACGAAGAAAGGCCCCGTGCTTTCGCAAGGGGCCTTCCATCCTAGACGATGCCGGAGATCACTCGTAGAGGATCGCCAGTGTTTCGGCAACCATGGCGGGGCGTTCGACGCCCTCGATTTCGATGGTCACATTACTGACGATCTGCTGGCCGCCCGCCTTGGGCTGAACGTCCTTCAGGGTCACCCGGGCGCGCACGCGCGAGCCAACCGGCACCATATTGGTGAAGCGAACCGAATTGGACCCATAATTGATGCCGCGTGTCACGCTCTTGATGCCGCTGATCTTGCTCATGAGCTCAGGCAGCATGGACAGCGTCAGATAGCCATGGGCAATCGTGCCAGTGCCCAACTCACGCTGTGTACGAGCCGGATCGACATGGATCCACTGGTGATCGCCTGTCGCATCGGCAAACAGGTTGACGCGAGCCTGATCAATCATGACCCAGTCGCTGACGCCGATTTCCTTGCCCTTTTCGGCAGCATATTCGGCGATGGAATTGAAAACGCGCATGTCGTCCTCCCTTTGGGGTTCGGCTTGGTGGTCCGTTCTTCGCTGCGCTCCACATGCGGGAGGGGAGGCAGAAATTGCGGTTAACCTACAAGCCGGAGCGGGCTGCGCCAAGGATCAAACCCGATCAACCCTGCGCAGTTCCCGCTCTCCCATGGACAGGAACGCCTCACATGGAGAGGCGAATGCGCACGCGGCGGTCTTCCTCGGCATCCCATGTCAGGGTTTCTTCAAGCCAACCCCAGGCTTCGCCTTCATATTCGATGGCAATCTGCGCGGCGGGCCAGCCGAGATTTTCAAAGGCCTGCGCCACATTGGCCGAACGTTTGCGCGACAAGGCGGCATTGGCGGCGGCATCGCCCGTCTTGCTGGACTTGCCAAACAGGCAGATCTGCTGGACATTCTGTCCCTTGGCGATCTCGAAGATGCGCTGGATATCGCCGTGATATTTGGGGTCGAGGCGGCTCGAATTGGTGTCGAAATAGATGAAATATTCCTTGTCGAACTTCTTGCCGGGCGACTTGTTGTTGCAGCTATGGCCGGTGGAATAGACCTCGCCTGCCTGCGCCGGACCCGACAGGGCGCCGCCGGATGGGATGAGGCCGACAAGACCCGCAAAGGCAATCGCTGCCACGCAAGCCTGACCGCGGCGTTTCTGACCTGGATGTTTCATGCTGTTCGCTCCATCTGATTTGCGCCCCCGCGCCCAGAATGGAGCCTGAGCGAGGGGGGCGCAAGCCAAAGCAAGCGTCAGGTCAGACGATCTTGGAGTCGCGATTGCCCCAATAACGATCCCGGATAAGGCGCTTGTAGAGCTTGCCCGTGGGGTGGCGCGGCAATTCCTGGTCAAAGTCGATGCTGCGCGGACATTTGATGGCCGAGAGCTGGCTCTTGCAATAATCCATCAGTTCCTGCGCGAAGGCCGGTGTCGCATCAGCCCAATTGACGGGCTGCACCACCGCCTTCACTTCCTCGCCGAAATCTTCATTGGGCACGCCAATGACGGCCACATCGGCCACCCTGGGATGCATGATGAGCAGATTTTCGGCTTCCTGCGGGTAGACATTGACACCACCGGAAATGATCATGAAGGCCTTGCGGTCGGTGAGATAGAGATAGCCTTCCTCATCCACGCGTCCGATATCGCCAAGCGTTGACCAGCCTTTGGGATGGCGCGACTCCTGTGTCTTGCCAGGGTCGTTGTGATATTCAAACTTCACATCGCTCTCGAAATAGATGGTGCCGGCTTCGTTGACCGGCAATTCGACGCCTTCATCATCGCAAATATGAATGATGCCGAGAAGTGCCTTGCCGACCGAGCCCTTATGCGAGAGCCATTCTTCCGAATTGAGCGCGCAAAAGCCATTGCCCTCGGAGCCGGCGTAATATTCGTGGATCACCGGACCCCACCACGCAATCATCTGCTCCTTCACCGGAATGGGGCAGGGCGCCGCAGCGTGAATGGCAACCTTCAGGCTGGAGACATCATATTTTTGACGCTCCGCTTCCGGTATCTTCAGCATACGCACAAACATCGTCGGCACCCACTGGCTATGGCTGATCTTGTAGGCCCCGATGAGGCGCAGCGCTTCTTCCGCATCGAAATGTTCCATGACGACAACAGTGCCGCCCAGGCGCTGCACACTCATGCAATAGCGCAAGGGCGCGGCATGATAGAGCGGGGCCGGCGAGAGATAGATGCTGTTTTCATCAAGGCCATAAAGGAATTGCGTCAGCGCAATCAACCCCGGCGGCTCATCGATTCCGGCGCCCGTCAGCGGATGGCGAATGCCCTTGGGGCGGCCTGTCGTACCCGAAGAATAGAGCATGTCCGTGCCCGCCACTTCATCGGCAATTGGCGTCACCGGCATCTTGTCGCGTTCGGCCTCATAGGACTGGTAGCCCGCGATGTCGCCATTGACGCTGAAGCGATGCTGAACCTGATCGATGTGATGGCCGGTAATGAGCTCGACCGCCGTCTTTTCCAGGGCCTTGGAGGTGAAGAAGACTTTTGCGCCGCAATCCTTGACGATATAGGCGATTTCGCCAGCCGTCAGGCGCGAGGAGACGGCCGTGAAGTACAGGCCGGAACGCTGCGCCGCCCAGCAGATTTCCAGAAAGCAGGCATTATTGTCCATGAAGATGGCGATGGCATCGCCGACCTTCAATCCGCATTGACGCAAGAGATGCGCGGTCTGATTGGAGCGCTCATCAAGCTGCCGATAGCTGATGCTCTCGCCCGTCGAGGCCATGATATAGGCCGGTTTGTCCGGATGTTTCCGGGCATGAATATATGGATGCATGTCGCCGTCTCCTTTGGTGCCCGTATTCTTTTGCCGGGCGTCGCGTGCCGGGCTTCGCTTTTCAGCGCACCCGTTGTTATATCTTTGGCAGGGCAAGCTGGTTCCCGCTTCGCTGAAGACACAGCATGTCGCGCGCGCCGTCAACCGCCGCCATGTTGACGCAGCGGCAGGAACGCCAAGCCGTCAATAAAAAGAGCTGAAGGCTCAGGGAGAAGATCATGGCATTTGCGACCATCAAATATGACGTGGCTGACAACATTCTGACAATCACGCTGAACCGGCCCGACAAACTCAATGCCTTTACCGGCAAGATGGCGCTGGAACTGATCGAGGCTTTTGACAAGGCCGATGCGGATGATGAGGTGCGTGCGATCATCGTGACAGGCGAGGGGCGCGCCTTCTGCGCCGGTGCCGATCTTTCAGGCGGCGCCAAGACATTTGACTATGATAAGCTCGACAATCGTCCCGACAAACAGGGCAGCCCCGTGCGCCCGGACGGGACGGTCGATTGGAGCCATGAGGCCGTTCGCGATAGCGGTGGCCGTGTGACACTGCGTATCTATGAATGCCTCAAACCGGTGATTGCGGCGGTGAACGGCCCGGCTGTCGGCATCGGCGCCACCATGCAGCTCGCCATGGATATTCGCCTCGCCTCGGAAGAGGCCCGCTTTGGCTTCGTCTTCGCCCGGCGCGGCATTGTGCCGGAAGCCTGCTCAAGCTGGTTCCTGCCACGCATTGTCGGCATCAGCCAGGCGCTGGAATGGACATTTACCGGCCGCGTCTTCCCGGCGCAGGAAGCGCTCGAAGGCGGTCTCGTGAAAAAGATCTACAAGGCGGATGAATTGCTGCCTGCCGCCCGCGCGTTGGCGCGCGAAATCGTCGACAACACGGCCCCTGTCTCCGTCGCCCTGTCGCGTCAATTGCTCTGGCGCATGGCGGGTGCCGATCATCCGATGGAAGCGCACAAGCTGGACAGCCGTTCCATCTATTCGCGCGGTGCATCGGATGATGCCAGGGAAGGCGTCATGTCCTTCCTCGAAAAACGCCCGGCGAAATATCCCAACAAGGTCTCAAAGGACATGCCGAGCTTCTTCCCCTGGTGGCAGGATCGTCCCTACAAGTAGGATCAGCGGGCCAGACCTCCCGGCGCGGCGACATGCCGGGGGGCCTTCATCGACCAGAGCGGCGTGAAGAAGAAGACGCAGAGCCACAAAATCAGCATCAGCGCGCAAGGGATCAGCAACGCATCCTGAGGTCCAAGCCAATGGATGACATAGCCCGTCAGGGCGGCGCCGATGGGGCCGCCGCCCATTGAGCCGAGTTGAAATCCTGCCAGCATCCGGCCCCGCATCGCTTCAGATGAATCGACCTGAACGATTGAGCGCGAAATCGTCATGGCGACGCCCGACCCAAGACCCCAGATCAGGGCGAGGACGGCAACGGCCCAGATGGGCGGCTGGATATGAATGAGCAGCATGACAGTGACGCTGATTATGGACATCAGCATGATGACCCGACCTTGATGCTGAATGGCGCCAAAGCGGCTGACCATCAGGGAGGAGAGACCGATACCGGCAAAGAAGCTCATGAGCAGCAGGCCCATTTGCAGCGAGTCACCGTGATAGACATCGCGCACGAGAATGGGAAAGAGCACCATGAAGATGCCCATGAACAGGACACCGCCAAAAAACTGGAAAATCAGGACCGGCCGGATGCGGTCGCTTGCCCAGATCGCCTTGAGACCATCGAGCACATCGCGCAGCGGCGAGCGGGCCTTGTCGAAGGCATGCAGGGACGGCGCCGGCAACAGACGCGTCACGGTGAAGGCGGAAAAGGCGATCAGCAGACATTGCGAGAACAACAAGAGCGGCACCCCGATCCTGTTCGCCGTACCGCCCAGCATGAAGCCGATGACCTGCCCCAGAAACTGACCACCCATGGCAAGCGCAACGGCATGCTGGATGTTGCCGCCTTGCCGCGCCATGACGACGCGCGACAAGAGACTGTCGCGCGCAGGAACAATAAAGCCGCCAAGCGTCGAGAGCAGGATTGCGTAACAGATCATCGCCCAATAACTCAGATTATCGGTCAGGATCACGGCGGCCAGCAGCATCGGCGGAAAGATGGAAATGATCAGCAAACGGAAGAGATGCGATCGCAATTCGGCGCGGTCGGCAATCGCGCCGCCAAAAAGACCGACCAGCAGCATCGGTAGCATCGATAGCATCTGCGCGATGCCGAGTTGATCGGACGATACATTGAGGACAAAAGCGAGAATCCAGGGCACGATAACGGCCTGAATGCCCGTCGAGATGAAGTAGCTCCAGACGCCGCGCAAATACCAGGCAAGTCGGTCGCCAGGGACACGACTTTCATCTTTGTCCGTCATGTCTCACAGCTCCTTCTCGTGATAGGCCCACAAGGGAGATAGAAAGCGCAGCGCAAGCAGGATGGCAAGCATCATGGCGCTCGGCACCCACAAGGCATGAAACACGCCAAGCCACCCGACCAGGAAACCCATGAAAAGTGCGCCAATGGGGGCGCCGCCGGAAAAACCAAGTTGATAGAGCGCCAGCACGCGGGCGCGATGACTTTCCGGCGCCGTCAGTTGCACGATAGTGCGGCCCATCGTCATGCTGGTACCGGCGCCGAGCCCCCAGATGAAAACCAGGATGCTGAGCAGCCAGAATGGCATGGGGAAAGAGAGGGCAAACAGGATGAGGAAACCGCACGACAATGAGCCTATCATCATGCGGCCACGGTAATGAATGTGGCCGACGCGCAGCAGAACGACATTGGCTGCGATGGTGCCGCCCCAGAAACAGATATTGATGATGCTGAGTTCGCGTACCCCGCCGCCAAACACATCGCGCGCCATGATCGGCAACACAACGAGATAGCTGCCGACATAAAACAGGCCCACGGCAAACATCATGGCAATCACGAGCGAGACCATGACCGAAGAGCGTGCCGTAGCAATGCCATCAAGAATTTGGCTGAGACGGCTTTCGGTCGTGGCCAGATTGGTCGGTGGCAAGGGCGCGAGCTTGTAAGAGGCATAACCACCCCCCAGCATGACGAGCATCTGCACCACGAGCAAAATCGGCGTTCCTGTCGTGGCGGCAAGCGCGGCCATCAACATGCCGACAAGCTGGGAGCCCATCTGTGTGCCCACGGCCATGACGACAGCCTGCTGGATGCCGCGCCCGGCAACGCGTGTCAGTGCCGAGTCGCGCGCAGGCATGGCAAAGGCGCCAAGTGTTCCCATGGCGAGCGCATAGGCGATCAGCACGCCATAGCTGAGCGTGCCCAATTCAAATACCAGCGCCAGCAGGATCGGTGGAATGGTGGCCAGCAGATGCACGCGAATGAGAATGCGCCGCACATCGGAATGGTCCGCCGCCGCGCCCCCCAGCAGCATGAAAACCAGCGAAGGCACCATCAGCGACATTTGCGCCATGCCGACACGCGCGGGTGATTCATGCAGCACATTGGCGACAAGATAAGGGAAGAGGACAAGCTGGATGCCCAGACTGACAAACCAGCTTGCCTGCCCTCCGAGATAAAGACGCAATCGCCGGAGCCGCGCCTGATCATCAGATGGCGTCAGGGCTCCGTTATCAAGTTCGCTCATGAGGGCGTCGCCGCTTTCGGCCGGTTGTCGGCCTTGTTGGTATGCGCATGGTTGCCGGGATGAGGCTATATCATCCGGCCTGTCTTGCCAGCCTCACCGCGCCATCTGTGAAATATTTTTGACGCTGCGCATTTGCCGGGCATTTTTCAGTCTCCCTTAAGGAGCCTTGATCAGAATGCCGGGCTGCGAGACGTCACTTCCAGCCGCCCCCCATCTTATCAGGCACCCATATGTTTGTTCTCCCGACTGCCCGCGACTTGGCCGAGCCGTTGACGCCGTTCCCGTCTTCGGCGACGTGTTCGCAGGTTTTTGATTGCCTCATGGCGGAAGGCAACCTGCTCAATGTGCCGGTGGTGGATGAGGACGTGCCGGTCGGCCTGGTCAGCCGCCAGGATTTCATGCTTGTCTTCTCGCGCATGTACGGCAAAGAGATCCATGGCCGTTCACCCATTACCACGCTGATGAACCCGCATCCCATCATGATTCCGGCAGATGCGACCTGCGAAGAGATCAATGCGCATGTGTTTGTCTCCTGCAACTCATCTCCCTTGCAGGGCTTTATTGTGGTGGAAAACGGCAAATATCTCGGGCTTGGATCCGTCGCCACGCTGATGCGCGTGATGGCAGACATCATGATCCGTCGCGCCCAGGAGCTTGATGCAGAGCGAAAGCGCGCCGAGGATGCCAATGCCAGCAAGACACAGTTTCTGGCGGGCATGAGCCATGAGCTTCGCACCCCCTTGAATGCGATCATCGGCTTTGCCGACCTCATCAAAATGGAACTCTTTGGCAAGGTGCAGCCCGCGCGCTATCTGGAATATGTCAATGACATCCATCAAAGCGGCGTGCATCTGCTGAACATGATCAATGAGCTGCTCGACATGGCCAAGATCGAAGCAGGGCGCGTCGAGTTGCACGAAACCAGCGTCAATCCCGTGTCACTGGGGCAGGAAGTCATGCGGATGCTGCGTCAGTCGCTCGCGGCGGGCGATTTGCGTATCGAACTTGATCTCAAGCCATGCCTGCCGGAGATTTACGCCGACGAGCAGCAAGTGCGCCGCATCCTGCTCAATCTCCTGTCTAATGCCATCAAGTTTACCCCGCCAGGCGGCACCATCACCCTGCGGGCGGGTCTGACAGGCGATGGCTGCTTTGAATATGTCGTCACCGATACGGGGATCGGCATTCCGCAAGACAAGATCGAGCGCGTGCTGGAACCGTTTGAACAGGTTGAAAACTCCTTCACGCGCAGCCGGGCAGGCACGGGGCTGGGACTGCCGCTCACCAAGGCCATGCTGGAAGCGCATGGTGGCAAGCTGAAGCTCGAAAGTCAGTTTGGACGCGGCACCCGGGTCAGCGCCATTCTGCCCGCCAGCCGCATCATCAAGGCGATGAGAGCCCGCCTCGCCTAGACTTTATCGGGGAATGTCACCGGTATAGCGCGCCCGGGGCCTGATCATCAGCCCG
>Ga0209066_10002211_pt1 | contig 24113 bp, 21 predicted proteins | sample All_14_2_FD_187198 | JGI IMG/M metagenome (GOLD analysis project Ga0209066, IMG submission 187198) | Freshwater microbial communities in response to fracking from Pennsylvania, USA - Allegheny Zone_MetaG_DW_15 (SPAdes) (version 2) ... | reverse complement strand
GGGGGTTAAGGGCGGGTTAAATTTCAGCGGGCGTGTGCGGCTGCGGCGATGGCGACGGCGATCTGCACGTCCTCGTGCGTCGCGTGCGCGGGTGCGGCCGGGCGCGTCTTTTTCTTGGGCTCGTCGTCGGGAAGGATGTGGTTGAACTTGGGGACGATCTGAGCCGAACGGTTCATCACCCAGACCAGCAGCGTCAAAAACAGGTACACGATGCCCATACCGGACACCAGCAAAACAAGGCCTTGCAATAGGATCGCCATAAAAAACTCCTTAGGAGGGGTAAAATAACAATATGCCGTTTGATTATAGGGTCGTGAGGGGCGGGAAGTACAGTCAAAACGCGGATTTTTTTTTGGGCCGAAAAAGCGGCGTGTCATTTGCCGCGGCGGGGGGTACACTTTGGGGCCACACCGAGAAGACTCGGAGTTTCATGTTGACAAAATATCAAAAAATGTCATCATGAGCGCCGATCTTTTCGACCGAAAGGTTTTCGAATGGTTGTCCATATCACAGGAACGGGATCATATCTGCCGCAGCGCGTGGTCACCAACGAGGAGTTGGCGGCTCGGCTCGACACTTCGGACGAATGGATTTTTTCGCATACCGGCGTGCGCAGCCGTCACTTGGCGGCCGACACGGAGAACACGTCGAGCCTGGCGGCCGAAGCCGCGCGCGCGGCCTTGGCCGCGGCGGGCGTGACGGCCGACCAGCTCGGCCTGATCATCGTGGCCACCTCGACGTCCGACTACCAGTCGTTCCCCTCGACCGCGTGTCTCGTGCAGGAGGCGATCGGCGCGAAGAACGCGGCGGCCTTCGATCTGGAGGCCGCCTGCACGGGGTTCATTTACGCGCTCGAAGCGGCGCGCGGCATGATGCAGGCCAATCCCGCGCCGACGCTGGTGATCGGCGCGGAGCTGCTCTCGCGCATCGTGGACTGGAACGACCGCAACACGTGCATCCTCTTCGGCGACGCGGCGGGAGCGGTGGTGCTGGAGGCGTGCGAGGAGACTGGGGCCGAGAACTGGCGCGCGGTGCTCAAGGCTGACGGGGCCGGCGCGAACTTGATTCAGCGGGAGGGCGGCACGCGCTTGCCCGCGAGCCGGGCCGCGGGCCCGTACCCGCTTTCGATGAAGGGCCACCCGGTGTTCAACTTCGCGGTCAAGGTGCTCGACGAGGTGCTCCGCGACCTGCTGGCGCGCTCGGGGCTCACCTTTGACGACTTGGCGTGCGTGATCCCGCATCAGGCCAACGCGCGGATCGTCGAGGCGGTGTCGCGCCGCATGGGCCTGCCGCTGGAGCGGTTTTTCATGAATGTCGAGACCTCCGGCAACACGTCGGCCGCGTCGATCCCCGTGGCTTTGGATGTCGCGGTGCGGTCCGGCAGGGTCAAAGACCAGGATCTCTTGGCGTTGGTCGGCTTCGGTGCGGGGCTGACCTACGGGGGGCTGTTGATGCGGTGGAAAGGGAAGTCCGGCACGCCGAAGGCGCCGTGATTTCCGGTTGTCATTTGCAGGATAAACAAAACGGAAAAGGAGAAGACGCAACGTATGAGCGACAAAACCAAAGTGCTGATTACCGGTCTGGGCGTGATCTCGCCCGTGGGGAACACGGTTGAGGAGATGTGGACGAGCATCCGCAACGGGGTCAGCGGCATCACCCGGATCACCAAGTTCGATCCGTCCCGCGTGGACGCCAAGGTCGCCGCCGAGGTCAAGAATTTCGAGATCGCCAAATACGTGGACCCGAAAGAGGCTCGCCGCATGGCTCTTTTCACCCAGTATGCGCTGGCGGCCGCCAAGCAGGCGTGGCAGGACTCCGGCCTCACCGCTGAGAGCGCCGATCCGGAGCGCGTCTCGGTGATGGTCGGCAACGGCATCGGCGGCGCGGAGATCGACGACGAAGGCTACAAAATCCTGCACGAGCGAGGCCCCGGTCGCCTCTCGCCCATGCTCATCCCCAAGCTCATCGCCAACGAGGCGGCGGGCAACATCTCCATCGCGCTGAACGCCAAGGGCGCGGTCCACACGATTGTCACGGCCTGCGCCTCCGGCACGGACGCGCTCGGCCTGGCGCTCGACCTGATCCGCTCGGGTCGCGCGGACGTCGTGATCGCCGGCGGCACCGAGGCGACGATCACCGAGTACTGCGTCGGCGGCTTCTGCTCCATGAATGCGCTCAGCACGAAGTACAACGACACGCCTGAGAAGGCTTGCCGCCCCTTCGATGCGGGCCGCGACGGCTTCATCATGGGCGAGGGCGCCGCGATGCTGATCCTCGAGTCCGAGGCGCACGCCAAGGCCCGCAACGCCAAGGTCTACTGCGAGCTCGCCGGCTACGGCGTCTCGGGCGACGCGTACCACCTGACGGCCCCTGATCCCGAGGCCTCGGGCGCTGTCCGCGCCATCAAGCAGGTGCTCAAAGACGCGGACCTGCCGCTCGACGGCGTGGACTACGTCAACGCGCACGGCACCTCGACCCCGCTCAACGACCCCATGGAAACCAAGGCGGTCAAGACGGTCTTCGGCGAGCGCGCCTACCAGATGAAGATGTCGTCCACCAAGAGCATGACCGGCCATCTGCTCGGCGCCGCCGGCGCGCTGGAGGCGGTGATCTGCACGCTCGCGATCCGCGACGGCTTCTATCCGCCGACCATCAACAACGAGACGCCCGATCCCGAGTGCGACCTCGACGTCGTGCCCAACAAGGGCGTCGAAGGCAAGATCCGCGCGGCGATTTCGACGTCGCTCGGCTTCGGCGGTCACAACGGCGTGATCGCGTTCAAGGCGGTGTAAGTCTGGATCGGCCGCGCGCGGCAGACCGCGCGCGGCCATGCACGAAAGTGGTGACCGATGAGCGAAGAAGTTGTGCAACCGAAAAAGATGGTGGAGGACGGCCAGGGCTATGAGGGCCCGACCGAGGACCTCCTGCCGCACCGCAAGCCGTTTCTGTTTGTGGACAAGCTGCTCTATGCGGACCAGAAGCGCTATGAGGGCGAGGTGACGTTCGGCGAGGACATGTGGTTTTTCAAGGGCCATTTCCCGGACTATCCCGTGGTTCCCGGCGTGATCCTGATCGAGAGCATGGCGCAGTGCGGCGGCGCGGGGCTGGTCGCCTCCGGGATCGTCCGCAACGGACTGTTCTTCCTGATCGGCGTCGACGGCGCGAAGTTCCGCCGCCAGGTCCGCCCCAACGACAAGCTGCGCATGGAGATCGTGAACACCAAGGTGGGCTCGCGCATGGTCGTGCAGCACGGCAAGGCCTTCGTCGGCGACGAGCTGGCGTGCGAGGCCGAGTTCCGCTGCGTGCTGGGCTCCAGCAAATAAAACGATGAAAGCACCGCGTATGATTGGCGGGGTCTGCCTTTCGGTCAACCCGAAAGGCTGCATGGCTTCGGTCCGCGCGTGGATTGACGACGAGAGGAAAAACCCGCCGCTCTCGTCCGGTCCGAAGTCCGTGCTCGTGCTCGGCTGCTCCGGCGGCTACGGGCTCGCCGCCCGTGTGGTGGCCGGGTTCGGCGCCGGCGCGCAGACCCTCGGCGTCTCGTTCGAGCGTCCGCCGACGGTGAAGCGCCGCGGCACGCCGGGCTGGTACAACAATCTGGCGTTCGATGCCGCCGCCGCCGAGGCGGAGCTGTTCGCCGATACGCTGGTGGCCGACGCCTTCCTCGACGAAACGCGCCAGGCCGTGATCGAGCGGGCGCGCGAGCGCCATATGCCGCCCTTTGACCTGGTCGTCTACAGCCTGGCGGCGCCGCAGCGCACAGATCCCGTTTCCGGGGTCACGTACCGCTCGGCGATCAAGCCCGTCGGCCAGCCGCTGGCCGGCCTCACGCTCGATGTCGCGAGCGCGGCTCTGTCGGAGGTCGTGATCGAGCCTGCCACGCCCGAGGAGATCGAGGGCACCGTCAAAGTCATGGGCGGGGAGGACTGGCTGCTGTGGATCCAGGCGCTGAAAGAGGCCGGGCTGCTCGCCGATGGCGCGCGGACCGTGGCGTTCTCGTATATCGGCCCCGACTCCACCTATGCGATTTACCGCTCGGGCACGCTGGGCAAGGCCAAGGAGCACCTGGAAGCCACGGCGGCCGAGATCCGGCGTCTGATGGCGCCGCTGGGCGGCCAGGCTCACGTGGCGGTCTGCAAGGCGCTGATCACGCGCGCCAGCTCGGTCATTCCGATCATGTCGGTCTACGTCTGCGCGATGTACAAGGTGATGAAGGCCAAAGGGCTGCACGAGGGTTGCCTCGCGCAGATGGACCGGCTGTTCCGCGAGCGCCTCTACGCCGGCGGCGAGACGCCCGTCGACAGTCAGGGACGCATCCGCGTGGACGATTGGGAACTGCGACCGGATGTGCAGGCTGAGATTGCTTCGATCCTGTCGCGCGTGAACCAGGAGAACCTGGCGGAACTGACCGACCCGGACGGGTGCCGGAAAGATCTGATGGCGCTCTACGGGTTTTGATCATGCCGGTTTCCGTTGACAGCCTGCGCGCGCAGGAAGAGGCCGCGTTCCTCGATCTGACGCGCGCGTTTTATGCGCACGAAGGCTTTGCCTTCGACCCGCAAGCCAGCGGACGCATGGTGCGGCACCTGCTGGCGAATCCGCAAGTCGGCGCGGTCTGGCTGGCCAGGCGCGACGGCCGCGCGGTCGGCTATCTGGTCGTCACCCGCTGCTACAGCCTGGAGTTCGGAGGCCCGTTCGCGCTGCTCGATGAGATTTTCTTGCTTCCCGAGGCGCGCGGAACCGGCCTCGGCAAGCGCCTGCTCGACACCGCCGCCGGCTACTGTCGCGAGCAGGGCATCGGATATCTGCGACTCGAGGTCCAGAAGAGGCACGCGAGGACCGTCGAGATCTACCGGGCCTATGGCTTTCGCGCGGAGGACCGCCATCTGATGAGCCTGCCGGTCCGCTGAACATGGTGTTGCGGGCGAGGCGCAGGTTCTGTAGAATACCCCGCATTTTCAACAAGGAGAGAGCATGTCCAAGACGTACAAGATCGCCGTTGTCCCGGGCGACGGGACCGGACCGGAAGTGATTGGCGAAGGCTGCAAGGTGATGGAGGCCGCGGCCCAGAAGTTCGGCTTCAAGCTGGAAAAGGTGTCTTACGACCTCGGTGGCGCGCGTTACCTCAAGACGGGGGAGACGCTCACCGACGCCACGCTGGATGAGCTGCGCGCCTTCGATGCGATCTACCTCGGCGCGATCGGGCACACGGACGTCAAGCCGGGCATTCTCGAGAAGGGCGTGCTGCTCCGTCTGCGCTTCGAGCTGGACCAGTACATCAACCTGCGCCCCGTGAAACTCTATCCCGGCGTCGAGAGCCCGCTCAAGGGCAAGGGGCCGAAAGAGATCGACTACTGCGTGATCCGCGAGAACAGCGGCGGGCTTTACACCGGCATCGGCGGGCTCTCCCGCAAGGGAACCAAGGACGAGGTGGCCGTCCAGCAGATGATGTACACGTATGACCAGGTGGAGCGCTGCCTGCGCTACGCCTTCGAGTACGCCCGCAAGTACGGCAAAAAGGCGCGCGGCGTCGGTCCGGCCAACACGTTGGCGCTGGTGGGCAAATCGAACGTCCTGACCTACATGTACGAGCTGTGGAACCGCGTGTTCGCCGAGGTCGGCGCGGAGTTCCCGGACGTGAAGCGCGAGTACTACCACGTGGATGCGACCTGTCTCTACATGGTGGCGAGCCCGGAGATGTTCGACGTGATCGTGACCGAGAACATGTTCGGCGACATCATCACCGACCTCGCGGCGATCACGCAGGGCGGACTCGGCGTGGCGGCGGGCGGCAACATCAATCCCAAGGGCGTGAGCATGTTCGAGCCGATCGGCGGAACCGCGCCGATGTGGACCGGCAAGAACGCGATCAACCCGCTTGCGGCCATCGGGGCCGGCGCGATGATGCTGACGGCGCTGGGCGAGGAGACGGCGGGGGCGGCCATTGAGGCGGCGATCGCCAAGACCACGCCGAAGATGAAAAGCCAGATGGCCAACCAGATGGGCTTCACGACCACGCAGGTCGGCGACCTGGTGGCGGAGGCGCTCTAAGGGCATGCCAGCCCCGCTGCGGCGGGAGGAAGTCTGAAGCGTCCGGCGCGGCTGCGCGCCGGACGCTTTTTTTATGCCGTCAGCGCCGGCAGGAGCACAGAGAAGGTGGTGCCCGCGCCCGGCTCCGACTGGAGGCTGAGCACGCCGTTGTGCTCGTTGACGATGGTGCGGCAGATGCTGAGCCCGAGGCCGGTTCCCTTGCCGCGCGGCTTGGTCGTGAAAAAGGCTTTGAACACGCGGTCCTGGATGTCGGCCGGGATGCCCGCGCCGGTGTCGCTCACGGCGCATTTCCAGCAGCGGTGTCCGTCGGCCTGCTCCTCCGAGACGGCCACGTTCAGCTCGCGGCGGTCGCGCTCGGCCATGGCGTCGCAGGCGTTCGAGAAGAGGTTGAGGAACAGCTGCTGGAGCTGGTTGCGGTCGCCGTGGACCCAGTGGCGGGCCTTGACGATCGGGCAGGTGACGTGCACGTTGCCGTTGCGCAGCTTGTGCGAAAGGATGAACAGCGCGTCGTTGACGGGGTCGAACAGGTCCACGGCGGCGTACTGCTCCTTGATGCCGCGCGAGAAATCGCGCAGGCGCGTGGTCAGGTTCGACATGGTCTCCGCGGATTCGTTGATGGTTTCGCAGTAGGTGGCGAGCTGTTCGCTCAGCTCCTCGGGGGAGAAGCGTCCGCTGCCGGCGCTCTGCTTGAGGATCGTGGAGGCCAGGATGATGGCGGTCAGCGGGTTGTTGAGGTCGTGGACCACGCCGGCGGCGAGTTCGCCGATCGCGGCGAGCTTGCTGGCCTGGATGAGGCTCGCCTGCATCTCTTTCATGACCCTCAGGTCGCGCGAGACCGTGAAGGTTCTGGAGAAACCTCCGTCGTCGTCGCGGATCACGAGGGTGCGCAGCTCGACCGGGATGCGCGTGCCGTCTTTGGCCATGAACAGACTCTCGATGCGTTTCTCGCCGGTCTCTTTGACCTCGTTGAAGCCGCGCTCGACGGCGTCGAGGATCTCCGGCGGGTAGAGCTGGCGGATGTTCATCGCCAGCAGCTCGGCCGGGGCGTAGCCGAGCAGTTGGGTGGCCATGCGGTTGACGAAAACGATGTTGCCCCCGCCGTCGACCGAGTGGATCATGTCGGGGAAGTCGGCGATGAGCGCGTCGAACCGTTCAGCGTGGCTGGTCATGGTGTGCTCCTGTTGGCGTTTCTTTCAGACGTTCCCCGCGTCGCCTCGCTGCCAGAGGATGCTCAGGCCTTGGCGGCCCAGTCGCGCATGCGGGCAGAGGGCCTGCAGGCGGTGTTCGCGAGCTTCCAGGGTGAGGTCATCGGCTTCGGGGGCCAGATGGGTGACGACGAGGTGCCGCGCGCAGACCTGCCGGGCCACCTCAGCCGCATCTTGCCAGCGGCTGTGGCCCCAGCCCTCGCGGGCCTCGCTGTCGTAATGGCCTTCCATGATGAGCAGGTCGAGCGGTCTGGGCTCGCGGCACAGGCGCAGAAAGTCCTTCCGCTCGGCCTCGTCGGACAGCCGCCATTCGAGATCGGTCGCGAAAACCACCGAGGCTCCGGTGGCGCGGTCGTCGATGCGGTAGGCGTGGCATCCGTTCTCATGGTGCACGGCGCACCAGCGCACGTCGAAGGGGCCGTGGCGGTAGGGCGCCTCACAGGTGGCGGGAAGATCGAGAAACTGCTGGCCGGCGCGGAAGGCCACGGGCCAGAACGGGGGGGCCGTCAGCCGGTCCAGCGCCTGCCGGACGGTCGTGCCGTGGCGCGGCGGAGCGGCGAACACAAAGCGATGCGCCGGATCGTAGAGCGGCGCGAAAGGCGGCAGGCCGATCAGGTGGTCAAGGTGGTAGTGCGTGAAGAGCAGCAGGACCGGCAGGGAGGCGTCCGGCACCGACAGGTGCGGCTGGAGCGTCTGCAGCCCCGTGCCGGCGTCGATCACGATGCGCGCGCCCGCCCCGTTGTCGATCAGAACGCTGGTGGTCGCACCGCCGAAGCGCATGAAATCCGGGTGCGAGACCGGCCGCGACCCTCTGACGCCGCCCAACACGATATGCATGGGTGTTTCCGTCATTCCGTTGTGGCCCTCATCCATTTGATGGCGATAGTGTACCGGCGTCTCCGAAATTTGGACAGCTTTTGTTGGAATAAACCGCGAGTCCGCCAACGGCTGGCTCTGCCGGCTGTGAAAAAAACAATATTGTTGTTTCGGCACCGGATCTTGTCGCGTTGAGACAAAATTGTTGTCCCGCTCCGATTCTGTCGTTTGTTGGTGCCGTCAGAGGGCGGGTCATGATAAAATCTTCGGCGTCTGATCAGAGCATGCGGCGCGCTTTTTTCGCGCGTTTTGGCCTGCCGGCTGTGCGACAAACGTGTCGTTAGGCCGGTGCGCTTGGCAAAGCGTTGCGATTGGCGGCCGTCGAGGCAATGCTTGGCATGGGGAGTGCTAAATGTGTATGCGTATGACAGAAGCATCCGACATTTTTGGTGATACCGAGGCAGACCAGGGTCCGCGGGAGCATTGCGGCGTGGTGGCGGTGTACGGCGTTGAGAACGCCGCGCATGCGATTTTCAACGGTCTTTTTGCCCTGCAGCACCGTGGACAGGAGGGGGCGGGGATGGTCGTCAGCGATGGCAAGATCCTTCATTTCTGTAAAGGGATGGGGCTTGTCAGCGAGGTTTTCACGGGCGACTTCACCGATCATCTGCCGGGCAAGATCGGCATCGGGCACGTGCGCTATTCGACGACCGGTGCCTCGCGGTCGGCGAATGTGCAGCCGTTTCTGGCGGAGTGCCGGGACGGCATGTGGGCGATCGCGCACAACGGCAACCTGGTGAATGCGGGCGAGTTGCGTGACCGTTACCAGAAGCAGGGGGCCATTTTTCAGACCACGACGGACAGCGAGATTCTGCTGCACCAGCTGGCCGACCCCGCCTTTTTCGGCCAGAAAGACCGCATCCGCAAGGCGCTGGCCGAGCTGCGGGGGTCGTTCGCCTTTGTGATCGCGCGTCCCAACTGTGTCTATGCGGCGCGCGACCCTTGGGGCATTCGGCCGCTGTCACTCGGCAAGCTCGGCAAGGGATACGTGGTGGCCAGCGAGACGTGCGCCATGCAGCAGCTGGGGGCGGAGTACATCCGCGACATCAACCCCGGCGAGCTGGTGAAGCTGGACGACAACGGCATCAAGAGCCTGCGCTTCGCGGACGTGCCGACCGGCGGCTACGGGCAGTGCGTGTTCGAGCACATCTATTTCGCGCGGCCGAACAGCCACGTGTTCGGGCAGAGCGTCTACACGGTGCGCTCGGCCATCGGCAAGCGGCTGGCCGAGGAGCATCCGGTCGACGCGGACGTGGTGGTTCCGATTCCGGACAGCGGCGTGCTGGCGGCGCTGGGTTTCTCCCACCAGAGCGGCATCCCTTTCGAAATGGGCTTCATCCGCAACCACTATGTGGGGCGCACCTTCATCATGCCGACCCAGCGGTCGCGCAAGAACAGCGTGGACCTGAAGCTGGCGGTCGTGCCTGAGGTGGTGAGCGGCAAGCGCGTGGTGCTGGTGGACGACTCGATCATCCGCGGCACGACCATTCAGAAGCGCATCGAGGTGCTGCGGCGCGCGGGGGCTAAAGAGGTGCACGTGCGCATCTCGTGCCCTCCGACGCGCAACCCCTGCTTCTTCGGCATCGATTTTCCCGAGGCTTCCGAGCTCGTGGCGTCGGGGCGCTCCACGGATCAGATCTGCCGGTTGTGCGGCGCCGACTCGGTCGGGTATCTGAGCCTCGACGGGCTGAAGTCGGTGCTCAAGAATCCGGAGCATTTCTGTTACGGCTGCTTCGACGGGCACTATGTGTGCGAGACGCAGCACGTGGTTTGTAAACACGCGCTGGAGCGCAACGGGCCGGACAATCTGGAAGACCGCCACCACCGGTATGGCGTGATGATGCAGTAGGATTTTGAGGAAAGAAGAGCGAAGCATGAGCAAGAACAACATGAGTTATTACCCTGGACAGCAAGGTTTGTATGATCCCGCATTCGAGAAGGACGCGTGCGGCGTGGGCATGGTGTGCAGCCTCAAAGGCGAGAAGTCGCACGACATCGTGGCCAAGGCGCTGCAGGTGCTGGCGAACCTCGAGCACCGCGGCGCGACGGGGTATGATCCGGAGACGGGCGACGGCGCGGGCATTCTGCTGCAGGTCCCGCACGCGTTCTTCAGCTCTGTCGTGAAGGGCCTGCCGGCCGCCGGCGAGTACGGCGTGGGCATGGTGTTCCTGCCGCAGAACGCGGAGAGCCGTAAGGCCTGCGAAGCGACGCTCGAAAAGAACTTCAAGGACGAGGGGTTGACGGTCTTGGCCTGGCGCGACGTGCCGGTGCGCCCCGAAGCGATCGGCGAGCTCGGCCGCGGCACCATGCCGTTCATCCGGCAGGTCTTCGTCGGCCGCGGTGCCGTGGCGGCGGAGCATCTGGACCGACACCTCTTCATTGCCCGCAAGCTGGCCGAAAACGCGGTCCGGAACAGCAGCCTGGTCGGGGCCGAGCAGTTCTACCTGCCGACCTGCTCGTCCAAAGTGATCGTCTACAAGGGCCTGATGCGGTCGTTCCGCGTGGCGGAGTTCTATGAGGACCTCAAGAACCCGCTGCTGGTCTCCGCGCTGGCTCTGGTGCACCAGCGCTACAGCACCAACACCTTCCCGGCGTGGCCGCTGGCCCAGCCTTTCCGTTTCATCAGCCACAACGGCGAGATCAACACGCTGCGCGGCAACATGAACTGGATGAAGGCGCGGCAGGGGCTGTTCGCCTCGGAGCTGCTGGGCACTGGACTTGAGCGGCTCTTCCCGATCCTCACCGAGGGCGCGAGCGACTCCGCGATTCTCGACAACGCCATTGAGCTGCTCTATCATGCCGGACGCAGCCTGCCGCACGCGGTGATGATGCTGATCCCCGAGGCGTGGCACCACCACAACGAGATGAGCGCCGAGAAGAAGGCGTTCTACGAGTACCACGCCTGCCTGATGGAGCCGTGGGACGGCCCCGCTTCGATCCCGTTCACGGACGGCCAGGTCATCGGCGCGGTGCTGGACCGCAACGGCCTGCGCCCGTCGCGCTACACCGTCACGAAAGACGGACTGGTGATCCTCGGGTCCGAGACCGGCGTGCTCGAGATCGATCCCGCCAACGTCGAGCGCAAGGGGCGCCTTCAGCCGGGCCGCATGTTCCTGGTCGACACGCAGCAGGGCCGGATCGTCGACGACGAGGAGATCAAGGCCCAGCTCAGCAGCCGCAAGCCTTACGGGGCGTGGCTCGAGAAGAACCTGCTGGACCTGGACGCGCTGCCGCAGCCTGAGGCCGACGGGCGTCTCAGCCTCGCGGGCGATGAGCTCGCGGCCCGCCAGCGCCTGTTCGGCTACAGCATGGAGGACCTGAAGATTACGCTGGCGCCGATGGGCCGCACCGGCGGAGAGCCGACCGGGTCGATGGGCAACGACGCGCCGCTCGCGGTGCTCTCCAACCGCGCCCGCCTGTTTTTCGACTATTTCCATCAGCTGTTCGCGCAGGTCACCAATCCGCCGCTCGACGCGATCCGCGAAGAGCTGGTCACCTCGCTGCAGTCGTATCTCGGCAAGCAGGGCAACCTGCTCGCCGAAACGCCCGAGCTGTGCAGCCTGTTGCGCGTCAAGCAGCCGCTGATCTCCGAGGCGGAGCTCACGAAGCTCCGCGACGCGGACAACGCCGTGGTCCGCAGCGTGGTGTTGCCGGCGCTGTTCGAGGCGCAGGGCGACGGGCCGGCGCTCGGACAGGCGCTCCAAGAGATGTGCGCGCGGGCGGAGCAGGCGGTGGCGCAGGGCAAGACGTTCCTGATCCTCTCGGACCGGGGCGCGAGCGAGGCGCTGGCCCCGATCCCTTCGCTGCTGGCGGTGTCGGCGCTGCATCAGCACCTGGTGCGGAAGCAGCTGCGCGCCCATGTGGCGCTGGTGGTGGACGCCGGCGACCCCCGCGAGGTGCATCACTTCGCGACGCTGCTCGGCTTCGGCGCGGACGCGGTCTGCCCGTACATGGCTTACGCGACGCTGCGCGACCTGTGCGTGCGCAAGCTCTACCTCGATGAGGAGCCCGAAGAGGCCTGCCACCACTACGTGAAGGCGGTCAACAAGGGGCTGCTCAAGGTGATGTCGAAGATGGGCATCTCCACGCTGCAGAGCTACCGCGGGGCGCAGATCTTTGAAATCGTGGGGCTGAACAGCGACGTCACGTCGCACTATTTCGCAGGAACGGTCTCCCGCGTGCAGGGCATCGCGCTCGAGCAGGTGGCGGAGGAGGCGCTGCGCAACCACGCGGCGTGCTTCGTGCCGCAGGTTTCGGGGACCGCAGATTTGCCGCCTGGAGGCATCTACCAGTGGCGCCGCGACGGCGAGGCGCACCTCTACAATCCCGCCACCATCGCGCTGCTGCAGCAGGCGGTCCAGAAGGACGACGAGGCGATCTTCAAGCAGTATGTGAACCGGATCTGCGGCGAGCAGGCGGACCTCTTCACGCTGCGCGGCCTGTTCAGACTCAAGAAAGCCGCGACGCCGGTGCCGCTGGACGAGGTTGAGCCGTGGACCTCGATCGTGAAGCGCTTCAAGACCGGCGCGATGTCGTACGGCTCCATCAGCCGCCAGGCGCACGAGACGCTGGCCATTGCGATGAACCGCATCGGCGGATCGAGCAACAGCGGCGAGGGCGGCGAGGCGTCTGAGCGCTTCCGCCCCGACCCGCAGGGCAACTGGCGCATCAGCATGATCAAGCAGGTGGCCTCGGGCCGCTTCGGTGTGACCAGCCACTATCTGGTCAATGCCCGCGAACTGCAGATCAAGATGGCCCAGGGCGCGAAGCCCGGCGAGGGTGGCCAGCTTCCGGCCGAGAAGGTCTACCCGTGGATCGCGGCGACCCGCATGTCCACGCCGTACGTGCAGCTCATCTCGCCGCCGCCGCACCACGACATTTACTCGATCGAAGATCTGGCGCAGCTCATCCACGACCTGAAGAACGCCAATCCGGACGCGCGCATCAGCGTGAAGCTCGTTTCGGAGGCCGGCGTCGGCACCGTGGCGGCGGGCGTGGCCAAGGGCAAGGCCGACCTGATCCTGATCAGCGGCTGGGACGGCGGCACGGGCGCTTCGCCGATGACGGCCGTGAAGCACGCCGGGCTGCCGTGGGAGCTGGGCCTGGCCGAGGCACACCAGACGCTGCTGCTCAACAAGCTGCGCAACCGCGTGCGGCTGGAGTGCGACGGCAAGCTCATGTGCGGCCGCGACGTCGCCGTGGCCTGCCTGTTGGGCGCCGAGGAGTTCGGGTTCGCCACCGCGCCGCTGGTGACGATGGGCTGCGTGATGATGCGCGTGTGCCACCTCAACACCTGTCCGCAGGGCATAGCGACGCAAGACCCGCGCCTGAGCAGCAAGTTCAAGGGCAAGCCGGAATACGTCGTGAACTTCATGAGGTTCATCGCCGAAGATTTCCGCCGCGTGATGGCCGAGCTCGGCTTCCGCACGGTCGACGAGATGGTCGGCCGGACCGATCTGCTCGAGATGCAGGACGCGCTGACTCACTGGAAAGCCAAGGGTCTGGACTACTCGTCGATCCTGCGCGACGTGCCCTCTCAGCCCGAGGAGCGCCGCTGCACGCAGCGGCAGGACCACGGCATCAGCGACACCCTGGACCGCCGGCTGATCAAGCTGGCCGAGCCCGCGCTGGAAGGCGGCAAGCCGGTGAAGCTGGCGGTCGACATCCGCAACGTCAACCGCACGATCGGCACGATGTTGAGCAGCGTGATCTCCAAGAAATACGGGGCCTCTGGTCTGCCGGAGGACACGGTACACATCACCTGCAAGGGCTCTTGCGGACAGAGCTTCGGCGCGTTCGGCGCGCACGGCTTGACGCTGGAGGTCGAAGGCGACGCGAACGACTATTTCGGCAAGGGGCTCTCGGGCGGCAAGCTGATCCTCTACCCGCCCAAGAACGCCTCGTATGTCGCGGAGGCCAACATCATCGCCGGCAACGTGGCGCTCTACGGCGCGACGCAGGGCGAGGCCTACATCCGCGGTCTCACGGGCGAGCGCTTCTGCGTGCGCAACAGCGGCGTGAGCGCGGTCGTCGAGGGCGTCGGCGACCACGGCTGCGAATACATGACCGGCGGCCGCGTGGTGGTGCTGGGCCCGACGGGCCGCAACTTCGCGGCGGGCATGAGCGGCGGCATCGCTTACGTCTTGGACGAGAGCGGCGTGTTTGCGGCCAAGCGTTGCAACCGCGAGCTGGTCGACCTGGAAGAGCTTTTTGACCATGTCGAGATCGAGGAGGTGCTCGGCCTGATCCGCCGCCACCTCGCCTATACGGGCAGCCCGGTGGCTCAGCGCGTCATCAACGAGTGGTACCAGCTGCGGCCGAAGTTCGTCAAAATCATGCCTCGCGACTACAAGCGCGCCCTGGCCCGCCTGCAGCGGGAAGAGGCCGGAAGCATGATCGAATAGCGAGATTGGGCCGGTCTGCGGGCAGGCCTGGAGGGAGCGTTTTATGGGTAAGATTACTGGATTCATGGAATATGATCGGCAGACCCCGGAGTACCGTCCGGTGGACGAGCGCCTGCACGATTTCAAAGAGGTCTATCGTCCGATGGACGAGCAGGCCATCATCCGTCAGGCCGCGCGCTGCATGGATTGCGGCGTGCCGTTCTGCCACAGCGGCTGTCCCTTGGGGAACCTGTGTCCGGAGTGGAACGACCTGGTCTACCGCGGCCAATGGGAGAAGGCTTGGGAGCGCCTTTCGGCCACCAACAATTTCCCGGAGTTCACGGGGCGCCTCTGCCCGGCCTTGTGCGAAGAGTCGTGCGTGCTCGGGATCCACGAGGCGCCGACGACCAACCAGCTGATCGAGAAGTCCATCATCGAATACGCGTTCCAGCACGGCTTCGTGAAGCCGGTGTTGCCCTCGAAGCGGACGGGCAAGCGCGTGGCCGTGGTGGGCTCTGGGCCCGCAGGGCTCGCCGCCGCGCAGCAGCTCAACCGCGCCGGCCACGAGGTGATGGTGTTCGAAAAGAACGAGAAGCCCGGCGGGCTGCTGCGCTACGGCATTCCCGACTTCAAGCTGGAGAAATGGGTCATCGACCGGCGCCTGGCGGTCATGGCCGCGGAGGGCATCAAGTTCGTCACGAACACCGACCCGTCGTCGGACATCCTCAAGGAGTTCGATGCGGTGGTTCTGACGACCGGTTCGGGACGCCCGCGCGATCTGCCGATCCCCGGGCGCGAGCTCAGCGGCATCCACTTCGCGCTGGAGTACCTGCAGCAGCAGAACCGCCTGTTGGCGACGCGGCCGGACGGCTCCCAGGAGTGGGGCAAGATCAACGCGCAGGGCAAGAGCGTGGTCGTGATCGGCGGCGGCGACACGGGCAGCGACTGCGTCGGGACGGCGCTGCGGCAGGGCGCCCGCGAGGTGCACAGCTTCGAGGTGATGCCGATGCCGCCCGAGACGCGCTCGGAGGATCAGCCCTGGCCGTTCTGGCCGATGAAGCTGCGCACCAGCTCTTCCCACAAGGAGGGCGGCGACCGCTTCTGGAGCATTCTCACCAAGGAGTTCAAGGGCTACAACGGCCAGGTCCGTTCGCTGGTGACGGTCAACGTCGAGTGGGCCAAGCCGACGAAGCCGGGCGAACGTCCGCAGCTGCGGGAGAATCCGCAGACGCGCCAGGAGTGGCATGCGGACCTCGTGCTGCTGGCGCTCGGGTTCCTGGGGCCCGAAACGGACAACGTGATTGCGCGCTTGGGCGTGGCGGTCGACGACCGCAGCAACATCAAGACCGGCAGCGACTATCAGACGAATGTGCCGGGGGTCTTCGCGGCGGGCGATTCGCGCCGCGGGCAGTCGCTGATCGTGTGGGCGATCAACGAAGGCCGCGAGTGCGCGTATGCGGTGGACGCCTGGCTCACGGGGTCCAGCGCGCTGCCCAGGCAGTCCGGCATCGATTTGACGACGGTCAAGCGTTAGTTGATGGGGTGTGGTAGGGACGGTTCCCCGAACCGCCCGCGGACGCCTCGGTGAGGCGTCCCTACCGAAAAGCGAGTCGGGAGAGTGGGGCGCGGGGACCCGCGCCTTTCGGAGAGTGGTTATGAGTTGCAAGCATATCTTTGTGACCGGCGGCGTGGTCTCGTCGCTTGGCAAAGGGTTGACGGCGGCTTCCATCGGGCTGCTGTTGAAGCGGCGCGGATACCGGATCCGCATGCAGAAGCTGGACCCCTATCTGAACGTCGATCCGGGCACGATGTCGCCGTATCAGCACGGCGAGGTCTATGTGACCGAGGACGGCCGCGAGACCGACTTGGATTTGGGGCACTACGAGCGTTTCACGGGCATCCCCTGCGACCAGCACAGCAACTACACGACGGGCCGCATCTACAGCAACGTGATTGCGCGCGAGCGCGCCGGCGGGTATCTCGGCAAGACGGTGCAGGTGATCCCGCACGTGACGGACGAGATCAAGCGCGCGATCCGCGAGATCGAGGACGACCAGACCGACATCGCGATCACGGAGATCGGCGGGACGGCGGGCGACATCGAGTCGCAGCCCTACCTGGAGGCCATCCGCCAGTACCACCACGAGCTGGGCCCCGGCAACAGCCTGTTCATCCATCTGACCCTGGTGCCCTATATCCGGGCGGCGGGCGAGATGAAGACCAAGCCCTCCCAGCAGTCGGTCGGCATCCTGCGCTCGATCGGCATTGTGCCCGAGCTGCTGATTTGCCGTTGCGAGCGGCCGTTTGCGGCGGAGCACCGGGCCAAGCTCGCGCTGTTCTGCGGCGTGCGCCCCGAGCACGTGATCGAGGAGTGCGACGTCGCGAACTCGATCTACGAGGTGCCGCTGGATCTGGTGAAGCAGCAGGTCGACGAGAAGATCCTGCGGCTGCTGGAACTGCCGGTTCGCGACCTGGACATGGTGGAGTGGAACGCGATGCTCGACCGGCTGATCCGCCCGCCGAACGGCGAGGTGGAGATCGCCGTGGTGGGCAAGTACATCAGCCTGCGCGACTCCTACAAGAGCATCTACGAGGCGCTGACCCACGGCGCGATTGCGGCGGGCGTCAAGCTCAACATCCGCATGATGGAGTCGGAGGAGATCGAGAAGGACGGCGCGGCCGCCCTGCTGAAGGGCGTGCACGGCATCCTGGTCCCGGGGGGCTTCGGCATCCGCGGCGTGGAAGGCAAGATCGAGGCGATCCGCTATGCGCGGGAGAACAAGATTCCGTTCTTCGGGATCTGTCTGGGCATGCAGTGCGCGGTGATCGAGTTCTCGCGGCACATCTGCGGGCTCGAAGAGGCCAACAGCACCGAGTTGGCGCCCGGCACGCCGCATCCGGTGATCTCGCTGCTGGACGAGCAGCGCGGGGTGACGGACATGGGCGGCACCATGCGTCTGGGCGCCTACCCCTGCACCTTGAAGGCGGGCACCAAGGCCGCAGAGGCCTATGCGCAGGAGCAGATCGCCGAACGCCACCGCCACCGCTACGAGTTCAACCCGGTCTACCGGGCCGTGCTTGAAAAGGGCGGCTTGGTGGTCGCGGGCATCTCGCCGGACGGCAAGCTCGTCGAGGTCGTGGAACTGAAGGACCATCCTTGGTTCGTTGCCTGCCAGTACCATCCGGAGTTCAAGTCGACCCCGGTGAGCCCGCACCCGCTGTTCGCCTCGTTCGTCAAGGCCGCTTCGGAAAATCGCGCCTAACATGAATTATTTGAAAGAGAACGCTGTGTTTTTGCCGTTTCTTCGATAGAATGATCTCCCATTTAACCAAATGAGGGCCTATGAAATACGACAACAACCATGCGTTGATTGAGAGTGCCATCCCGGGGCTGCCGGCGCCGCGGCGCGGCAAGGTGCGCGATTTGTATGATCTGGGCGACAGCCTGCTGCTGGTCGCGACGGACCGGATCAGCGCGTTCGACGTGATCATGCCGAACGGCATTCCGGACAAGGGGCGGATTCTGAACAGCCTCAGCGTGTTCTGGTTCGACCTGCTCAAGGGCATGCCGAACCATCTGATCACCGCGGACGTGGACGCTTATCCCGCGGTGCTGAAGGCGGTGAAGGAAGATCTGCGCGGGCGCTCGATGCTCGTGCGGAAGGTCAAGATCATTCCGTTCGAGTGCATCGTGCGCGGCTATCTGACCGGCTCCGGCTGGAAGGAGTACCAGAAGAGCGGCACGGTCAACGGGCAGCCGCTGCGGGCGGGCTACCAGAACGGATCGAAGATCGACACCGTGTTGTTCACGCCGAGCACCAAGGCCGAGCTGGGCGAGCACGATATGCCGGTGACGGCGGCGGAGCTTGTCCAGGCTCTCGGGCAGGACACGGCGAAGCGTCTGGCTGACGCCTCGATCGGGTGCTACACGCGCGCGGCGGACTACGCCGCGGCGAACGGCATCATCATCGCCGACACCAAGTTCGAGTTCGGCGAGGACGCGGACCGCCGCCTGGTCTTGGCCGACGAGGTGCTGACGCCCGACTCGAGCCGGTTCTGGCCGCAGGAGAGCTATGCGGTGGGCAGCAACCCCCCGAGCCTCGACAAGCAGTTCGTGCGCGATTGGCTGGACAGTGTCCGGTTCAACCATCAGCCGCCGGCGCCGGTCCTGCCGGACGACGTGGTGGCCAAGACCCGCGCAAAGTACGTTGAGGCTTACGAGAAGTTGACCAAGAAGCGGTTTGAATAGAGGAGACGGCGTTATGGAGCAGAATCGGCACATGCAGGAATTGAAGTTGCTGCAGAGCATCAGCACGATTGTCGACCAGAGCCTCGACATGCGCTCGGTGGTGCACCCGATTCTCGAAGCGCTGGCGGATTGCCTCGGCTTCCGCCTGGCGACCATCACGCTGCTGCGCAAGGGGGGCGACGACATCCTGATCGAGGCCGCGCACGGCTTGACGCGTGCGCAGGCCGAGCTCGGGCACTACAAGCTCGGCGAGGGCGTCACCGGCAAGGTGGTCCAGTCCGGCGAGCCGATGATCATTCCGCGCACGAGCGATTCCCCGATCTTCCTGAACCGGACGCAGCAGGGCAAGAGCCCCGACACCGCGTTCATCTGCGTGCCGGTCAAAGAGAAGCAGGAGGTGGTGGGCGCGCTCAGCGTCTATCGCCCCTTTGCGCCGGACGAGCAGCTTCAGGAGGACGCGACGATCCTCGGCATCGTCGCGTCCATGGTGGCGCGCGCGGTGCTGCTGCGCCGCGACGTCTTGGAAGAGCAGGAGTCGCTCAAGGAGGAGAACCGTCAGCTCCGCGCCGAGCTGACGCGCCGCTATCATCCCGACAACATCGTGGGCAACTCGCGCGAGATGCAGGTGGTCTACGACCAGATCTTCCAGGTGGCGAAGAGTCAGGCCACGGTGTTGATCCACGGCGAGACCGGAACCGGCAAGGAGCTGGTCGCGCATGCCATCCACTACGCCAGCAACCGTGCGAGTGAGCCGTTTGTGCGCGTGCACTGCGCCGCGCTGCCGGAAAGCCTGATCGAGAGCGAGCTGTTCGGCCACGTGAAAGGCGCCTTCACCGGCGCGGTGACGGACCGCAAGGGCCGCTTCGAGCTGGCGGACGGCGGCACGATCTTTTTGGACGAGATCGGCGAGATCCCGCTTTCGATTCAGGCGAAGCTGCTGCGGGTTCTGCAGGAGCGCGAGTTCGAGCGGGTCGGCGGGATCAAGACCATCAAGGTCAATGTCCGCATCATCGCCGCCACGCACCGCGACCTGCCGAAAATGGTGGAGGAGCGGCTGTTCCGCGAGGATCTCTATTACCGGCTCAGCGTGTTTCCGATTTTCGTGCCGCCGCTGATGAAGCGCAAGGCCGACATCATTCTGTTGGCCGACCATTTCATGGCGAAATACGCGGAGGAGAACGGCAAGAAGGTGAACAAGTTCTCCAACGAGGCGGTGGATCTGCTGATGCGCTATCCGTGGCCCGGCAACGTCCGAGAGCTGGAGAACTGCATCGAGCGGGCCGTGCTGCTGTCGGACAGTGAAATCATCCGGCCCGACGTGTTGCCGTCATCCATTCTGGCGCCCGGCGAGCTGGAAAAGGCCGATGTCGCCGCCAAGCCGCTGCTGGTGGAGGGCGCGTCGCTGAGCGACATGGTGGAGGCCTACGAGAAGGCCATTCTCGAAGAGTCCTTGAAGCTCAGCCGGGGCAACATCGCGGCGGCCGCGCGTCAGCTGCGTTCCACGCCGCGCATCGTCAGCTACAAGGCCAAGCAGTACGGGCTGGCCTCCTCCTGAACGCAGAAAGGCCTCGCCAGCCCAAGGGGACGGCGAGGCCTTGCGGGGTTGATGCCTCCAGTGCTCAGCCGACCGGCGAGAACTGGTCTTTGCCGACCCCGCATTCGGGGCAGCACCAGTCCTCGGGCAACGCCTCAAACGACGTGCCGGCGGCGATGCCGTTCGCCGGGTCGCCGAGCTCCGGATCGTACGTGTAGCCGCATACATTGCAGACGTATCTCTTCATCTCGTTCTTCCCTTCGTGTTTTCAGTTAAGCCGCTTTTAACGGTTTGGTCAATCGTTTTCGTCCGGCGTGTCGACGTCGTCTTCAGGGGCGAAGAGGGCGGCCGCCTCACGCTCGCTGCGGGGCTCCATCTCGGGGTCGATGGCGAGGGGGGCCAAGGGCTTCTCTTCGGCGGGAAGGGTGCGGAACGCGCACTGCCCGATCGTCAGTCCCTGGCCGCGGAAAAGGCGTTCGAAGTCCGTCTGCTCCGCTTCGGTGCGCTCCATGGCGGCGATCTCCTCATACCGCGGGTCGGCCTGGAGGTGCTCCCGGATCGAGGCGAAGTAGTCGGGGTGATCGGTGGCGACCTGGACGGTGCCTCCGATCTCCAGGCGGGCCCAGAGCGCGTCGAGGAAAAGGGGCGAGAAGAGCCTGCGGTTGTGGTGGTGCCGCTTGGGCCAAGGGTCCGGGAAGAAGACGTAGACCGCGCGCACGCGGTGCGGCGGCAGCAGGTAATAAAAAGTGTAGAACGCCTCCAGTCGCAGCACGCGGATGTTGTCGAGCTTCTGCCTGCAGGCCTTCTTGTCGAGCTTGCGGACGCGCGAGAGCATGCGCTCGATGCCGAGGTACTGCGTGTCTGGAAACTGCGCGGCGCGGGCGGCGAGGAAGCGGCCTTTGCCGCAACCGATCTCGATCTCCAGCGGGCGCGACGGATCGAACAGGGTGTCGAGCGGCAGCGGCTGCGTCAGGCTGGTGACCGGGATGACGCGCGAGGGCGGGGGAAGGCGTGCGGGCGGGTGTGGCGATGCGGTTGTCATGGCTCACTCGGGGACGTCGAGGAACCCGAGCGCGGCCAGCATCTCGCGGGTCGGCCGGGTGGGTCTCAAGGTCTGGATGTTGACGTGGGCGTGCACCGTGTAGCCGTCGGCAAGGAGCTTGCCGTCGCGGCGCACCTCGCAGCCGATCTTCAGGCGGACCCCTTTGAATTCGCCGCACCACACGGTGATCGCGAGCAGGTCGTCGTAGGTGGCGGGCGCGTGATAGTTGACGTGCGCCTCCAGCACGGGCAGGGCAAAGCCGCCGGCCTCCATCTCGCGGTAGGTGAAGCCGCAGGCGCGCAGCAGTTCGTTTCTGCCCCGCTCGAAATAGGTCAGGTAATTGGCGTAGTACACCACGTGCATCTGGTCGGTGTCGGCGTAAGGGACGCGGTAGGGGACCGTCACGCGTTTGGGCTCGGCCATGGGACTCTCCTTCACTCAGTCACGCGGCTCAGTTTAGTGGCCGCTGCAGCGGTTGGCAAGCGCTCTTTTCCCGCAACATGGGATTGACATCGGCGCGTATGTGGCGCATTCTTTCCCACAGCTTTTTTCAGCTCATTTTGCGGAGATCGTACACATGTTTGGAACAGCTCTTTTTTCTGTGGGACTGCCGGCGGCATCCTTGATCAGCGGGTTCATGGAGTCGAACTTGATGGGCAAGGGCATCGTGCTGGTGCAGATCGCCAGCTCGATCGTGGCGGCGGCCATCATCATCGGCAAGAACCGGGAGCTCAACGGCGTCATGCGCAACAGCAAGCGCTTCCTGCGCGAGTTCTTGGCGGGACGCGACGTCCTGGATTACTATCTGTTGCGCAAGAAGGGCGTGATGACGTCGCTCGAGCTGATCTACGACCGCACCTGCGAGCGGATGGTCAAGCTGCTCGACCCCGACATGCGCCGCTCGGTGATCGGCCGCCAGAGCGAGGCGGAGAACGCCGCGCTTTCGGTGCGCGAGATCGAGCTGGTCCGCAGCACGTGTGAACACACGGTCCAGGAGGAGGAGATTCGCGTGGAGCAGGGCATGGGCCTGCTGGCGACGATCGTGACGGCGTCGCCGATGCTGGGGCTGCTCGGAACGGTGTGGGGCGTGCTGGACGCCTTCGCGGATATGGGGACCAAAGGGACGGTGCTGCTTTCGGTGATCGCGCCGGCGATCTCGTCCGCGCTGGTCACGACGGTGGTGGGCCTGCTGGTGGCGATTCCGAGCGCGATCTTCTACAACAATCTGGCCTCCAAGGTCCGGCAGCTGAACACCGACATGGTCGGCTTCGCCGATGAGCTCATGGGGCGGATCGCGTGCGAGTTCCAGGGGAGGAACGAGTAATGGCCCTGAGGCGTCTTGGCCGCTCGAAGCCGTCGAAGATCATCAACAACATCGACATGACGTCGTTGATCGATCTGACGTTCCTTCTGCTGATCACCTTCATCATCACGATGCCTGCGCTCGAACAGGGGATCTCGATCCGGCTGCCGCAGGGCAAGGCCGATGAGCTGCCCAACAAGAAGGCGAATGTCGTGACGCTGGACGTGGAGGGCAAGGCCTATCTCAACAACCGCGTGATCTCGCTGGAGGACCTCGAGCGGACGTTGGGCAACATGTCCGCGGAGGACCCGAACGTGACCGTGCTGGTGCGGGGCGACGAACGCCTCGAGTATGGCAAAGTCGTGCAGGTGATGAAGATCCTCTACAAGGTGCGGATCACGCGCATGGCGCTGGTGACGCTGTCGGAGTGAAGGGGCTCGGGGCCGCCCGCGTCCGGGCGTGCCGAGTGAGGGGAGAGCGTTGAAGACGGGACCGGTCAATTCCTATTCGTTGAAGTGGTCGATGGGCCTGCATGGCGTGCTGCTGTTCATGGCCGTTGTTCTGCCGCTGCTGCCGATGTTCCGGCCGAAGGAGGTCGCGATCCCGCTGGATTTCACCGTGGTCTTGGAGGAGAATCTGATCGAGCCGAATGTCCCGAAAGAGCCCGACCCGGTCAAGCCCGAGAAAATCAAGCCGCCCGAGCCTGAGCCCGATGAGCCGGAGCCTGAGCCTGAAGCGCCGAAGCCGCTGCCGCTGCCCGAACCGGTCAAAGACGCGGTGGCGATCGAGAAAAAGAAAGAGCCGGAAAAGAAGAAGCCGCCGGAGAAAAAGCCGCCGGAGAAGAAGCCGCCCGAGCCCGTGAAAAAGCCCGTGCCGTTCAAGAAGGGCACGCGGATCGAGGCGCCCAAGAAGCCCCAGGCGCCGCGCTTCGATGAGCTGTACAAGCCCTTCGATCCGTCGAAGCCGGTGAGCCGCAAGCCGGTGACGGACAAGAAGCTGACGCGCGCGGAGATCGACAAGGCGCTCCGCGACGGAGCCCGCCCGGGCACGCGCAACGAGGTGCCTGCGGACGAGATCTCGCGCTGCGTGGTGCTGGTCAAGAATGCGCTGTACGAGGCGTGGGAGCAGCCCGGCGAGGGCGATGCGGGGCCGCGCCCCGCGCTTTTGGACATCCGCCTGGACGGCAGCGGCCGCATCGTGAGCTACCGGATCAGGCAGTCTTCCGGCAGCGCGTATTTCGATCAGACGGTGCTGAAGGCGGCCGCCAATGCGGCGCCGATCCGCGGACTGTCGCTGGCGTTTCTGAAGCAGTACGAGTCGCTGACGGTCGAGTTCAAGCTCGAATAGCGGGCGGCACAAAAAAGGCGGCCCCCGCAAAGGGTACCGCCACGTATTGTTTTCGTATCGATAGGCGCGCTACCAGCGGTCGCCGCCACGGTCGCCGCGGTCGCGGCGCTCGCGGAATCCGCC
>Ga0209066_10002209_pt1 | contig 24130 bp, 19 predicted proteins | sample All_14_2_FD_187198 | JGI IMG/M metagenome (GOLD analysis project Ga0209066, IMG submission 187198) | Freshwater microbial communities in response to fracking from Pennsylvania, USA - Allegheny Zone_MetaG_DW_15 (SPAdes) (version 2) ... | reverse complement strand
CTTAGCACCCATCACCGCAATTTCGGCGTTGGGCCAGGCCAAATTGACGTCGCCACGCAGGTGTTTGGAGCTCATCACGTCGTACGCACCGCCGTAGGCTTTGCGGGTGATGAGGGTGATCTTGGGCACGGTGCACTCGGCATAGGCATACAGCAGCTTGGCGCCGTGTTTGATGATGCCGCCGTACTCTTGCGCGGTGCCGGGCATGAAGCCGGGTACGTCCACAAAAGTGATCACCGGGATGTTGAAAGCGTCGCAGAAACGCACAAAACGCGCCGCCTTGATGGCGCTCTTGATGTCCAGGCAACCGGCCAGCACCAGCGGCTGGTTGGCCACAAAACCGACCGTCTGACCTTCCATGCGGCCAAAACCGATGATGATGTTTTTGGCGTACTCGGGCTGCAGCTCAAAGAAATCGCCGTCATCCACCGTCTTGGTGATCAGCTCTTTCATGTCGTAGGCCTTGTTGGGGTTGTCAGGCACCAGCGTGTCCAGACTGAAGTCTTGCCGGTCGGCCGGGTCGCCGCTCTTGCGCACCGGGGGTTTTTCGCGGTTGTTGAGCGGCAGGTAGTTGTACAGGCGGCGCAACATCAGCAGCGCTTCCACATCGTTCTCAAACGCCATATCGGCCACACCACTCTTGGTGGAATGGCTGATGGCACCGCCCAGCTCTTCCGCGGTCACGTCTTCGTGCGTGACGGTTTTGACCACTTCGGGGCCGGTCACAAACATGTAGCTCGAATCTTTCACCATGAAGATGAAATCGGTCATGGCGGGTGAATACACCGCACCACCGGCGCATGGCCCCATGATCATGCTGATTTGCGGAATCACGCCGCTGGCCATCACATTGCGCTGGAACACATCGGCATAACCGCCCAGGGACGCCACACCCTCCTGAATGCGCGCGCCACCCGAGTCGTTCAAACCGATGACAGGCGCACCCACCTTCATCGCCTGGTCCATGATCTTGCAAATTTTTTCAGCGTGGGCCTCCGACAAGGCGCCGCCAAACACGGTGAAGTCCTGACTGAACACAAACACCAGGCGCCCGCTGATCATGCCGTAACCAGTGACCACACCGTCACCGGGAATCTTGTTGTCTTCCATCCCGAAGTCGATACAACGGTGCTCGACAAACATGTCCCATTCTTCGAACGTGCCTTCATCGAGCAGCATCTCGATGCGCTCGCGGGCGGTGAGCTTGCCCTTTTTGTGCTGGGCATCGATACGCTTTTGGCCGCCACCGAGGCGGGCGAGTTCGCGCTTTTTGTCAAGAAGTTGAATGATGTCGTGCATGGTTGAAGTCTCGGAGGTCAGGAAAAGTCAAGGAAAACAAAAATTTTGAAAGCTGCCAGTCGTCACAGCCCCTGGGCTGCCAGCATGTTGCGCGCCGCTGTCGAGGCCGCCATGCGGCCCTCAAGAACCTCTTGGGTGAGCTTGGGCAACAGCGCTTGAACCGCCGGATGCTGCCTGAACGCTTGTTTCAGACCCGCGTCAATACGCTCCCACATCCAGGCCAGCGCTTGGCTTTGTCGGCGGGCGCCCTGCTTGCCGTTGGCCAGTTGCAAGGTTTGGAAGTCATGCACCTTGGCCCAGAACGCCGCCACGCCAGTGCCCTGCAAGGCGCTGAGCTGGATCACCTGGGGGTGCCAGACGGCTTCGTTGTGGTGAGCGTTGTCGGGGTTGCCATGCAGGCCGAGCAGGCGCAGGCTCGAGGTGATCTGCGCCTGCGCGCGGGTGGCGGCGTTGGCATCCAGATCCGCCTTGTTGATGACCACCAGGTCGGCGAGTTCCATCACACCTTTTTTGATGGCCTGCAGATCATCACCCGCATTGGGCAATTGCAGCAGCACAAACATATCGGTCATGTTGGCCACGGTGGTCTCGGATTGCCCGACGCCCACGGTTTCCACAATCACCACATCGTAACCGGCAGCCTCGCAGACCAGCATGGCTTCGCGGGTTTTTTCGGCCACACCACCCAGCGTGCCGCTGCTGGGACTGGGGCGGATGTAGGCTTGCGGGTGGACGGACAGGTGTTCCATGCGGGTCTTGTCACCCAGAATCGAGCCGCCCGAGACGCTGCTGGACGGGTCCACCGCCAGCACCGCCACCCGGTGGCCCTGGCTGATCAGGTACAAACCCAACGCTTCGATGAAGGTGGATTTACCCACGCCCGGCACACCGCTGATGCCCAGCCGAAACGAGTGGCCAGTGTGCGGCAGCAGGGCCGTCAGCAACGCGTCGGCCTGTGCCCGGTGGTCACTGCGGGTGGACTCCAGCAGGGTGATGGCCTTGGCCATGGCACGGCGCTGGCGCAGTGCATCACCCTGCAGAATGTCCTGCAGCCAGGCGTTTGAAGGGACAAGTGACGGTCTTACCGGGTCCGGTCGATGGGTCTCAAGCATCTTGAAGGCGGGGATGTGGGTCAGTACCGGCCGCTTTAGCCCAAGGCCTTTTTGATTTGCTCGAGCACGTCCTTGGCGCTGGCCGGAATCGGTGTGCCCGGGCCGTAGATGCCCTTGACACCCGCTTCATACAACACGTCATAGTCCTGACGCGGGATCACGCCGCCGACAAACACCACGATGTCATCCGCGCCCTGCTTTTTCAGCTCGGCAATGATGGCGGGCACCAGCGTCTTGTGACCAGCAGCCAGCGTCGAAACGCCCACCGCGTGCACGTCGTTTTCAATCGCCTGGCGGGCACATTCTTCAGGCGTCTGGAACAGGGGGCCAATGTCCACGTCAAAGCCGAGGTCGGCAAACGCGGTGGAGACCACCTTGGCCCCCCGGTCATGGCCGTCCTGACCCAGCTTGGCAATCATCACCCGCGGGCGGCGACCTTGGGCGGTGGCAAAGTCAGCGATTTCTGCTTTGAGCTTGTCCCAACCTTCGGCGCTGTCATAAGCGGCTGCGTACACACCGGTCACCTTTTGTGTATCGGCGCGGTGGCGCCCGAACGATTTTTCCATGGCGTCGCTGACCTCCCCCACGGTGGCGCGGGCGCGCATGGCATTGATGGTGAGCTCCAGCAGGTTGCCCGTGCCGCTGGCTGCGGCACTTTCGATCGCCGCCAGCGCTTGCTGCACTTGTGCGGCATCACGTCTTTGCTTGATGGCGTTGAGCCGGGCGATTTGTGAATCACGCACGGCCACGTTGTCAATGTCGCGCGCTTCGATGGCATCTTCGGTCTTGAGCTTGTACTTATTGACGCCAACGATGACGTCTTTGCCGCTGTCGATGCGCGCCTGCTTTTGCGCAGCCGCAGCTTCAATCTTGAGCTTGGCCCAGCCCGAATCGACCGCCTTGGTCATTCCGCCCATGGCTTCAACTTCTTCGATGATGGCCCAGGCGGCGTCGGCCATGTCCTGGGTGAGCTTTTCCATCATGTAGCTGCCGGCCCAGGGGTCGATCACGCTGGTGATGTGGGTTTCTTCCTGGATGATGAGTTGGGTGTTGCGCGCAATCCGACTGGAAAACTCGGTCGGCAAGGCGATGGCTTCGTCAAACGAGTTGGTGTGCAGACTTTGTGTGCCACCAAACACCGCAGCCATGGCCTCGATGGTGGTGCGCACCACGTTGTTGTACGGGTCCTGCTCGGTCAAGCTCCAGCCGCTGGTCTGGCTGTGCGTGCGCAGCATCAGGCTCTTGGGTTTCTTGGCATCGAAGCCCTTCATGATGCGGCACCACAGCAGGCGCGCCGCACGCATCTTGGCCACCTCCAGGTAGAAGTTCATACCCACCGCCCAGAAGAAGCTCAGGCGCCCGGCAAAGTCGTCGACATCCATGCCCTTGGCAATCGCGGTTTTGACGTATTCCTTGCCGTCGGCCAAAGTGAAAGCGAGTTCCAGCGCCTGATTCGCACCGGCTTCCTGCATGTGGTAGCCGCTGATGCTGATCGAGTTGAACTTCGGCATGTTCTTGGCCGTGTACTCGATGATGTCGCCGATGATTTTCATCGACGGCTCGGGCGGGTAGATGTAGGTGTTGCGCACCATGAACTCTTTCAGAATGTCGTTCTGAATGGTGCCGCTCAACTTGTCCTGAGACACGCCCTGTTCTTCAGCCGCCACCACATAACCCGCCAACACCGGCAACACCGCGCCGTTCATGGTCATGGAGACGCTCACTTTGTCCAACGGAATGTCGTTGAACAAAATCTTCATGTCTTCCACCGAGTCGATGGCCACGCCGGCCTTGCCGACATCACCGGTCACGCGCGGGTGGTCGGAGTCGTAACCGCGGTGGGTGGCCAGATCGAACGCCACACTGACACCTTGACCGCCAGCAGCCAAGGCCTTGCGGTAAAAAGCATTCGATTCTTCAGCGGTGGAAAAACCTGCGTACTGGCGAATCGTCCAAGGGCGCACGGCGTACATCGTGGCTTGCGGACCCCGCACATAAGGCTCAAAGCCCGGCAAGGTGTTGGTATAGGGCAGCGCTTGGGTGTCTTCCGCGGTGTACAGCGGCTTAACGCTGATGCCATCAGGCGTGACCCAGTTCAGTGCATCCACATCGCCATGGGGGGCTGACTTGGCGGCGGCCTTGGCCCAGGCCTGGAGGTCAGCGGTTTGGAATTCGGGGGCTTTTTGTGTCATTTCAGGAGACTCCAATCGGAGGTTCAAACAGTACCCCGACACCACAAAACCTGCAATGGCGGGGTGGGATACAGCCTGTGGAGTTTACGTTATTTATAATTATTGATACAAAAAATTCCGCCCACCTTACAATTTCAGCGATGGCCGCACACTCCTTAGCTCCCCGGGCACTTTATGAAGAAGTGGCTGAATTATTGCGGCAACGTATTTTCAGTCATGAGCTGGAACCCGGCAGTTGGATTGACGAGCTCAAAATTGCCGAGGCTTACGGCATCAGCCGCACGCCGCTGCGTGAAGCCTTGAAAGTGTTGGCTGCGGAAGGCTTGGTCACCATGAAGGTGCGCCGTGGCGCCTATGTGACCGAAGTGTCGGACCGCGACCTGAAAGACGTTTACCACTTGCTCGGCCTGCTCGAATCCGACGCCGCCGCCGTGGTGGCGCAAAGCGCAACAGACGCCCAACTGCAAAAATTGCAAGCCTTGCATGATGCGCTGGAACAGTCAGCGCAGCCCGAGCATGTCAATCTCGAGCAATTTTTCATTGCCAACGAGCAGTTTCATATGCTGCTGCTGGACATTGCCGACAACCGCTGGCGCAACCAGATGGTGGCTGACTTGCGCAAGGTGATGAAACTCAATCGACACAACTCGTTATTGAAGTCTGGCCGCGTGGCAGAGTCACTGAACGAACACCGAGCTTTGATGGCAGCTTTGCAGGCACGGGACGCCGATGAATGCCGCCAACGCATGATGGCGCATTTCAAAAACGGCTTGGAAGCCGCAAACTGATGTGTTGGAAATGGCGAGGGCAACTGCGTTGATGGCCTGCCCGGAGGGGATCGAACCCCCGACCCACAGCTTAGAAGGCTGTTGCTCTATCCAACTGAGCTACGGGCAGAGATCACGAGAGATGAATGGTCGGGGCGAAAGGATTCGAACCTTCGACCCTCTGGTCCCAAACCAGATGCGCTACCAGGCTGCGCTACGCCCCGACTTCACTATTGTAATGTGTCGCGGCCTGGTTTTTCCCTCCATGACCCCTGAGACGAAACATCTCTTTTTGTTTGCGCCAATTTATTACCGCTCGCACGCGGCCTGGGGACCTGCCACCCGATGAGTACTGATCACCCGACGTTGCCATGGCTGGAGCCAGGCGATCCGTTCCCCAGTGTCGATCTCACTTGGGGAAGCCACTCTGATGCGCCCGGCTTGCTGTGCGCCGGTGGCGATTTATCCGTCGCCACGCTACGGCGCGCCTACGGATCGGGTATCTTTCCATGGTTCAGCCAAGGTCAACCTGTGTTGTGGTGGAGCCCCGCGCCAAGAATGGTGCTGGATGTGGCTGACTTCAAACTGCATCCTTCGCTCAAAAAGCGGATCAGGCAATTTGCCCGATCATCCACCGCAGAAATCAGGGTCGACTCGGCGTTTGATGCGGTTATCCAAGCTTGTGCAGCCAGTGATCGACCCGGTCAGTCGGGTACATGGATCGTGCCAGCCATGGTGCAGGCCTACATCCGCCTGCATCAGGCCGGGCTGGCACACAGTGTCGAGACCTGGGTGGATGGCGAACTGGTGGGCGGCTTGTATTTTGTCGCCTTGGGGCGCGCCGTTTTTGGCGAGTCGATGTTTCACCGCGCGACCGATGCCTCAAAAATTGCACTGGCGGCACTGGTGGCCATGTGCCGCGGCTTGGGTGTGCAGCATATCGACTGTCAACAAAATACACCCCATCTGGCCTCGATGGGTGCCGCAGAAATTCCACGATCGGTCTTTGTTGACCGTGTAGCGCGCGCGCAGTCCATGCCATCGCCGGTGTGGCGATACTCGCCCGTATACTGGACCGGTCTTCTGGCTTCCACCTCTGCCACAACGTGAACCATTCACAGCGATTTGTCACAGACATTCAGTACTACACGACCGCAGCCTACCCTTGCAGTTACCTGAATGGGCAAATGGCCCGATCACAAGTGGCTGCGCCCAGTGAAGCTATCGACGCCGTGAACTATGACGTGCTGATCCGGCATGGCTTCAGACGCAGTGGTTCCTTTGTTTATCGCCCCCAATGTGACAGTTGCAGCGCCTGCCTGTCCATTCGACTGCCAGTGGCAGACTTCCAACCCAATCGAAGCCAGAAACGCGCCTGGAAGCAGCACGCCTCGATGGTGTGCCGTGTGATTGAACCCACTTTTTCCAGCGAACACTACGATCTTTACAAACGCTATCAAAAGTCCCGCCATCCCGGTGGCGGCATGGACATTGATGACGAAACCCAGTACACGGATTTTCTGGTGCGCAGCAAAGTGCGCTCTTGGATGGTGGAGTTTCGTGAGCCATCCACCCAGCAGCAACCGGGAGAGCTGAAGATGGTGTCCATCATCGACCAACTGCACGATGGCTTGTCAGCGGTCTACACCTTTTACACACCGGAACCGGGTCAGAATCTGGGCACCTTCAATGTGCTTTGGCAAATCCAACAAGCGCAGGCCATGAACTTGCGCTATCTGTATCTGGGTTATTGGATTGAAGGTTGTCAAAAAATGGCCTACAAATCCCACTTCAAACCGTATGAACTCATGCTGAAGGGCACCTGGCAAGCCATGCCCAGAATTTCATAAGGTAAAATCTCCGGATAATTTGTTGGGGGTTGTATGCGAGAGGCAGATCCGGGAGTTGTTTCATTACCTACCGTTCAGGTTATTGAACGCATGTTCACATTGATTGATATTTTGGCGTCGCGCGAAGAGGCCATGTCACTCAAGGAGATCAGCGAAAAGGCGGGGTTACACGCATCAACCGCCCATCGCATCCTCAACGATCTCGCCACCGGGCGTTTTGTCGATCGTCCGCAAGCTGGCAACTACCGCTTGGGCATGCGATTGCTGGAACTGGGCAATCTGGTCAAGAACCGGCTCAACGTGCGTGATGCGGCGCTGGAACCCATGCGCGAGTTGCATCGCATCACGCAACAACCCGTCAATTTGAGCATGCGCCAAGGCGACGAAATCGTGTATGTCGAGCGCGCCTACAGCGAGCGGTCCGGCATGCAGGTCATACGGGCGATTGGTGGCCGGGCGCCCTTGCACCTGACATCCGTGGGCAAGCTCTTTCTGGCATCAGATGACCCACAAAAAATCCGCGCCTACGCCACCCGAACCGGTCTGGCGGGCCACACCAAAAACAGTTTGACGCAATTGTCGACGCTTGAAAAGGAACTGAGCAAGGTCCGCCGGGAAACCTACGCCACTGACAACGAAGAGCTTGAGCTGGGTGTGCGATGCATGGCCGCGGGCATCTTTGACGATCAGAAAAAATTGGTCGCTGGCTTGTCCATTTCCGCCCCCGCCAGCCGGATGGATGAAGCGTGGTTGTCGAAACTGATGGCAACCGCCGCTGAGATCTCCAGCAATTTGGGTTACCAAACGCTTTAAGGCGTTCACATGGCGTGCGCGGACCCGTTGACCATTGGCCCCCGCTCTAGCCGCCGTTCATGCCTGTGACACCCTTGACAGAAACCGCTTGATCGGTGGACTCCAGCCAGTGGCGAACCCGCTCGGCATCACCCAGGCGGCTCAATTTGCCGGCAGAATCCAGAAAAACCATGATCAACTTGCGCCCGGCCACGCTGGCCTGCATCACCAGACAACGTCCTGCCTCAGAGATGTAGCCCGTCTTCTGCAGCCCGATATCCCAGGTGGGATTTTTGACCAGCCGGTTGGTGTTGTTGAACTGCAGCATGCGATTGCCCACTTCCACCTCGTAGCCTTGTGATGTTGACAGGTCACGCAGCAAAGGATGCCGGTGCGCGACATCCACCAGTTTCACCAGGTCATGCGCACTGGAGCGATTGCTGCTCGACAAACCGGTGGGCTCCACATAGACCGTGTTGGTCATGCCAAGCGCGCGCGCCTTGGCGTTCATTTGCGCGACAAAAGTTGCCATGCCGCCCGGTGCTGTCCTGGCCAGCGCATGGGCTGCCCGGTTTTCACTCGACATCAAAGCCAAGTGCATCAGTTCACCTCTGGTGAGCGAACTTCCGACGCGAAGGCGCGAACTGCTGCCTTTTTCCGTATCCACATCTTCCGAGGTGATACTGATCACCTCATCCATGGGAAGACGCGACTCGCTGATCACCAGACCCGTCATCAACTTGGTCAGCGAAGCAATGGGCAAGACCGCTTTGTCATTTTTGCTGTAGAGCACTTCGTTGGTCTGCTGGTCAACCACCAGCGCCACACTTGATTTCAGGTTAAGCACATCCGATGTGGCATGCAACCCTGCCATCTGGCCAAAAGACGGCTTGGCGGCAACCACCACTCTGGCGCGTTGAGGCGCTTTTTTACGGGCCGATGCAACGACTGCCCGGCGCTTGGTCTGCGCCACTGTTTTCTTGGCTTTGGCCGTTTTCGCCGCTTTCGCCTTCACGACATAGGTCTTGGCAACGCGGCCCTTGCTGGTCGCAGCTTGCGAAAAAGTCAAGGGCGCCAATGCCAGAGAGACAAAAAGGCCCAGCAGACAAATCACCCGGCGAGACTGTTTGCCCAAAGTGAGCTGAAGAAAATTTGTCATGACGAAGGCTCCTGACCGCGCGAAACAGAAAGCGGAAGTTTAAACGGAAAAAGTCTCGCAGTACCAAGTACTTGCGAGACTTTCTTAAACCTTTTAAGTCTGTTTAACCTTGCGCCGCCACCCGGTCTGCTTGACTGCTGAGTTTGTTGAGCGCACTCAGATAGGCTTTAGCCGAGGCCACCACGATGTCTGGGTCGGCACCCACCCCGTTGACCACCCGGCCACTGTTTTGCAGGCGCACCGTCACCTCGCCCTGACTCTCGGTCGACCCACTGATGGCGTTGACCGAGTACAACACCATGTCAGCACCACTGCTGACCAGCGACTCGATCGCTTTCAGCGAGGCATCGACCGGCCCGTTGCCATCCGACTGACCTTTGAATTCTTTGCCGTCAATGGTCATCACGATGCTGGCATGCGGGCGTTCACCGGTTTCACTGCTCTGTGCGAGCGACACAAAGCCGAGGCGATCATGGCTTTGGGCGACGTTTTCCTCGCTGACCAGGGCCAGAATGTCTTCGTCAAAAATTTCACTCTTTCGGTCCGCCAGGTCCTTGAACTTGATGAACGCGTTGTTGATCTCGGACTCGCTGTCCATCGTCACACCCAGTTCCTGCAGGCGGAGTTTGAACGCATTGCGACCGCTCAATTTGCCCATCACGATCTTGTTGGTGGTCCAGCCCACGTCTTCGGCACGCATGATTTCATAGGTATCGCGGGCTTTCAAAACGCCGTCCTGATGGATGCCGGACGCATGGGCAAATGCGTTCGCACCGACGACGGCCTTGTTGGGCTGCACGACAAAACCGGTGGTCTGGCTGACCAGCCGGCTTGCCGCCACGATGTGTTGGGTATCAATGCCGACATCAAGACCAAAATAGTCCTTGCGTGTCTTGACGGCCATGACAATTTCTTCCAGCGAACAGTTACCCGCTCGTTCGCCCAAGCCATTGATGGTGCATTCCACCTGACGTGCGCCGCCGATCTTCACACCGGCCAGCGAGTTGGCCACCGCCATGCCCAGATCATTGTGGCAATGCACCGACCAGATGGCCTTGTCACTGTTGGGGATGCGTTCCCGCAGGTCCTTGATGAAGTTGCCGTACAGCTCAGGAATGGCATAACCGACGGTGTCGGGCACGTTGATGGTGGTGGCGCCTTCGTTGATGACGGCTTCAAATACCCGGCACAAAAAGTCCGGGTCGGAACGGTAAGCGTCCTCGGCGCTAAACTCAATATCACCCATCAGGTTGCGGGCAAACCGCACGGCCAGTTTGGACTGCTCAAACACCTGGTCCGGCGTCATGCGCAACTTCTTCTCCATGTGCAGCGGGCTGGTGGCCAAAAACAGGTGCAACCGGCCCGAGTTGGCGGGCTTGAGCGCCTCGGCAGCACGCGAGATATCACGGTCGCTGGCGCGCGCCAATGAACAGACGGTGGAATCCTTGACCACTTCGGCAATCGCCTTGATGCACTCGAAGTCCCCATTGGAACTGGCGGCAAACCCGGCTTCGATCACATCCACCTTCAGACGTTCAAGCTGACGGGCAATGCGCAACTTTTCGTCACGGGTCATGGAGGCGCCCGGCGACTGCTCGCCGTCGCGCAAGGTGGTGTCAAAAATCACTAACTTATCCGTCATGTTCTCACTCCTGAGTTCTCAATGAATCCGCCAACAGAATATGTTCATGCCAACAAAAAAGCCCGCTGCGGATGGCATACGGGCTTTTTGGGGTTGGTGCCATCACGCGCTAACAACGCCACCCGTCGGGTGTCAGTAGTAGGGCTAGAGATAGCATTTGCATGGTTGCAATGTACCACAGGCCTTATCGCGAAAGATACCGACGGGCAGGCTTGAACAGGGCGCTAGTCGTGCAGACCGCGTTCGTCCGGTTCTTCGGTCGATGTGCTGATCACGCTGGTCGGGATGCCTTTGGTCTTGCGCCAAAAGTAAACCACATAACCACTGAACCCGTAGACAACAAAAATACCGAACAGCACGGTGGGTGGATCAATGTTGATCAGCGCAATGCCAATGGCGATCAGCACAATCACCACGAATGGCACGCTACGCTTCATCCGGACATCCTTGAAGCTGTAAAACGGTACGTTGGTCACCATCGTCAAGCCAGCGTAGAGCGACAAGGCAAACATGGGCCAGGCTAGGCTGGCACCAGAAACCCCCAGATCGGTGGCCACCCAGATCAGCCCGGCCACCAGTGCTGCCGCAGCGGGGGACGGCAAACCCTGAAAATACCGCTTGTCCACCACGGCGGTGTTGACGTTGAAGCGAGCCAGTCGCAATGCGGCGCAAGCGCAGTAGACGAAAGCCGCCAACCAACCCCAACGGCCCAGGCCTTTGAGCGCCCAGACATAACTGATCAACGCCGGCGCTGCGCCGAACGACACCATGTCGGACAAAGAGTCCATCTGCTCACCAAAAGCACTTTGCGTGTTGGTCATGCGGGCGACCCGGCCATCCAGGCTGTCCAGAATCATGGCGCAAAACACGCCAATGGCCGCCAGATCAAAACGCCCGTTGATGGCCATCACAATGGCATAAAAACCACCAAACAGCGCAGCCAGAGTGAAGAGATTGGGCAAAACGTAGATACCCTTGCGGCGCTTTTTGAGCGTCGCTTCGAGTTCAGCTAAATCAGAATTGTGGCGGTCATCCATTCCTGCGGCCTTTTTATGTCGTTCCATAATAACAAAAGGCCACCGAGGTGGCCTTTGTCGTGATCTCACCGCTTATCAATTGCGGGTTTGGTCCACCAGCTTGTTTTTGGCAATCCAGGGCATCATGGCACGCAATTGGGCACCCACCACTTCGATCTGGTGATCAGCGGTGTTACGACGGCGCGCGGTCATGCTCGGGTAGTTGAGGCGCCCTTCCTGGATGAACATCTTGGCGTACTCACCGTTCTGGATGCGCTTCAAAGCGTTGCGCATGGCTTCACGGCTTTGGGCGTTGATGACTTCGGGGCCGGTCACGTACTCGCCGTATTCGGCATTGTTCGAGATCGAGTAATTCATGTTGGCGATGCCGCCCTCATAAATCAGGTCAACGATCAGTTTGAGCTCGTGCAAGCACTCGAAATAAGCCATTTCGGGGGCGTAACCGGCTTCGACCAGGGTCTCATAACCCATCTTGATCAGTTCAACCGCACCACCACACAACACGGCCTGTTCACCGAACAGATCGGTTTCGGTCTCTTCCTTGAAGTTGGTCTCGATGATGCCAGCCTTGCCACCACCATTGGCCATGGCGTAGCTCAGGGCCAGGTCACGGGCCTTGCCAGACTTGTCCTGGTGCACAGCGATCAGGTGGGGCACGCCGCCACCCTGGGTGTAGGTGTTGCGCACCGTGTGGCCAGGGGCCTTGGGTGCGACCATCCACACGTCCAGATCAGCGCGGGGCACCACCTGGTTGTAATGCACGTTGAAGCCGTGGGCAAACACCAACGAGGCGCCTTGCTTGATGTTGGGGGCGACATTGTGGGTGTAAACCTCGGCGATTTGTTCGTCAGGCAACAGGATCATGACCACGTCAGCCGCTTTGACCGCGTCGTTGACTTCCATGACGGTCAGGCCAGCCTTGCCAACCTTGTCCCAAGAAGCACCACCTTTGCGCAGACCCACCACGACCTTCACGCCGCTATCGTTCAAATTCTGGGCATGGGCATGACCTTGGCTACCGTAACCGATGATGGCAACGGTTTTGCCCTTGATCAGGCTCAGGTCACAATCTTTGTCGTAAAAAACTTTCATCACTCTCTCCGTTGTAAAAATTAATAACTTTGCGGGACAGATCAAGATTTGCGCAGCAAATTTGCTCTGTCCCCAACTAACTCAAACTTGCGGGACAGCTGTTTCGCGCCATCCCCAACCAACTAAACGCGCAAGATCCGCTCGCCACGGCCAATGCCGCTGGCGCCGGTTCGCACGGTTTCCAAAATCGCACCACTTTCAATGGCGCTCAAAAACGCGTCGTTCTTGGATTGGTCGCCCGTCAACTCAATCGTGTAACTCTTCTCGGTCACATCGATGATGCGACCGCGAAAGATATCGGCCATGCGCTTCATCTCTTCGCGCTCCTTGCCCACAGCACGCACTTTGACCATCATCAACTCGCGCTCGGTGTAGGCACCTTCGGTCAGGTCAACCACCTTGACCACTTCAATCAGGCGGTTCAGATGTTTGGTGATTTGTTCGATCACCTCTTCGGAACCCGCCGTTTGAATGGTCATGCGCGACAGACTGGGGTCTTCGGTGGGTGCCACGGTCAGCGACTCAATGTTATAGCCCCGGGCAGAAAACAAACCCACCACGCGGGACAGCGCCCCGGCTTCGTTTTCCAGCAAAACAGCAATGATATGTTTCATAGTGAATGACGCCTCTTTTCGCCAACGCAACAGCTTGCACTGTCACCGCCCTCCCCCTGCAGCGGTAACCGCAGGGCTCGGCGAGCAATAGATTTGTTCTGAGTAGGTTGAATAAATGGTGGGGGAATTACAGGTCTTCGGAACTCATCAGCATCTCGGTGATGCCGTTGCCTGCGCGCACCATCGGGAACACGTTCTCGGTCGGGTCGGTGCGGAAGTCCATGAACACCGTACGATCTTTCAGCTTGCGGGCTTCGCGCAGGGCGCCTTCCACGTCCGAGGCGCGCTCAATCAGCATGCCGACGTGACCGTACGCCTCTGCCAGTTTGACAAAGTTGGGCAGCGCGTCCATGTAGCTGTGGCTGTAGCGGCCCGAGTATTCAATCTCTTGCCATTGGCGCACCATGCCCAGGTAACGGTTGTTCAACGAACAGATCTTAATCGGCGTGTTGTACTGCAGGCAGGTGGACAACTCCTGAATACACATCTGTACCGAGCCTTCCCCGGTGATGCAAAACACCTCGCTCTCGGGCTTGGCCAGTTTGATGCCCATGGCGTACGGAATGCCCACACCCATGGTGCCCAGGCCACCCGAGTTGATCCAGCGGCGTGGTTCGTCAAAACGGTAGTACTGCGCAGCCCACATCTGGTGCTGGCCCACGTCTGAGGTGATGTAGGTGTCGGCGTCTTTGGTCATATTCCAAAGCGTTTCCACCACATACTGGGGCTTGATCACGTCGTTGCTGCCGTGGTCATATTTCAGGCAGTCGCGTTTGCGCCAGCCTTCAATCGTGTCCCACCAGGCACCGAGCGCGTGCGCATCAGGCTTGACCGTGCTTTCCTTGATCATGGCGATCAGCTCGTTGAGCACTTCTTTCACGTCGCCGACAATCGGGATGTCGACCCGCACCCGCTTGGAGATGCTCGACGGGTCGATGTCGATGTGGATGATCTTGCGCTCGTTCTGCGCAAAGTGTTTCGGATTACCGATCACCCGGTCATCAAACCGCGCACCCACGGCCAACAACACGTCGCAGTTCTGCATGGCGCTGTTGGCTTCCAGCGTGCCGTGCATGCCCAGCATGCCCAGGAACTTGCGGTCGCTGGCCGGGTAGGCGCCCAAGCCCATCAGCGTGTTCGTCACCGGGTAGCCCAGCATGTCGACCAACTGGCGCAGCTCGTTGGAGGCGTTGCTCAGCAACACACCGCCGCCGGTGTAGATGTAAGGGCGTTTGGCAGCCAACAGCAGTTGCAGGGCCTTGCGGATCTGGCCGCCGTGACCTTTGCGCACCGGGTTGTACGAGCGCATTTCCACCTTGTCAGGGTAACCGTGGTAAGGCACCTTCTTGAAGGAGACATCTTTGGGGATATCCACCACCACCGGACCCGGGCGACCGCTGCGCGCGATGTGAAAGGCTTTCTTCAGGGTCTCGGCCATGTCGCGCGCGTCTTTGACCAGAAAGTTGTGTTTGACCACCGGGCGGGTGATGCCCACCATGTCACATTCCTGGAAGGCATCCATGCCGATGGCGGCGGTAGGCACCTGGCCGCTGATGATCACCATCGGAATGCTGTCCATGTACGCCGTGGCAATGCCGGTCACCGCGTTGGTGGCACCGGGGCCAGACGTCACCAGCGCCACACCCACATCACCGGTGGCACGGGCGTAGCCATCGGCCGCGTGCACGGCAGCCTGCTCGTGTCGCACCAAAATGTGCTGGATGGTGTCCTGCTTGAAAACGGCGTCATAAATGTGCAGCACGGCGCCGCCGGGGTAACCCCAGACGTACTTGACGTTTTCGGCCTGCAGGGCCTTGATCAGGATTTCTGCACCGCGCAACTCTTGCACCCCCGTGTCATGGGCGGGCTTGCTGTGGGCGGCGGCGGATGTGTTGGACACCGAACTGGTTTCGGCTTTGGATATTTCCATGATGAACCTTTGTGAATTTCTCTGACGAAAAACCTTGGGTGCTTCTTTGCAAACACTTGTGGCGTTGCATTGAAACTTAGGACCAAAGCCATAGGCGTTATGAATAATTCGCCAGACCTTGACCCGTTTGCTTTAATTTGCAACGTCCATTATCGCACCGCGCTGGCGGCCAGGGTCACAGCGATAAAAAATCAAGTAAAGTCAGCGACCCGCGAAACACCGCGGTGCCTTGTTTGCCCCTTGCCAGCCTGCCATGACCACCTCCTCCACCGGTTCCCCCTCTCCCATGACGAGCTTTGAGACCCCCAGCCTGTTGCGGCGCATGTCATGCTGGCTGTATGAGGGCATCCTGCTGTTTGGGGTGGTGTTTATTGCCGGGTACTTGTTCAGCGCCTTGAGCCAGACCAAAAACGCCATGGACAACCGCCACGCGTTGCAGGCGTTCATTTTTGTGGTGTTTGGCATTTACTTTGGCTGGTTGTGGTCACGCGGCCAAACCCTGGCCATGAAAACTTGGCACATCCGCGTGGTGGACCTGCAAGGCCAGACCTTGACGCAGGGCCGCGCGCTGATCCGGTACCTGTGGAGCTGGCTGTGGCTGCTACCACCGCTGATGGCGTCCTGGTGGTTTGAGCTGTCAGGCGGCGAATCCACCGTGATCACCCTGGGCTGGGTGGCGGTGTGGGCGGTGCTGAGCCGCTTTCACCCGCGTCGACAGTTCTGGCATGACGCGCTGGCGGGCACCCAATTGATCACTGTGGCCCCCAAGAAAAAGAAGTGACCCACGCGCGGCGATGGGCACGCAGCCAGGGCCTTGTCAGATCGCGGACTGATCCAGTTCACCGGTGCGGATACGCACCACGCGCTCGACCGGCGTGACAAAAATCTTGCCATCCCCAATCTTACCGGTGTAGGCGGCTTTGACGATGGCGTCCACACAACGCTCCACGTTGTCGCTTTTCACCACCACTTCGACCTTGACCTTGGGCAGGAAATCGACCACATATTCCGCGCCGCGGTACAGCTCGGTGTGCCCCTTTTGGCGGCCAAACCCTTTCACCTCGGTCACGGTCAGGCCGGTCACGCCACATTCGGCCAAACCTTCACGCACCTCTTCGAGTTTGAAGGGTTTGATGATGGCGGTAATTTGTTTCATGGCAATCCTTATTGGTCAATAGTCTGTGGAAATCTTGGCTCAGCCGCTGCGCGACAAGCCTGCACCTTGATTGTGCATGATGCCACCCAGCCTCAGGCCCGAAACCGGTTGGTGATGGGATAACGCCAGTCTTTGCCAAAACTGCGGTGCGTCACCCGAATGCCCACCGGCGACTGGCGCCGTTTGTACTCGTTGATCTTGATCAGGCGCGTGACCCGCTCCACATCGGCACGCTCGAACCCAGCGGCAATGATCTCTTCGATGCTCTGGTCGTTTTCCATGTAGCGCTCCAGGATCGCATCCAGCACCTCGTAAGGCGGCAGGCTGTCCTGGTCGGTCTGGTCGGGCCGAAGCTCGGCACTCGGCGGGCGGGTGATGATGCGCTCAGGGATCGGTTCAGCACCGGTGCCATACGGGTCATGCGCATTGCGCCAGCGCGCCAGACGGAACACCGTGGTCTTGGCCAGATCCTTGATCACCGCAAAACCCCCGGCCATGTCGCCATACAGGGTGCAGTAACCAGTGGCCATTTCACTCTTGTTGCCGGTGGTCAGCACAATGCTGCCGAACTTGTTACTCAAAGCCATCAGCAGCGTGCCACGGATGCGGGCCTGGATGTTTTCTTCGGTGGTGTCCTCGGCCAAGCCCTTGAATTCACCCGCCAGCGTGGCCTTGAAGGCCTCGAACTCGGGCACGATCGACAACTCGTCGTAACGCACACCCAGGCGCCTGGCCATGTCACGCGCATCAATCCAGCTGATGTTCGCCGTGTAGGGCGAGGGCATCATCACCGTGCGCACCCGATCTTTACCGAGCGCGTCCACCGCAATCGCCAGCACCAAGGCCGAGTCAATGCCGCCCGACAGGCCCAGCAGCACCGAGGGGAAACCGTTTTTCGTGATGTAGTCGCGCACACCCAGCACCAGCGCGTCCCACAAGTCTTCATCGGCGGTGCGTTCCGGCGCGATCATTGATGAGATCGTGATCGCGCCCTGCGTTGTGTCTATTTGGACCAGAAGACCATCTTCTTGAAAACTGGGTGCACGTGCGGCCAGCGAACCGTCCGCATTCAGGGCAAACGAATGCCCCTCAAACACCACCTCGTCCTGCCCACCCACCAGGTGCGCGTAGACCAGCGGCAAACCGCAGTCGCGCACCCGCTCGCGCATCATCAACTCGCGCTCCAGGCCCTTGCCCACATGAAAGGGCGAGGCGTTGATCACCGCCAGCAATTCGGCACCAGCATCACGCGTCTGGCGCGCTGGCGCCTCGAACCAGGCGTCTTCGCAAATCAACAGGCCCACCTTGACCGTGTTGCCGGCTTCCCCTGCCTCAAACACACACACATCCTGCCCCGGCGTGAAATAGCGGCGCTCATCGAACACCTGGTAATTGGGCAGCTCACGTTTGGCATAGGTGGCGACCACCTGCCCCTCGCGCAGCACACTGGCGGCATTGAAACGCTGCTGCACCGCCACCGATTTGGTGCGGCTGTCGCCGCCCATCGGGTGGCCCACCACCACCGCGAGGTCTTTCAACGGGGCCAGCGCAGCGGCCACAGCTTTCACGGCATCATCACAGGCGGCAATGAAGGCGGCGCGCAGAAACAGGTCTTCGGCGGCGTAGCCACAGATGGACAGCTCGGGCGTGAGCACCAGGCGCGCACCCTGTTGGTAGGCGTCTTGTGCCGCCTGAATGATTTTTTGCGAGTTACCAGCCAGATCACCCACCACCAGGTTGAGTTGGGCAATGCAGAGTTTGAGCGTCATGAAAAGGTCGATGCAATGATGGAAAAAGAACAGGTGTCTATCGCAAATGATTATGTCATTCGGGTGGTGGACTCACCCTCGCAGGTGGAGGCCTCGGCATGGGATGAGCTGCTCCTGAAGCAAAGCGCGCCGACACCCTTCATGCGCCACGCGTTTCTGAGCGCCCTGCACACCACCGGGTGTGCCACCGCCGCCACCGGTTGGACGCCACGGTTTTTTCTGCTGGAGCGCCACGGTGTATTGACGGCGGCGTGTGCCATCTACATCAAGTCACACTCGGGCGGTGAATTTGTCTTCGACTGGGGCTGGGCACGCGCCTACCACCAGCACGGCCTGAGCTACCACCCGAAAGCGGTGTGCGCCGTGCCCTTCATCCCAGTGCCGGGCAGTCGGCTGCTGGCCCGTACGCCAGAAGATCGCCTGGCGCTGGTGCTCACCATGATGGACTGGTGCGCTGCCAACCATCTGACCGGTTTGCACGCGCTGTTTGCCAGTAACGACGATGTGGCCGCGCTGACCCAGGCGGGCATGCTGCTGCGCCACACGATCCAGTTCCACTGGTCCAACTCGCAACCGGGCTACGTCAGTTTTGACGACTTTCTGGCCAGCCTGTTGCAGGAAAAACGCAAAAAAATCCGCCAGGAGCGGCGCAAGGTGGCCGATGCTGGCGTGACCTTTCGGGTTTTGCAGGGCAAGGAAATCACCGAGGCTGATTGGGACTTTTTCTACCGCTGTTATGAGCGCACCTACCTGGAGCACGGAAACCCGCCGTATTTCAACCGCGCCTTTTACGCCCGTATGGCCACCGACATGCCCGAGGACTGGGTGCTGTTCATCGCCGAACAACATGGCGAGCCGATCGCAGCGAGTTTGCTCGCCATCAACGCCAGTTGTCTGAGGTCTGGCGCACAAAATGGCGTTGAATGCACGGCCCCCTCAGGCACTTCTGGGGGTGCAGGAACAAGCGCCAACGTGGGCCGCGGTGTCACCGGGCGCGTGGCCTATGGCCGTTATTGGGGTGCGCTCAAGCGGGTGGATTGTTTGCACTTTGAGGCCTGTTATTACCAGCCGTTGCAGTGGTGCATCGCGCACGGTTACCAGCGTTTTGAAGGTGGCGCGCAGGGGGAACACAAGCTGGCGCGCGCCCTGTTGCCGGTCACCACCACCAGCGCCCACTGGCTGGCGCACCCGCAGTTTTTTGCAGCGGTGGACAACTTCTTGACGCAGGAGCGCGAAGGCATCGGGCAGTATATGGGTGAGTTGGAGCGGCATAGCCCGTTCAAAGCCACAGCCACTTGAAGGGCGACCGTTCGTTGGTGGCACGGGGGCAGACAGGGCGGAGGTTTAAAGACCAAAAAACCGGATGCCAAAAAACGAAGCAACCATCAACTCAGTCAAAGATCAGGTTTCCGGTATCTCACTTTTGCAAACCACTGCCATCGTCCAAGCCGGGGCGGGTATGGCCGGGGGCCGATTTCTGGGCCTTTGACAGTATGAGGCCCCCGGCCGTACCCGCCCTGGCGCACCAACAACACCATCATCACCAAACAACGGTTTTCGCGGTTCAAGTGAAATCACTCAAGCCGACACCACCCGCTGCGTCTGCACCCCCAGCCCTTCCACCCCCAGCCGCATGGTTTGCCCGGCGCGCAAAAACACCGGCGGCTTTTGCCCCATGCCCACACCCGGCGGGGTGCCGGTGGAGATCACATCGCCGCTCTGCAAACTCATGAACCGGCTCAAGTAACTGATCAGGAACGGCACCCGGTAGACCATGGTGGCTGTGCTGCCGTTTTGGTAGCGATGGCCATCCACTTCCAACCACAGTGATAACGCCTGCGGATCAGGCACCTCATCGACCGTGACCAGCCAAGGCCCCAAGGGGCCGAAGGTGTCGCAGCCCTTGCCTTTGTCCCAGGTGCCGCTGCGGTTGAGCTGGTAGTCACGCTCGGACACATCGTTCATCACGCAATAACCCGCCACGTGACGCATGGCATCGATCTCGTCAATGTAGCGCCCGCCTTGCCCGATCACCACCGCCAGCTCCACCTCCCAGTCGGTCTTGAGCGAGCCAGGCGGGATTTCCACCGCGTCATCGGGGCCAACGATGGCGCTGGTCCATTTGTTGAACACCACGGGCTCGGGCGGCACCGGCATGCCGGACTCCAACGCATGGTCGGCGTAGTTCAGGCCAATACAGATGCATTTGCCCACCTGGGCCACACACGGCCCGAGTCGCAGGTCTTGCTGCGGCACACCGGGCACCAGCGGCAGGCTACTCAGGTCCAGCCCGCGCAAGCGCGCCAGGCTCGCGGGCGACAGCGCGGCCCCAGCGATGTCCGTGACCTCCGAACTCAAGTCCCGCACACAGCCCGCAGCGTCAAGTACACCGGGCTTTTCCTGGCCTGCCGGGCCGTAGCGCAACAATTTCATGAGGTTTCCTCGTCCGTTCAACAACCTGTCGGCGCGTTAAGCCCGGCACTCAGGCCCATCCGCCGCCCAGCATCCAGCCACCTGGCCAACAACAAAAAAGCGCCTGCCGTGTCACCACATGCAGACGCCTGAAGACGATCGCGGTCATCACTTCCAGCCCTGTTTGTCAAGGCCAGTGCCGACTGGTCTCCTACTTGTTTTCAAAATTCTTGTAATTGGCGATGCCGTCCAGAATTTCCTTGTGAGCGGCCTCCGGGCCTTCCCAGCCCAGAATTTTGACCCATTTGCCATCTTCCAGATCTTTATAGTGCTCGAAGAAGTGGGCAATGGTCTTCAGACGCAGCGGCTGCAGGTCTTCCGGCCTCTTCCAGCGGGTGTAGAGCGACAAAATCTTGTCGATCGGCACCGCCAGCACCTTGCCATCCATGCCGGCTTCGTCTTCCATCATCAGGATGCCGATGGCGCGGCAGGTCACCACCACGCCGGGAATCAGCGGCACCGGGGTGATCACCAGCACATCCACCGGGTCACCGTCACCACTGATGGTTTGCGGCACGTACCCGTAGTTGGTGGGGTAGTGCATGGCCGTGCTCATGAAACGATCCACAAAAATGGCGTGGGTCTCGTGGTCCACCTCGTACTTCACCGGGTCGGCATTCATCGGAATTTCGATGATCACGTTGAATTGCTCGGGAACATTTTTGCCAGGGCTGACGTTATGTAGTGACATGGTGTGTATGTGCTGTTGAGGTTGTTTGAGGTCAAATCAGGGACAGCCCGGATTAAGTCTGATTTTACTGACGCGCCACTTGCGAGTCACAAAAAACGCGATTTTTGGCGTTACAGTCTGCGCGTTGGCCAACCGCCACCAGGAACACCCCCGCGGTGTTTGGGGGCGAGGAAGCAACGCAGCGGTGGTGCCGAATGCGTTGCACCACTTCCTCGCGAAGCAACTTCAGGAGAACTTTGACATGACAGGCAACTCTGCGCTGATTCTGGCGCTTATTTGCGGCTTGATCGCCGTCGGTTACGGGGCATGGGCCCGCAGCTGGATTCTTTCCCAGGACGCTGGCAACGCGCGCATGCAAGAAATTGCAGCCGCCATTCAAACAGGTGCGGCTGCCTATCTGGCACGCCAGTACAAGACGATTGCCATGGTGGGGGTGGTGCTGGCGGTGCTGATCGGCATCTTTCTGGACCCCTTGAGCGCGGTCGGTTTCGTGGTGGGGGCTGTGCTCTCGGGCGCTTGCGGCTTCATTGGCATGAACGTGTCGGTGCGCGCCAATGTACGCACGGCTCAAGCCGCCACCAAGGGCATTGGCCCGGCACTGGATGTGGCTTTCCGCGGCGGCGCCATCACTGGCATGCTGGTGGTGGGCTTGGGGCTGCTGGGTGTGGCCGGTTTTTACTGGTTTTTGGTGCCTGAAGGCACCGCGACTGCTGCGCAGCTGAACCCGCTGATCGGTTTTGCTTTCGGCTCGTCGCTGATCTCGATTTTTGCCCGTCTGGGCGGCGGCATTTTCACCAAAGGCGCTGACGTGGGCGCCGACCTGGTGGGCAAAGTGGAAGCCGGTATCCCCGAAGATGACCCGCGCAACCCGGCGGTGATTGCCGACAACGTCGGTGACAACGTGGGTGACTGCGCCGGCATGGCCGCTGACCTGTTTGAAACCTACGCGGTGACACTGATCGCCACCATGGTGCTGGGCGCGCTGATGATCAGCGGTGCTGGCAACAACGCGATCATGTACCCACTGGCACTCGGTGCGGTATCGATCGTGGCCTCCATCATCGGCTGCTTCTTCGTCAAGGCCTCGCCCGGCATGAAGAACGTGATGCCTGCGCTGTACAAAGGGCTGGCCGTGGCTGGTGTTTTGTCGCTGGTGGCCTTCTACTTTGTCACCCAAAATCTGTTTCCCACCGCACTGACCTTGGCTGACGGCCGCGTCATCAGCGCTGGCGGCCTGTTTGGCGCCTGCACCGTGGGCCTGGTGCTGACCGGCGTGCTGGTCTGGATCACCGAGTACTACACCGGCACCCAATACAAACCGGTGCAGCACATTGCCGAAGCCTCCACCACCGGCCACGGCACCAACATCATTGCCGGCCTGGGTGTCTCGATGCGCTCCACCGCCTGGCCGGTGCTGTTTGTCTGCATGGCCATTTACGCTGCTTACACGCTGGCTGGCCTGTACGGCATTGCCATTGCCGCCACTTCCATGCTCAGCATGGCCGGTATCGTGGTGGCGCTGGACGCCTACGGCCCCATCACCGACAACGCCGGTGGCATTGCCGAAATGAGTGAGATGCCCGCCAGCGTGCGCGACATCACCGACCCGCTGGACGCTGTGGGCAACACCACCAAGGCGGTGACCAAAGGCTATGCGATTGGCTCAGCTGGCTTGGCTGCGCTGGTGCTGTTTGCCGACTACACCCACAAGCTCGATGTCTACGGCCAGCACATCACCTTCGATTTGAGCGACCCGATGGTCATCATCGGTCTGTTCATCGGCGGCCTGATTCCGTACCTGTTTGGTGCCATGGCGATGGAGGCTGTTGGCCGCGCCGCCGGTAGCGTGGTGGTGGAAGTACGCCGCCAGTTCCGCGAAATCAAGGGCATCATGGAAGGCACCGCCAAGCCGGAATACGGCAAAGCCGTCGACATGCTGACCACCGCCGCCATCAAGGAAATGATGATCCCGTCGCTGCTGCCGGTGGTGGCGCCGATTCTGGTTGGCTTGCTGCTGGGGCCCGCTGCTTTGGGTGGTTTGCTGATGGGCACCATCGTGACCGGCCTGTTTGTGGCCATCTCGATGTGTACCGGCGGCGGCGCCTGGGACAACGCCAAGAAGTACATCGAAGACGGTCACTTCGGCGGCAAAGGCTCCGAGACGCACAAAGCGGCTGTCACCGGCGACACCGTGGGCGACCCCTACAAAGACACCGCCGGCCCGGCTGTCAACCCGCTGATCAAGATCATCAACATCGTGGCGCTCTTGATCGTGCCAGTGATGATGCAGTTCCACGGTGGCAAAGTGCCTGCCGCAGCGCACGAACCGGCCGCCGTGGTGGCGCCTGCTGCCGCTCTACCGGCGGCCGCGGCGGCTGACGGTGCCTCGGTCATGGTCGAGAACGGCGTGGTCAAGTTCTACTTTGCCTCCGGCAAGGCCGAGGTGGCCGCAGGTGGCTCAGAGGCCTTGGCGGACATCGTCAAAGGTGTGGCTGGCGGCAAGAAAGCCGTCATCAGCGGCTACCACGATGCCAGCGGTGACCCGGTGATGAACGC
>Ga0209066_10002208_pt1 | contig 24134 bp, 15 predicted proteins | sample All_14_2_FD_187198 | JGI IMG/M metagenome (GOLD analysis project Ga0209066, IMG submission 187198) | Freshwater microbial communities in response to fracking from Pennsylvania, USA - Allegheny Zone_MetaG_DW_15 (SPAdes) (version 2) ... | reverse complement strand
TTCATGCAGTGCATTGTGGAAAACAGCCCGCCCGCCTGTACCCTGGCCGATGGCATACGGGCGCTGAAAACCTGCCTCAAAGTCAAAGAATTACTTGCAACCCATGACGCGATGGTTCGAATCGGGAATTCCCAATTCACTGCCATTCCTAAATAATTTAATTGATTATGAAAGAAAAAAACATCGTAGCCATCATCCCAGCGAGGGGAGGCTCAAAAAGTATCCCGCGGAAAAACATCCGATTTTTGGCTGGAGTGCCGCTGATGGCTTACAGCATTGCGGCAGCACAAAAATCGCAGCTTATTGACCGCATCATCGTCAGCACCGACGACGAGGTGATAGCCGACCTGGCCAAGGAATGGGGTGCCGAAGTGCCGTTCCTGCGGCCCAAGGAACTCGCTGGCGATACTACCTTGGATTTCCCCGTAATTGAGCACGCCGTCCGTTGGCTTGAGCGCAACAAGGACTATCGTTCCGATTTGGTCGTGCAACTGCGGCCTACCTCGCCGCTTCGCCCGCCGGGCTTAGTGGACGAAGCCATCCGCACGCTGCTCACCAACCCCGACGCTGACAGCGTGCGGGTGGTAACGCCAACCGGCGAAAATCCTTACAAGATGTGGCAAATTGAAAACGAGGAGCTGAAGCCGCTGCTCAGGAGCAATTACCACGAGGCTTACAACATGCCCCGGCAGGCGTTGCCCACAACCTACTGGCAGACTGGCCATGTGGAAGTCATTCGTTTTCAGACGATTGTGAAAAAACAGAGCCTCACAGGCGATGTGATACTGCCCTGCGTTGTTCCGCATGAGTATGCCGTTGACCTCGACAACCTGACACAGTGGGCCTATGCCGAACACCTGCTGGAACAAGAGGTGCTGGAGGTGGTAAAACCAAAGCGGAGGGACTGGTTCGGCCACAAATTCGGGCAACAGGAGGGCGTTTTCAATTTTTACCCAACCTTCAACCAGATTCCCCATGCTTGATGATTTTCGGAAAAACGGCTTTACCACGCTGCGCTCGCTGTTTGAGCCGCAGGAGGTCAGTTTTTACAAAAAGGAACTTGAAGCACTCTCCGCAGGTCGGAAGGAAAAATGGACGCTGCCTGATGGCGTTGCGCAACACCCACCGTTCTGGAATGTGATTTTTAACGAAAAAATACTGGCAGTGGTGCGGTCGCTGTTGGGCGGGGATGTCAAATTTTTGCAGCACAACGACCTGCATGTGGGCTTTTCGTCCTTCACTTGGCACCGTGACAGCGTTTGCCGCAGCTTTGGGAAGAGGCCTGACTGGGAAGAGTCGGTGGAGCCTTACCAGTTGGTGCGGGTGGGCATCTACCTGCAAGACGGCGCCGGGGGGTTCCGCCTAGGCATGGTGCCCGGTTCTCATCGGCCAGACCGCTATCTGCCCACAGCGCTCCGGCAAGACCTGGAGCAGAAAATGAGCGGAATGGCCAAGGCGCTGACCCTGCTCGGTGCCGATGACCCTTTGGACGAACATGCCGATTGGATTGCCACCGAGCCGGGCGATTGCGTGATTTTTGACCCACGCACCGTGCATACGGGCAGCGATTTTCAAGGAACGAAGTACTCGTTCTTTGTGGCCTATGGCATTGAAAACCAGCATTTTTGGAATCATTACAACTACTACCGCCACCTCCGCTACGACCTTGGCTACCGTTCCCTGCACCCCGATTTGGTGGCAAAGCTTAGGGCGGCAGGCTTGTATGCAGAAGAGACAGTGGCTGCCGAACCGATAGCGGGGGCGTGGCTGCCCTCTCGAACCTGGCAACGGGTTGCCAAGCACTTTAAATAACGAATAAGGATGGGAAGCCTCGATAAAACTCTCCGCCGATTGCTGCCTTTGGTTTGCCTCGGTGTGCTGGGCAACCTGTGCTATGCGTGGTTCACTACCGGGCATGGAGAACTGCGGAAAGCTCATTTATCGCTAGGTTGGATGCTGGTTGCAATGGTGCTGGCATTGCTGCCGTGGGCTTGGCATAGCCTGCGGCTGGCAATTTGGGGTCGTTTTTTTGGGGTAAATATTGCGTGGAAGCAGTTGGTGCGCATTGCCATTGCCACCGATGTGGGAGGAGTCGTGATGCCAGCTGCCGTGGGCGGCGCACCGTTGAAAGCATCCATGCTCGTGCAGCAGGGTTACCGGCCCGGGCAGGCAGCCACGCTCACGCTCTGGGGCAATGTGGAGGACGTTCTTTTTTTTATGATTGCGATTCCTGTCTCCATTTATCTGACAAAAAGTTGGAACAACCCACTCTGGAAGTCCGCCGAGCATTTCATTTTAAGGCATGGGTTGGTAATTGCGGCCATTTTAATCGGCTTGACATTGCTTGCGTGGTGGTTTTTAAATTCTATCAAAACGAGCGGCACTCGCTCAAAGTGGATGGATAAAATCGCTTGTGTTTTAACAGAGTCGCTTACTGTCTTCTCCCTCATTCTTGCGAAAGGCCGAAGGCCATTCATTTACAGTTTTCTGGCAGTCACTGCGCAATGGCTGACCCGATTCTGCACCCTGCTCGCTGTGGTGCGCATGCTGGGACTGGACGCAGATTGGCTAAAACTGCTCCTTTTGCAATGGATGGTTTTCCTTGCCATGATGCTGACGCCGACGCCGGGCGCAATTGGGGGTGCCGAGGCTGGGTTCTTGCTGGTTTTTGCCCAAAGCCTGCCAGTGGGCATGATAGGGCTGGTTTTGCTGGCTTGGCGGTTGGCCACTTATTATTTCATGTTGGGCACTGGTGCCGTATGGCTAGCAGCCACCCAAACTTCGACCTAACTTTCGGGAATGAATTGCAGCCCACCCCAGCCGTAGCTGCGGACGAAGAGGAATAATTCAATTTTGCCGATGAGTTTTCACTACCTTCTTTATTTCTGCGTGGCGGGCTATTCCGGCGGCACGAACATTCGCATGAGCTACTCGAATTCGACATCACTAAGGCCCGATTCTACTACCATGTAAAAACAGCACCTGCCCGAACCAACAGGAACTGAAGAGCAACGTAACCTGGTACGAGCACAAGGCAGCAACAAAGTGGAAACAGACCCGAGGTAAAAGAAGTACACGCTCTCTTCCCAAATCTGCCAGCCTTCCCGTTTGCAGAAAAATGTCAGTGCATCCGGCACAAACAACGACACGGCAATATCATCGGTGCCCCGAAAACGGTTGCTGGCAAGACCGCAAACCTACCAACAACACAAGGAAATCACAGAGCACCCGTTCGGGACGATAAAACGAAGTTGTGGGTACAGAAGTGCATTAGTGCTGGCAAAAAGGCACGGGGGGGCAGCGTCAATTCCATTGGGGATTGCTTTAAAAAGCGTTGTCGGCCAATAATCAGTCTTAATCTGGGAGTAAAAGACGTGCAAAAGTATAGTATGATAGCGATGCTTGAAGTTGACCTTTTGAACAAAGTTGCCCGATTCCTGGCCATCTACTTTTGCCCCAACAAAATCAGTTTATCATGAATCAGAACAATTTTCAATAAGCATTACAAAAGCTTATCAATTCGGGCTTTGACAAGGCATCATGTGGGTGCCGCTGTGCCGAGGGAGGTCCCGTCGCCCAGCTCGATGAAGATTTCCACATCCAGCCGCTTCTCAGCGCTGCTGAATTGACAGGTAAATGAGTGGTACCCTCCACTACTGTGATGAGCGTGGAAGATAAAACCGGGCACGAGCTTATCAAGCTGTCGAAGGAATATGCCGAACTGGAAAGGCGGGCCGATGGAGCGGCCAAGAACCTGTGAATTGTGCAAACCATTCCAAGGTTTTTGTAACACATACGGACCCAACACTGGCCACATTTGCAACGTGGAAATGTTCCCGCAAAAAAAACTTTGGAAATGAAAAAACTGACACTTTTCGCCATGATTTTCGGCCTGCTTTTATTGGCTATCCCAATACATTTGAATGCCGCAACACTGGACTTGAACCCAGTTGCAGGCGACTCCACCGCCTTGGCCGGAGCCGTCCTCGTGAATACCCTGACCATAAGGTTGGACGAAATAGCCCTGATTGAAAAGGCAGAATTGCGCCCCGCTGAACGGAAAGCATTGAGGAGGGAAGTTCGCTCCATAAATAAACAACTCAAGGCTATCAAAAGCGGGGGTATTTATATTTCAGCTGGAGCATTAATTTTGATTATTATACTCATCGTTGTTTTGCTTTGAACATTGGCAGGGATAAAGGCCAAGAAAGGTTTTTCAAACCATTAAACCTTCCATGATGTGAATTTTATTTTACATCATCGCAGTGTTCTTGGTCATTAGGAAATCATCCACTTGGCAGTCTTATGCCGCATTAATCATCTTAAAAAAAACAACCATGCCTTTATTAACAATCATCATTGTATTAATCGTAGTAGGCGTCCTGCTTTGGTTGGTGAACACCTATATTCCTATGGATAGGAAAATAAAGAATATCCTCAATGCAGTGGTGGTAATCATCCTTGTCGTTTGGCTGCTACAGGCATTCGGCTTAATGGATTCCTTGAAGGGGATAAAAATATAAAATCCATTGGCAAATGGGCAACCAGGAAATAGACCAACTATTATCCGATGAAACCGGGCATCTCATCAAGCTGCACCAGATAGTGGAAGACACTATCAATGCTGAGAAGCTCATTGTCCACAACCTTTTGAACCCTCCACTGGAGACACTCACACAAGGCCAGAAAATCTCCGATAAGGTTGCGCGGTTCGGTGGTAGTTGGCGGTTCATCATCTTGTTCGGTGCCATATTGGTGCTCTGGATTGCCTTCAATGCAGTCGCTTTCGGCGTTTACAAGTTTGACCCCTACCCATTTATCCTGCTGAACCTGATACTTTCCACCATCGCAGCCCTGCAAGCGCCGATTATCATGATGAGCCAAAACAGGCAGGAGGAAAAGGACCGGATGCGCAGCGAGAACGACTACCTGATAAACCTGAAAGCGGAAATGCAAATCCGCAGCTTGCAGCAAAAAATGGACTTGTTACTCGAAGAGCAGATAAAGACCTTGTTTGAAACACAGGAAAAGCAATTCAATCTGTTAAAAGAAATAAACCTGAAATTGGACAAGCTCCGCTAGGAAATCAGTAAATGATATAAAGATTTTTCAAAATTCCCCGACCAGAAGCCCCCCATTTTTGCATGCTTGAACTTATTGGCTACAACCCAAAGGTTGATTAACACTTTCAAGCATCAAAACAGGTTAAAATACCAATTATGTACCTTCTCATTTCAGCAAAAATGCACCCCGCAGACTGGGGCCGCAAATAGGGAACTGCGCAAATAGGGTGGGGTAGTAGGGCATTGAATCATCATCAACCATGTTGTAAATTAAATCAAATCATGTCAGAACAAATCAAATGGTCCATTGACCAAGCGCACAGCGAGATTGCCTTCAAGGTTAGGCACTTGATGATTTCCCATGTCAGGGGCGTTTTCAAGATATTCGATGCAAGCATTTATACCACGGGCAAGGATTTCACCAACGCCGAAATTGATGTTTGGATGGACACCTCCTCCGTTTCGACGGGCGATGCCGGGCGCGATGAACACCTGAAAAGCGAGGATTTCTTCAACTCCGAAGTACATCCACAAATAAGGTTCACGGCCAGCACCATGGATAAATTGGATACCCCCGGCCCCGGTAAATACGAGCTATGGGGCAAATTAACGATGGTAGGCATTTCCAAAAAGATAAAACTGGACCTGCATTTCGGTGGCATAGCGAACGACCCTGCTGGGAAAGAGCGGGCCGGATTCACCATTAAAGGCACCATCAACCGCAAGGACTGGGGGCTGGAATGGAATAAAGTCCTCGAAGCTGGCGGCCTGTTGGTGAGCGATGAAGTGGCCATTTCATGCGACGTGGAGCTAATCAACATCGGTGCTAAAAACCTGGTGATGGAGCTAGAAGGCAACGTCCCGGCAGAAATCAGCTAAAAAAAGACAATGACAAAATCAAACAACCTGGGCATTTGGATGGACCATTCAAGTGCCCATATCATGGAATATTCGCCCGACACGATGGAAACGAAAAGCATTGAGTCGAAATTCACGAACCGTGAAAAGCGGCCTCGCATATCCCACGGGGAAAACCTGATGCACAACAAGGAGCAGCAATTGCAAAACGGCTACTATCTCCAGTTGGGCGACGTCATCCGGAACTACGAGTCAGTGCTGCTATTCGGCCCGACCGATGCGAAAACGGAACTGTTCAACCTGCTCCGTGCCGACCACCGCTTCGAGGGCGTCAAAATCGAGGTGCAAGCCGCCGATAAAATGACGGAAAACCAGCAGCACGCTTATGTAAAGGACTATTTTTCAAAAATATTGAAACCCATATTCTAATCATGAAACCAACTGCCTTCGGCAGACAAGCATTCATCATTTCAAGTCGAAGCCTATGCTCATCCTGCTCACTATTCTCGGAATAATTATCCTCTCTTTAATCCTCGTTAAATTAAACCTGAATTATCAGTTTAACAAAGCGGTAAAAACGCTCCTTGACCAACCGAACCCCGATAGGAGTCGGATATTCAACCTCCGACAATTGGATGGGCTGCCCGAACCCGTCCAGCGCTACTTCAAACATGTGTTGAAAATCGGGCAGCCCTACATCAACTACGTCAACCTGACCCACGGCGGGCAATTCAAAATGGGGCTTGAAAAATCCTGGATGGACATTGAGGGCGAGCAGTATTTCACCACCCCAAAACCCGGCTTTATCTGGAAAGGCACGACATGGATGTTCACCGCATTTGATAGCTATATCAACGATGCGGGGCGGCTCGTAGCTTGGGTTTTTTCCTGCATTAAAGTGGCGAACAGCAAGGGCGGAAGCTTCAACGAAGGCGAACTGCAACGTTGGCTCGCCGAAAGCGTGTGGTTCCCAACCAACCTGCTGCCCAGCCAATGGCTGTCATGGTCGGCGATGGACGAACAGACCGCAAAACTGAGTTTCAACTACAAAAACCTGTCGTTTTCCTTTACCGTCTTGTTCAACGAAATCGGGGAGATTCTGCAAATGGAGACGCAACGGTTTATGAGCGAAGGCAAGCGGGAAGCGTGGTTTTGCCAATTTTCGGAATACCATACTAGGAACGGGGTAGTGATTCCGATACTGGGAGAAGTATCGTGGTTGCTGGAAAAAGGTGATTTTTGTTATGCAAAATTCAGGGTAAAAACGATTAAATATGACTGGATAAAAAAGTAGTTTTGGAAATGCGTTTTACCCAAAATCACAATGAAAAACTGGCACACCACCACCACAGAAGAAGCCCTTCGGCACACCAATAGCAAGCCCACCGGGTTGTCCGCCGCCCAATCGGCAGCGGCGCTGCGGAAGCATGGTCGCAACAAATTGATTGAAAAAAAGAAGCGACCGACCTGGCTCCTGTTTTTCCTCCAGTTCAAGGACACGATGATTTTGATTCTGCTGGCCGCCGCCGTCATTTCGGGGGTGGTGGGCGACGTGAACGATACTATCGTCATTCTTGTCATTGTGGTGCTGAATGCCGTCGTCGGCTTCTGGCAAGAGTACCGGGCGGAGAAGGCAATGGCCGCCCTGAAAAAAATGACCCTTCCCTCGGCCACGGTGCTGCGGGAGGGTTTGCCCGTTGAAATAAACGCCGCCGAACTCGTGCCCGGCGACGTCGTCGTGCTTGAAACCGGGAACATGGTGCCCGCCGACCTGCGGCTGCTGGAATCCAACTCCCTCCGCATCGAGGAGGCATCGCTCACTGGAGAATCCTCGGCGGTGGAAAAGCAAACCGAAAGGCTGGACAGCGAGCAAATGCCCCTCGGCGACCGCACCAACATGGCCTACAAAAGCACCATCGTTACCTACGGGCGGGGCAAAGGCTTGGTCGTTGAAACGGGGATGAAGACCGAAATAGGGAAAATCGCCCAGCTCTTGCAGGAGGACAGCGTGACGACGCCCTTGCAGCAGCGGCTCGCCGATTTTTCCAAAAAACTCTCCTTCGCCGTCGTCGGCATTTGCATCGTCATTTACGGCGTGGGTCTGCTGCGTGGCGAAGATCCGGTGCAGATGCTGCTCACCGCCATTTCCGTCGCCGTGGCTGGCATACCGGAGGCGCTGCCCGCCGTCGTCACCATCGCCCTGGCCCTCGGTGCTCGGCGCATGGTGAAAAAACACGCCCTCATCCGCAAACTGCCCGCCGTTGAGACGCTCGGCTCTGTCACTTTTATTTGTACGGATAAAACAGGTACGCTGACGCAAAACCGGATGACCGTCACCGAGATTTGGACGCCCGAAACCCCGCTCGAAGGCTTGGCGCTTTCCCCAAAAGATGCCCTGCTGCTCTGCATGGCGCTCAACCATGACGTGAAAAAGAACAAGGATGGCGACCCCAAAGGCGACCCCACCGAGCTGGCATTGGCCATTTTTGCCAAAGAAAACCTAACGGAAGCCAAGCCCAAGGACTACCCCAGAAAGGCGGAACTCCCATTTGACGCAGAGCGAAAAATGATGACCACAGTACACACTTGGAAGGATGGTAAATTCTTGGTGATTACAAAAGGCGCACTCGAATCCGTGCTGCAAGTTTGCGAGGATGCGGACGAAGCCGCCATGACCGCCGAAGCCGCCAAAATGGGGCAAAATGGCCTGCGGGTACTGGCCTACGGCTACCGAATAATGGACGAATTGCCCGCTGAAATCAATTTTGAAAACCTCGAAAAACAACTGCAATGCGTCGGCTTGGCGGGCATGATGGACCCGCCCCGCAAGGAGGCCGCACGTGCCGTGGCCGATTGTCGAAAGGCGGGCATCGTGCCCGTGATGATAACCGGCGACCACCCCGAAACGGCAGCGGCCATCGCCCGGCAGATTGGTATCTTGGCTGAATCAACCGACCTGATGCTCACGGGCGCTGAATTGGAGCAAATGCCGGAAGATGATTTTGCCCATAAAATCGAGCGGATAAAAGTCTATGCTAGGGTTTCACCACAACAGAAGCTGTTGATTGTCAAGACATTGCAAAGCAAAAACCACTACGTCGCCATGACTGGCGATGGGGTGAACGACGCCCCCGCCCTGCGTCGGGCGAACATCGGCGTGGCGATGGGCATCACGGGCACCGACGTGTCGAAGGAGGCCGCCGACATGATTTTGCTGGACGACAATTTTGCCACCATCCTGAAAGCCGTGCGGGAGGGCAGGCGCATTTTCGACAATATCCGAAAGTTCATCAAGTACATCCTGACGGGCAACACGGGCGAGATTTGGACGATTTTCCTCGCCCCGCTCATCGGGCTGCCCGTGCCGCTGCTGCCCATCCACATCCTCTGGGTCAACCTCGTGACCGACGGGCTGCCAGCGCTCGCCATCGCTGCCGAGCCTGCCGAAAAGGACATCATGCAACTGCCGCCCCGCAAGCCCGACGAGAGCATTTTCGCCAACGGGCTGGGCTGGCATATCCTCTGGGTGGGCCTGCTCATTGGTGCGGTCTGCCTCGGCGTGCAGGCCTGGGCGATACAGCACGACGACCCCAAATGGCAGACATACGTTTTCACGGTGCTTTGCTTCACACAAATGGGGCACGTGATGGCCATCCGAAGCCCGCATTTTTTCCTATTCAAGGTGGGTATTTTCAGCAATCCGATGCTGGTATGGGCAGTGCTGCTCACGTTTGGGCTGCAAATGGCCTTGATTTACGTGCCCGTTTTGCAGGGCATATTTTCCACACAGGCATTGAGTTTAAAGGAACTCGGCGGCTGCATCCTGGCCTCACTGGTGGTGTTCCATGCGGTGGAGGCGGAGAAGCTGGTGCGGCACTTGGTGGCGGCGAAAAAGAAAAAGATGCACCATGAAAAAGATACTGTTAATTGAAGGCACCCCAGCGATTCTTTAAAATTTCGGAGTATTTGCAATTGCACGGCTACAAGATCACGCCGACAACAACGGGGAGGGTGGGGTAGCGCTTGCCATTGAAATCAGCCCTGATTTAATTATTTGCGATGCTTTGATGGCGGCTATGAACGGTTTGAAGATGTTGAAATTGATAAGAAGTTATGTCAAAACATCGAAAATCCCCTTTGTCTTCAGCACTTCCTTGTCGGAGAAGCTTGAAAAATCCGAGGCACTTGCGTTAGGTGCGGAAGACTACCTCGTAAAGCCGTTTGATTTGAGCAAACTGCTGGAAGTGGCCAAAAAATGGACGGAACTTGTGTGGGAATAATGCAATTCTTTTTAAAAACCTTGTAACGGCCAGCCCGTCAACGATACCGACCTTTACTTTTGAAAATACCAATAAAGACAATGGTTTTGATATTGGTTAATAATTCTGGAGGCCGTTCATATTGCCTCCTGAATTATCTTGATACTTATCCAAATCCACGCTCAAATTTGCTCAACATCCCCCTCAAAAACGCTGTGACAATACGGCGTTTTATGAGGGTTTTTCACAGCTTTAAAAACAGCAATAAAATCGATTATATGACAACGTTGAAATTCAGCCACAGCCTCGCACAAATCCAAAGCCTTCTTTTTGCCTTCGCAATGAAGTTGACCAAGAACAACCGCGAAGACGCAAACGACTTTTACCAAGAAACCGTCATGCGGGCTTTCGCCCACAGGGAGCGTTTCGAAGAGGGCACCAATTTCAAGGCTTGGACCACTACTATCATGCGCAACTGCTTCATTAACGAATACCGCAAGCGCCGCACCCGCAACCAAGTGGAGCAACCACTGGAAGACAATTCCGAGTTTGCCGTGAGGCAGGCCGTGCGCAACGACGCCGGTACCATCATCATGATGAAGGAACTGCGCACCATGCTCGACAACATGGACGATGCTCACCGCGTGCCTTTCGAGATGTTCTTCAACGGCTATGAGTACCGGGAAATCTCCGAGCAGCTCGACCTGCCGATGGGCACCGTGAAGAGCCGGATATTCTTTGCCCGCAAGAAAATGAAGGACATGATTCAGGGCAGCTACGGCGTGGATTACTTCCGCCGTGCATGAGGATTGCTTCGAGCGAAATCCCCAAAAACTACAATTCAAATCAAATTATGACCTCTTAAAATTCATACAGGTCAATTTAAAAAACATGAATAAACTCGTAAACAAAACCGTGTTTATCACGGGTGGACTTTCCGGCATTGGCAAAGCCTGCGCCATTGCGGCAGCAAAAGAAGGTGCCAATATTGTCGTGGCCGACATAAAACCAGCAGATGAAGCGGAGGCCATGAAGGATATAAAGCGGGAAAACAGCAAAGCCATTTTCATCGAATGCGATGTTTCCGTTTTTGCGCAAGTAGCGGCGGCGATTGAAAAAACCGTCAGCACTTTTGGGAGCCTTGACGTTGCGCTGAACAATGCGGGCATCGGCGGCGAACCCAACAAGGTCGGCGACATGTCGGAGGAGGCCTGGCTCAAAGTCATCGGCGTAAACCTGAACGGCGTGTTCAATTGCATGCGGCACGAACTGGCGCAGATGGCGAAACAGCAAAGCGGCGTCATCGTGAACATGTCCTCCATTTTGGGCAGGGTTGGCTTCGCCACTTCTTCACACTATGTGGCCGCAAAGCACGGCGTCATCGGGCTTACGCAAACCGCTGCACTGGAATATGCAACGGAGGGGATTCGGGTAAATGCCATTTGTCCGGGCTTTATTGATACACCCCTGCTCGCCAAAGGCGGCATCAGTGACCATGCGGAAATAAAACAGCATATCATTGATTTGCACCCCATGAAACGGCTTGGGAAATCGGAGGAAATCGCTAGCGGCTTTATTTTCCTGGCCTGCGACGACAGCTCTTTTATGACTGGAACTGCCCTTGAAATGGAAGGCGGGTATTTGGCACTCTAACAGCGTGTCCCGTTTCAATTATAGATGAATGTCATTGAAAAGCCATTTGTCATTGATTTCATTTTGTTGAAAATCAGCTACTTACCATTTTTTGGCTATCATTTTCAAATGCGATTATCTATAAAACATCAAAAGATAGCTGGCAGCAAAGCCTTGGCTATCGTACTCAGCTAAAAAAATCATGACTACCACAGAATTCAACACAGAATTATCCACCTCAGACTATATTTTATTTGGAAATGCACTGCGCCTTACGGGCAATAAGCACGATGCCCAAGATTTGATGCAGGAGACAGCCATGCGCGCTTTTGCCAGTTGCCATAAGTTCACGGAAGGCACCAATTTCAAGGCATGGATGTACACCATCATGTACAATTGTTTTGTCAACGATTACCGCAAGCGCCGCAATTGGAACAAGATTGTTCACTTGATGGAAGATAATATGGCGGGAGTAGTGGATCAGCCCGTCAATAACATGGGCGGTACCGTCATCATGATGAAGGAACTGAGAAACATCTTGGACAACCTTTGTGAAACAAACCGAATTCCGTTCGAATTGCATTTCAATGGATTTGGCTACCATGAAATTGCGGAGCAACTCAATGTTCCTTTGGGCACGGTGAAGAGCCGCATCTTTTTTGCACGAAAAAAACTGAAGAGCATGATTGAGGGACATTACGGTGAACATGCCCAATATGCTTGAATAGGTAATCGGAGCTTCAACAGCCCAAGCGCGCTGCTTTGATTCCGATGTGGGCACAACCACACTCAATTTTCAATTTCACTAGGTTCTTCTGGACTAAAACTGAGTTACGCCTTGCCATTTTGCGGGTAAGTTCTGCTGCTATTCTCATTGAAATGGAAGCAATAGGAAGTTATGTCCGTACCTCAAATAAAATAAAATATGCTTGTTTATGTGCGAATGATGTAAATAATACTTTTTTTTGTGTAAAAATCCAAAAAATATTCTGCCCCACCTTTGCAGCGTGAAAATTATTTCACCAATTAGATGCAAAAAAAATGAGGACTATTTTACAAAATGCACTAGTAGCGGTCATGCTGCTTTTAGTGCCTATCGTGCTTTTAGGGCAAGCCCCCCCATTGGGTTCAGCTTCCAATTTTGCGTTGTTTACAGCAGCGGGCGCTTTCAGCAACGATGGATTGACCGTCGTCACGGGTGATATTGGCACCAATGTGGGTGCTTTTGCTGGCTTTCCGCCGGGAATCGTGAATGGAACCATCTATGTGGCAGACCCCGTAACGGCGCAAGCTGCTGCTGATGTAGAACTGGCTTACGGCAGTTTTGGCGGCATTACTTGCGATTTGGTTTTGGGCACTACTCTGGGGAACAACCAGGTGCTTTCCCCTGCGGTTTTTTGTCTGGGCGGGGCCTCCACCTTGAATGGGGACTTAATCCTGGATGGCGGGTGCGACCCCAATGCCTTCTTTATTTTTAAGATAGACGGCGCTTTATCAACCACCTCATTTTCCAATATAATATTGACCAATTCCGCTTCTTTGTGCAATGTATATTGGCAAATAAACGGCGCAGTTTCATTGGGCGTAAATTCCAGTTTTCAAGGCAATATCGTCGCCAATGGGGCCATTAGTATATTGGAAGGGGCCTCGCTGCATGGCAGGGGGCTTTCACGCGCAGGAGCCATTGATTTGCACAACAATATTGTTGATTTTGACATGCAGCCAACTGCTTCCACGCTGGTTGTGGGTGGACCAGTCGTGTTTTGTCAAGGGGACAGTGTCGTTCTTTCCGGCAACTGCGGCGGCGTATGGAGCAACGGCGCAACGACGCCTACCATCACCGTGACCACCAGTGGCACTTATTTCATCACCAATACGAATGCCTGCGGTGGCGCAACCTCGAATATAATTACCGTGACGGTGAACCCGCTGCCCGATTGTTTAATCATCGGCGACGACCCCATCTGCGAGGGGCAAACGACAGCGCTTTGCGTAGCGGCTGGATTGTCGAGCTATTCGTGGAGCACGGGTGCCACCATCAATTGCATCGCGGTCAGTGCGGCGGGCACCTACTCCGTGACCGTCGTTGACGGGGACGGATGCAGCAGCAGTTGCAGCAAAACCATCACCGTCAGCCCTTTGCCTAGCTGCACCATCACTGGCGCTACCACCATTTGCGAAGGCGAAACGACCGAACTGTGCACGCCAGCGGGCGCTGGCAGTTATTTGTGGAACACGGGCGCTACCACCAATTGCATCACCGTCGGAGCGGCGGGCACCTACTCCGTGGTTGTCACGGGTGCAAACGGATGTACTAGCGCTTGCAGCATCACGGTTTCAAATGTCCCCGGCCCAAGCTGCACAATCACTGGCACTACCACCATTTGCGAAGGCGAAACGACCGAACTGTGCACGCCAGCGGGTGCTGGCAGTTATTTGTGGAACACAGGCGCTACCACCAACTGCATCACCATTGGAGCGGCGGGCACCTACTCCGTGGTTGTCACTGGTGCAAACGGCTGCACTAGCGCTTGCAGCATCGCTGTTTCAAATGTCCCCGGCCCGAGCTGCACCATCACTGGCGCTACCACCATTTGCGAAGGCGAAACCACCGAACTGTGCACGCCAGCGGGCGCTGGCAGTTACTTGTGGAACACGGGCGCTACCACCAACTGCATCACCGTCGGAGCGGCGGGCACTTATTCCGTGGTTGTCACGGGTGCAAACGGCTGCACCAGTGCTTGCAGCATCGCTGTTTCAAATGTCCCCGGCCCAAGCTGCACCATCACTGGCGCTAATGTCATCTGTGAAGGCGAAACGACTGAACTGTGCACGCCAGCGGGCGCTGGCAGTTATTTGTGGAACACGGGCGCTACCACGAATTGCATCACCGTCGGAGCGGCGGGCACCTACTCCGTGGTTGTCACGGGTGCAAACGGCTGCACCAGTGCTTGCAGCATCGCTGTTTCAAATGTCCCCGGCCCAAGCTGCACCATCACAGGCGCTAATGTCATCTGTGAAGGCGAAACCACAGACCTGTGCACGCCAGCGGGTGCTGGCAGTTATTTGTGGAACACGGGCGCTACCACCAACTGCATCACCGTCGGTACGGCGGGCACCTACTCCGTGGTTGTCACGGGTGCAAACGGCTGCACTAGCGCTTGCAGCATCACGGTCACCGTCAACCCCTTGCCAATTTGTACGATTACTGGCGGCAATATCCCCTGCGCAGGCCAAACCACAGACCTGTGCACGCCAGCGGGCGCTGGCAGTTATTTGTGGAACACGGGCGCCACCACCAATTGCATCACCGTCGGAGCGGCGGGCACGTATTCCGTGGTCGTTACGGATGCAAATGGCTGCACCAGTGCTTGCAGCATACTGGTTATCATTGAGCAAGTGAACACCCCGCCAGTCATCACCTGCCCGGCGGACTTGACGATTGAATGCGACGCAATCTCCCTGCCACCGAATACGGGCACAGCCACTGCTACGGATATCTGCGATCAAGTGCCCCCCATACCTACGTTTACGGATTTGATTTCGGGGGGAAATTGCCCAGAAATATCCATCATCACACGTACTTGGACGGCCACCAATACCAGTGGGAACAGCATAAATTGCACCCAAACCATTACCGTTATTGATGGCACTGCCCCAACCATAGTTTGCCCTGCAAACTTAACAGTGGACTGCGATGCAAGCACTTTGCCGCCAGGCACGGGGACGCCAATTGCCACGGACAACTGCGACACTGCCCCAATAATTGGTTTTACCGATGCCACGACGGGCGGAGTTTGCCCGCAAGAGTTTACGATTCAACGCACGTGGGTAGCCACGGACGCCTGTGGGAACAGCAGTAGTTGCACCCAAAACATCATCACTTCGGACAATAACCCGCCCGTTGTCATTTGCCCACCCAGTCTGACAGTAGCATGTGATGCGGGCATATTGCCAATTAACACAGGCACTGCCACCGCTACGGACAATTGCAACCCAGCGCCATTGGTTGTTTACAATGACGCTACAACACCGGGGACTTGCCCACAATCATTTACCATCGCCCGCACTTGGACGGCTTCGGACGGCTGCGGAAACACCAGCAGTTGCAACCAAATTTTGACAGTAGGCGATTTGGTGCCGCCTGCCATTGTTTGCCCAACAAACATGGTCGTGCCTTGTGCCGAACAAGTACCTGTGGCCAATCCTGCATTGGTGGCTGCCACGGACAATTGTAGTGGCCCAATAACCGTAAGCTTTCTAGGGGAAAACATTGCCAACCAAACCTGCGAGAATCAATACGTGCTGACGAGGACTTACCGGGCCGTGGATGCCTGCGGCAATGCGGCTATTTGTGCGCAAACGATTACGGTGTTTGACGGCACGCCGCCCAACATCGCGTTTGTCAATCCGCTGCTCGTGCCAGGCGGCACCATCAACGTCCAATGTTTTGGGCAAGACCCCGCATGGAACCTCCCGGCCTTTGACGAAGGCAGCATTCTGGTGAGCGATATATGTGCGGGTGAAATTGCCGTGACATACAATGAGGTTTTGGAGCAAACGGGCAATTGTGAGGTGGATGGCTTCATCAACCGCTACCGCCTGACCTGGACCGCCACCGATGTATGCGGAAACAGCAGCACCGCATTTGTTTTCTTGGCTTTGATAGATACGATTGCCCCAACCATCGTGGGTGTTCCCGATGATATTTCCATCAATTGCGATGAAATACCTGAACCACCCGTCATTATAGTGGGTGAGGATGAATGCCTTTGTGCTTGCATCCTCGCTTTTGAAGAATCCGTGACGGTGCCTGGCTGTCAAGATGGGCAGTTAATCGTGCGGTCGTGGACGGCGAAAGACCAATGTGGCAATCAAACTACTGTCACACAGAACATCGAACTGATTGACAACGAAGGCCCAACTTGGTTCGTCACGACACCCGAAATAATGGGCATCACAGGGGATACCATCCTCGAATACCCTTGCAGCGATGGCTTTCCGGCTTACCTCGACTTTTTGAACGAGGAATCGGTCATGATGCCAAATACCTGCGGCGCTTCCTTCATGCTGGACTTTCAGGTGGGAACCCTTTACGCAGGCAATTGCGAGCAAGTGGGCTATACGGAGCAAAGAACCTACCATTGGACGGCGGTAGATGCCTGCGGAAACAAATCATCACTGACCATTCAGGTACGCCTGACCGACCAAGAACCGCCTGTGATTGCTGGCATTCTGCCGATGGCCTGCTTAGGGGATACATTGAACCTGACAACTGCCACGGACAACTGCGGCGTTCTATTTATGACCTTTCAGGATACCCAAATCTCAAGCCCCTGCGGAAGCGGAATGGCCGTCCAAAGAACTTACGAGGCCAAGGATGGCTGTGGAAATATTGCGACAGCCACCAGCATACTCCTGCCAGATGACAACCTTGCCCCACAGATTTGGTTTACCAACCCTGTTTTGGAGGAACTTGGAGCTGGCCAAAATCTGACGATGGATTGCGCAGCGTACAATGGCCAATACACTTCGTTTGGCATCAATGACGTGGGTGTGGCCGATGGCTGCACGGTTGGGCTGACCGTGAATTTCACCGAGATCCTCATCACTGCTGGCGACTGTGCCACCAATGGCTCGGTCGCTGTCATCCAATTGCGATGGACGGCAACGGACATCTGCGGGAACCTGAGCGAGCTGGTTGTCATGGCCAATATTGTGGATGAAACCAGCCCGGTGTTCGTCAATTTCCCGGCGGAAATAACCATCGCCTGCAATGATGAATTGCCTGAATTCTTGATAACCGACAATTGCGGTGAGGTGACCACAACGACGTGGGACACCATCATTACCAGCGACTGCATTTATGAATATGATTTGCTACGCACTATCACTGCAACCGACTTGTGCGGCAATACCACGACCAAATCGCAGACCGTTCATGTGGGGGATGGCGGCGGGCCAGTCATTTCAGGGGTATTGCCAGTTGTTTGCGATGATTTATCCATCCCAGTCGTGACGGCATTCGATGCATGTGCAGGGGCCTTTGTTGCGGTTTTCATGGAGGAAGACACCTTGCAAGTGTCCTGCGGTGGTTTGGTCTTAGACAGGACATGGAGCGCCACTGGTATTTGTGGCAATGAGACCATTGTCCATCAATCAATTATCATCAACGACACCACGCCGCCTGTGATAATAATCCCTGATTTTTCCTTTATCCTCCTTTTTTATGGCAATGCAAACAACTTTGTTTTTCTGTCGGAAACGGCGTTGATTGACCAATTAAATGGATTAAACACGGGCAGCGTTACCGTTTTAAATGGTTGCGGCGAAGTAGTGCTGACGGTAACAACCACCTATGCGCCAGATTGCTATATCCTCGGCTATTCCGAGCAGCGGCGCTACACTTGGACGGCTACCGATGACTGTGGCAACACGGCTTCTATTTCCTTCGTCGTGAATATCATGGATGATATTCCGCCCGTTTTTGTGGAGGTTTCGCACGAAAGCCTGATTGTGTGCGCCGAGTTGCCACTGGCGCCAATTATGGTGACAGAAGGCGAGTCCCAGCCGGTGAAAATCGTTTATACGGAGCTGATTGAACCCGGTGGAGAACCCGGTGAATACCGGGTGACGAGGACATGGGTCGCCACGGATGCCTGCGGCAATGTTTCGGTCTATACCCAAGTCATAAAATGGATACCGGACAGCTTCTTGGAGTGCAGCATCATCGAGCCAGATTCGGTGTATTGCAATACGCATGGCATTGTAATAAACAGCAGCAGCACAGGCGGAAACGGGCCATTAGATTATGATTGGGAGATAGTCGGGGAAGATTGCTTTATCCAAGGCGGGCAAGGAACGCCGGAAATCAATATCTACGTTGGATGGACGGATGCGAAAATAATCCTGACCGTGACCGATGAATACGACTGCGTTTCTGTCTGCACGACGACGATGGGTTGCCAGTTTTCATCGGGGAAATCATTGGACGAACCGATAGCACTTCCAAGTCCAATTGCTGCAAACGACACCAAGCAAGACCGCCTTCGGGAAATAGCGCTCTGGCCAAACCCAGCCAACAGCAGTGTCAATCTTGGGTTTGAATCTTCCGTGGAAGATATGGTTGAGCTCAGCGTTTCCAATTTTTTGGGGAAGGTCGTTTTTACAGACAAAATCAAGGCCCTAAAAGGCTTCAACACCCGCAAGCTGGACATGACCCGAGTACGGGAGGGGAGCTATCTGGTGCAGCTCAAAACGAACCAGGAAGTGCACACAAAAGTCGTCGTTATCATGCACAGCAATTGAGTTTGACAAACCTACCTTGAAACACTAACACGCCGCACCGAACGCAACGCTTTGATTATCTAAGCGTTGCGTTCTTGTTGGTGCAATCACCTCGAAGTTTTTCGGCAAAAAACAAAAGCGATTCCCCTAAATGTGTGAATAATGTAACCCTTGCCCAACTTTGTGTAACAACACCCTGTTTGATTAATGGGAACTTTGTTCTTCGATTTAAAAACCTTCTTTGAAATTATTCATCAAATACATGGTCAGCAACCGGTGCAAGCTGGCAGTGAAAGATGAGTTGAAAAAACTTGGTCTGCACTTCGTATTGGTGGAACTTGGCGAAGTGGAAATCATGGAAGACCTAAGCCCGGAACAGCGGAAGCAGCTAAGCGCCGACCTGCTGCTGTCCGGCCTCGAACTGATGGACGACCGGAAAGGAATTTTGATAGAACGCATAAAAAACGCCATCATTGAAATGGTACACCACTCGGAAGAAAACCTGAAGACCAATTTCTCCGATTACCTCAGCGACAAACTCCACTACGACTACACCTACCTCGCCAACCTGTTCTCGGAAGTGCAAGGGACCACCATCGGCCAATTCATCATCGCCCATAAAATCGAGCGCATCAAGGAACTGATTACCTACGGCGAACTGAACATCTCGGAAATTGCCTGGAAATTGAATTACAGCAGCGTTGCGCATTTGTCCAATCAATTTAAAAAAGTGACGGGGCTGACGCCCACGCACTTCAAGCAATTAAAGGAAAAAAGGCGCAGCCCGATTGAGGAGGTTGGAAATCAATAAGATAAAATAAGCTGCCGCAAGCAAAATATTTGCTAATATTTTTCCATGAAAGCAAAGCAAGACAAATTAAAAGAGGGTGCTACTGCCTTGCCGCCCAAGGGGAAGCTCATAAAGTCCTCAAACCTTTTCCCCGTAGTGGGAATTGGAGCCTCGGCAGGTGGGCTTGACGCGTTTAAAAAACTCCTGAAAGCCATTCCCGAAGATTCGGGCATGGCTTATGTTTTGGTGCAGCACTTGGATCCCACCCACGAAAGCATGCTGCCCGAACTGCTGCAAAAAGTGACCAAAATCCCGGTATTGGAAATTGCCGACGATATTAAAGTGCTGCCCAACCATATCTACGTCATTCCCAGCAACAAAATGATGGTGGCCACGGATGGGGTCTTGCTGCTTTCGCCGCGCCCACAAAAAAGCAAAACCGAGCGAAACCTGCCCATTGACCTATTTTTCACCTCACTGGCGGAGGTGCATCGTGAACATGCCATTGGGGTGGTACTGTCGGGAACGGCATCCGATGGCACACTGGGACTGAAAGCTATCAAAGACCAAGGCGGCATCACGTTTGCGCAGGACGAAGCATCGGCAGCATACGGCAGCATGCCCCAAAATGCGGCACAGGCAGGCGTGGTTGACTATATCCTCCCCCCTGAAGAAATACCTCAAAAACTCCTGGAAATTACTGGCATTAACCTTGGCGATGAGCATCTGCCGTTGCAGGGTGATGCGGTGTACAAGCAGATTATTTCCCTGTTGCGCATCCGAAAGGGAACCGATTTCACGTATTACAAGCAGTCCACCATCCACCGCCGCATCCTGCGCAGGATGGCGCTCAACAAAAATGAAACGGCTGCCGACTACCTACAATTTTTAAGGGAAAATAAGTCCGAACTGGACTTGTTGTTCCAAGACTTGTTGATACCCGTAACTTCTTTTTTCAGGGACGAAAAAAGCTTTGAAAACTTATGCGAAAACGTTTTTCTGCAGGCCGCAAAAAATAAAACAGCCGGCGAGCCTATCCGGGTTTGGGTGGCCGGGTGCAGCACGGGCGAAGAGGCTTACTCCATTGCGATTTGTTTGCAGGAATATTTTGGAGACAACCAGCGCTTTGTTCAGGTTTTCGCTACTGATATCAGCGAACCCGCCATTTTAAAAGCACGGCGCGGCATTTATAAAAAAAACGAGTTGAATGGAGTTAACCCTCAGCGGCTGGATGCGTTTTTCACAAAAACCAAAGGTGGTTATCTGGTGAACAAAAATGTGCGGAGCATGTGCGTGTTTGCCCTTCACAATTTTTTGAAAGACCCGCCATTTGGCAAAATGGATTTAATAAGCTGCCGCAACGTGCTCATATACATGGAGCCTTATTTGCAAAAAAAAGCGCTCACCACCTTTCATTATGCCCTAAACCCAAAAGGATTTTTGCTGCTTGGCAAATCGGAAACCACCAGTGGGGTGCCCGACCTTTTTGTTTCAGCCAACAAAAACGATAAGCTATTCTCCCGAAAAGATATGCTAGGCAATTTTCTGCATGTGGCAAGCCAACGTATCGAGCAGCACTTCCGCCACACCAATGCCAGCCTCAACAGTGAGCATATACGCACCGATTTTCAGAAAACGGCGGATGACATCTTGCTCCGCAAATACACGCCTGCGGGCGTGGTGGTAAATGAGACGCTGGACATCGTGCATTTCAGGGGCAACACCAGCGGCTACTTGGAACAATCGCCTGGCAAGCCCACCCATAATTTGATTCAACTGGCTAAAAATGGTTTGGCATTTGAGCTGCGCAATATTCTGCACAAAGCAAAAAAAGAAAACGCCCCGGTACTAAAGGAAAATATCCCGATGGAAATAAACGGCAGCCTCCATTATATAAACATCGAGGCCATACCCCTGCCCAATACCATCGAACCCCACTATTTGGTGCTTTTTCACGACACAAACAGCAGTGCCCACCCGGCATTGGCGGTTAGCGAATTTTCAGCTGGCATAATCATGAAGGATGACCGGGATTTGCGCATAAAACAATTGGAGCAGGAACTTGCGCAAACCCGGGAGGACATGCGCAGCATCACCGAAGAGCAAGAGGCCGCCAACGAAGAACTGCAAAGCGCCAATGAGGAGCTGTTGAGCGGCAGCGAAGAATTGCAGAGCCTGAACGAAGAATTAGAGACGGGCAAAGAAGAACTGCAAAGCACCAATGAGGAACTGACGGTTGTAAACCAGGAAATGATCGGTTTGAATGAGGAGGTAACCGCCTCGCGGGACTATGCCGAAGCCATCATTGTAAACTTGCGGGAACCCCTGTTGGTGCTGGATAAAAAACTACGGATAAAAACTGCAAATAATGCTTTCTATAAAACCTTCCGGGTAAATGAACTGGAGACGGAAGATGTTCTGATTTATGACATTGGCAACAAGCAATGGGACATTCCTGAACTGCGAATGCTGCTCGAAAAAATCCTCCCTGAAAAATCGGTGTTCAATGATTTTGAGGTAACGCATACTTTTTCTTCTATTGGTGAGCGGATAATGTTGCTCAATGCCCGTGAAATCATCAACAAGAACAGTTCAGAAAAACTGATACTGCTATACATCGAGGACGTAACAGAACGGAAAAAAGCACAGGAAATACTGGATGAAAGCGGGGAGCATTTCAGGCGGTTAGTTAAGGGATTGCCTGCGGCGGTTTATTCCTGCGACGCAATGGGCCGTATAAATTTTTACAACGATGCAGCCGTAAAAGTGTGGGGGCGTGAGCCTGAGATTGGAGAAGAGCTTTGGTGTGGTTCCTTTAAGTTGTTCAACCCCGATGGTTCGCCACTTCCCGCAGAGAACAGCCCGATGGCAAAAGCTTTCAAGGAAGGCCGTGCAATAATGGGCGATGAAATCATCATTGAGCGACCCGATGGCACCCGCTCCAATGTGCGGGTGTACCCGCAACCTGAATTTGGTTTGTCTGGCGAAATAACAGGGGCCATCAATATGGGTTTTGATATTACGGAACAGGTAAGTGCGAGGAATAAAATTGAGGAAAGCGAAAAACGGTTCAGGTTGATGGCAGAGTTGGTTCCCCAAAAAATATGGACTGCCGATGCCCAAGGGAACAAGAATTATTTTAATCAAAACTTGATAGCGTTTAGCGGATTGTCATTTGAGGAATTAAAGGATTGGGGATGGGGAAAAATAGTCCATCCCGATGATTGGGCAGCAACGAAAAAGCAATGGCAAAAATCCATCGAGACAGGCACGGATTACGAAATGGAAAGCAGGTTGTTGAGGAAGGACGGAAAATACTTCTGGCACCTTACCCGTGCGACGGCCTTAAAAGATAGCCATGGCAAAGTAAAAATATGGGTAGGTTCCAAAACGGAAATACAGGAACAGAAAGAACAAAAAGATGAACTGGAAAAAGCCGTCTTGACCAGAACGGTCGAGTTGCAGAAGGCCAACAAAGAATTGGAGGAAAAACACCATGAATTATTGCTCACCAAAGAGAAATTGCTGACGGAATATTCCCGCAGCTTGATCGAAGCCAGCCTTGATCCATTGATAACCATCAATGCTGATGGCAAGATAACGGACATGAATAAAGCATTTGCGAGCATTACCGAAGTGCCACATGAAAACCTCGTTGGCACTGACTTTTCCCGCTATTTTACAGACCCACAAAAAGCCCGGGAAATTCAAGATGAAGTTTTTTCAAAAGGTTTTGTAACGAATTATCCGCTGACAATCATTGATGGCGAGCCTACGGCGGTATTGTTCAATGGCTCCGTTTATAAGGATGAAAACAAAAAAGTGTTGGGTGCGGTATTGGTAGCAAGGGATATTACCGAGCAAAAAAAGGTTGAACAGGAGTTTATGGAGGCAAGGATATTTGCCGAAATGGCAACCACCATTGCCGAAGACGCTAAAGACAAAGCCGAAGCCGCCACACAGATCGCCGAAGATGCCGTGAAGTCGAAGCAGCAGTTTTTGTCGAACATGAGCCACGAGATACGCACGCCCATGAACGCCATTATCGGGTTCACGAAAGTGATGCTGAAAACCGAACTGTCGGCCAAGCAAAAGGAATATTTGTCCGCCATAAAAATGAGCGGCGATGCGCTGATCGTACTCATCAACGATATTTTGGACCTCGCAAAAGTGGATGCCGGGAAGATGACCTTCGAACAAACCCGGTTTAAATTGTCGCAGTCCATATCCGCCATGCTGCATTTG
>Ga0209066_10002207_pt1 | contig 24145 bp, 18 predicted proteins | sample All_14_2_FD_187198 | JGI IMG/M metagenome (GOLD analysis project Ga0209066, IMG submission 187198) | Freshwater microbial communities in response to fracking from Pennsylvania, USA - Allegheny Zone_MetaG_DW_15 (SPAdes) (version 2) ... | reverse complement strand
GGGCCACACTCAGGGTACCCGAAAGTCTTCTCCATTCTGTCCCAACGACCCGCCCGGCCCCGCCGCCGTGCCTTGCCCTCCATGACCCAAAGCACCACCCCCCTCTCGTACAAAGACGCTGGCGTTGACATTGTTGCTGGCGACGCGCTCGTCGAACGCATCACGCCGCTGGCCAAAAAGACCCTGCGCGAGGGCGTGCTGGCCGGCATTGGCGGCTTTGGCGCGCTGTTTGAAGTGCCCAAGCGCTACCGGGAACCGGTGCTGGTGAGCGGTACCGACGGCGTGGGCACCAAGCTCAAGCTGGCGTTTGAATGGAACATGCACGACACCGTGGGCATCGACCTGGTGGGCATGAGCGTGAACGATGTGCTGGTGCAAGGCGCCGAACCGCTGTTTTTTCTGGACTATTTCGCCTGCGGCAAGCTCGACGTGGACACCGCCGCAGCCGTGGTGGGCGGCATTGCCCAGGGCTGCGAACTGTCTGGCTGCGCCCTGATTGGCGGCGAAACCGCTGAAATGCCTGGCATGTACCCCGCAGGTGAATACGACCTGGCCGGCTTTTGCGTGGGCGCGGTCGAGAAAAGCAAGATCCTGACCGGCCAGAACGTGAAGCCTGGCGATGTGGTGTTGGGCCTGGCTTCGCACGGCGTGCACTCCAACGGTTTTTCGCTGGTGCGCAAATGCATCGAACGCGCGGGTGCCAACCTGCCCGCCACACTGGACGGCCAACCGTTCAAGCAGGCCATCATGGCACCCACCCGCCTGTACGTGAAGAACGTGCTGGCCACGCTGGCCAAGCACCCGGTGAAGGCCCTGGCCCACATCACCGGTGGCGGCCTGCTGGAAAACATCCCACGCGTGCTGCCCGAGGGCACCGCCGCCCACCTGAAGAAGGGCAGCTGGCCACAGACCGAGCTGTTCGCCTGGCTGCAGGCCACGGCCGGCATCGACGACACCGAGATGAACCGCACCTTCAACAACGGCATCGGCATGGTGGTCGTGATCGCCGCTGAAGAAGCCGCTGCCTGCGCCGCCACGCTGCGCGAGCTGGGTGAGACGGTCTATGAGATCGGCACCATTGGCGAGCGCGGTGACGGCGCTGCGGTCACGGTGGTCTGAAACAGACCCGCAGCCCGGGTTACAGCAACCGCTCAGACATCAGCGCCTGCACGCCCGGCGCGGCTGCCAGTGCCGCCTGCAGCAGGTGGTGCGCGATGCGATCGGCCGGCACCACCCGGTAGCGCCGGGGCAGCAACGGCTGCAGCCACGTTGAAAGACGCACCGCCAGCTGCTCGGCGGGCCTTGCTTGTTGGCGTTCACCACCGATCAGGCCGGGCCGCACCAACGTGAGCGAGCGGTAACCCAAGACTTGCAAATCCTGCTCCAGTTCGCCCTTGGTGCGCGAATAAAACACACGGGATGCCGGGTCGGCCCCCAGGGCCGAATTGAGTGCGTATGCCTTTGCGCCTTGGCGCAGCGCCAGCCGCGCCACCTGCAACGGGTAACCGTGGTCTACACGGTAAAACGCGGCCTGCGAGCCGGCCGTCTTGATGGTCGTGCCCAGCGTGCAGACCACTGCGTCCACAGCCCACCAATCGGCGTCATCGGGCAAATGGTCAAAGTCGACCAGCGGGTTGAGCAGCTTGGGGTGCGGCGGCAGAGCGCTGCGCGTGGGCGCCACCACTTGGCGCACCCGTGCATCGGCCAGTGCCTGCTGCAGCACGCAGTGCCCCACCAGACCCGTGGCACCCACCAGCATCAAACGTGACATAGAGCGCTTTCTTGTGCAAAACGCCCATTGTGGCGGTACCGCCAAAACCACCCCCAAACAGCGGCATTCAAGGGCGCTGTGCCTCAATCTTGTCCAGCAGCGCGCGGTAGCCCGGCAAACGGGGACCGCCCAGCGCCACGGCCGTCAAGGCCGCCGGGTGTGCAGCATCCAGCTGGCCCAGTTCCAGCCGCACCTGTGCCAGGTTGTTCCAGGCGTCGGCAAAATCTGGGTGTGCCAAGGTGGCGGCCTCAAACGCCTGCGCAGCATCTTCGCGGCGGCCCAACGCATAAGCGGTGTTGCCCAGGCCCAGCAGACTGGTGCGGTGCCCAGGCCAGGCACCCAGCGCGGTCGTGTAGGCGGTTTGGGCGGCTTGCGCGTCCACCCGCTCCAGCGGGGCCACGGCGCTGGCCCAGGCATCGGGCAGTGCGGTGACGGGCAACTGGTTCGGCAAGCTGACCCGAAAGGCCCAGTGGTCGGACCGCGCCCAGGTGTGCTCGAAGGTGGACAAAGGCATGCTCAGGCGGGCCGTGGTGCCCGAATGCAACAAAATCTCTCGGCGCTCCCGGTCAAAACCCACCACCACCGCGTAATGCCACATGGGCGAAATGGGCAGTGCCAGATTTTGCAGCACCAACACCGGATGGCCACTGGCCACCTCGGTCAGCAAAGCCTGCAAAGTGGGCACCAGCGGATAGGCCACCAGACCCTGGCGGCGCGCAGCGGCCAGCATTTCCAGCTGCAAGGCACCTTGGCGCCCAGGCAGATACACCTGGGACGTCAGCGCTTCAGGCGTCACCGATTTGCCCGCCGCCTGGGCCACCATGGCCAGCGTAGCGGGGCCGCACAGGTGGTCGTCCTGTGGGTGAAAAGGCACCTGCGCCAGCAACACCCGGTCCGGCAGTTGCTCGGGCCACTGCCGCTCCAACTGCGCCAGTTGAGGCGGTGTGGCACACCCCCCCAACAACAGTGCTGCACAAAGCAGAACCCCCGCCAAGGCGGGGGTGGCATGGCGAATTCGCCAGACGCTCATCGAATGCTGCGCGTGAACGGGAACACTTTGGTCAGGCCCATGATGTCGGTCACCAGCAGGACCAAAAACACAGTGAACAGCACACCCACCACGCCAGCACCGGCCGGTGCCTGGTCCACACGGTCGGCCAGTTGGGCCACTTCGGCGTCCGACAGAGCTTGCACACGGGCCATCGCGTCGCTGGCGCTCACACCCTGCGCCTGCAGCGACGTCTGAACGTCGTCGCGAGAGAAGAATGCGGTGACGCGCTCGCGGTCGGCATCGCCCGCCGCTGTGACCATCGATTGCTCGGTAGACACCATGGAGGCCTGGGCCGTGAGGGGAACACCAGCGAGCATGACGCAAGGAATCATGACGGCGGCAACGAGGCGATAGAGTTTTTTGAGCATGGTTGTGGTTCTCATAAAGATGGACTTTGCTGCATGAAAAACACAGCGCCGGTCGCATTGTTGAAGGGCTTGAGGCTCTGGGTCAATGCCCGTTACACCCCCACGCATGAAGCGCTCAAAATGCAAAAAAGTCCGTTCGTTGGCGCACAAAGGGCTCACGAACCAGCCCTTTGCGTGCGCACGCTGGGTTGAAGTCAGTTCAAAGCGCGGCGCAGTTCCTGCAGACGTTGGCCAATGGCATCGCGATCCAGCGCGTCGTCGGTCTGTGTCATGTAGGTATCGAGATCGGCCACAGCCAGCCGGTTGTCACCCATTTCTGCCCAGGCCAGGCCGCGGTCGCGGTATTCGGTCCAGGCGTCGGGTAACAAGATGAGCAAGCGGTCCAGCACCGCAATGAGGCGCAGCCAGTCTTCTTGCGTGCGGTGCACTTCCTTCAGATTGCGCAGCATGCGAGCCAAAATATCGCGCGGGGTTGCCGCCTGCAGATAAAGACCCACGGGCACATCGAAATCGTCCACCAAGCCATTGCGGCGCTTGTAAGGCTCCAGCCGTTCAGACAAGTCTTCCCGGCTCAACGACTGCCCGGTGAACGGATCGATCACGGCCTGTCCATCAGGCAAGTTCACCTTGACCATGAAATGCCCGGGGAAGTTGACACCACGGGCCTTGAGCCCCAGCCCTTGGGCCAGCTCCAGCCACAAGACGGCCAGCGTGATGGGGATACCACGGCGTGTGCGCAGCACCACGTTCAGGTAGCTGTTGTCGGGGTCGTAGTAGTTGTTGACATTGCCGCCAAACCCCATATCGCGAAAGAAGAACTGGTTGAGCACACGCAGACGCTGCAGGGGATCGGTCACATCACCGCAGCGCCGACGGGCGCGTGCCAGCAACTGGTCCACGTCGCCCAACACCTGCTGCACGTCCAAGTCGGGGTACTCGTCTTGCGCGATGGAGGCGGCCGCCTCCATCAACGGCAAGCTCTCGTCGTCACGCACCAGCGCAGCAAAATAACCCAGCGGGGTGGGCACGGTGAAGTCAAAAACAGAGGACATGGATGCAACGCCGGTGGGCGCCATGAAGCCGCAATGGACTTATTTTCGGACGAACTGGCGCAGATTCAAACCCGCCAGCAGCAAGACCAGGAAATACACCGCAGCCCCACCTGCCACACACAAGGCCAACAAACCCACACGCAGCAGAGCCTGCCCTTCAAAGCCCAACCAGGGGAACTGAGCGGCTGCCCACATCAAAAACACCGCCAGCAACGCACTGGCAGCCACCACTTGCAAACCCAAGCGAGCCCAACCCGGGGTGGGCGTGTAAGCACCGCGCCTGATCAGGCCGATGAGCAACCACAAGGCGTTGACCATGGCGCCCAGCCCAATCGCCAGTGCCAGCCCAGCATGGGCCAGATACGGCACAAACAGCAGGTTCATGCACTGCGTCAACACCAGCACCACAATGGCAATCTTCACCGGCGTGCGAATGTCTTGGCGCGCATAAAAACCGGGTGCCAGCACCTTGATGGCGATCAGGCCCAGCAAGCCGGCTCCATAGCCCATCAGCGCAACCGACGTTTGCTGCACATCGGCCGCCGTGAAAGCACCGTAGTGGTACAGCACCGCCACCAGCGGTTTGGCAAAGGTCAGCAAGGCCACCGCACAAGGCACCGCCAGCAACACCACCAAACGCAACCCCCAATCCAGCAAGCCGCTGTAGCGCACGGCATCGTCGGCCGCCTTGGCCGCAGCCAGCTGCGGGAGCAACACCACGCCCAACGCCACGCCCAGCATGGCGGTGGGAAATTCCATCAACCGATCGGCGTAGGTAAGCCAGCTCACACTGCCTGTCACCAGATGGGAAGCGATCTGTGTGTTGATCAGCAGCGAAATCTGGGCCACGCTCACACCCAGCAACGCCGGCAGCATCAGGGTGGTGACGCGGCGGGTGCCCGGGTGGTTCCAGGCCGCCTTGAGCGATGACCAGCGCACGCGGATACGCGGCAACATCCCCAGACGGTGCAGCGCCGGAATCTGCACCGCCAGCTGCAACGATCCACCCAGCAGCACACCGCCGGCCATGGCGTAGATGGGCTCAATGCCCAGGCTTTCAAACCAAGGCGCGCCCCAGTAAGCGGCGGCAATCATGGCCACATTGAGCAGCACCGGTGTGGCGGCCGGCACGGCAAAGCGTTTCCAGGTGTTCAAAACCCCGGCCGACAAGGCCACAAAGGACATGAAGGCGATGTACGGGAACATCCAGCGTGTCATGAAAACAGCCGCCTCAAAGCCCTGCGGACTTTGCTTCAAACCGCTGGCCATGGCCCACACCAGCACCGGCGCACCGGCCACTCCCAGCACACAGGTGATCGTTAATGCCCAGGCCAACACCGTTGCAATCTGGTCCACCATCTGGCGGGTCGCCTCATCGCCCTCTTTTTCGCGCACACCGGCCAGCACCGGTACAAAAGCCTGGCTGAATGCCCCTTCGGCAAACAGACGGCGCAGCAAATTCGGGATGCGAAAAGCAACGTTGAACGCATCGGTGAGCGCACTGGCGCCAAACGTGGCGGCCATCAACAGCTCACGCACCAAGCCGGTGATGCGTGAAACCAGCGTCAGCAAAGAAACAAGGGAAGCGGATTTGAACAAGGTCACAGACGAAGTGTACCCAGACCCACACATCCACTTTCAGCCCGCCCCTGGACAGAGAAGGCATGCGATGCGGCGGCTGGCAGAGATCAGCCGAAAGGCTGCACAGCAGAACATGCTAAAATTTTTGGCTTTGCTGGCATCATCCCCAAACATTCAAGGAAAATTACCATGGCAACCAAGCCGAAGAAAAAAAACCCCCGTCTGGCGTCTGGCCGTAAACGCGTTCGCCAAGACGTCAAGATCAACGCCGCCAACACCTCGCTGCGTTCCAAGTACCGCACCGCCGTGAAAAACGTCGAAAAGGCCGTTCTGGCCGGCGACAAGACCAAGGCAACCGAACTGTTTGCCAAAATGCAAAAAGTGGTGGACATCGTTGCCGACAAAGGCATCTTCCACAAAAACAAGGCTTCTCGCGACAAGAGCCGCCTGTCCAGCAAAGTCAAAGCACTGGCCCTGGCCTCTGCCTGATCCCATCTCGGCCTGATCGCTCAGGCCAACAGCCCGGACCTGCAAAGGTCTGCCGTTTGAAAACGGTGCGCTGCCAGCAAAAAATTCGACATAGGATGCAGCCATTACCGGCTTCACCCCTGCCAAACCGCCCGACCTGCAGATCCGCACCGGGCGGTTTTCGCGTTTAAGGTCAGGGCCGTCTTGGCAACCCCAGTCCGTCAAAGTACGCAACCGCCAGCACGCTGTTGAGCAGCTTGACACTGTTTCGCCACCATTGACCGCCGTCCAATTTCTACGGATTTAGACCGCCGGTAACAGGCGACAAGTGACCACACCAATTGATTCACTGAGGCACTTACAGAGGGAAGCGGTCGTGAGGCGCAATGCCTGCAAGCATGACAAAGACAGTCCGTTGATCCGGGCGTTGGGACTGGACCACTGCTGAGAGCGGTTGCTTAATGAGTACACGTACCGATCACTCGCAGATATTGCATTGCTTTTGGTCTAAACGGCTGGAGACTGTCTTGAATGGTCACGGCCTCGAAGTCAAAAATTGTCGTAACGCTCTTCCCACTCCTCTATCCAGCACGGCAGAGCCGCCGCCATCATGGGCTTGGCGATGAAATAACCTTGCGCCGTGTCACAACCGGCGCTGCGCAGGAAGTCCCAGTCTTCCCTGTCTTCCACACCCTCAGCCACCGTTTTCATGCCCAACTGTCTGCCCATGCCAAGGCTCGCATCGAAAAGTGTTCGAAGCGACGGGTCACGGCCAACGCCGTGAACAAAGCTCTTGTCCACCTTCAATTCATCAAAAGGGATATCGCGCAGTTGGGCCAGCGAAGAATGCCCGGTGCCAAAGTCGTCAATGGACAGACTGATGCGCTTGAGCCGCAATCGGGTCAGGATGTCAAGTGCCATCAACGGGTCACTCATCAACTGGCTCTCGGTCACCTCCAAAATCAGACTGGTCGGGGGCACACCTGCCTCAAGCACCTTTTGTGCGACAAAATCGGGAAAATCCAAGGAAATGAGGTTGTCCATCGAGACATTCACCGCAACGCACAGCTGGAGCCCGGCATCCTGCCAGATGCGCGCCTGCCGCAAGGCGCCGCTGAGCACGACGCGTGTCAGGTCGTCAATGAGTCCGGTTTCCTCCGCCAAGCCGATAAATTGGTCCGGACAGACCAGACCATCCACCGGATGGCGCCAGCGCACCAGTGTTTCGACGCCCGTGACGATACCGGACACCAGGTTGACCTTGGGCTGATAATAATTGACCAGTTCGTCACCGCTGATGGCTTGGCTTAACGCCTCGCGCGAATAAGTCTTGCCGGCGCTGGGCCATTTCGCGGCAGGCCGCTGGTGGTACTTCAGCACCTGTTGCAATTGCTCTGGCGATACCGGCTTTTTCAGGGCGCCCAGCACATTGAGCCGGTGCGCCTTGGACAGTTTTTCGGCCGTTTGCAGGATGCGGGCATCTTCGCCGCTGACCAGCACCAGCGCGCCCGCATAACTGAGGCGCACCAACTGGCGAATGAATTCCACGCCGTCCATGCCGGGCATTTGCAGGTCACACAGGATCAGGTCGAACGCCTGGGTGTCACATTCAAGCAGGGCCACGGCATCCGTTGCGTGCTCATGGGCCACGACATTGCCAAATCCGAAATTCACCAACAGGCGCGTGTGCAACTTCAGCGCAAAACGATCGTCGTCAACCAATAGAACTTTCATTTTTTTTCCTCCCTGAGAGATTGTTCGCAGTCCACCAGGATCAAGCTGATTGCAGCCTCCACCATCGTCAGGTGGGCTTTGAATTGCACCATGGTTTTTTCGATAGCCTTCAAGTCGTCTGTCTTGCCCAAGTTCTCCAGTTCGGCGCACAGGTCCCCCAATGCCAGTGCCCCCACCGCGCGCGACGAAGACTTGAGCTTGTGGGCGAGGGCGCCAACCTGGCGCGAATCACCAGTTGCCAGGAGCACGCTCATATCTTCCTTGATATCCCGGGACGCGGCCAGGAAATCGGTCAAGAGTTCGCTCACGATGACGGGGTCATCACCCACCAAGGCCTCCAGCATGGTGACATCAATGATGGATTTGTCGTGCACCTGTTTTTTCTTGGCAAGGGCAGCGCGTGTGGTCGAGTCGCTGCCTTGGGGCATCCATTTTTCCAGCATGACCCGCAACGCGGCAAGCTGCACTGGTTTGGTCATGTATTCGTCCAGCCCGGCGGCGCGCGCACGACTGGCCTCGCCGCGCAGGGCGTTGGCGGTAAGCGCCAGTATGGGAACACGGCTGCGCCCCGCTTCTTCACGGCGGATGGTGTCGGCCAGGGTGTAACCGTCCATTTCCGGCATGTGCAGATCGGTGAGCACCAGGGCGTAACGCCCACCGCGCCATAACCTCAGCGCTTCGACGCCGTTGCTGGCGATTTCTGCCGCGTAACCCAGCAGCGCAAGTTGCCGCAGGATGACTTTCTGGTTGATCTCGTCGTCTTCGACCACCAGAATCAGGCGGCCTTGGGAACGGGCCTCGGCGATGGTTGGTGGCTCCACTTCGCCAACGGTGAATGTCTCGGCCTTTTCCTGGAAAACCTCGGGCGAGGCTCGGCCCGCAGCCACCGCCACAGCGCTCAACAAGGCGAGCCGCCGCAAGGCATTGCCGTCAAGTGTGACCACGCTGGACGGCTCCACCCGCGCACGTCGGCGCACGCCGCGGGTGATGAGCAACTGGCGCACCTGCGGCATGGCTGAAAAGGCAGAAAGTGCTGTCACATTAGGGACGTTAGGGGCTTCCAGCACAACCACCACCGGTTCAGCCAACGGTGTGACCAGCCTAAGCACCGCAGCCATATCGCTCGCCACGTAGACATCAGCGCCAGCGTGTGCGAGATACCTGCGAAGATCGTCGGCATGGAGATCCGGGCTCTCCAGCAGGATGCAGGTCAGACCGGAAAGGTCCGGCTGGCTGCGCACCGGCTGCCCGGCGGACAGCTCGAAGGGCAGGATGACGGTGAAGGCGGAACCCGAACCCAGCGTGCTCTCCACACCAATCTCACCCTGCATCAGGTCCACCAGCCGCTTGCAGATGGTCAGCCCCAGGCCTGTGCCGCCATAACGCCGGGTGGTCGATACCTCGGCCTGGGAAAAGGGGGTGAAGAGTTCAGCCAGCGTGGCGGGCGACATGCCGATGCCGTTGTCGGCGATGCGCAGGGCCAGGCGCAAGGGAGCGGTTTGCACCACCTCCAGCCGGACCAGGACGCGCCCGCGTTTGCCGGGCTGCCCGCCTGAAAACTTGATGGCGTTGCCCAGCAGGTTGTAGAACACCTGACGCAAGCGCACATCGTCGGACAAGACCTGCTCCGGAACCTCCGGCGCTACAAACAGCGTCAGTTCGACCCCTTTGCGCGACGCGACTGGCACCAGCGAATTGCACAGGCCTTCGAGCACCTCGGCCATGCAAACCGGTTCGCGTTCCAACGCCAGCCGGCCGGCCTCGATCTTGGAAAAATCCAGGATGTCGTCGATGATGCGCAGCAGGGCGTTGGCGGAATCCCGGATGGTGTTGACCAGATCGGACTGATGCGCCGTCAGGCTGCTTTGCGCCAGCACATCCACCATGCCAATGACACCATTCATGGGGGTGCGAATTTCATGGCTCATGGTCGCCAGAAAGGCAGACTTGGCCAGGCTCGCGGCGTCGGCCGCACGCCGGGCCTGTTCCAAGTCAGCGGTGCGTCTGACCACCCGTTGCTCCAGGGTCTCATTGAGTTGCACCAGCGCCGCCTCGGCTTGTTTGCGTTCGGTAATGTCCTCCTTGATCGCCAGGTAATGGGTGATGTGGCCATCGGCATCATGTACCGGTAACACATAGATGGATTCGACATAGTGGCTGCCGTCCTTGCGCCGGTTGACGAACTCACCCTTCCAACGTTCATCGCGCAGCAGATGCGCCCACATGTCTCGGTAAACTTCAGGGGGCGTTTTACCGGAATCAAGGATGCGTGGGTTTTTGCCGATCACCTCTTCACGGCTGTAACCGGTGACATTGACGAAGCCCTCGTTGACGTATTCGATGTTGGCATCCAGGTCGGTGATCACAATCGAATTGGGGCTTTGCGCCACTGCCAGAGACAATTTGCGCAACTCGTCTTCTGCCTGTTTGCGCCGTGCCTCGATGCGAAGATTTTCCAGCGCATAACCGATGTCCCCGGACATCTCGTTGAGCAACTTTATTTCTTCGTCATCGAACACATTCTTTTCAGAGGCATAAAGCGCAAAGACACCAAAGGGTCGTCCATCGAACAGCAGCGGCAGCACAGCCACTGAAAGGTAGCCCATACGCAAGGCCGCGGCGCGCCATGGCGCCGTGCGCGTATCACGGGCAATATCGTTGCAGACCGTCAGCGCCATCCCGGTCAGGGCCTGCGTGGTCAACGCACAGCTTCCAGGAATGCCTTCACCCGCCACCAAATTGAACTGCTCCAGGTAGCCATCGCAACGACCAGCCTTGGCCACCGGCGTGACCTCCAGGCTGTCGGCATCGAACCGGCCGATCCACGCAAAGGCAAACTGGCCTTCTTCCACCGCGATGCTGCAGACTTCCCTGAACAGTTCGACTTCGTCCCGGACGCGCACAATCGTGGTGTTGATGCCGCTGAGCACCGCGTAAATGCGGTGCAGGCGCGCGATCCGTGCCTCGTGTATCTTGCGCTGCGTGATGTCACGCGCGATGGTGGACATGTACGCCGCCGCCCCATCCATACCCCTGTGGGCCAGAATCACCTGAAGCACCGGGATCTCGCGGCCATCCGCTCCGAGAATGGCCGTTTCCCCGCTCCAGCAACCATGGCTGATTGCGTGCGGAATACCTTCTTCCTGCACCAGCTTGCCCGCCCATTCCGGATGGACATCCTGGATACGAAGCGCAGATAAGTCTTTATCTTCAATCCCCATCATGCGCAGGCCAGCCTGATTGGTATAGAGCAGCCGACCATCCGGTGTCGCCGTGCCCACCAGATCGGGCGTCGCCTCGATGATCGCCACCAGCCGGGCTTGTTCCTGTTCGATGCGTTTTCTTTCCCCGATCTCGGCCGTGAGCCTGGCGGTGCGCTCCGCGACCTGCTGTTCAAGATGCTCGTGCAGTCGCGCGCGCTCCAGCGCGACCGCCACCTGGTTGCCAACGCTGTGCAAGATTTTCAGCTCAGCCTCGCTGAACAACTTGTTGGCGTAACCAGCCAGGTTCATCACGCCCAGGGCGTGATCATCGCCAAGCCACAAGGGGATGGAGGCATGGCAGCACAGGCCGAGTGTTTCGTCCTTTGCCCTGGCAAGCCGCTCACATTGGATGATGTTGGTGCCTGAGGCAAGCGCGCCATTGATCAATTGGCGCCGGCAGGCGCAGTCGCCCACAAAGGCTTCCGGACCATTCAACGCGGGCGGCAGACCGCAGGCGGCGGCAACGTAGAAGCTGCTTTCGCCCCGGCGCAGAAAGATCCATCCGGCATGGATGCCCGGCAATTCCATCGCGCGCTGCAATGCCATCTCGGCCACCTCTCTTTCGGTGACGACGCTGTTGAGGCCTTCCGCGATGCGGTTCAAGCCCTGCAGCACCTGGTTGGAGTGCGCCAGTTCCGTCTCACGCTGCTTGAGTTCTCTGTTGACATGAACGGCCTGTTCGTAGGTCGATATCAGCAGGTCCAGAATCTGCTGGCGCTCGGCCGTGATGGCGTGCTTGTTGCCACCCAGATTGATTTCCAGCGCCATCTGCATGCGCTGGTTGGCGCGCAACTCGGCGTTCATCAGAAGGTAATTGATGCGCGACAACAGGTATTTTTGATCGTAAGGCTTGCGGATGAAATTGTCGGCGCCACATTCCAGCCCGCGGATGACGTCATCAGGATCGGACAGCGTGGTCACCAGCATCACCGGCAGGTGCTTGAGCTTGTCGTCGGACTTGATCGCCTTGCACAGGCCATAGCCGCCCAGCTCGGGCATGTTGACGTCGCTGATGACAAGGGCCGGTTGGTGCAGCGCCAGCAGCGCCAGCGCCTCGCGGCCGTTGGTGGCGGCCGTGACCTTGTAGTGGTTCTGTTCGAGCAGGTAGATCAGTTGCGCCGCCTGGGTCGGACTGTCCTCGGCAATCAGGATCTCGATTTTGTTGTTGACAAGGTCGTTGATCTTGGGCGTGGTATTCATGGCCCGCTCCCTCCTGCTTTGCGCACTAGATTGGTCAACACTGCGGCAATTTTCGCCGACGGCAGTATCAAAGTTGCTGCATCGATCTGGATGGCCGCGCCCGGCATGCCATGCACCACCGAGCTTTCCTTGTCCTGGGCGAAGGTCATGGCACCCAGGTCGCGCAGCACCTTGAGTTCGTCGGCACCGTCACGCCCCATGCCCGTGAGCAGGCCGGCCACGGCATCACGGCCATAGACTTCGACCACCGAACGCAAGAGATAGGAAACCGACGGCCGCAAGCCGTTCTCGGGCGCATCTTTGGTCAGGGTGATTCTTCCACCGCGCGCCACCCGCATCTGGAATTCATCGGGGGCTACATAGACATGGCCGGGACGAAGCTGCTCATCGTGCGCGGCGAGATGCATGGGCAGGCTGGAGGTTTGTGCCAGCCACTGGACGAAGCCCTGTGTGAAGCCGCTGGCCATGTGCTGCACGATCAGGATGGGCACCGGAAAATCCGCCGGCAGCGCGGCAAGCAGGGTTTGCAGCACCGGCGGACCCCCGGTCGAGGCACCGATAGCGACGAGCTTGACCTTGGCCTCAACCTGAGCGCGCTGCACCTGCGCGGCCAGCGGAAGTTGCGGCTTGCTGCCTGCGCGCAGCGTGCGCCTGACCACCTTGATCTCGGACATCAGTTTCACTGTCTGGACCAACTCCTTGGTGGTGGTCTCATGATCAGGATGGCCAATGCCCGCCGGCGGGCGCAAAGCGGCCACAGCGCCTGCCTCGATGGCGCGAAATGTCGTCGCGACGTCGCGCGGGTCCGTGCTCCCGCTGACGATGACGATGGGCGTGGGGTGCGTTTCCATGATCCGGCGCGTGGCCTCGAGGCCGTCCAGCCTTGGCATATGGACGTCCATGGTGATCACATCAGGCCGTTTTTTCGCGACGGCCTCGAGCGCTTCCATGCCGTCGTTAGCGGTGCCGATAACTTCAATCGCGGGGTCAGCGCCGAGAATCCGCACGAGAAACTCGCGCACCACGGGCGAGTCCTCTACGATCAGGAGCTTGATCTTGGGTTTGTCTTTCCACGCGTTCATATCAGCCGACCCACGATTTCCAACAGATTGCTCTGGTCGAAGCTGCGTTTCACGACATAGGCGTTGGCGCCGACATCGATGCCGCGCTCGCGGTGCTCGCGCGACTCGAGCGCCGTCACCAGCACGATTGGCAGGTGTGCCAGGGCTTTGTCCGCGCGCAGCTTCGCAGTGAGGTCGAAGCCGTCCATGCGCGGCATCTCCACGTCAGACACCAGCAGGTCAAAGCTTCCGCTCTTGAGCGTTGTGTACGCCTCGACCCCGTCGACCGCGGTGGTGACCTTGTAGCCCGCCGATTCGAGGATGTTCTTGATCAGCGCGCGCGAAGTGATCGAATCCTCGGCGACCATGATTGAGCGCTGCGCCGCCGCCTGCGGCTCGTCGCTCGCACTTGCAGGCGGACGTGCCGCCGGCCCCAGCGCCGACTGCAGCAGATCGGGCACATGCAGAACCGCCACCACCTGGCCCGTGCCGAGCACACTGGCGCCGGCCAGGTTGCGCACGCGCGCAAGCTGCGGCCCGAGGCTCTTGACCAGTACCTCCTGCTCCGCCAGCACCGCGTCCACCCGGAAAGCGATGCGGCCAGACCCGCGACCCAGAACCACCACCTGTCCGCTTTGTGCCGGCTCCTGCGCCAAACGCGGGATTTCCAGCACATCGGCCAGATGAGCCAGCGACAGCGCCTGCCCGTCGAGCATGATGGTTTCGCGGTTCTCCACCGTGCGAACCTCCTTGTCCGCGACCAGCGCCACCCGCTCTACGCCGACGGCCGGAATCACGAACACCTGGCCGCCAGCACGGACCAGAACACCCCTGAAGGTGGCCAGCGTCAGCGGCAGTACGATGCGGAAAGTGGTGCCCTGGCCCGGTTGTGATTCGAGAGCGATGGTGCCGCCCAGGCGTTCAACTTTCTCGCGCACGATGGCCAGCCCCAGACCCCGGCCCGAAAGCTCGGTGACGATGGGGCTGGTGGACAGACCGGACCGGAACACCAGCGCCAGCACCTGGCGTTCATCCAGTGTGCCAAGTTCCTCCGCAGATAGCAGACCGAACTTCAGCGAAGCAGCCTTGACTTTCGCTAGATCGATACCGGCTCCATCATCCGTGACCATGATTTCGATCTTGCTGCCGCTTTCGTGGGCGACGGCGATGGTCAGCGTGGCGTGCGCCGGCTTGCCTTGTCGCTCGCGCACCGCCGGCGGCTCCACGCCGTGATCGATGCAGTTGCGCAACAAATGGTTGAGCGGATCCTTGATCTGCTCAAGAATCCGCCGGTCGACTTCGATTTCTTTGCCGCGCAGCACCAGTTCCACCTGCTTGGCCTGATCGCGTGCAAGCTCGCGTGCCAGCCGAGGAAAGGCCTCAAGCAAGGACGATAACGGCAGCATGTGCATTTCCCGGACGTCGTGCAGGAGGCCGTCCACCATGGCACTCAGGGCGCGATGATCGCTTGCGGCGGCGCTTTCGAGTTTCGCCAAGCGGTCCTCGAGCAGTTTCATCAGCGGCGGCTCGGCGTCCAGATACTCGAGCAGCTTCGCCAGATCTCGCCGCTCCGTGGTCGTGCCGAGCACCCGTTCGGCCCCGACGAACGCACGTTCCACCGTCCGCATGGCTGGCCGAATCCTGGCATGCAGTTTCTTCCAGGCGCCCAGAGCGGCCCCAAGCTCCCGTAGCTCCCGCGCCCGTTCATCCGCTGCCAGGCGCGGCGCCAGCAGCTCCTCCGTTTGCCGCATCACCGAATCGAGCTTTGCGGTCGTCACCCGGATGGTTTCGGTACTGCGGCTGGAAACCCGCGGTCCGGCGCCGGGAGCGAAATTAGCGTCTGCTTCGACGGCTGCTGCGGCAGGCAGGGAAGCGGCGTCCTCAGCCACAGCGGGCGTCACAACGGGCGCCATCGTCGGCGCCACAACGGGTGCGCCGCGCATAGCATCGTCGAGCCGGCGCAGCAGCGCCGCGCCCACCTGCTTCTGCGCTTGTGCAGGGGCCTTCCCGGCGCAGGCCAACAGCCCGCCGAGGGCCTCCAGCGTCTGATGCAGCAAATCGAACAGCAGTGGCGTGGCGGCCAATCGCTCGTTCTTGAGTCTGTCGAACACGCTCTCCAGCGCATGGCACAGCGCTTCCATTTCCGCGAGATTGACGGCACGTGCGGCGCCCTTGAGGCTGTGTGCTTCGCGGTAGATAAGCTCCATGCCTTGCGCGCGCTGCTCACCGGCAGGCATGGTTTCGAGGGCGACCAGTCCCGAGGACATCGCCTGGATGTGCTCGTCCGCCTCGAGACAAAAGATCCCGAGGAGCTTTTTCAGGAAATCGTCCTTGTTCGTCGTCATGGTCTTAGCTTGCCTCGCTCCGGTTCATGTTCGTCAGGCTTTGCTGCCGATCATGGAGCCCAACTGCTGACCCAGTTCGTGCAGGCTGTGTGCGGCGGTCTCCGCTTGGCGGGTGCCGGCGACGTTCTGCAGGCTGGCCTGCTTGATGCTCTCCATCGCCTGCGCCACCTGGTCCATGCCCACCATCTGCTGCTGGCTCGAGGCGGCAATCTGGGTCGCCGCCTGCGCCGCCTCGCTCACGCTTTCGGCCAGCAGCCGGATCGACTCGCCGGCTTCGCCCGACTGCTTTAGCCCGGCCTCCACCGCCTTGGCACCCTGCTCAGTAGCCATCACCGCCACACCCGTCGCCTTCTGGATCTCGCCCAGGATCGTGCGCACCTGCGCCGTCGCCTGCTTGGACTGCTCGGCCAGGCTCTTGATCTCCTGTGCCACCACCGCGAAGCCCTTGCCCTGCTCGCCCGCCTTGGCCGCCTCGATCGCGGCATTCACCGCCAGCAGATTCGACTGCTCGGCCAGCCCGCTGACCGAGGCGATGATTTCGCCGATCGCCTGGCTTTGCTCCGACAGGCTCACGATGCTCTCGGCCACCGATTCCATCTGCTCCTGAATGCGCTGCATGCCCTGGATGGTGGCCTCCACCGACGTTTGCCCAGACTGGGATACCTTCGCCACTTTCTGCGCGCTCTCGGAAACGTAGCGCGCCTTCTGGCTCGATACCCCGGCGGCCTGCTTCACTTCTTCCACTGTCGCCGTCGTCTCGCTCACCGCGGCTGCCGTCTGCGCCGCGCCGGACGCCAGTTGGGTCGTCGTGGCCAGGATTTCGCTGGACGAGGCGGCAAGGACGCTGACACCTTCGTTCAGATCCCGGGTCGTGCGTCGCAGGTTGTCGACCATGGAGCCGAACGTACGCAACAAGATGCCGACCTCGTCGGCACGATCGTCCTTGGGCACGTTGACCGTGAGATCGCTGGCGGCAACCCGTTCAGCGAAGCGCGACAGTTCGCGCAGGGGTCCCGCGATCATCCGATCCATCATCACCACCAACACCACACCGATGGCCAGGGACACGATCCCGACCAGCAGCAAGGCGCGCAGCAAGCCTTTCGCTTGCACATCGGCATCGATCACCGCGAGGCGCGCATGCTCCTCCGCGGCACCAGCGAGTTCCGTGGCGATGGCGCGAATCTTGTCGTGCCGTTCTTGCTGCACCCCGAGCAGGATCTGGCGCGACTCGTCAAGTTTGCCGGCCAGGATCAGGGGGATGAGCTCCGTCTCCCTGGTCTGGGCAAATGCCTGCCAGACGGACTTCATCTCCTCCAGCCGTGCTGACTGCGTCGGGTCGTTCTTCGCCCGGGCCAGCAGCTCGAGGAGGACGCGGTCAATCTTTTGCGAACGGTCCGCGACCTGCGCCAACAGGGCGTTCTGCTCCGCACGCGCGCGCGTGCGCGTCAGTTGCGTTTCGATCATCGCCGCCCGAATCTGGTTCTGGTGTACGCGCAGAAGCTGAAAATCGCGCACGTTGGCGATGTCTTCGCTGTACAGGATCTCTTGCGACTCGCGCAGCGTGCTGATTCCCGTGTAGGCGCTTGCGATCACCCACACCATCAGCGCGAACATCAGCCCGAAGCTGACAAAGAGCTTGTTGCGGGTCGTGAGATTCAAAAACCATGTCATGTCAGATTCCCCTTGAATGCCATTTCTTGTGCCATGTCCGTTCCCGTTGCGGGGCTGCTAGACACCCACCTGTTTTCGCACCACGATGTCCTCGTCGGCCAGCAACTTCGCAGCATCAAGAACCACCGTGCGTTGCGCGGTGATTCCCTTCAAGTACTTTTCCCGGATGCCGGTGAGGGTGGGCAGCGAGGGCTGGATGTCGTTCAGCGCCATGCTGCGCACGCCGTAGACGGCATCGGCGAGGATGCCGAACACCATGCTGGCAGACTCGAGAACGATGACCTTGTTCAGGTCGGGCAAACCGGTGAGTGGCAGATCGAAGAACTTGCGCAGGTCGATGACGGAAACAATCTCGCCGCGCAAGTTGACGATGCCGAGCACGAAGGCCGGCGTGCAGGGCAACGCAGTGAGGTTTTCCAGGGGATAGACTTCGCGCACGTGCGAGGATTCGATCGCGTAGCGCTCATGCGCGAGCGCGAATTCAATCACCTCAATACCGGACTCCGCGGGTTTCGCCGCGCCGGGCTCCAGGGCGAGGGCCAGCGCCCTTTCGCGCAGGATGCGTGTGGTCTCGTCGGCTGTCAGCGTCCAGGCCCGGTCGCCGGTGGCCCTGGCGTCGTCCATGCGGGCGCGCACTTCGGTCCAGTCGATGGCCGCTCCCCGCGGCTTGCGCAATGCGGGTTTGTCGGTGTTCATGCGGCCAGCTCCCTGGGTGTGCGCGGCAGGCTGGCCTGCACGGCGCTGATGATTTCGACCAGGCGCCCGGTACTCAGCCCGTCGGCTTCCGGTAGCAGGGCATCGGCGGGGCATGCCCGCAGCAGGGTCAGCGCATTGGCGAAATGCCGTCGCGCTTGCGGCCGACGCCCCGCAGCAAGGCACAGATTGCCCAAGGCGAAATGCGCCAGGATGAAGTTCGGTTCCAGATAAAGCGCGCGTCGAAGTGCGCTTTCAGCGGCGTCGCCCTGCCCCCGTTCTTGCTCGATGGTGGCCAGCAGATAGTAGTGAGCCGGGTTCATCTTGTCGGCAGCGATGGCCTTCGCGCACCACTCAACCGCCTCGGCGAGCCGGCCCTGATCGGCGCAGGCGCGGGCCTGGCGGCGCAGCATGGCGCGTTGGTCGTCACCGGCGTGCAGCGAAGCATCCACGGCGTCGGCAGCAGTCGGCGCTGAGCGGAAGGCGGCGTGCGCGCTCTGCGTCGTGAAATCCGTTTGGGCTGCGCCAGGAGCCTCTGGCGGCGCCATGGTGTGCGCCGGCGCGTGGGTCGATGTCTGGGCCAACCTTGCATCGCGGTCTTGCCACGGCTCCGAATACTCAGGTGCGGCAGCGGGGCGGCGCCCGGCATGCGCCATCCTGCGATACAGGAACGCCCCGGGAAACTGGACGGTGGCAAATTCGGAGAACAGCGTGGCCGAAGTCTCCGCCGGGCTGGTGATCACCCAGCCGCGGTCGACGAGTGATCGGTGCAGCTTGCTGACGACCTGTTGCGCCCTTTCCTGGGCAAAATAGATCAGCACGTTGCGGCACAGGATGATGTCCATCGCGTTGGTGCCGTTCACCAGCGAGGGGTAAGAATCTTCGGCGAGATTGAGATAGGAAAAGCTCACCATCTGCCGCATCCGCGGCTGGATTTCGAAACGCCCGTCTGCGCGCCGAGTGAAATAAAGTTCCTTGAGCCAGCCGGGCGTTTCCCGGAACGACCAGGCACTGTAGATGCCTTGCGCCGCCTTGCGCAGGAACTGCGGGTTGATGTCCGTCGCCAGGATGGTCACGTTCCACTTTGCTGGATCGGGAATCAGCCGATCGAGCAGCATGGCAATCGAATAGGGTTCCTCGCCGCTGCAGCAGCCTGCGCTCCAGATGCGAAGGCGCCGATCGCCTTGCGCGCGCGCTTGCAGCAACTCCGGCAGGATGCGCTGCTCCAGAATGTCAAGGCTGGCTTTCTCGCGAAAGAAATAGGTCTCGCCGATCGTCAGGTGGCTGGCCAGCCCCTCGATCCGGGTTCGTGTCAGGGGCGCGCCGAGCAGCCAGCGAACAAAGGTCTCGGCATTCGCATAGCCCGCATCGCGGGACGCCGCAGCGACGCCGCGCTCCAGGTCGTGCCAGCGCTGCCTGGGGAAGTGCAGCCCCATATGCACTTCGAGAAAATCGCTCAGTTGTGACAGCAGCGCATCGGGCAGGGCAAGTGGCAGTGTGCTGGTCATTGCTCAAGCCCTTTCCAGTGCCCGGTCCAGCAACTGCTCTTCCTCGGCCGAGAAGAACCGTTCCAGGTCCTGTATCAGGATCAGGCCGTCGCTGGTCTTGGCCACGCCCTCGATGTATCGGATACCACGGCCTATGTCATCGCAGCCCACCACGGCGTCGGCTGCGCATTCGGCCACGCCCAGAACCGACTCCGCGATGATGGCGATGCGCCGCGTGCGTGCGCGCGCCACCACCAGACTGTCCGCTGCCGCGACGCTGCGATGGGGGAGGCCGAGGCGGCGGCGGATACTGACAATGGCCAGCACCTCGCCCTGGATGTTGATCACGCCCTCGACCGCATCCGGAGCCCCTGGCAGCGGCGTGATGGCAGCCATGCGCAGGACGCGGTCGACTGCTTCCAGATGCAATGCGTAGGTCTGCCCATCCACTTTTAGTAGAACCAGGCGAAGGGGGAGAGCAAGGCTTTTCATGACGATGTTCCCGTGCCCGCTGCCGCCGCAATGCCGATGGCCGACGCTACCGCAGGAATGAGTTCGGCAGGCAGGCAGTCCTTGACCAAGTAGGTGCGGGCGCCGGCCGCCAGGGCGCGCTGCATATAGATGTCACCGCTGTGCTGTGACATCACGATAACCTGGATGCCCGGATAGATCACTCTCAGGCGGCAAGTCAGTTCAATGCCGTCGGCGTCGGGCAGGCACTTGTCCATCAGAACCACATCGGGCCGGCAGGCCTTGCAGGCCTTGAGCGCGCTCGCCCCGTCATCCGCCTCGACGAAACTGCAGCTGGCAAATGCAATTTGCAGGAAGCCACGCAAAGCCGCGCGCAGCAGCGCCTGATCCTCAACGATCAGAACAGTCGCGTGCCCCCTTGCAGTGCTTTTATCCATCATCGGCGATGCCCCGAAACGGTCAACGCCCCGGCGGGCGAACAACCTTAAGCGCAATTTTGGGTGAAGTGCATCAGTACGGTCTGTAGGGAAACCATGACAAATGTGCCCCACTGAGACACCGGGTTCCTGCGTGACGGCTTCGCAGCCATCAGACCGCCCGCATGCTAACGGGGCAGCGTGAGGCCGTGTTCGAGTGCGAACTTGACCAAGGTGGGCAGGTCGTTCACCCCCAGTTTGGCCATCAGGCGGCTGCGGTAGGTGTCGACCGACTTCGGCGACAGGTGGATCATGTGTGCAATCTCACTGCTGGTGCGGCCTTCGACCACCAGCTGCAGTACCTCTCGTTCGCGGATGCTGAGGCTGTCGACGGGACTGCGGGCACGGGACGCCGAGGGATCGGGCACGGTTTTGGCAAGGGCGGGGCTCAGGTATTGCTTGCCGGCATGGACTGTGCGTACCGCGGTGATGACCTCGTCAACCGCCATCTCCTTGAGCAGGTAGCCACAAGCGCCAGCTTCGAAAGCGCGGTAAACGTATTCGGCAGAAACATGCATCGAAAGCATCACGATCCGTGTCGCCGGAGATTTGAGATGGATGATCCGCGCCGCTTCAATGCCATTGAGGTCGGGCATGGCGATGTCCATCAGCACCACAGCGGGATTGAGCCCCAGTACCCGCCGTTGAGCCTCGTGCCCGGTACTTACCGCCCCCACCACCTCAATGTCGCTGGTTGTGTTGAGCAGCGCGCACAGGCCCTGGCGCATCAGGGCATGGTCATCGGCAAGCAGAACGCGGATGCTCATGCGGCTACACGCTTCACAGTGAGCACGATCCGTGTGCCTGTCCCGGGCGTCGATTCAAGCATAAATGCGATGCTGGCCTCTTCGGCCCGCTCGCGCATGGTGCCCAGGCCCCAGTGCCGTTGGGCCGGTAACGTCCGGCCAACATCAAAGCCGCTGCCGTCGTCGACGATCTCGAGCACAACCAAGTCGGCCACGGCATGAAGGTTGATGGCCACATGATTCGCCCGGGCATGTTTGGCAACATTGCTGAGTGCCTCCTGGCTGATGCGAAACATCGTCGTCTCCACCACCGACGGCAAGCGCGGCAGCAATTCGACGCCGTCCAGATCGACCGCAATTCCGGTACGCTTAGAAAACTCGGTCGCGAGTTGACTCAGCGCAGGGAGCAGCCCGTAATCGTCAAGCGCTGGCGGTCGCAGTTCGGCCATGACGTCGCGCACATTCGCGGACATGGATTTCAGCAGCCCCTGGATATCGTTCAGCGGCTTTTCAACCGCTTCGCGCGAAACTGCCGGAAGCCTGGCGCCCAGCAATGCCAGAAGCAGTCCGACGGTGGACAGATCCTGTCCGATGCGGTCGTGCAGTTCACGCGCGATGGCGCGACGCTCGGCCTCTTCGACGCTGCGCAGTCGCTGCGACAACTGGCGCTGTCGCCAGTAAGCGTTGCGCAGTTCTTCTTCCTTTTGTTTGATCTCACTGATGTCGCGCACCGTGTAGGAATACGCAATCACCCTGCCCGTTACATCCTTTACCGGCGAAAAGGTCACCTGTGTCGGAATACGCTTGCCATCCTTGCGCAAGTGCGTGGTTTCAACCGGACTCGGCGCCTCATCTCGTGCAGCACTCTCTATGAAACGACGCAGGGTTCCTCTGCGTTCGGGCGGTACGATCAGGTCAATCGGATGGCCAACCGCTTCATGCGTCGACCAGCCGAACAGCCGCTCGGCGGCGGCGTTCCACGACAGGATACTGCCGTTGAGTCCACGCATCAAAATCGCGTCGTTGCTCGATTCGACGATGGCCGACAGTTGGGCGCGTAACTGATCGGCGCGCCTGCGCTCTCCGATATTGCGGAAGTTCATCGATATGCCGTTCACGTTGTCGCTCATGACTTGCGCCACTCTAGATGCCGCTACTGCCCGCTCTTTGGCCAGAACCAGCATCACAAAACCCTGGCCTGAGACTTCCACAGCCGAGTAGCCGGACAATTGCTCCGCTGCCGCATTCCAATTCAGCAGCTTGCCATCAAGGCCGCAACTGAGAATAGCATCGTTCGAATTCTCGACCGTGACAGCGAGTTGTGCCTCGTGCTGTGCGGCTTGGCTACGCCCAATCAGTTGCGCGATCTGTGCACCAATGACTTCTGCGGCGGCGATCAACTCTGGATCGATGTGTCCGCACGTTGTCAGCAAAGAATTCGAAGTGAGCAATCACGCGTAATTGGTTTTAAATTCAGTGTCAAAGCCGCCAAAAAGCGCATGCACCTCTTTGAGCAAGTCATTCCTTGCCCAAGTGGAGAACGAGCGCCAGTGGTACTTGGCCGGCTTCCACAGGTTTTTTATGAGGTTGCGCTTGGGGATGTATGGCGGCAGTTATGGTGTTCATGCACCTCAAACGCCAGCGTGCCTGCCGCGGAATTCAGCGCTCCCAGTACGTTGACCCGCTTGCGCCCAATACCGACATTGGCACTGTGGGGTTTGCCCAATGGCGACCAACTGCGCTGCACGTTGGGTACATTGCAAACACCGGCTTCCTCAAGGTACAGCAGTTTCATTGCCTTGCCCTCCTCCTTGGCGGCCTCTCTCAGCTGATTCAAACTCTGAGAGCAGGGAAAAAAGTGGTGCGATTTGAGCCAAAAGCGCCCCTAAATATTCAAATTTTATAGCGCAAAACATACAAGGCTGTTCACGTAATTGCGCGTAAACATTGAGAATTTTCAACCGACATAGAGGACAGCCATTATCGGCTGCACCCCTGCCACACCACACCCAGTGTGCGGGTCCGCACCGGACGTTTTGAGCGGATGAGGTCGGACCTTCTTGGCAACCCTGTCCATCAAAGTACGCAATAGTCAGTACGTTGTGGAGCAGCTTGGCACAGTTTCGCCACCATTTTCTGCCGCCAGATTTCTACGGTTTTAGACCGCCGGTAACAGTCGTTGGTGAGGCCAAGCAGGTCTTCACCCCACGCGACGCCTCCCGCCCGGGTTGCACCTGCATCTGACGCATGGCCTTTGACATCTATTTGCGCTCCACGCGTCCATCCCGCACTCGGTCGCCCTCACGCAGTTGGGCTTCGCTCGTCTTGGTCAACTTGCGGCAGGACTTGCACCCGCAGGAGTGCGCCCATGCTGGGCGCACCAAAGAAAATGCCCAACTGAAAACAGTTGGGCATTCTATGTGTGGTGGAGCTGGGGGGATTTGAACCCCCGTCCGCAAGCCTTCTTCGAGCAGTTCTACATGTGTAGCCATCTGGTTTGGGTCTCACATTTTGTATCGCACAGTGGCACGCTATACAAAACGCCAGCAACCTATTGTCTTGTTATGCGCTAAGTTACCCAACGCACAACCAGCCTATTAAATTATCTTTGCAGCCTGGACTCTCGCGGCTTGCGCCGTCTGAACCCTTGCCCAGCCCATAGGCCTGCTGTTGCAAAGCTCACCGGCAATTAAGCGGCGAGTGC
>Ga0209066_10002206_pt1 | contig 24150 bp, 17 predicted proteins | sample All_14_2_FD_187198 | JGI IMG/M metagenome (GOLD analysis project Ga0209066, IMG submission 187198) | Freshwater microbial communities in response to fracking from Pennsylvania, USA - Allegheny Zone_MetaG_DW_15 (SPAdes) (version 2) ... | reverse complement strand
GTGCTACACTGGATACATGAGCCACGAAGACCCTACTTCCCGTCAACAGTTGGAAGAGCGCATCACCTACTGCGAGCAGCTCGCCGACCGTCTCGACCACGTCGTGACCGACCTCCAGAAGCGCGTGCTCTCGCTCGAGCTTCAGAACAGCAAACTCGCTGCCGAGCTCCGGCAGCAGCAAGATCTTTCGCGCGTCTTCGGAGCCCCTCACGAGGTGCCGCCCCACTATTGACCTGCGCGGACCGATGATGTGTGTGCCTTGGGGAATCGGGCACGAAGGAAAACAAGCCATGAATAAAAATCTGTTCGCCCTGCTCTTTTCGGCATGGTTTATCGGGAATCCGGTTTATGCGGAAGGCCCTTCCGTGAAGATCGCGCTGATCGGCGACTCCACCGTCACGGATACCGCTGGCTGGGGCAAAGCGTTTGCAGACCGTTTCGGGCCGGAAGTGACCGTTCAGAATTTCGCGATGGGCGGACGCAGCTCGAAAAGCTGGTATAACGAAAACCGTCTGAACGCCGTGCTGTCAGCCAAACCAAACTATGCCCTGATCCAATTCGGGCACAACGATCAGCCGGGCAAGGGACCCGACCGGGAGACTGACCCCGCCACCACATACAAGGAGCATCTAAGGCTCTACGTGACTGCGCTCCGCAAGGTCGGCACTCAGCCCATCCTCGTGAGTTCCGTTGTCCGGCGCACCTTCAACAAAGACAACCGGATCGACTCCGACCTGGCGCCATACGCCGAAGCGGCAAAGGCTGTTGCCCAAGAGCTCAAGGTCCCGTTCGTGGACCTGTACGCCGTCAGCGCCGCCTATCACAACCGGATCGGATCCGAGGCCAGCATGGCCCTCAACCTCAAAGAGGGCGACCGCACGCACTTCAACCGAAAAGGCGCCGAAGCGATCGCCGACCTGATCATCCAAGAGCTCAAGGCCGGCATGCCCGTGCTGTTTGCACATGTCAAACCGTCGGACACAGGGCCTAAGCCCTAACCCGTCCCCGAGCTCGACCTACAACCTTCCGGAGGTGTTTCATGTCCATCGCACTGCTTCTCATCGATATCCAGAACGATTATTTTCCCGGCGGAACCATGGAGCTGGCCCATGCCACCGCTGCCGCTACGGCAGCTTCCGCCCTGCTTGAGGCCTTCAGGGCCCGCAAGCTTCCCGTTGTTCACATCCAGCACTTGGCGGTCCGAGCCGGCGCGACCTTCTTTCTTCCCGGCACAGCCGGAGCGGAGATTCATGCCTCCGTGCGCCCGCTCCCCGGTGAAACGGTTTTCCAAAAACATTTTCCCAATAGTTTCCGCCAAACGCCTCTGCTGGAGCACCTCCGACGGACGAACATCTCCCGGCTCGTGATCGCAGGCATGATGACGCACATGTGCATCGACACCACGACCCGCGCGGCAAGCGACCTCGGGTTCTCCTGCCTGCTGGCACATGACGCATGCGCGACGCGTGCGCTCACGTTCAACGGGCAACAGGTCTCGGCCGAAAACGTCCAGACCGCCTTTCTGGCGGCGCTCAACGGGCTGTTCGCCAGGGTCATGTCCTCCAGCGAAATCCTCGCCGAACTCTAAGCTCGGCACCCGTTCAAAAGCGGCTCTGACGGCGCTTTCGACGCATGCGCAAACGCAAGCGACGCCTGTTCATCGAACAGGAGAGACGCCCAGTTCCTTCGCTGCCGCCGCCTGGAAATCGCGGCGCACGTCGGACGCGTCGCCGTTCGGGAAGTTGGCCCGCTGCACCATCAGAATGTAAGCGACCCGCCGGACCGGATCAATCCACGCCTGCGTGCCGTACGCGCCGCCGTGACCGAACGTGCCGGGCGAGAGCATAGCCGTCACCCCCTGCGGCTCGCGAACCACGCCGCACCCGAGCCCCCACGCCATCCCGTCGACGAACCCCGTTTTCAGGTCGCCGCTCTGAATGGTCGAAAAGGCGGCCACCGCCTCGGGCGAGAGAATCCGCTGGCCGTCGAGCGTCCCGCGGTTGAGCAGCATCTGACAGAACCGCCCGTAGTCGGCGGCCGTCGAATACAGCCCGCCGTTGGCGGCCGGATAGCGGTCGTTCCCACGCGCATAGTCGTACACCGATTTGACATGCGCTTCTTCCAGACGGCCGTCCACACGCCGGTAGGCCTTCGCGATCCGCGACTGTTGCGCCGCGTCCGGATAGAAGGTCGTGTCTTTCATGCCGAGCGGAACGAAGAGCCGCTCCTTGAGAAAGTCCTGAAGCGGCTTGCCCGACACGACTTCCACAATCCGCCCGAGCGCGTTGATGCCAGACTGGCTGTACTGCCAGCGCTCGCCGGGCAACCGCTGCAGCGGCTTGGAGGCGATGTGCGGCATCAGTTCGGCCAGCGTGCGCGACGCGAGCGACTCTTGCTCGGTCGGCTCGGCCAAGCCGGACGTGTGCGTGAGCAGATGTTTCAGTGTCGGAGTCCCTGCCCTTCCGTCGGCGGTTTTCAGCCCCGCCAGTTCCGGCAGGTATTTGGACGCCGGATCGTCGACCGACAGCTTGCCTTCGTCCTGCAAGATCAGAATCGCGCAGCCAATAACCGGCTTGGTCATCGACGCGATCCAGAAGAGCGCGTCCTTGGCCATCGGCGTTTTCGCGGTCAGGTCCGACTGGCCGCAGACCGAGAAATGAGCGATCCGGTCAGGCGTCAGCACCAGCGACACCGCACCCGCGGCCTCGCCCTTGTCGACCTGTGCCTGCACCGCCGCCGTCACCGGTTTCAACTCGGGCTCCCCTGCACCCACCCAGCCGCCGGAAACTGCCAAGAAAGCCAACAGCCCTAAACGAAGACTTCTCATGTCCATTGCATTCCTCCTCCAAAGACATTTTCTAGTTTTAGTACTCTATCACACCCCCCCTTCGCTTGTCGAATCACGCGGCGGCCCCCGATTTCTGACACACAACCGACATAACTTGTTGAATGATCAAGATTGTGATTATGATAATTGCTGTTTTCTCTTAATCTTCATCGTGCTCTTAATCGTAATCCGGAAACTAACTTTAAATCATGGACAAGAAACTGTTATGAGCCTATTCCATCCCTTCCGCGACTACCGCCGTCGAGAGTTGGCCGAGCGCCCGTTCCCGGCTGAGTGGTCGGCTGTCATCGCGCAAAATGTCCCGTACGTGCGGTCTCTGAACCCGGACGAACGGGCGCGCCTCGAAGAGTTGATCCAGATCTTCATCGCCGAAAAGAACTTCGAGGGGTGCGGCGGGCTGGCGGTCACAGACGAGATGCGTGTGACCATCGCCGCACAGGCCTGCCTGCTGCTGCTGAACCTGCCCATCTCTTATTACGACCGGTTGTCGAGCGTGCTGATCTATCCCGAGGGGTTCGCCTATGACCGCGAGACGCGCGGCGAGGCGGGCCTTGTGACCGCCGAGCGTGTCCCCGTCAGCGGACTCTCCTCCAGCGGCGGCGCGATCGCCCTATCGTGGCCCGACGCGCTGGCGGGTTCGCTGCGTCCGAACGACGGCGCGAACGTGATCCTGCACGAGTTCGCCCACCAGCTCGACCAACTGGACAACGTGATGAATGGCTCGCCCGCCCTTGGCACGCTCGCCCAATACCGCGAATGGGCACGTGTACTCGGCACGGAATACGACCGGCTGCGAAGCGAAACCGCACTCGGCATTCCGGATCTCATCGGCTCCTACGCCGCGACGCAGCCAGCCGAGTTTTTCGCCGTGGTCACGGAGCTGTTTTTCGAGAAGCCGGTTGAGCTCCAACACGAACACCCGGCCCTGTACGAGGAGTTCAGGCAGTACTACCGTCTGGACCCGGCCGCGCGCTTGAGAATGCCAAGTGTGATATCACCATGAAGATGCGAATCGGGATCAAATGTTTCGCCCCCGATTTTGCTGATTGTCGTTTCCCGGTAATTCTATTACTCTTCAAAAATACAGTTACTTCGACACCCGATTATGTGGCCTGACAATTTGAGTACCGGCATGCCCAAGACGGAGAACACCTGGCGATGACAAGTACGGCCTCACGAATCCTTCATGAGGACTCAGCTCTTTCTGAGGGGAGTTCAAGTGAAATAGCCGCCTTTGAGGAGCTCTGCCTCGTCGCCAGGAACCTGGAGAACCACAACCCACTCGCAGGCATCCGGCTCTCTCTCGCCAGCCTCAAAGACGCCATCGGCTCGAATCATCCTTTCGCGCATGTGCTGGATCGTGCTGTTACCCTTTTCGTCAAGGCGCAAGAAGCCCTGTCATCAGAATGCGCCGTGTCTTCTGATTGGACGCCATTGGAACGCCGGTTCGAGTTTCGAACTGGCAAAAAGGTGCTCATCCTCGCGGGAAGCACCGATGCGCAGAGCAACACCCGGCTGGCCGCGTATGAAGCACCCCTCCAAGATGCTCTCTCTACGTATAACGGTTACCTCGTCACCGGCGGCACGGGCGTTGGCGTTTGCGGACTAGCCGCACGGTGCGCCACTCATGCGAACGCCTCCGGTACCGCACACATCGAGCTTGTCGGTTACCTTCCCGCACAGGCAGAGGCCTCGCCCTACTTCTCGAACATCGTCCGTACCGACGGCACTGCCTTCTCGCTTCTGGAACCCCTCCAGATGTGGAGAGACCTTCTTGCGTCTGGCATAAAACCCGCCTCGGTAACCCTGCTCTGTCTCGGCGGCGGAGAAATTTCGGCGCAGGAGCTGGCTCTGGCCTGGGCACTCGGCGCGCGCGTCGCGGTGCTGGAGGGCGACACCGCCGCGCCCAAACGGTTCGCCGCCCTGCTTGCCAGCGTCGGCACAGAGGCCGGCTGCGGAATGATCCTGCCTAACGACCCCGCCACGCTGCGGGCCTTCATTTCCTTTGACAAGCCGATCGACGCCGCGCGTTGGGAAACCCCCGGCCTAGTCATTCACGAGAACGACGTGAGCGCGCAACATAAGAAGGCAAGCCAGCGTAACCTGCTGCCTTGGACATTGCTGCGTGAAGATTTCAAACACTCCAACCGCCACCAGGCCGCCTGTTCAGTAGCCATATTGCAACAGTGCGGATTCTACATTCAAGCGACCGACCGTTCGCAAATCGACCTTTCCAAGATCACGTTCACCCCCGAAGAGATAGAACGACTCTCCGAACTCGAACATGGACGTTGGAATGTGGAACGTTTGAACAGCGGTTGGCGCTGGGCAGACAAGAAGGACGAGGCGCTCAAACTCAGTCCCTATCTGGTTTCATGGCGCGATCTCCCCGACGGCATCAAGGAGTATGACCGCGACGCCGTCCGTAACTGGCCCGCCACCCTCGCGCAAGCCGGACTGGAGGTCTATCGGACATGAATAGCGTTTATCTCTCATACCCCTGAACGTCTTGAAAACTCTACGATGGAATCGTGTGGCATGAACACCAACGACTCAATCAACTACCGTTACCCACCCTTTTCAACACTATAACCCCGTCATTCCATCAGGCAAAACCCTTATGACCCCAGCCGATTATTGCCCCCAATGCCGCTCAGCCAATGTCATCTTCAGTAAGAAACGCGGCGCCTACCTCTGTGAGGACTGCGGTCATGTGTTCACGCCCACAAAGCCGTTTGTGCAGAAACGACTCTTCATCAGCTATGGGCACGACGAGCACATCGCCATTGCGAGACGCCTGCGTGACGACCTGCTGGCCCGGGGACATGACGTCTGGTTCGACGAGGAGCGTCTGAAACCCGGTCACGACTGGGAAAGGTCCATCGAACAAGGCTTCGAGCACTTGGCGGCCAACCGCGCCAACGCCGCCGTCCTGCTGTTGCTCACGCCGCACTCCGTCCGCCGGCCTGACGGCTTCTGCCTCAACGAAGTCGCGCGCGCGCTCAGTCGCAACTTGCCGATCATACCTATCATGGTGGTCGAAAGCGAGCCGCCGCTGTCGATCTGCCGCATCCAGTGGCTGGACATGCGCCAGTGCATTCCCATCCATGAAAAGGAGGCGGTCTACGGACCCCGCTTCGATCGTTTACTCAAGGCGCTTGAGGAAAACCAGCTTGATTTCGAGGGCACCCAGAGCCGGTTGCTTGCCACCCTCAGCCCGATCCAGTTCTCTGCGGACATCATCAAGCTCCTGAAGGATTTCACCGGCCGCAAGTGGGTTTTTGACAAAGTTGACACTTGGCTAGCCGATCCCGCTGGTTCTAAAATATTCTGGATAAAGGGTGATCCCGGAACGGGGAAGAGCGTCATCTCTGCCTGGATCCGCGACCATCGGCGCGAAGTTGCCGCCTTCCATTTCTGCGACATAAATAGTGAGGAGAAGCGCAATCCGGGCAGGCTGGTCCGGTCAATCGTCTACCAGCTCTCTACCCAGCTCTCAGAATACGAGGTGCGTCTCGCCCGGCTTCCACTGGAGACTATCGTTGAAGAGTACCACGAGGCCTACACGCTGTTCGACAAGTTGGTCGTTCAGCCTCTTGCCGAGAACTTCCCCAGACCGGATCGCACCATCGTCGTGCTGATCGACGCCCTCGACGAAGCCACCTACCAGCGGCAAAACGAAATTGTTCGATTCCTGTCCATGTGCGCGGACAAGACGCCGCACTGGCTGCGCTTCCTCGTTACCTCGCGGCCAGAACCGGAGATCGTCTCTGCCTTCCAGGCGTTTTCCCCCAATGTGCTCGACTCGGCTCATCCTGAAAACCTCCGTGATCTCAGCGATTATCTCTCAGCTCGAATCCCCAGCATCACGGCAGAACAGATTCGGGTCATTCTTGAACATAGCGAAGGCGTATTTCTCTATGTCCGGCATGTGGCGGATGCTGTTCTCGGTGGCCAGTTGAGCCTGCAGCGGCTGGATGAGTTTCCGCGAGGGCTTGGCGATGTGTACCAGCAGTTCTTCCAGCGTCAGTTCGGGGAAGACCTCGCGTATTACGAGCAGCAGATCACGCCGCTGCTCCAAGTCGTGCTGGCCGCCTACGAACCGCTCACGCTAGGTCTTCTCAAACGCCTCTGCGGCATCGATGACGACACCGGGCTGTTCCGCCTTCTCAACCGCCTCGGCTCGCTTTTTCCCGCCAGCGGGCAGAATGACGCAGCGACGCTCCGCCCCTTTCATCGCTCGATTGTTGACTGGATTACGGATCGCAGTAAAGCCGGGGTCTATGTCATAGCCATAAGCGACGGGCATCGAGCGCTGGTAAAGCGGGGATGGGCGCTGTTCGGACAAGAACCGGCGACAATGGACGACTATTTTCTCGCTTGGCTGCCCTCGCACCTACAACAACTCGGAGCCGATGGGCAACTGATCCAACTACTCAAGAACTTCCGTTACCTTATGGAAAAATCACGGCGCGGAATGTTGGAAAGATTGCTGGCGGATTTCCGCGAACTGCCAAGTCACTTGATTGCCCTACGCGCCGGACTTGAGGCAGAAGCGTCCTTCTTCCGCGAGAAGGCCCATATCCTGCGGCGCGGCAACGTGACCTGGCCGACTTACAAGATCCTTCTCCAAGTTGCAGCCGAACACGCAGACGACAGCCCGTTAACCCTTGGCGCGGATCAATGGTTGCAGGATGGCTGTTGTGACTGGTTCTGGCTTCGTCGCATCCAAAGATTGCCACATGCTCAAAAGCATCCATGTTTAGCGGTGTTTGAAGGGCATACTGATTGGATCAATGGCGCCATCGCGCTACGCGATGGCCGATTTCTTTCATGGTCTTGGGACAAGACTCTACGGGTATGGGATGGTCAGAGTGGGTCATCTCTTCAACTCTTCGATACCGACATGAAACGAGTTGAAGGTGCTCTTGAATTGGCAAACGGACAACTCCTTTCTAGATCTGAGGATAATACGTTACGATTATGGGATAGCCGGACGGGCACCCTGCTGTATGTCATGAAAGGGCATGCAGATTCGATCCGCGGGATGCTCGAACTTCGTGACGGACACCTGATCTCGTGGTCACGAGATGGTACCTTACGAATCTGGGATAGCATAAATGGCGCTTGTTGCTCAGTTCTTGCAGAGCACACTCGGGGAGTGAAAGGCGTGCTCGAGTTGTCTGGCGGGCGGTTACTCTCATGGTCGCACGATAGGACACTGAGAATATGGAACCTCCTAAGCGGTACGTGTATTGCGGTGCTTGATGGCCACACACATTCCATTGAGGGTGCGCTTGAACTAAATGATGGGCGGGTAGTCTCGTGGTCGCAGGATAATACTCTACGGTTGTGGGATACAGAGAGCGACGGTGCCTGTTGTTTGCGGGTCTTGAAAGGTCACACCGATTCCGTTAGAGGTGTGTTGGTTATGGCCGACGGACACCTGATCTCATGGTCGCAGGATAACACTCTACGATTGTGGGACACTGAGGGTCTTAGGTGCCTGACAGTATTTGAGGGGCACAATGCTTTTGGCGGTGTTCAAGGCGCGGTCGAGTTGAGAAATGGGCGGTTACTCTCATGGTCACGAGACAGGACCATCCGATTATGGGATGGTTATAGCGGCAATGTTTTAGCGACACGTGACGATATTCCATATCCTCTTGAAGGAGTTCTTGAATTAAAAAACAGTCGGGTGGTCTTATGGTCTCATGACAAAACATTCCATGTATGGAACTTACATTCTGACGCTACCTTATCTTCCATTCAAGGTCACACCGATTCAATTCGCGGGATGTTAACTGCGCCCGATGGCCAACTACTCTCGTGGTCTCGTGATGGTACCTTACGTTTGTGGAATGGACAGACCGATGGGCGACTACAGGCTATCGAGGGACACCATGAGCCAGTTCAAGGCGTACAGGTTTTACGCGACGCCCGATTGCTGTCGTGGTCTTGGGACACAACGTTGCGGCTTTGGGATTGCCTAACAGGAAGCAATTTGGTTATTCTGAAAGGCCATACAGCCCCTGTTTACGGTGCGGTGGAGTTAGAAACCAGTCAACTGCTTTCGTGGTCACGAGATGGCACCTTTCGGCTATGGGATGACCAAACCGGCAGGTGTTTGGAGGTTGTTTCCGAGGCACAAGCCCGAGAATGCCATAGTGATTGGCTTACTGCGCGAAACATCGCACGCAATAATTATCCAATTTTATCGGAATTCTACGCAACCTGCTCGGCTTGTGCAACCCTCCTTCATCACAAAATGCTACCAGCCCCTCTTGTTGCTTGGCATGCAGATTCGGATGCACACGCACGATGTATTCTGCCAAACGGGACCGTAGTGGTCACACAGAAAAACGGCCAAGTCTGTTTCCTGAAATTACAGCATGGCAATAATCGGGCATGTCTTGATACTCTGGATTCAGACCTGATTATACCCACAAGAAACTCTTGTAAGATTGAAACATATGTTGAGGTTGATATTTCTGTACTTACCGATGCATCCGAACGAATCGTTAAGTTGTCATGGGCTGCTGGGCCAATCACGTTTCAGACTCTTGTGTTCCGTCTATGGACTGACTACCTTCATCTGTACCTCTCGCCTGATACGTACGGCCAAACCTGGCGCCTGGTTAGTGATGCTAGCGGTTCTACCTTCGAGAGACCACTACTGGTCGACTCACGGTCATTATTAGAAATTGGAATTGGACAAAGTGAACGACTACGATTGGTCATTCAGCAAAAAGAGTCACATGCCCATCCGGGAACAAGCAACACATCGTCATTCTCCCAACAAGACATTACTCGAAAACGGTTACCGCGCGTTCAAATCGAGTATCTGCTTGATGAGTGCGGAGACAGGAAGAATGCCAGTCTTCCATTTGTTGTGGGAGTTATGGCAGACCTTTCAGGGAAGACAGTTGCCCCTTCGGATCCAGTATCGGAACGAGAATTTGTTAAGGTGGACTTTGACCATTTCTGCGCTTTCATGAAGGAGACCAAGCCCCGTGTTATTTTTCAAGTTCCAAACATACAGATAGTTGGCAGTCATATAAATGTCGATATAACATTTGAGTGCATGGATGATTTTTCTCCTGAGGCCGTCGTGCGCAATGTCGCTGAACTCCGTTACATGTCGAACTCTCGGATGCCATTAGAAACTGACAGCGCTCTAGTTGAGTTTGATCGCAAAATATGTTCACAAATTAATCTGATAATTCATCATCCGGATTTCCAAATTCTTGAGGGCGCTTGGCATGGGTTACATGATCTTGTCAGCCGCGTTAAGCCGGATAAAGAGTTACAGGTTCGAGTACTCAACATTTCCAAAAAGGAACTGTACCGGGAGTTGCAGACCGCCAGACAGAAACCTAACAAAGGGTCTATTTTTAAAAAAGTATATACAGAGGTCTATGGGGTTTTAGGTGTTGCTCCGTTCGGAATATTAGTTGGCGACTATTATTTCAACCATACGGCTCCAGATGTTCAGTCCCTTTTGAATTTGGCAGAAACTGCTGCTGCTGCCCATGTGCCACTGATTGTCGCAGCTGGCCCTGATCTTATTGGCCTGGACACATGGCAACAGCTTGGAGATGTGCGAGACTTAACTAGGATATTTCAAACGGGTGAGTACTCCGCTTGGAGATTGTTGCGCGATTCAGAGGTCTCTCGGTATATTTTTTTGGCAATGCCTCGTTACCTAGCCCGAGCACCTTATACTGCGAAAACAAGTTCTAATATAGAATTCTGCTTTGAGGAGGCGGTCATAGAGTCGGACCCCAGTAATTACACCTGGGCCAATTCAGCCTATCTTATGGCGATAAGCATAATGACTGCTTTCAGAATGTATGGCTGGTGCGCACGAATTACTGGAATGGAAAGTGGTGGCATTGTTGAAGGATTACCTTGCCACACCTTCCCAACGGATGATGGTAACATGGAAATGAGATGTCCTACAGAAGTTGCAATAAGCAGCCGTGAGATTGAATTGGGCAAGTGCGGATTTCTGCCATTAAGCCATTATAGGTTTACTGACTATGCCGTTTTCACAAGTGCATATTCCTTACATAGTCCACCCGTCAATGACAATCTAGAGGAAACAGTTATTTCTCAGTTGGCATCACGACTACCATGGCTTCTTCTCACCAATCGTTTTGCACAGTACCTGAAGTGTATAGCACGTGACATGTGCTATTCTTTCCGTGGGCGCGACGACATGGAACAGTGGCTGAATAAATGGATCAACGAGTATTGCTGTAATACCGATTCCCCTGAGGCTATGAAAGCGTGCCGCCCTCTTGCGGAGGGCCGGGTAGAAATTGGGAAGTATTCTGATATCCAGGGACAATACCAAGCAACCTTCTGGATCCGCCCTCACTATCAGTTATGTGGATTGACAAAGCCGCTTAAGCTGACTTCCTTATTAACTGTTCCATTTAATTCAACCGCAGAAGATACCTGAACTGGACTGTATTTCACAGGAAAAGAAATACAAGGAAATACAAAAAAGGTTTTTAGTAGAAACGGCTTGCTGGCCACTACGGGGTGATAAGACCTGCGCGGGTTAGAGCCAACGATATCGGGTGCTACCACGTGGTGAGCCGGATTGTGGACCACTCCTTCTGGATGGATGTCAAGGAGAAGGAAATCTCCCATACTACAATACGACACGCAGAGTCCTTTTGCGGCGTGCGTGTACTCACTTATGCGGTGATGGCGAACCACTTTCATCTGCTGGTCGAGGTTCCAAAACGCGCCGAGGTTGACGAAGCCGAACTCGTGCGGCGGATGACGATCCTATACGGGAAGATTTATGTCGCCAACGCCCTACGGCAATGGGCCGAGTGGCGGTGGACTGGAACGGCGTATCTCGTTGAGGATCAGCAGGCTAGGCTGCGGGTGCGCATGTTCGACCTCAGCGCGTTCGTGAAGACCGTCAAGCAGCGCTACAGCATGTAGTACAACGGGAGGCACGGTAGAAAAGGAACGCTCTGGGAGGACCGCTTCAAGAGCGTGTTGGTAGAGAACTCGGAGAACGCGAAAGCGGCGGTCGCGGCGTACATCGACCTGAACCCCGTGCGCGCCAAGATCGTGGCCGACCCCAAGGACTACCGCTGGGGCGGTTACGGCTAGCGCGCGAAGGGCTGGCCGCGGTGCATGCGTCGCGATGGACCGAGCAACCCAGCGACTGGCGGCACGTCGCGAAACGGTATCGCGTGCTCCTCTATACAGCGGGCGAGGAGAAACGCGTGGCGTTCAGCGAGCGCGTGGTTCTCCCGGGCATCGCAACGTCCGAGGTGTACCGGGTCATTGAAACAGGCGGGAAACTGACGATCCAGCAGGCGCTGCGCTGCCGAGTGCGTTACTTCACGGACGGGATGGCTGTCGGCGACATGGCGTTCGTGGACGATGTGTTCGAATGGAACCGGCGGTTCTTCGGGCCGATACGCAGGGATGGCGCGCGGAAGATGCGGTTAGCCGACTGGGGTGAGCTTCGCGTGGCCCGAGCGCTGCAATACAAAGGGACAGGTATTTAGATTCTCTCTGCTATGGATTCGATTCCGACTGGTCGCCGGACGGCTCACGCATCGCCTTCACGGAGAGATCGCCGAGAAGCATTCGCCGCTCGCGTGTCGGAGTGATCGACGCCGACGGCAAGAACCGCCGCCTGCTGACACCCGACGGCAAGAGCCTCTGCTTCTGCATGGACAACGATCTGTACGTGATGGACATCGCTGGCGGCGAGATCGAGCATGCGATTGTGTAGGAAGGCACGTCCTGTTTTCGCCTGACCGACAAATGCGCAGGAAAACATTCTGTTTCCTAATGCGCACGTATCGGGACATGTGATAATCTGACGCCACTATCAGCTTCCGTTTACCTATGTACCATCATCGCATCTTGTGACTGAGTTAATTGATTCAACAACGATTTTTGCGCAGAAACCAAACAGAAGGCTAGGTTCTCATGAGCAATCCATGTAAAACCGTTTGTGTCATCGGCGATGTCACGCTCGACTGCAACATCGCACGTCTACCTTCCCTTAAGGCTGAAACTGCATCTTGGAACGATCAGGATGGTGCGAGCGTCACTTGGGAGCGCGGCGGCGCTGCGCTTTTAGCCGATGTGATTCGCGAGGTGCTGGCCCTGTCTCCTCTGGCAGGACAAACCCCGTGGGCGGTGTGCGGACCGAAAACGCCGGACGAGGCGCAGATCAATGATCGTGTGCCGTTTCCCCGCAGTTACACGGTCTGGACACCGCATCTTATGGCTTACGGTGAGAAAGACCCGAAGAGGGAAAAGCAGAGGGTTTGGCGTGTGGATCAGTTCCTTGGCATGAGCAAGACCGATTCGCCAACTGAACTGGAAAGCGCGTGTCCAACCCCCGACATCCTGGTCATCAATGACGCCCGTCTCGGATTCGATCAGAAGGCCTTCCCTTTCCCGAAGTGGTTCACTGGGAAAAAGACGCCGCGCTGGATTGTCTGGAAGACCTCTCGGCTCAGTTTGGACACCCCGCTATGGACTGACTTCCTGTCCAAGCATGCTGAGCGCCTGATCGTTTTGTGCCGGGCAGACGGGTTGCGTCAGGGCGATGCGCAGATCAGTCGAGGGATCTCCTGGGAACGCACAGTGCAGGACCTCCTGTGGGATCTGAATTTCAAGAAGTTCGGCACACACATGCTGACAGGGGCGCCAACAGCGTCCTGTGCCCGCGTCGTCGTCTCATTCGGGGCGGCTGGCACGCTGATCCTGAACCCGCGGGCCGACCCAAGAAAAAACGAGGAACGGGTGCAACTCGTCTTTGATCCGCAGGCCGTAGAAGACTCTTGGGAGGCTCAGCGCCCAGGCTCTGTGATGGGGTACTTCTCGTGTACGGCTGCCGCAGTTATTCTCTACCTGACCGAAAATCAGAATAAACCTGATCTGGTCGCAGCAGCACGTGCGGGAGTTCGCGCCTGCCGCTGTCTGCACAGCGGCGGCTATGGCAAGGCAGGCGACAAACTACCGAACCGCATGGCCTTCCCCCACGCCGTGATCGCACACGCCATGTCGGATCGCTGGTCTGACGCCAAAGAATGCGCCGACTGCAAGACCTGCCAAGCGGATACGCTGGCATGCGTAACCGTGCCACTGAAGGTCGCCTGCAGTTCGCATGACGCCGGCGATTGGTCAATCCTAAAATCCAAGGCCGATCTGGACCCTCTGGCGCAACAAATCGTACTGGGGGGCGCGGAAGCGCCTCTGAAGGGCGTGCCGACCGCAAGGTTCGGCAAGTTTTTCGAATCGGCCGACCGGCGTGAAATCGAGAACTATCGCAGCGTGCGAAACCTGATCACCGAGTTCATCAGCAAGAAAGGCAGCAAGCCGGTATCCCTGGCCGTGTTTGGCCCTCCCGGCTCGGGCAAATCCTTCGGTGTGAAAGCGTTGGCCGAAGAGTTGTCGCAAAGCATGAATGTGCCCATGGAGATCAAGACCTTCAACCTGTCACAATTCCAAGCGCAGACGTCAGAGGACTTGAACAACGCCCTGCATCAGGTGCGGGATATCGGCCTTTCAGGCAAACTGCCATTGATCTTCTGGGATGAGTTCGACACCAATAACCTGGGTTGGCTGCGCCGCTTCCTCGAACCCATGCAGGACGGCACGTTCCTGGAAGGTCAGGTTACCCATCCGATCGGCAAGGCGATCTTCGTCTTTGCCGGCGGCACCTGCAATTCGCTGGCCGCATTCAACAAGGGGCTGAACGACCCAACTTTCCGCGATGCCAAAGGCCCCGACTTTGTCAGCCGGTTGCGTGGCTACCTCGACATTCTGGGCCCAAATCCAGTCGGTAACCCGCGGGACGACCCCGCATTTATCGTGCGTCGGGCCATGTTGCTGCGTTCGCTGATCGAGCGCAACTGTCCCACACTGATCAAAGGCAAGTCGTTGAGTATCGACGAAGGCGTGTTGAATGCCTTGCTGCACATCAGCCAGTACAAGCACGGTGCGCGCTCCATGGAATCCTTGGTGCTTTCCAGCGCGCTGGCCGACAAACTGCGGTTCGACCGATCCAGTATACCTCAGATCGCCCAGCTCGATGTGCATGTAAACGGAGCCGAGTTCTTCGCGCGCGTGTCCATGATTCGAAAGCCCGAGTTCCTTGAAGTACTCGCCAGGGCCCTTCACGATAACTACCGCAGCCAACTGACTAAACGTGGCTACCGCTATTCGAAGAAACCAAACGATAAGAAGCGAACAAGTTCATCCTTAATCCCTTTTGACAAACTCACCGAAGAATTAAAGAGCCAAAACCTCAGCGCTGCACGAGAAATGCCGGACAAACTCGCACTCGCGGGCTACGCGATCATACCGGACAGAACGGGCGACGGACAGACGGTATTCCCGGCTGATGACATCGAGGTCATGGCCGAGCGCGAGCATGACCGGTGGTTGCGCGACAAGATCTCGGCGGGCTGGGTATATGGGAAACCTCGAGATGATGCGGCAAAGCACCATCCCGCCATGTTGCCATGGCATGCCTTGACCGAGGCCGAACGGGCCGCGCTCTACCCTGAGAAACCGGAAGCCGTCGGGCTAACCGCCTTGACAGAGAGCGAAAAGCAGAAGGATCGTGATCAGTTTGACGGCCTTCCCTCCATGCTGAAGAAATACGGCTACGCCGTGTCCAAACTGTCCAGTTGATGCACAGCCGAACAAATGGATCAATTCGGATGACCAACCCTGATGACCTCGACATAGGCAACGCGGACGCTCCCGGCACCTGGCAGCGCTTCGAGTTGCCAGTGCTGGCGGGTTTCGCTTTGCTGTCGATGGTCTTGGGTTTGATCGGTTTCACCCAGTACTATCAAGCCGCAGGTAAGCCCGCATCCCTCGCGGATATGCTGTATCTGAGTCTTCAACTTTTGTCGCTCAACTCGGGCGCAGTTGAGGGTTCTGTTCCTTGGGCATTGCAAATCAGCCGATTCCTAGCCCCCTTCGTTACTTTTGTTGCGGTACTTAAGGCGCTGATCGGCATCTTTCGAGGCGAACTGAGAGCGCTGCGCCTGAGCCGAAGCAAAGGCCATATCGTCATCTGCGGCGTCGGACGCAAGGCGGTGGCGCTAGTCAGCGACTACCGGGATGAACACAGCCGGATCGTGGTGATCGACCCCAGCCCCGAGAACCGCCTTGTGCGGGCGTGCGAGGACGCCGGCGCTTTCACGCTTCGCGATGACGCCAGCCGCCCCGGCTGCCTGCTGAAAGCCCGCGCTCATCATGCTGACCATGTGTTCATCACCACCGGCGACGACAGCACGAACATTGAGATCGCTTCTCATTTTCTCAATCTTGTCAGGACGCGCGGTGACAAGTCGGCGTCGCCGAACGCCCGCCCGACCTGCCACGTGCATCTCGTCGACCGCCAGACCGCCGAGCTGTTCAGGAAACACCGGGTGTTCAAAGAGTCAGCGCCCAATGTCGACATTCATATTTTCAACGTCTTCGAGAACGCCTCCCGCCTGCTCTGGCGAGATCACCTGCTGATGCGGGGCCCCGTCGACTCCGCCGACACGAAGCGGATGCACGTTGTGATCGGCGGCATGGGCCAGATGGGCGAAGCCATCCTGCTGCGCCTCGCCCGCAGCGGCCACTTTGCGAACGGTCGCAAGGTCGCCGTCACCGTCATCGACCGCCATGCCGACCGCTGCGAGTTCCGTCTGCTGGAACAGTACCCCATGCTAAAAGACCTTTGCGACATCACGTTCATCGAAGCGGAACTTGACCAGCCCGAAACCGCCCGCCGCATCGCCAGCGTCCTGTCAGGTACGGATCAGATCGGGACCGTGATCCTTTGCCTGGACCAAGACTACGCGAACTTCTCCATTGCCCTGCGCCTTGCGCCGCACCTAGGGCCGAGCGGGGCGAAGGTCTTCATCCGGCTCGCCCATGCCGCCGGACTCTGCGAGCTGCTGCGGGCGGAGCACTCCGATTCGGCGCTCGCCAAACAGATCGACGGCTTCGGCCTGTTAGACGCCTGCTGCTCGAAGGAAATGGTCCTAGCCGACAAGCTGCACCGCTTCGCGCGATCGTTCCACGAGTCCTACGTCAGCGAACAGCTCAAGGCTGGCAAGGCGGAGACCGACCCGGCCCTGCAACCGTGGGACACTCTGGAAGAGGACTTCCGCGAATCCAACTGCGAACAGGCCGAGCACATCGAGGTCAAGCTGCGCACCTTCGGCTACACCGCCGTTCCGCCCGGCCTGCGCCTTCCACTAACATTTGACGATTCTCAAGTCGAGATCCTTGGCCGCATGGAGCATGCCCGCTGGTGCGCCGATCGTTGGCTGGCCGGCTGGACTTATGCCCCCGGCAAAAAGAATAACGCCCTTCGTACCTCCCCCCACCTCGTGCCTTGGGACCAACTCGATTCGGCCATCAAGAAGATCGACTTCGACTTCGTTCGCGTTATCCCTTATGTCTTGACTGACCGAAACAAAGGTAAAGGGTGATAGCGATTGTTAACAATAAGACGACTCATCTCTTGGAATTCTAAAAAATGAGTAACCCCAACGCAAACGACTACAAGTACTGGGCCTTCATCAGCTACAGCCATCAGGACAACCTCGCCACACGCGGAGACGGCAGCGGCGACCATATTCAGTGGGCCAACTGGCTGCACGAACAGCTCGAAACCTACCGCGTCCCCGACGGTTATCGTGATCGTACCACCGCCACGGACGAGCCGATGCCTGAGCGATTCTTCCCGACCTTCCGCGACGAAGCCGAGCTGCCCACCAGTCACGACCTCGGCGGCCAGATTCACGACGCCCTACGCCGATCCCGATTTCTCATCGTCATCGCCTCTCCGCGCTCAGCCGCCTCCCGGTACGTCAACGAAGAGGTCCGCTACTTCCGCCAGCTCGGCCGCGGCAACCGCATCCTCACCCTCATCATCGACGGCGAACCCAACGTCCGTCTCAGCCCCAAGACCGGCTGGTCCGCCGACGATGACTGCTTCGGCCCAGCCCTCGTTCACCCTTTACGTAACGACGGTAGCATGAACGAAACCGCGTCTTTGCCCGAAGAGCCAATCGCCGCTGACGTGCGCGTCAAGGAGGCCGAGCCGCCGCGCGAGATGCGCGCCTCCGAGCGCGCGCACGCCGATCGTCAAGGCTTGCTCGACTTCATGAAGCTCAAGCTCATCGCCGGTCTGATGGGCGTGGGCCTCGACGAACTTGTCCAGCGCGACAAACGCCGCGCCGAAGAACAATTGAAGCGATCCAGACAGGAATTGAGCCGAACCGAGTTCCTCTTCGCCCGACAACTTCTCGATCTCAAGGACTACCCGAAAGCCTACGCGCACCTGGCGAAATCGATTGCCGACGATCCCGAAAACCGCGCCGCCTCCACACTCGGACTGGAGGAGCTTCGCGGGCGAGTAAATCGGGGCTTCCTAAGACAACAGGTCCTGTATAAGGGCGAGGTAATTTTTGCTGTCTTCTGCCCTGATGGCGCGCGAATCCTGACCGCGTTCAACGACCACACCGCGCGGATCTGGGATGCCGCCACTGGCCGCCCGCTCGCCGACCCCCTGCGCCATTCGGACTGGGTTCGCTCCGCCGTCTTCAGCCCCGACGGTACGCAAATCCTGACCACGTCAGACGACAACACCGCTCGGCTCTGGGACACTGCCACTGGCAGACCTCTTGCTATGCCTCTTCGGCATGAGAAACGTATAGAATCCGCCGTCTTCAGCCCCGACGGCACGCAAATCCTGACCACGTCAGACGACAACACCGCCCAGCTCTTGGACTCCGCCACTGGCAGACCTCTTGCTGTGCCTCTTCGGCATGAGAAACGTATAAAATCCGCCTTCTTCAGCCCCGACGGTATGCAAATCCTGACCACGTCAGACGACAACACCGCTCGGCTCTGGGACACCGTTACAGGCCGTTCCCTCATCGAGTCTCTGCGCCATGAGGGCATTGTTACCTCCGCCGTCTTCAGCCCAGACGGCGCAAAGATCCTGACCACAACATTCAGGGATAACATCGCACGGATCTGGGATGCAACCACCGGCCGCCCCCTCGCCGAGCCACTGCTTCGCCATTCGGACTGGGTTCGCTCCGCGGTCTTCAGCCCCGACGGTACGCGAATACTGACCGTATCGGACCATAGCGCGCAGATCTGGGATGCCGCGACCGGTCGTCCGCTTGCCAGGCCTCTGCACCATGGGGGAAAGGTGGATCACGCGGTCTTCAGCCCCGATGGTGTGCGGATCCTGACCACATCCAGAGAGGACTACACCGCTCGGATCTGGGACGCCGCCACAGGACATCCGCTCTCCGAACCCCTGCTCCATCGCGGAGTTGTTTGCTCCGCGGTCTTCAGCCCTGACGGCGCGCGGATCCTGACCACATCCAGGGACCACACCGCCAAGATCTGGGATGCCGTCACAGGTATTCCACTTTCCATGACTCTGTGTCGCAGGGAGGATATTTGTTCAGTTGACTTCAGCCCAGACGGCACACGGATACTGACCGCTTCTAACAATAAGGGGGGAAACGGGCAAGCGCAAATCAGGGACACCGCCACTGGCAGACCTCTTGCTGTGCCTCTTCGGCATGAGAAACGTATAGAATCCGCCGTCTTCAGCCCCGACGGCACGCAAATCCTGACCGCGTCCGACGACCACACCGCCCGGCTCTGGGACACCGCCACAGGCCGCTCCCTCATCGAGCCTCTGCGCCATACAAATTGGGTTCGCTCAGCTCTCTTTAGCCCTGACGGCGCGCGAATTATGACTAGAGCATTTCAGGAAACAGCGCGGCTCTGGGACGCCGCTTCCGGCTGCCCGCTCGTCGAGCTTGCGTACGAGGATATGTATAGCGATGTTTTTGGCATAAGGTTACACTCCGCGGTCTTCAGCCCCGACGGTACGCGGATACTGACTGTGTCCGAGTCCGACTATCACACCTACACCGTACGGCTCTGGGACACCGCCACTGGCCGCGTCCTCGCCGAGCCATTGCGCCATGAGGGAGAGGTGTGTAACGCGGTCTTCAGCCCCGACGGTGCGCGGATTCTGGCCACATCCGACGACAACGTGCATCTCTGGGATGCCGCCACTGGTCGCCCTCTTGCCGAGCCTCTGCCCCATGGGGGAAAGGTGGATCACGCGGTCTTCAGCCCCGATGGTGCGCGAATCCTGACCGCGTCCGACGACAACGTGTATCTCTGGGATGCCGCCAATGAGATACGCGACTTCGAAGATGTCACTATATTACGATCATTACTGGAGATCGGTGGAAACCACAGACTCAATGCCTACAGCTTCATGGAACCTGTTCCGTCCGATGCGGTCGGTCAGATTCGTGGTGAAATGGATGCCACTGATGTCGTATGCAAGCCTTTGTGTTGGTGGTGGGCTGACCCATTTAGTCGCACCATTCATCCATCCTCGGCCATAACAGTGCCCGAATTTGTCCGCCACCGCATCGGCGAAGTATTGGACGCCCCGGGGGCACGCGCGAAAACCTACGCCCTCCAAGACGCTCTTAACGCCTTCCCGCACCACCCGCTCGTCCTGCTCTGTCTTGTGGAACAAGGCAACCACGGTGATCCCGCCTGGCTTGCGCAGCATGCCGTCTCTCGACTTCTCACTGAGCCGCATTACCTGACACCAATTCAATCGCGTATGACGGACGCCGATCATGCCGCACGCGCCTACGAACTCAAGGAGGGCCTTGCCGAGGACTGCTATCTTGGCGCTCGCTTGCTCCAGCGCCAGAAGCGTCCCGCACTTGCTAAACAAGTTATTGCCCGTGCATGTAAATTGGTGCCTGCGAACAAAACGTATCAGCAGTTTGCATCGCAACTGTGAATGGCGTTGTAACGCTAATGGAGGATCGCAATATGCCATTGCAACGGTAATTCTCGCTTCCGGCAGGCGGTTCTTCGCTTCGTTTACCATGTTTCTTCCCGTCGATCTCCAGCGTGAAGGCGAACCTTGCGCCGGTCGACTACCTGCGGACCCTGGTTTGCGCAGGACAACCGAACTTTCTGATCTCCGCTTACGATCTGGCCTTGGGGACGGAAAACGAGCGGAACGCGATGCGCGAACTGCTGCAACAAGCTGTCGGTGCGGGGCAGACGGTTCTCATGGACAGCGGCAACTACGAGGCGTACTGGAAGGCAGACAAGAGTTGGCGCGAAAACGATTTTCACGAGGTATGCCGCTCAGTGCCTTATCATCTCTGTTTCTGCTTTGACAACCAATCGCCGCCGGTTTCCGTCGAAGCGATCATTGCTGATGTCGTCGAGCGTGTCTCACGTAATCAAGAATCCGCCACCGGTACGGTCATCCCGATTGTGCACGGTCAGACGCATCTTCTGCCGGACGCTGTCGCCGGTGTGGCCAACCGACTTTATCCGTCGCTAATAGCCGTTCCCGAACGAGAGCTGGGGCAGGGAGTTCTGGCGCGGGCAAGGACCGTGCGGAAGATACGGCACGCGCTCGACCGACTCGGCGTCTACACGCCGTTGCATCTCTTGGGGACGGGCAACCCCGTTTCGCTCTTGGTCTACGCGCTGGCGGGGGCGGACAGCTTCGACGGTTTGGAGTGGTCGCAGACCGTCGTGGATCATACGACCGGACGCCTGCACCACATGCAGCACTGGGATTTCTTTGCGGACCAGACCGCCGTGGGGCAGCGCCAGGAGATTCCGTTTATTCCGGCGGCGCTCCTGCACAATCTGGTTTTCTTCCGCGATTTCATTTCCGAATTGGACGATGCGCTCGCAAGCGGCAACGGAGAGGCATTCGCCGGAAAATGGCTGTCGGCAAAGGAATATGATATTGTGATGCGCAACTTGGAGGGCGCGGAAAAATGATCGACTGTTGTTCGCCGACGGGTAACCGTATTCTCGATGCGATTCGGGAGGTGTGTATCGCCATGGAGACACAGGTTCCGGCCCGTGTATCTTGGGATTCGCTTACGGAGAAGGCTCTGTGGCGGGAGTTGGTCGGCGGCATCCTCGGCAGTCGGGCCACCTATGAACAGGCTGTGCAGGCGGTCCAAACCTTGGAGGACGACGGATTGCTTGACGGGGCGGCGTATGCGAAGCGCCTCGCAACGTACCAGCGCAGAGTTGAGGATACGCTCTTTCGTGTTGGTGGCGGAGCAGAGGGGGGCCGGCGGACAAGTCGATATCCCTATCCTCGGCAGCGTGCGGAGCGGATTCGGCGAAGTGCGGATGCGATTTACGGAAGGAGGCAGACTGTGCGAGGTCTGTTGCGCGAGGCCGCCGATCCGCGGATGGCCCGGCGGCAACTGACGGAACGGGTTTACGGGATTGGACCCAAACAGGCCAGCATGTTTCTGCGCAATATCGGATATCCAGGTGAATATGCCGTTCTTGACACCCACGTGCTGTCGTATATGCAGCGGGTGGCGTCGCTGGTCGACGAACTCCCGCGCGTTCAGACATTGCGGGATTACGAACGGACAGAAGTGGTCTTTCTGGAGCACGTTAACGCGCAGGGCCTTTCGCCTCGGACCTTTGATCTTGGCGTGTGGATCGTCATGCGCGTGGCGAAGAGGGAGCGTGTGTTATGTCGCTAGTGGTACTGGCATCAGGGGGTATTGATTCCACGATCATGAGCCTGATGGCCCATGAAGAAGGAGTCACCATTTATCCGCTCTTTATCGACTATGGTCAACTGGCTGCTGTCAAGGAGTGGCAGACGGTTCAACAGGCGTATGCAAAGCACGACCTGCCGAAACCGGTGCGCATGGATTTATCAGGGTACGGAAAAGTCATTCCAAGCGGTATCACCGACCCGAAGATGCGCCTGTATGAAGACGCCTTTCTGCCGGGACGAAACCTGTTCATGCTGTTGGCCGGGGCGGGTTATGCGTATCGGATGAACGCGAGTGGAGTGGCCATTGGGCTTTTGTCGCCGGAGACGCACTTGTTCCCCGATCAGACGGAAGAGTTTCTGAAGGAATGTGAAAAAACGATTGAAACAGCGATGGGACGTCCAATCAAGGTGGTCGCGCCCCTCTTTAGTCTCTCCAAACGCGATGTCTTACGCTCGGCACAGGAGCGGGGGCTCACAACCACGTATTCTTGTCACGCGGGCGGAGAGACTCCGTGCGGCAAGTGTGTGTCATGTCTGGAAATCATCCATGCGAAGGAAGGAGGCTGATTATGGGCGGTGGTGGCGGTGGAAGCTATGGCATCTCGTTGAGCGACTTGGGCAAATATGAGCAAGTCGCAAAAGACGCGCTTAAGGTGGGGGCTGGCGAAAGCAAACATAACGTGTTCATCAGCTTTGTTTCTGAAGACCTCGACGAGGTCAATCTGCTTCGCGGACAAGCCAAAAACGAGAATTCCGATCTCGAATTTAACGATTGGTCGTTGCAGGAACCGTTTGACAGCAAGAATGCCGAGTATATCAAACGCGGTATTCGGGAGCGCATACGGCAATCTTCGGTGACGGTTGTCTATGTCTCCGACAGCACAGCCGGAAGCAAATGGGTGGATTGGGAGATTCGAGAAAGCATCGCTCTTGGCAAAGGCGTGATTGCTTTGCATAAAGCGACACCGCTCCAACCCGGTTGCCGAACGCCATCACTGAAAATCGAATTCCCGTCGTGCCTTGGAAAACGAACGCCATCATGCAAGCGATTGAACAAGCGGCGGGATCGTAGGTCTGGGCGGCCCATCGCCTGGGAAGACAGGCGTGTTCATTCTCTCGTCGGCGGCTGGTGTCAATACGTAGTAACAAAGGGCCAGGTAGTCAGATAATCAACACATATTTGAAGATCTTCACATGAACAACTACCGTTTTCTTGTTCTGGGCCACTCCTCCGATGATTTCGACACCTTGGCACCGTATCTGAGTGAACTAACCAACTCGTCCTGCCACTCTTTCTCCTGTGCATCGCTGTGCATAACCGAAGACCCCTTTTCCGTTTTGTCTACATGGAGGCGGTCCTCTTCTCTCAACCTAACTGCGTCCCGACACCTTCTTCATTGCCACTGCGCGCCGTCGAACGTTTTCAGCACGCCGTTCACTTTGACGGAGTCGCCGGTCTTCGGCGCGAGGTTCTGCAAGGTGTCGATGGATCCCGTGCCGTTGACCCGCGCCTTGACGCCCTCCCCGACCGACACCCGCATGTCGCGCTCCTGCATCAACCCGTCGACCGTCAGGTTCAGCGACGCCCCCGCCCCGCTCACCGAGATATCCGCGCCTTTCCCCTCATCGGCTTTGAGCACCACACCGGAGAGATACAGCCAGACATCGA
>Ga0209066_10002205_pt1 | contig 24181 bp, 24 predicted proteins | sample All_14_2_FD_187198 | JGI IMG/M metagenome (GOLD analysis project Ga0209066, IMG submission 187198) | Freshwater microbial communities in response to fracking from Pennsylvania, USA - Allegheny Zone_MetaG_DW_15 (SPAdes) (version 2) ... | reverse complement strand
TAGTTTGTGTGGGATGTTACAACCTTATTTAGTAAAATATGGTTAAATTTAGCTGATATCTATTTTTAATAGTGTTGAAAAAAGAACTCTAGTTATTGAAAAATATAACTTGATTTAAAGAGGAGGGGATAAAAATCAAAACGAATCTAGCTCATATAAGAGTAAATGTAAGTGACATTCAAAAATCACTTAAATGGTATGAAGAAGTTTTAGGATTTATAGTCGATGGATGTTGGCTGTTTTTGACCGCCTAAATTGACCCCACACTGATCATGGGCATCGTCCATAATCAGCAATTATTGACCGCTTGTTTTGTCCTGTGGAATTCGTTAAGATACTAATGATGGTATAACAATACATAAGTATCGAGGTGAAATAAAAAACACCCCATTACGACTTCTCTCCGGCAAGATTGATATCCGTAATGGGGTGCCCCATAAAACATGATTATGGTATCACATTACGAAAGATGTTTCAATGAAAAACTGAATATTTTTCATTAGGAGTAAAGAGATTTCAGTATGTCCGCTGTGTTTTGGAAGTTTATCAGTAAGAGATTCCAGGCGGCGTCAAGTGATTGAGTCTGATGGTTCAAGAAGCCACTTTTCGCTTAGAAGACTCAAATGTATTGACTGCGGTAAGCTTCATACTGAACTACCATCGTTCATGGTTCCTCATAAGCATTATGCTTCAGAGGTTATCGAGGCTGAGCTGGATGGTTCACGAGATGACTGCCATGCCGATCAAAGCACAATGGATCGCTGGAAGAAGTCATTCCGAGATCAAAAGCATTGGTTTGAGGGTGTGCTTAGGTCGCTCTGGTCAAAAGACCGAGGAAAGCACTTTCCATTACTTGATAAGATTTCTTTACTCCAATCCACGATAGATAAAGGACCCGGTTGGTTATCATTTGTCCATCAAGTAGTGATCAACTCGGGGATGAAATCACACACCCAGTTTGCGTTTTGTCCATAAAGTCCTGGTGTTACACTCTCTTTATAAATATGAAGGGAGTCCACTCGATGACATCACACAAGACGCAAGAAGATACCGCGGTAAAACGCATGCAGCTCATCATGCCTCTTTTAGACGAAAGTCTCGATTACAGAAGCATCGTTCAGCTGAAAAAGAAAATCGCAAGTGCCAACAATCTGTCCTATAGAACCATCAGCAGGTACCTGGATGCTTACAAAGAATCAAGCTTCCAGGGACTTAAGCCACAGGTTGGGTTCACAAGAACCCAGTCCATCTTACCCGCAAACTTCGATGTGATAGTTGACACAGCTGTTGAGCTTCGAAGAGAATGTCCGACGAGAAGTGTAAATGACCTGATAAAAATCATGGAACTTGAAAATCTCATCGAAAAAGGTTCCGTTTCAAGGAGTACCCTCCAAAGACATCTTCACTCTCGAGGTTTTGGATCTGCTCATATCAAGACGTATACCAAGAAAGGTGCGGCTTCCAGACGCTTTGAGAAAAGCCACAGAGGGATGCTCTATCAGGGCGATATCAAGTTTGGCCCCTATCTACCGATAGGAAAAAATGGTGCGAAGAAACAAGTCTATCTGGCCGCGTTTATCGATGATGCCACACGCTACATCGTTTCGGCCAAGTTCTATGAAAACCAAACGGTAGATATCATTGAAGATTCGCTAAGAACAGCTATCATGCATTATGGAAAGCCTGATGCCATCTACGTGGATAACGGGAAGCAGTATCGCTCCAGCTGGCTGGCAAAGGCTACGGCAAAGCTTGGGATCAAGCTGATTTTCGCCAAACCATACCATCCGGAGGGAAAAGGCAAAATCGAGGCGTTCAACCGCAGACTAGACAGTTTTCTTTCCGAAGCGGCACTGATGGATGCCAAAACGCTTGATGAGCTAAACGCTTATCTAGAAGTTTGGATCAATGTCCATTATCATAAATCGCCACACCATGGACTAGGTGGCTTAACACCTGAAGTCGCCTTCAAGCTGGACAAACAACCTCTGAAGTTTGTAGATACCGAAAGACTCATGGCCGCATTCCTACACACAGAAGATCGTCTTGTAGACAAAACCGGCTGCATCAACTTCTCAGGTAAAAAGTACGAAGTCGGTTTAAATCTCATCGGCCGAAAAGTCGAAGTGCACTATGACCCATCCTGGAAGGATGAGATAGAAGTTCACTATAGCGGTATCAAACCTTTCAAAGCGAAAGAGCTCGTTATCGGAGAATTCTGCGGTAGCACCAGAGAACTTCCTGAGCATTTGAAGACGATTAAACCTCAAACTTCTAGGTTGATTGAAGGGCTTAATAAAGCCAACATCACCAACCGAACACAGCGAGAAGTGGCTGTGGTGTTTAGAAAGATCAAAGAGGTGGCACAAGATGTATGAAGCCTTCTTTGACATGAAACACACACCGTTCGTGAACGGCATTCCAGTAGAAAAACTGTATCAATCCTCGATGCTGGACGAAACACTTGCCAGACTTGAGTTTGTTGCTGAAAAAAGGTTGTTTGCAGTCATCACCTCAGACGTTGGTTGCGGTAAGACGACCGCCATCAGAAAGTTTACCTCAAGTCTCCCCAGCGATCAGTATCAAGTACTGTATCTGTCTGATTCAAAGCTTACGCCACGATGGTTTTATAAAGGCCTTCTGGACCAACTGGGCGTTGAAGCCAAGTTTTACAGAGGTGACGCCAAGAGACAGCTCCATAATCAACTTCAGGTCATCAGAGGCATTCATGGTAAGACAGTGGTGACCATCGTTGACGAAGCACATCTTCTCGATAAAGAGATGATTGAAGAAATCCGGTTCCTCCTAAACTACAAGATGGACTCATCGAACCCGATGGCGCTGATACTTGTGGGACAGAATGAACTTTGGGAAAAGCTTAAACTCCAGCGCTATGCTGCTGTGAGGCAAAGACTGGATATCAAATGTGAGATTCCACAGTATGATCGGTCGCAGACCAGTGAGTACATCGCTCAGCACCTTGATTATGCGGAAGGTACCATGGATATTTTCACAGATAAAGCAGTTGATGAAATTTATAAGTATTCAGCGGGAGCGCCTAGAGCGATCAACAAGGTCTGCACGCACGCTTTGATGTTTGCATCGCAAAGGGCTAAAAAGTTGATTGATGATCACATGATAAAAACGGTTATAGACCTTGAATTACCATAAACTCAGCCATGCATCGCCATGGCATACATACTCCAGTTCCACGGCAATCTAAGAGAGCAGCTTATGGCAAATCTAGTGAGCAGTTCGTGGACAGCGGGAAAAATCTATAACACTGAGAAAATCAAGCGATTCAAGAGGTCCAAAGGGTTTTGATCCAACAAACATGATTTATTCTCTTATAGCGATGCAAGTCCTTAAAATTAACCGCATTTCAGAACTGGTATCTCAGCTTAAAGAGAATCCAGTGCTAAGATATACTTGTGGGTTTAAGGTCATTGGCAAAGTGCCATCAGAGTCTACTTTCAGCAGATTCATAAACAAAATTTCCGATTCGTCAGTACTTGAAGACTTGTTTAGTAAACTTGTGATAAAAGCAACTGATCTTGGCCTTGTTGATGGTGAACATATTTCGATCGACTCAACTAAACTTGGTTCATACGAAGCTTCAAAACCAAGAAAACAAATCGTCGATGATGGTACAAACCCTAATTGGGGAATGAAGCGTGATACCAACGGCAACAACATCAGATGGTTTGGCTGGAAACTGCATATCATCTGCGATTCAAAGAGTGAACTTCCGTTGGATATCTTGGTTACGCCTGCAAGCATTTATGATGGTACTGTTGCAGTTACGATGATTGAGTCATTTCTTAAGAAATTTCAATCAAGATTCAAACCAAAGTATTACGCGATGGATTCTGGATACGATTTTGAGTATGTTTATGATGACATCATCAATAAATTTAACGCGGTTCCGATTATCGCATACAATCCAAGAGGTAGTAAGTCGCCACCAGAAGGACTTGATGAAGACTTCAACCCATTGTGTTCTGGTGGTTTCAAACTTTCGTACTGGGGAAAAGATGGTGATTATCTGAAATTCAGATGTCCTCATGCAACCGGCAAAATCAATTGCCCCCATGGTATGAATTGGTGTTCATCATCAAATTATGGTTACACAGTAAAATTAGGTTATAAAGAAAACCCGCGTCAATACGGTTATCCACTACGCGGAAGTACAGAGTGGAAATTACAGTACAATCTCAGAACATCTGTTGAGCGTTGCAACAGCAGGCTTAAAGAAGGATTGAATCTTGATCATGTACGATCAAAAGGCATCAAGAAAGTAAAAACGCATGCACTTTTGAACTGCATAGCGTTGATTGCAGGTACAATTGTTTCAAATATTCAAAGAGAGAAAAAGAAAGTTGCCTAAAAGATGTTGAAATTTAAAAACGACAATGATTTGTTAAGGTGTTTGACATTTTTCATTTTGAAAATCTGAATTATGCAATTTTCTCTATTAATTGATTTGGGAGGATTGTTTTGAAAAACAAAAATAAAGGGTTGCAAGTTGTACTGGCAGGGACCGGAATCAACTTGGCATTTGGTGTTCTTTATGCATGGAGTATTTTCGGTGGTGCATTAAGTGAAGAGTTCGGTTGGAGCAAGGCTGAAGCCTCACTTCCATACACTGTCGCCATTATTGCCTTTGCATTTATCATGGTACCTGCTGGTAGACTCCAAGATAAAATCGGGCCTAAATGGGTCGCTACGCTTGGAGGACTTTTAATCGGTGCTGGGTGTATCCTTGCGAGCTTCTTACCAAGTGTTCCCGGTCTGGTTTTTGCATTTGGTATTTTAGCCGGCTCTGGTATCGGACTTGGATATGCTTCGACGACTCCAGCCGCTGTCAAATGGTTTGCACCTGAGAAGAAGGGCTTGATTACAGGCGTCGTCGTCGGTGGTTTCGGCTTGGCAAGTATTTATATTGCACCACTTACTAAATACCTTCTACATGAATATGGGGTATTTACTTCATTCAGAATTTTAGGCTTTCTCTTCTTAGCCATTACATTGCCGTTATCGCAGCTGATCGTCAACCCTGAAAAGCCAGTGGTCAGTACAAATGTTAAGAAGAAGGTTGTTCCTGATTTAACATGGCAACAAATGCTAAAGACCAAAGAGTTCTATCAACTCTGGTTCATGTTTTTCGCTGGTGCAACGGGTGGCTTAATGATTATCGGTCACTTAAAAACGATTGCAAAATTACAGTTAGGCACTGATGCTGGCTTTATGCTTGTCGCTTTAGCTGCGATAGCAAATGCGATCGGTAGACCTGCTGCAGGCGTCATTTCAGACAAGTTCGGTAGAGGTAAGACGATGATGTTCCTCTACATCCTACAAGCAGTCGTCTTATTTATCTTTTCATCATTTAGCAGCTTTACCACGGTACTTCTCGGAGCCATGGTCATGTATTTTTCCTACGGCTCCATGCTCTCAGTTTACCCATCAGCGTGTGGCGATAACTACGGTACGAAAAATCTCGGTATGAACTACGGAATCTTATTCTCCGCGTGGGGTGCTGGTGGAACTGTTGGCCCGATGATCGGTGGCTTTATCGCAGATTCTACAGGTTCTTATAGCCTTGCGTTTACCATAGCCGCTGGTATGGTTTTACTTGCTGCTGCCATGGGTTACTTCTACAAGCCATATCATCATCAATCATAATTGCTTATTTCTTCGACAATTGGGTAACAATATAATAACCAAGTGTTTAGAAAAGAAGGTGAAGGATATGTTGCATGTTGTACTTCAAGACTCTTTAAAAGAGTATTTGAGAGAACATCATCGTGATGCTGTAGCAATTCGTTTGGAAAACACAGGTTATCTGCATGAAAGTGAGTTTATATCTACACCTAGGGTTCACTTTGAAGCGCCACCAGATATCGAACACTTTGATACCTATGAAATTGATGGTGTGAAGGTCTATGTGGATAAGCATGTTGAAGCTTACGATGATACGATTGTTCTCAACGAAGAGAGACGCCTTGGTTTAAACAGGTGTCATGTTGACGGCATCAAACTCATCAGACGCGACAGTTAAACATCTTATAGCGATTATATGCATTTGCATATAGTCGCTTTTTTCATGTTGAAAACAGGTTGATGATTGATGCGAAACAGTTCGGGTATCTTTTGAATAAAGATATTAATGGAGGTGCCTATGAACGCATTAAAACTCGCCGAAAAAAGACATTCCTCTCGAGAGTATAAGCACAAAAAGCTGACGGACGAGGACCGTCGTTATGTAAACGATTTATTGCTTAACATTCCTAAGATTAACAACGCGAACGTTGAATTTTCCTTTGTTGAAGATGGCTGGGATTTAGCGCCGCAGATGGAAGGACTGGCAGGTTATTTTGGGCACATGATCACAGCACCCCATTATTTCGCCTTACTCTGTGAAGAAGGGGAAACGTGTCATAAATGGGTTGGCTATCTCGGAGAATGGTTTATTCTAAATGCTTTGAAGCAATCCATAGGCTCATGTTGGATCGAGGTCAAGGACGTGCCTGCTGTGAAACAGCTACTTCAGATCGATTCGCCTAAGACCATCGCAGCCCTGATTGCCTTTGGGTATCCGAAGAAGGAGTTTCATAGCTCTTCGCTTTACTCTCCTAGCCATCCGAATAGTCTATCTTCACTTACCGATCTAGGCTATCCAAACATCGAGGCCATCAGCAATGAAGGCCCCATTAGCTCACGAAAAGCCATTACCGAGTTTGTGGACCACCTGAAATACGGAGATAAAGCATCCCTAGAGGAACTCGAACAGCTAGGCTTGCACCGTGCATTTTTCTACATGAGACTCGCTCCCTCCTATCATAACCGTCAACCTTGGCATTTCGTCGTTCATGGACATGCCATCGACTTGATCGTCGAAACGAGCGAAGATATACCGCGAGTGATTCAAGGCATCGACGCTGGGATTGCCATGCTCTATTTCCAAGTTGGACTAAATGACGCTGGATTTGGTGGGAATTGGCACACAGACCAACTGGAAGTCGACTATGAGCTCCCCCAAAACAAGCGGGTGGTGGCCAAATGGGTATATGCATAAAGAAAAAAGGAGCGATTAGCTCCTATTTTTTTTGAAAAGAACACGGGATACTCGACTTTCTTCCCTATTCTTTATCCTTATAAAATTATGACGATGCTTATAGAGACTTAATGCGCACATGATTACGGTAATCACTAATGCGATATCTCCATGCCTAAACCACTGGCTGATGGCGATAAAATAAACGACTAAGGCCGCTGTACCGATCGCAATGTAATCCGATAGAAGTGTGAAACAAATAATGGACAGCATTCCCCCTACACCCATCCAAATATTAATTCCCAGCATCATGCCGATCAGCGTCGCTGTACCTTTTCCACCCTTAAAGTGCATGTAAAACGGAAACACGTGACCAATGACCGCTAAAAAACCTGCTACGTATTGAAGGCTAATCTCTCCAGGAACCCACCCTTTCGCCAGGATAACGGCGAGAGTCCCCTTTAAAACATCCACGAGCCCTACGATTAAGCCGAACTTAAAGCCTAGGGATTCGAGGGCATTGGAAGCGCCAGCGTTTCCTTTGCCTAACGTCCTGATATCGACCTTATAGATGAGCTTACCCAGAAGATAGGAGGTTTGCACGTTTCCAAGTAAGTACCCTAACAAACAGACGATGAAAATTTCAACCATACTTCCCCCACTTATCAAATAAAAAATTGGACACAATTTATTTACAAAATGACCTGTTGACTTTTATCACTATATAGTGATATATTGAATGTAATAAATCACTAATTAAAGATAATTTAGGAGGTCATTATGTTAAAGATTGGTATCATCACTGGCACAACAAGACCAGGAAGAAATAACATTGCGGTAGCAAACTGGGTTAAAGAAATTGCAGATCAAAGAAAGGATGTCAGCTTCGAACTCGTGGACATTTTAGACTATGACCTGCCACTACTCGACGAAGCAATTCCAGCATCCATGGGACAGTACATGAACGACCATACGAAAAAATGGGCTTCAAAGGTAGCTGAGCTTGATGGTTTCGTATTCGTGACACCAGAATACAACCATTCATTTTCGCCTTCCCTTAAAAACGCATTGGATTATGTCTATGCCGAGTGGAACAATAAAGCGGCTGGCTTCGTAAGCTATGGCTCTGCAGGCGGCGTTCGTGCTGTAGAACAGCTCAGACAAATCATGGCAGAGCTTCAAGTGGCTGATGTAAGGGCGCAAGTCATCCTTTCACTGTTTACAGATTTTGAAAATTTCAGCGTCTTTAAACCAGATGCGCGACATGAAAACAATGTGAACGCGATGCTCGACCAGCTTATCGCATGGAGTGGTGCATTAAAAACGCTTCGATGAGCCATACCGATAAAACTGGACATCATCATCCGTGAATCCAAATCGCTCCACTAAGTAGTAAAACAGCTCCTGACAAGCTTTTGCATCTGAAAGTGCCTCATGATGGCGATCCATCAGGATTCCCAAGGTGGCGCATAAATAGGCTAAATTATTGCGTTTATATTTTAAATGCTTTTTCGCTAGCCTTACCGTATCGATATATTCAAACCCATAGTGGCCAAGTCCATAATGTGCGAGCGTCGCACTTAGGACCCCTAAATCAAAGGTGGCATTATGGGCGACGATAATGGTATCGACGAAATACGGTTCGATTTCAGACCAAATTTGCTTAAGTGTGGGGGCTGTTTTTATCATTTGTGGTGTAATGCCCGTGAGTTCGATGTTGAACGCGTCAAAGTGGACTTCTGGATTTAACAGGTATGACTTTTCATGCACCGTTACACCGTCCACGACATGGATGATTCCCATAGCGCTCATTCGGTTATTGAATCGATTTGGGGTTTCAACATCGAAGTAAGTAAATACACCCATATCTACCTCCATTTGAAATGATTTGATATAATAGGTTTTGAATCGACATTCTATCGGAGGTCCTATGCAACCCATTCACTATAAAATACCCATCAAGATTAGAAATGAAAATGTCACCATTAGTACAACCGTTCATAATAGCCCACACCCAAATGGGCACACAATCCTCTATCTTCACGGGGGTGGGCTCATCTATGGTACGCGACATGATTTGCCGAGACATCACATCCATCACTTGATGGCGCAAGGCTTCGATCTCATAAAACTGGATTATCCACTTGCCCCTAGCGTTAGTCTCGATGAACTTTTCGAGGCGCTTTATGATGCCCTTTTGTGGCTGATGTCAGATCCTATCCAACTGAACCTCAGCCAACTGATCCTATTCGGCCGCTCTGGCGGTACGTATCTCGCGCTTAAGCTGTGTGACCTAATGATGGCTCGTCTCAACACTTCACCTAAGGGGCTACTCTTATTCTATGGGTACCATACGTTTGAGATTCCTACTTTTTTTGAACCAACACCCACACTCGGTGGCAAACGCATTATTCATCATGACCAAGTTCAGCAGTTTTATACCCCGCATATCGTCGTGGATGACGCTACCATGATCCGCGCCTTGCTCTATTATCATTTGAGACAGCACGGTACCTGGATGAACGCACTTGGTATTACCTACGAAAACTGTGCTAGCTATGCCATTTCTGAAGACCAGCTCAAGTTATTCCCAAAGTCTTTTATCGCAGCGAGCACATCCGATGATGATGTTCCATATGTAATGAGTGTTAAGCTCAGCCATTTGATCCCTGATGCCACGCTATTTACAGTCCATGATATGCCGCATGATTTCGATAGTCAAATAAAAGCACCTCAAACAGTGGCACTATTTGAAGCACTTGATCTATGGTTCAACGGTTTGACAAAAGGCGTTGTTCAATCCTTTCCAGAATAAAGATGATCTTCTCGGATTTAAATGGTTTGGTGATAAAATCGATGGCACCCTCCATGATTGCATCCCTTATCAGCCATTGCTGTCCCATGGCAGAGCACATGATGACCTTTGCATTTCTGTCTATCGCTCTGATGTTTTTCAAAGCGTCAAATCCAGACATGATCGGCATCGTTATGTCCATAAAAACGAGATCCGGCATAAACAACTGGTATTTTTCCACAGCGGTCTCACCATCTTCTGCTTCAGTGACCACTGTGTGACCCACGGATTCGACCACATCCCGAATGACCATTCGCATGTATTTTGAATCATCAACAATCATTATTTTCAAGATAACCTCCCAAGTGGCACCCATATTATAACATATTCAGAGGGTGACGTCACTTCTTGCCTTTGAATCGCTTCATCCTGAAAAAATCCTCTCGTTCTCGTTCTTCAAGTGATTCTAGTATCCAACTAACCAGTGTCTCATACTTTGGAATTTGAATTTTTTCCAGCGCATTGGCGCGTTTATTGGTACTTCTAATTTCTAGAGCTAGACGATATACGGCGTTTTCGACCTCAGCCATCCTAAAAATCAACTTCTGCGCTTCGTTCATCTGAACGAGCACCAAATCGACCGCACTATTGGTTCGAAAGAATCCATAATGCGGTTTTATTTTTTCCGCCTCATATCGAATGAGTGGGATCTCGACATTCATAATGCTTCGGCCCAGTTTTTCAAAGGTGGATGCGTAAGGAACCGAATACGATAGCTCCTCCATGGTATCACTGCCGATCGTCACATTTGCATGCTCCAAGGCGATGTACACTTCCCGAAAGACCTCATCGATTTGTACTTGAAGCGCATCCACTTCATCAATCATCATCATAATTTCTCGGATGAGCACCGCTCTTTTTTTATCCAGCAAAACATAGCCTTGTTTAGAAAAATCTAGCAGGCTTTTCGCTTTTATTAAGTTGGATTTGGTCGGCGTCAAATTTTCCATAATTACCTCGCTAATTGATTAGGCAGGCTTTACATACCGATGATACCGTTTAATCATCTCATCATCCAGTCGATCCATGGCTTCTGGTGGTAGCTTCGATAATAGCGTCCATCCTAAATTCAAGCTTTCAATAATCGATCGTCTCGTATTAAATCCTTGCGCGATAAACTGGTCCTCAAACAACCTGCCAAATGCCATATACGCTTGATCAAGTGGCGACAAGTCGGATTCACCGATAATTTGTGCGAGAGAACGTACTTCCAATACCTTAGAGTACGAAGAAAACAGTTGATTAAACAACGCTGGATGATCTTCTCTGGTATATCCCTCGCCAATACCATCCTTCATAAGTCTGGAAAGGGATGGCAATATGTTCACTGGTGGTAAAAAGTCTCGGTTAGAAAGCTCACGGGACAAAACGATTTGCCCCTCCGTAATATACCCGGTCAAATCGGGTATCGGGTGTGTAATATCGTCGTTTGGCATCGTCAGAATCGGTAAAAATGTAATGGACCCATGGTGTGCCTTTAAAACGCCCGCACGCTCATAAAGTAACGCCAGATCAGAGTATAGGTAACCCGGATAGCCCTTACGACTGGGGACTTCCTCCTTTGCTGATGAAATTTCTCTTAAGGCTTCACAGTAATTGGTCACATCAGTCATCACCACGAGCACATGCATGTTCTCCTCGAAGGCCAAATACTCAGCAGCAGCCAGTGCACATCTCGGCGTGCTCAGCCGTTCGGCGATTGGATCATCTGCATAGTTGATGAATAACACCGAATGCCCCATCGCACCGCTTTCCACCAATCGATCGATGAAATACCCACCTTCATCCTTCGTAACACCGATTGCCACGAAGCAAACGGCAAAATCATCTTTTGAATCGTTCAGCAAACGCGCTTGAGAGACGATTTGAGCAGCCAGCTCCTTATGAGGTAAACCATTGCCTGAAAAAATCGGTAATTTTTGCCCCCTGATTAGGGTCATCAGCGTATCGATACTCGAAATGCCCGTTTCAATCATATCTCTCGGATATTGTCGTGCAATCGGATTAATCGGTGCACTGTTGACATCCACTTCATGAGGGGAATAAATTTCACCCCCGCCATCGATGGGTTTCCCAAGCCCGTTGAAAGTGCGTCCCAATATGTTCTTAGATAACCTGATGGTCATGGGCTCCCCTATAAAACGTACGGTAGCATTATAGGTCCCTATGCCACTTGTTCCCTCAAACACCTGAATAATCGCCATTTCATTTTCAAGCTTAATAATTTTCCCCAGACGATTACCCGTCGTCAATCTAACCTCGACCAAATCGCCAAATCGTGCTTCGCGAATGCCTTTTATAAATATTAAAGGTCCTTCGATTTTATCGATTTTTAGATAATCCCTATTCATCTTCTGCTCCTATGGTTAAGTCACGTGGTATCGTTCTAATAACACATCGTAAAAAGCATCTACATCATCCTTCAATTGATTGAAAGCGTTTGAAAAATCGTTCGGTATATCGTATTTCATCTTTATATGACGGTCAAAAAGCTCTGAAGACCTCACATTTGATAGTGGAATGCCTTTGGACAAACACGCATTTGCACGGACATAGAGATGCCAAATGGCACCGAGCATTTGATATTGTTTGTTTAGTGGCACGAAGGTGTCCTCCGGATGCATGGCATTTTGCTGTAAAAAACCAATCTTAAAAATTCGGGCGATTTCCAGCACAAGTCGTTGGTCATCAGGCAAGACATCCTCACCAACCAGCTGCACGATATCTAGTAGCTTGCTCTCTTCCTGAAGCAATCGCATCATTTTACCTCTTAGTAAAAAAACATCCTCAGCGACATTTGTTTCATACCATTTACCCAGTGTATTCAGATAGCCACTATAGCTGGCGAGCCAATTAATCGCGGGATAATGTCTCGCATACGCCAGCTTGCGATCAAGTGCAAGAAAGACATTAATATATCTTTTCGTATTTTCAGTGACGGGTTCCGAGAAGTCACCACCCGCGGGAGAAACCGCACCGATAATCGTGATGGACCCTTCCTGATGTGACAGCGTTTCGACATAGCCCGCACGCTCATAAAACTCTGCTAATCGATAGGACAAATAAGCGGGGTAGCCCTCTTCCGCAGGCATTTCCTCAAGTCTTCCGCTGATTTCCCGCAAAGCCTCCGCCCAACGAGAGGTGGAATCCGCCATGATAGCGACGTGATAGCCCATGTCCCTAAAATATTCAGCCATGGTGATCCCGGTGTAAATCGACGCTTCTCGCGCGGCTACGGGCATATTCGACGTGTTCGCGATTAAGATGGTGCGTTCAATTAACCGGTGGCCTGACTTCGGATCGACGATCTTAGGGAACTCCTCTAAAACGTCCGTCATTTCATTACCGCGTTCGCCACAGCCGATATAGATGATCAAATCCGCATCTGACCATTTTGCAAGCTGATGCTGTGTCATGGTTTTTCCAGTTCCAAATCCACCTGGAATCGCGGCCGTTCCCCCTTTCGCGATGGGAAAAAACACATCCAATATGCGTTGCCCCGTTATCAGCGGTTTATAAAGCCTAAGCCTCTCATTCACTGGCCGAGGCGTTCTCACTGGCCATTTTTGCATCAGTGTCAGCGGATGCTCACGCCCCTTATCATCCATTAATCTGATGAGGATATCTTCTGCAGTGTAAACACCCTCTTTAGCGCAAAAAATCACTTCCCCTTCAATACCGATCGGAACGAGGAGAGAATGCGTAATGAGCTTCGTTTCTTGAACACGTGCAAAACACTCTCCGGCCCTGAGCTTCGACCCCATATCCACACAAAAGGTCACTTCCCACGGTGCCTTTCGATCGATGGTCAGTAAACCATAGCCGGTATTAACCCGATCGCCTTCAAACCGACTAAGAGGACGCCCGATCCCGTCGAAAATATTGCCCACCATACCAGGCCCTAAATAAAGCGAAAGGGGTTCTCCAGTCCCTTCTATAGGCTCGCCGAGCATTAGTCCGTCCGTGTCTTCATATACCTGGATGATGGCCTCTTCATCCTTTATGCCAATAATCTCGCCGATTCGTTTTTGATGTCCCACCAAAACCATTTCTCGCATATGCGATTCAGAAAGATTTAAACCTTTAACCACAGGCCCATTGATGGAGTAAATGTGCCCGAGCGCTTTATTTCTGTTCATGACAAGCCCCTCCATCCGAAATCAAATGATCGATCATGCACCCAAGCTTAAGGGACATCTCTTCCAGTTGCCGATTGATGGTATAATCCACCTGTTGGTTTCCTTCGCATCTTATAATGAACCCTCCGATGATCTCCTCTGAAACGACTGGGTTATATCGAACCGGGATCAACTGGAAATCCATGGGTGATACCCAAACCGATTGAATTTTGCTAGAAATGTCAGCGGTTAATCTCTCGAAATGCATTAAGAAAGCTGCCTTATAGCGTTCGCTTTTAATGCGTTCTTTCCATTCAGCTTTCACAGCCTCAACCAATCGCCTTACCAGCCAGGCTTCGTTTTCTCTGATTAGTCGCTGTATGCTGACCTTCTCTCTGGCCTCAAGTTGCGACATTTCCAGTGTGACTTTTCGCTCGAGATGCACCAATTTTTCACGGCGTTGTGCTTCGTATTTGACCGCCATTTCGTCTAACAGCTGTGCATATTGAATCTTCAACTGCTCAAGGTGCTGTCTGCGCTCGACCAAATGACGCTCTTCAATCATTTTTTCAAATAAATCTATTTTCATTTCGATGGTAATCATGACATCACCTCACAACTTGATCCCGATGGAATTTTTGATGGTCTCGATCAAATAATTCTTCTCTTTTAGTCCACTGGGCTCAGGAATCATGGTAATCAGTTTCTCTTCAGACTTGAGCCTGACCTCTAAAAGCTTCTTTTCATGCGCCATGTAAAGATCCTCAGACACGAGAACAAGCCCAATCTCCTCTTCCGATAATCGGGCTATAATTCGATCGTACGCATGGTCAACATCACATCGTTCGCCCTCTATACCAGCAAATCTTAAGGCCTTGAGGGTTTCATCCCTTTTGCAAACCGCAAATACCTTCATTACAGATTACCTAAAATTAAGATGGATATGATCAACCCGTAAATGGCGATCCCTTCCGCTAGTCCTACGAATATAAGCGTTTTACCTAAGATTTTAGGATTTTCTGACACCGCGCCTAAAGCGGAAGACCCTACACTACCGACTGCATAGCCTGCGCCGATGGTTGCCATACCGGTTGATAATGCTGCTGCGATATAACCGAGCCCAGAAGCGCTTTGTGAAGTGACCTCAGCTGTCGTCTGTGCCGTTTCTGAAAAGGCAAGTCCTGTAAAGGCTTGAATGGTCGCCATGACCATTAATGCCATGAAAGATAAGGCATTGGCACTCAGCAACCACTTCAACTTCTTTTTCCCTGCTTCAATGCTGGGCTGATAATAATAAAAAATTCCGACGCCGATGGTCATGCATACGAGTCCGGCTAACACTACAACGATTCCCATAACTGCCTCCTATAAATGGTCAGGTTCAAAGAGGATTCCCTCACCTAAATAATACTTGCTGAACAACTCATAATAAAATAGTCTCAGGCCCTGAATAAAGACCACCAACCCCTCTAGGCCAATGATAATGGCATTCCCGAGGATAAACATCAGAATGTTGCCGAACGTCGTACCGATCATTTCCGACAGCGTATGGAATGCGATAAATAGCCCCACATGGTTCAGTGCAAATGCCCCAATCCTAATAAAAGATGCCGTATTACTGAGCATGCTGAGTAAGGTTTCAAAAATGTCAAATCCCGCTTCCACGTAATAGGCCGATAGGGTTTCTTCATAGAGATGCTCTTCTTTACTTATAAAGCGGCTTAACGGTTGCTTGATTAAAAGAAGCGTAACGCATAGCAGCATAACGGCCAACAGGATGCGATTACTGATAAGAGATGTTCCAGCGGCTACGCCGTAGCCATAGAGTAATAGTGTACTGAGTAAAATCGTCCCGTTGATGCCATTCCTGCCAAAAAGGCCTTCTTGATAATCGCCTTGCCTCAGCTTGTTGATGATCCCATAGACTAAGCTGATATAGACGAGGATGAGTCCCATGATAATGGATAACAGCAGTATCGTCATGATGTTTTCAATTGGACGAAGATAGATCGGTATCGGAAGCCAGCGTGAAATGAGGTTTTCATATCCGAAAAACGAGTCATATAAAACACCGAAAAGCATCGCGCCAAACCCGATTCTCACTAATACGCCGCCCATATCATGTCCTCCGCGTTTACTGAGAATCAGACCGGCTAAACTGATGACGAGGCCTTGACCCAGGTCCCCAAACATGGCACCGAACATCAGGATATAGGCGACACCGAAAAATGGCGTCGGATCCAGTTCCGTGTGCGAGGGGACGCCGTACATCTTGATCAATGTTTCAAACGGTCTGAAAAACCAGTGGTTGACCATTAACGTTGGCGTTTGAATTCGCTGTGACACCTCATCTTGATGTTTAAAGGTCACGAGGGCATCCCTGTAACCATTCATCACCGACGTAACCACCGTAAGTGAAGCCTCTGGCACCCAAGCCGCAAAATAGGCGAGTTCCTCTGTTACTGCTACGTAACGCTTGATTTCATTCACTTTTGAACAGGTGGTAAGCTGCGTCATCAACCGATCGATTTCTGCCTTTCGCGGTTCAAGGCCTTTTCCCATTTCATCTTGAAGTGCTTGCTGCTGCCCCAGATTGCGTTCAATTTCCATTTCTATCTTCATCAGCATATTTTTAGGCGTATCCAATAGGTTCAAATCGATATTTAGTTCATAAAAATCCGTACTCCGCAGAATTCTGGACATCTCCAAATCAAGTGATTTGGGGGAGATGATCATGTATAGCTCCTTCTCCTCTGCCGTTCCTATATGAAAGACCAGCGCTTTGATATGGTCATAGTTTTGAGAGATACGCTTTGCCTTTTCTCGTGTTAAATAGCCGAACTTCATGGTGAAAAAATTCATGTCCACCAATTGCTTAAAGTCGATTTCAATATGCTTTGCGCATTCAAGTACCTTTAAACGTTTTAAATAATCCAGTCGTTCTTCAAGCTGTTTGAGGGTATCGCGCTTGAGGGAAAACGCCTCGCAAAACGCCTCGGTTTCCATGATTACCTGTTCTACAACCACGTCATGAGCGATGGTTTCATGTATAATGTTAGGTGTATACTGAATTGCCTTCATTAGGTCATCAAACGACTCCGAAACCCGCTTTAGCTTTTTATTTTCCACTAAAGGGGTGATATCCTCCATATCGAGAATCCGGTCGGCATTCTCTTCAGCGATCCCTATACTGAAGTCGCCTTCATCAATTTCCAGAAATGCGTCGATGAACCCGCAGTTGCCATCGGTTATGAGCTCACTTAAAATGGCATCCAAAGAGGAACGTTCACAAACGGCATTCATCATTCTAAGTTTTTTAATGGCCATGTTAATCCCTCCTCAAATCACGGATGAGGTAACTCTCAATCTCAGTCGATTTAAATCGAATGGCTTCTAGAATCGTCAATACGTCTCTGATTTCGTACTCGAACTTGAAAAGTAGTGCGACGGGTGTTGCAATCGTCTGAGCGTTAACCTTAAGAATTTTATCGATCTCATAATAGAGATAGCGCTCCATCTCCCGCTCCATCAAATATTCACGTGTATTAAATACGATGTTATATTCACTTTTATCAAGTTCTCCTCTAAACGCTTCCAGCGAATAATAGCATAATGCCTTTAAAGCTTTATAATCAAATTTTAAGCCTCCGGATAGCGTAAAGTTAAAAATTTCCTCTGGTGAAATATTAAAAAAATGGATGCCTCGATAAATCCATTGAATATTGAGCAAATCAATATTCACCCCCAGTAATTTCAGCATCAGCTGTCGGTCCATTTTATTAAGCCGACCCATCCGTTCTCTTAGTACATTAAAATAATAACGGTCTAACACCATTTCCATATGAAACAGCATCTTGGCGGGTTCCTCATCGATAAACGGCTTAAGCAACTCTCTATAGGGAGTGCCCGAAAGTGCCTCTATAAGGGTGCTTAATTGCTTTGCTTTCATGAGGTTCTCATAAGAAATGGTCTTATATACACTTGGGATTAACAGTGTCTTAGGGCTTATATTAAAATGGGAAAGGTTATGGACACGACGGATTAGGTATTTGATGTTCTCTACTTCATATCGTAAAAGAAGGGCTTTGAAAAAATCGCGGTATGCGCCAATGTAGTAATGGTACAGCTTTTCATAAACATTGAAAAAAGCCTGTTTAATCGCCATTTCCACAGGTTGACTCACCAATTGCTCTTGTGTTAGAAACGATCGATAATGCGGTCGTGTAGCTAGGGATCGTATGACATCTTCCACAGAATCAACCTTGATTAAAGTCTCGAAGCCTTCTTTATCGATCAGATATCCCATCATCACATGCGCTTTTGCCACTGGCGCGGCATGTATACTGCTGCTCGTCATTTATTTCCACCAGTCCATTTCTTCAACCACTTGATTTACCAGCTGAGTTTCAGCAGAATCATAAGTGCTGTTGTGCTTTTCCATCAACGCTTGGCCTTCCTGTCTAAGCACTTCAAGTTTCTGTGTCCATTCCGTCTGAACACGGTCTAGAATCCTCTGCGCATTTTCCTTTTCTAGTCGATGAGAACCTTCATCAATCTCTTTTAAAAGGACCTTCAACTGAAGCTCTCTTTCGATGATTTCACTCTCTATATGGTCAAGCTGTCGCTTCATGTCTTGGTCAATGGTCAAAACTTCCGTTAAAAAACGTTCAATCATTTTAGAATCCATAAGCGTATCCTCCATTGTTAATAATTACCCTTATTTATGAAAACATCACCATTTCTTCATAATAAAAAACTGCTTGATTACTCAAGCAGTTTCTTACATTCGTCCTTACATAGCGGTTTTGCGAAGTAATAGCCTTGAATTGCATCACAATTCAACGTTTCTAACATGCGCACTTGTTTTTCGTGTTCCACACCTTCAGCGACCAACTTTAGCTTTAAAAGTTTGCCGATTTTTATGATGACCTTCAATAAAGGATCACTTGAATCCTGTTCGAGCAACTCATCTACAAAGCTTTTATCTATTTTGAGTATGTCCACAGGTAGCTTCTTTAAATAGCTTAAAGATGAATACCCCGTACCAAAATCATCAAGTGCAATTTGAATTCCTTTACTCCTCAATCGCTCAAGCTTTGCAGAGGAAGCCTCCATGGTCTGCATTAACACCGACTCGGTAATTTCAAGTACTAACCGATTGGGTTCTATGCCATTTCGCACTAGGGCTTCTAGGACATACTGTTCAAAATCCTCTTGAATTAATTGAAGCACTGAGACGTTAATACCCATATGAAGATCAGGCGAGTTTAGCTCACTAAGAAACTGTAGCGCTTCATCAATCACCCATTTTCCGATGGGCATAATCATTTGCGTTTCTTCGGCAATCGGGATGAACTCATGCGGTGGCAATTGTCCCATTTCTGGGTGTTGCCATCTTAGCAATGCCTCGAATCCTAAGATCGTCTGCTGATTTGTATCGTATTGTGGTTGATAAACCAATGAAAGTTCGTCGTTTTCCATGGCGACTTTCAATGCTTCTTCTCGTGTTACACGCCACAGAATTCCTTCAAACATGTCACTTTCGTATCGAACGGCTCGGCCTCGGCCTTGCTCTTTCGCACGGTACATGGCTAAATCTGCCTTGGTTAGCAAGGATTCAAGAGAATCACCATCGTGAGGATAAATTGCATAGCCTATACTGATGCTATTTGAAAACTTTCCATATTCCACTTGGATGACACAGTTGAGCCCTACTAGTAACGCTTCGCATAGGGATTCCAGCTCATGCAAGGCTTGAAACTTAAGGTGGATCACAAATTCATCACCGTTGATCCGATAGACACGTGCTTTAGAACCCAGCTGCTGTTCAATCAAACTGCCCACCGCCTGAATATAGCGATCACCAAAGTGATGCCCCATGGTATCGTTAATGCGTTTGAAGTGATCTATATCGATTAATAAAAGGGCGTATTGATGAAGGCTTCCCTTCACTTCTTGGTTTAGATGGGATTCAAGTGCCGTTTTATTAGGTAATCCTGTGAGTTTATCGTGAAATGCTGCATATCTCAGCTGATCTTCCATTTGCTTAATCGCATCGATATCCGTATAGGAACTGATCATCCTTGTAAGGTTTCCTTCAGCATCTCTTCTAATGACACCTTTTACAAGAAACCACTTATAATTGCCGCCTTTTGTTCTCAAGCGAATCTGTGTGAGAAAATCATTGGCGATATTCAGTCTACGAGAGTCGAAATAGCTTTTAATCTGAGGTAAATCCTCTTCGTGGACAAAATCGAAAAAGAAGGTAGGTGAATCGATGTGTTTAACGGGAAAACCGATGATCTTTTCCCATCGGTCAGAAACAGTGAACGTTTCCTCTTTGATATTCCAATCCACAATCGTGTCCTTAATGGCGTCGAGAATCAGTTCGTTTTTTTCCTTACTGGCCTGTAGCTCATCGTAAAGCTCATTTAATGCGTCAAACTGTGCTTTAAGCTCTTCCTCGGATGCAGAAAGCTCATCATACAAGTGTTTCAGCTCGTTCTTCAGCTTTACTGATCTACGGAGAGCGATGCCTAGGATGATTAAGAATATTACTAACAAGCCCATCACTAATGCCACGGCTAAAATAACCGTGCGATAGGTTTCAAAAATGGAGATGGGCCGGTTAATCACCTGAACAGAATCAGGGAGCCGCTCATAGTCGAGGTCAAATCGTTCAGCCGCTTGATAATCGATGACATTCATGTGGATATTTTCTGAGACTAAAGGAATTTCATCTGCAGGCGTGCCATTCAATATCTCTGTGGCCAGCAAGCCTGCCTGATTTCCTATAAGCTTAGCACTTAATAAGGTCCCACCCAAGGCACCATTCCCTAACGCAAAATCATATAGCGAAAACACAGCTGCAGGCGTAGCATCACTCACTTTTTCAATCATGTCCTCGAAGTTGATGTTTCTGCCGTTTACGTCAGTATAATAGGCCGTCATCAGTACACTGTCGCTCGGACTCAGCATGGAAACGAAATCGACGATGGCTTCGATGGTCTTGTCTGTTACGATGACTGCTTCAATCTGGGGATAGTGATCGGCGATTTCTGAGGCGGCCGCTTCGCCCATGGCCTTTCCACTTTCGGTCTGATCGTGTACGATATAAAACCGTTTCATATCCGGGTTGACCATCATCGCTACCTCTAAGGTCGCCTTGATGTCTACGATTTCAAGTACACCTGTCAAATTCTTATCAGTAGACTTTACCAATGATGCATAGCTCGATTCACTGATGCCATGGAAAATTACAGGGATGTTTGAGAATAGTTTTGCCCTATTCTGCAAGACAAATGATAGCGCGGCGTCATCAGAAGCGATGATCAAATCGATGGATGTCTTTTCGTATTTAAACGCCATCAACTGCGCAAATAACGCCAGGGTCTCGTCAGTTGGGTGTTCCTTCCAATCGAGAAACTCCACATAAAACCTGACGTCCCCACCGTAAGTCTTCTTGATCGTATCTATTTCAGCATTAGTCGAATCATCTGTCCAAGATAATCCATGATGATATGAATTAATGATTAAGACACTTTTTTGCTCACCCGTTTGCGCCTGTGTAAAGGCAATCGGGCTATAAAAATTAATGACCACGATTAACATCATGATGATGATTACGTTTCGATTTCGAATGGCTTCGTGCGATATTCTCATAAATTCCTCATAAGTTGATAGTCTTTGATGTATTATACCACCATTCATAAAAATTAAACCCCCGTATCTTTACGGGGGTTAGTTATATTCTTACAACTTGATGTAATCCACAGCACGTTTTGAAGACTCATTAATGGCGTAAAGACCCACGCCAAAGGCAGATCTAATATTGCGGTCAACCTCGAGCTCAAGCCCACAAAACGTGATATTTTCTGTGGTGGCTACACCATCGATTAACAGTGGAAGGCCATTTTCATCAAATATCGGACGCTTGATATAGCTATAATTTCGTCTGAAGCCTGTGGACCAGATAATATTCGTGATATGATGGGCATGGATATCCAGCTCCGCTAAAGGCGTTATAGCATCCAGATCGACACGGTCTAATCTCAAATCAAACTCGTTACCTCCCGTGGTGATATGCTCCTTCTCGATGAGTGCATCAATTTTCTGTTTCGCTGTATCAATATACTTTTCTGCCTCTTTAAAAACACTGCGAATATTGTCATTAAAAATCAACTTGTTTCCCTCTCGATCGAGCAACCTTCCCACGAGATGGACGCCGTTTTTCTGGCATTCCACCATGTTTTGCCCCATTTTATGAAGGATGTTAGGATTGGTAAAATCCTCCTTTTTGTAATTCAATATGGGGTTTACATTGGCGTAGCCGGAAAGTCGATTTAACCAGTAAACGCCATGCACATTTTTATAGACCACGGGCAGTGGTGATAGACTGCCGATCGAAAGATAGACTTCATTTTGAAGGGCTTTTTTCACCTCAAGTGCGATCTGCACACCTGACCATCCACTGCCTACCACTACGACATTTCCTGGCGTCATCTGGCATGGATTCTTATAGTCTGAGGAATGCATCTGATTAATTTCTGCTGGAATCTTTTCGCTAACCTTCGGTATAAACGGTTCACTATACATGCCCGAGGCGACGATAATATGATCGCAGCAGTAGTCTCCTTTATTTGTGTAGACCTTATAAACACTTCCTTCCAGGACGATCTCCTGAATCACGGTGTTCTCCACATATACCGGATTTACTAACTTTTGATAACGCTCCAATATGCCTAAAATTTCAGACTTCGACATATATTCGTTATTATAAGGGATTTCATTTTCCAGTCCCGGTAGATGGGTCATCCAATTGGGAGTCACTAAGTAAAACGAATCCCAGCGCTCATTTTTCCAGGTGTGTAGCATTTCTTCCTTTTCTATGATGAGGTAGTCAAGACCCCTTTGTTTTAAATAATAACCACATGTGATTCCGCTAGGACCGCCACCGATGACGATTACCTTATAATGTCTCATTCATCTGCTCCTTTATGATTTCCATTTGTTGAACACGTTGAATTATACCCGCTTATCCCATGTTATAACAGTTCTGCATCAAAACTATTGTTTTTTTTATTAGCAGGACTATAATATTAGGGTGAAGTGTTTTGACAAATAAATAACAAAATGAAATCGTCAAAACAAAGGAGGGTTTATGTTTTTATTCGAAGCCATACCATGGTATTCGGCACTGATGTGGTTTGTTGTACTCGGTGGACTCATCGCACTCAACGAACTCGCAAGAATCAACAAATGGATTTCTTTGGCATTATTTCTCGTACTCCCCGCAATACTCACCGTTATGGTGTGGCCGAAAACCGCTGGTGAAGGCACCAGTGTCGGCACTTGGTTTCACTGGGCAAAGGTATACTCAGCACTCGCTGGATGCTTAGGCTTTTTAGCACTACGTCATATTAAAGGTGCTGCCTCTAACAAATGGGTACTATTCTTCCCTGCACTGATCTTGGCTGTCAATATCATGGAAGCTGTAGTGAGAGATTTTCAGTGTTTCGGTTACAATGGTTTAGTCGATGGCGTTATCATCATCGGTGGACCGTGGAACATCATGAACGGCATCGCAGGACTCCTCAACATCATTACGATCTCTGGTTGGATCGGGATTACGGTTGGTAAGGATTCAAAAAAAGATATGTTATGGGCTGACCAGCTTTGGTTTTGGATCATCGCATACGACATTTGGAATTTCGCATACGTCTACAACTGCGTCTCAGACCATGCATTCTATGCTGGTGCAGCGCTCCTCATTTCGTGTACGATACCTGCATTCTTTATTAAGAAAGGGGCTTGGCTACAGCACCGCGCTCAGACCTTGGCCTTTTGGATGATGTTTGTCATGAGCTTCCCGGCATTTGTGGACACCTCTAAGTTTGCGGTTAAATCATCTCATAATGAGACGGCTTTGTTCGTGGTGAGCGCATTGTCTTTAGCGGTTAACGTTGCTGTGTTCATCTATCACTTCTATAAGGTTATCAAATACAAGCGCAACCCAATCAAAACTGAAGTCCATTCTGATTTGGCCGCTTTTAAGGAAATCAAAGCACTTTAGTCTAATTGTTACGATTTTATAGCATTTATATAAAGGATTTCCAAATTGACTTGTATAAATTTTTCTGCTGATTAAACTAAGTT
>Ga0209066_10002204_pt1 | contig 24189 bp, 21 predicted proteins | sample All_14_2_FD_187198 | JGI IMG/M metagenome (GOLD analysis project Ga0209066, IMG submission 187198) | Freshwater microbial communities in response to fracking from Pennsylvania, USA - Allegheny Zone_MetaG_DW_15 (SPAdes) (version 2) ... | reverse complement strand
GCGGGAGCAGGAAAATGACGTAGCGCACCCGCCACAAGCCCGGCTCGCCGGGGCTCCGGGCCGTGAAAGAACGGCGCTCGGGGCTGCGGTGAGCTGAGATCGGGAGTCAGACAGCGGAAAAATCATACGCTGGGGCTCGCGGAGCGGGTACGCGCTGAAGACAACACGGATTCAGGTGCAATATTGCCCACCCAATCGCTGTGGAAGGTAGCTCCCTGGGCAAGTGCAAATGGAGGGGGGGCGCTGCGTAGGGCCGTGTGACCCCCCATCCTGCGGCGTGACCTGATTGGGTCAAGGCCGGGTTGTCATGCAGGCAGTTTGGCTGCAAGCAGTTCGACCTTCTCGATATTGGGCGGAGAACTGAGCAAGGTCGCTGCGTTGGCCATCAAGGCCGCGGCGATCTGGCCGTTCAGATGTGCTTGGCGACCTGCCTCATCGGCAAAGGCATCGAACACACCGAACGTCGAAGGGCCAAACTTCAATGCGAACCAGGCAGTGGTGCCGGACTCGGCGTTGGCGAGCGGCAGTGCGCTGGCCAGGAAGTCGGCAAGCGCAGCCTCCTGGCCGGGTTTGGCTTCGAGGCGAACAAACAGGGCGAGCTTGGTCATACTGTAATCCTTTGGGTAAATGGGTTGGGTGAAGGGATCGACGAGCCTGCAGCCTAAGTCTTCATGACAGACATCTCTATAGGCAATAATGACAACTTTGATATCATTGTTGCCATGAAACTCCACCTCCTTGTTTGTGATGGCGTGTTTGATCTGGGGCTTGCGGCGCTCACTGACACAGTGGGCTTAGCCAATGCGATGGCGGGCTCGCTGCCACAGGCTCCCGCGCACATAGAGCTCACGCTGGTGGGCGTGCGGCGTCGCATCCGAACTGCGCAAGGCTTGACGGTCCCCGTGGTCACTGCGCATGGTGTGCCCGAACCAGACGTCGTGCTCGTGCCAGCGTTTGGCGACAAGATGCCTGACACGCTCTCGGCTCGACTCACACGCCCCGATGTGCCCGACGCGGTCGCGGCGCTACAGCAGTGGTCCACCGCTGGCGCGCACCTTGGTGCCGCTTGCTCCGGTAGTTTCTTGCTTGCAGAGAGTGGCCTGCTTGATGGGCATCTTGCGACGACGTCATGGTGGCTGGGGCCGATGTTTCGGCAGCGCTATCCGAACGTCACGCTGGACGAGTCACGCATGATCGTGAACTCGACACGCTTCACCACCGCGGGTGCCGCTTTGGCCCACGTCGACTTGGCCTTGCGCATCATCCGAGGGTGCAGTCCGGCGCTGGCGGCCCTGGTGGCACGCTATCTGCTGGTCGAGACACGCAGTTCGCAAGCCGAGTTCGTGATTCCCGACCACCTTGCGCATGCCGACCCGATGGTGGAGCGCTTCGAGTGCTGGGCCAGACGTCGGCTCGCGCAGGGGTTCTCGCTGGCCGAGGCGGCCAGCGCTGCGGGCACAAGCGAGCGCACCTTGGCGCGGCGGCTGCAAAGCGTTTTGGGAAAAACACCGCTGTCGTATTTCCAGGACCTGCGCGTGGAGCATGCCGTCCATCTCTTGCGCACCGGGAACGCCAGCGTCGACCAGGTCGCCGCACAGGTCGGGTACTCGGATGGGGTGACCCTGCGGGCCCTGTTGCGTCGCAAGCTGGGCCGGGGTGTCAGGGAGTTGCGACGCGGTGGATGACCAAAGGCGTTTGGTGCATGTACGGCTGGAGACCGCCGCGAAACTGTCGGAAGCAAAGGCTTACCCACTTGCGTATTCAAGGCCAAGGCAGGCAAAGAACAGGCATTGAAAGAAGAATTGCTGAAGCTGATAGAGCCGACCCGCGCAGAGCCGGGCAATCTCGATTATGTGTTGTTCGAGCAGCGTGACGAGCAGGGCACTTTCTACATGCGCGAGGCTTTCAGGGATCAGGCGGCGCTGGATGCGCATATTTCGATGCCTTACTTTCAGCGCTTTGCCGCCACGGCAGATGATCTGCTGCAAGAGCCGTTGCAACTGATATTCCTTGAACAGGTATCGGCCTGATCATTCAGCCTGTTGAGCCGCACCACCTCGGCCGGGCGTGGACGTGGCCGGCGGATCAATTTGCTCCAGGACGCGCCTTTACTTCAAATTGCGCAACGATGTGAGTGCCCAGCTCCTCAATGACGTCCGCCGCAGGGCGCTTTCCGTACTTGAGATTGAGGATAACGTGGTCCACCCCGATTTCCTCAAGCGACTCCAGCAAAGCCCGGAGGTGGTCACGTCCGAGCCTGAACCCCAAATGAACCTATTTTCCTCATTTGGCTCTGCTGAACTTGCGGCAAAGTGAGCGCTGACGGTGCTTTCAGACGGACGAGGAGGGTCACCCAATGGGTGAGTCGGAATTCGAGCAGAAAGGGGTGGTAACGGCGGTCCGAAGCGCGCTTGCGGAACAGGCCGAGCGGGCGACTGATCTTCGGGTGGACACACCGGGGGGGCGGTTCCAGGTGCGCTGGGACGAGGATGGCAGCGCGACGGCGCTGGGTCAGCTGGCATTCTTCGCCGAATTTCTGGAAGTTTCTGGACTGTTCGAGCGCTGGGTCGCAGGCTGCCCGATGGCTTACACGAGTCCCAACGCACCGGCCGTTCGAGACGTTCTGGGGACGTGGTTGCTCTCGATCCTCGATGGCCAGCGACGTTATGCCCATGTCACGGGACTGCGAGGCGATGCGGTGGCGCCTCAAATTCTCGGCATGACCAAGATCGTCAGCGACGAAAGCCTGCGCCGGGGTCTGGCGCATCTGGCGCCGACGCTCAAGCGTTGTCCTGAAGAGCGCCGTGCGATCCGCGAAGCCCAACTGACCAAGAGCACGGAGTGGATGAGCGATGCGCTGGCACAGAGCACGCGCGAGGCGCTTTCCACGAGCTGGATTCTCGATGCCGACACGACGATCAAGCTGCTCTATGGACATCAGGACGGGGCCAAGATCAGCTACAACCCGACCAAGCCGGGGCGACCGAGCCATGCCATTCACACGTACTGGATCGCCAACCTGCGTCTGGTATTGGACGCCGAAGTTCAGAACGGCAAAGCGCATGCGCCCTGCCACAGTCTGCCGCGCTTGATCAGCCTCCTCATGGAACTGAGTCCTGGGCAGCGCCCGCAACTGGTCCGTGCGGACAATGCCTTTGGCAATGAGCCGGTACTGGCGGCGCTCGAAGAGATCGGGCAAAAATATCTGTCGAAGCTGCGCCAAAGTCCGGGCGTGAAGTCGCTGATCGAGCGCCTCTGGTCATCGGATGACTGGGCAAATGTCGGCGGCGGGTATTACGCCGTCGAGACGACGTTGAAGCTGTCCGGCTGGCGCCGTGGGCGTCGTGTCGTTGTCGTGCGCCGTGCGCTCAAGGACCCGCTCGCGGCGGAAAGCACGGCGGCCGGCAAGCGGGCAAAGCGCCAGAAGAACCTCGACTTTGCCGACGCCGTCCCATTGAAGCTGTGGGAATACGCCGTCCTGGTGACGAATGCCGACTACGATCTGGAGGCCATTGGCCAACTCTATCGAGATCGGGCCGATTGCGAGAACGGCTTTGACGAACTGAAGAACCAGTGGGGCTGGGGCGGCTATACCACGCAGGATCTGGAGCGCTGCAATCTGTCGGCGCGCGCTGTGGCGCTGGTCTACAACTGGTGGAGTTGGTATGTGCGACTGGCGCATCCGAAGGCACGGCTCGAAGCGATCACGTCTCGCCCCTTGCTGCTCGCGGGCGTCGCTCGATTGACCCAGCATGCGGGCCAGTGCCGCCTCCTGCTCACCTTGACGCACGCCGCCGGTGATCAGATCAAGGCGATGGTCGGCAGCGTTCGTCGAGGTTTGGACTCGATCCTCGCGGCTGCGCCTCAGTTGCCGAAATCCGAACGCTGGCCCGCACTCGTGCGTTACATCGTCGCTAGAATCATCGCTCCAAAACCGAAAATTCACCCCAAGACCGCTTTGGCACCCCCGGGTCCGGTGCTCATCCCTGCGGGGTAACAGAGGAAAATAGGATGAATGGGAGTGGGCGGCGTGGACGGGTTCTCACTGAGGTCGATGTAAAGCGACTGAGTGAAGGGCTTATAGACGGAACCACATTGCTTCATGACCTCCATCCGCCAATCTTCCACGATCAGTCGCTGCATTTTCGGCGCGCGTGGATAGTTGATCCATCCGGCGCTTTCGCGCGCGATCCAATCCAGTGACTGGCGGCTATGTCCGGTCACGAGCATCGGAATCACTTGGGTTGTGGGTTTCGGAATGAGGTCTGCGCCGCGCAGCTCACCACCGCTCCAGCGGATGGGTTCGAAGCTGGTGCTGTAGGCTCGGCGAATCACCTCGTAGTGCTCTCGAAAGACTTCTCCGCGTCTTTCGGGATCGACGTCAAAGGCTGAAAACTCCACTGGGCGATCGCCGGAGGCTACGCCCAGAATCAAGCGACCTGCGCTCAACTGATCGACGCTGGCTGACGCCTTGGCCGTGTGCAGAGGATGGTGTAAAGGGATGGCAATGGATGCGCTGCCAAGCGCTATCTCTGACGTATGAGCCGCCATATAGCCCATGTATACCCAGGGATCGAAGGCTTGGCCGACATCGCCGAAATTAGGGTCCCGAAGAGGCACGTCGCGAAACCAGAGCGCGGAAAAGCCCAGCTCCTCTGCTCGTTTGGCCAATGCGACCTGGTTGAGCATGCTCGGAATGTCCCCACCGAAGGCCTCCAAAGGGAAGAACAATCCCAGGCTCAAATGACCCGGAGTGAAGGCTCGGCTGAACCCTCGATGCTGCTGATAAGGAATCGTGCTCGGCAGATACATTCTAATCTTCCTCAATGGGAGAAACCGATCAGACAGTAACTACGATCTTGCCGATCTGCTGATTGGCCTCAAGGAAACGGTGGGCTTCCTGGATGTCGCTAAGGGCAAATGTCTTGGCGATGATCGGGCGCAGTGCACCAGACTTCAGTCCTTGGAGAATAAAAGCCTTGGCACGCTCCAGGGCTTCTGGGTCGGCCACTATTTCTGCATAGATATAGCCCTTCAGGGTTAGGCTTTTGCCCAGCACGGTAAACAGCGGGAAAGGCGTTGGCTCTGGGCTGAGTGCACCGTACTCCAACAAAATACCTCCACGGGCCATGCTTTGCGTTAGGGGCTCGAAGGAGGGGCCGCCAACTGGGTCGAATACAACACGAGCACCTTGCCCGGCAGTGATGGCCATCACGCGCTCGACGATGTCCTCTTCATCACTGACGATGACGTGCGCAGCGCCTGCATCCAGTAGGGCCTGCTTCTTTGCGCGGGTTCGAGTGATCGCAATCGATGTAGCGCCGACCATACGAGCCATTTGGAAGGCGGCCAGGCCAACACTGCTTGATGCGGCGGTGACGATGACAAAGTCGTCTTGCCGCAGTTTCGCTTGTTCGATCAGCGCACCCCAAGCGGTGACGTACTGCATCCAGGACGCAGCAGCCTCTTCAAAGGACAAATTCTCGGGGCTTTTCACCACCAGGTGGGCCGGTACATTGGCCAGCTCTCCGTAGGTGCCCCAGCGTGCGATGTCCAGAGGCGGGATCAGTGCGACGGCATCACCAACCTTGATCTCGGTTACGTCGCCACCCACTGCAACCACGATGCCTGCGGCCTCGTAGCCTAAGCGGCTGGGGAACTCGGCTTCTTGCAGGTATGCGTGATTGCGAAACATCACCTCGGCTCGGTTCAGGCCAATAGCTTTGACGTCAATCTGCACCTCGTTTGCTGCCGGCGCCGGTACATCCAGATCTTCCAGCTTCAGAACGCTGGCGTCACCGTATTCATGAATTCTGACAATGCGTGCCATTACGGATACCTCGCTTTTGAATGGGCTTTGATTTACGCGACCTGCAGTGTCGGATAGTCTGTATAGCCCTTGGCGCCACCTGCGTAGAACGTGTTGGAGTCAGGCGCGTTCAGCGGTGCCTTGGCCCTGATGCGTGCGGGCAGGTCCGGGTTAGCCAGGAAGGCGGTGCCAAAGGCCACAGCGTCAAGCCTACCTTCGGCAATAGCTGCCTCTGCCTCATCAGCGCTGTAACCCATGTTGCCCACCAACACACCCTTGTACTTTTCACGCGCTACGGGCATGACATCGGCCTTCTGCACGCCGAAGAAATCGGCGCGCATCACGTGCAGGTAGGCTAGCTTGAAGGCATTGAGCCTATCGGCCAGGAAGCCGATGAGGGCCAGCGGGTCGCTGTCTTTCATGCTGTTGTAGCTGTTGAGTGGCGACAGGCGCAGACCCACACGCTCGGAACCGATGGCCTGGGTCACGGCGGTGAGTACCTCGAACAGCAAGCGTGCACGGTTTTCCAGCGATCCGCCGTAAGCATCGGTGCGCTGGTTGGGCGTGTCGCGCAGAAACTGGTCAATCAGGTAGCCGTTGGCGCCGTGTACTTCCACTCCATCAAAGCCGGCGGCAATGGCGTTGCGTGCGCCTTGAGCAAACGCAGCCACGATGCCGGGAATCTCTTCGACGGTCAGGGGGCGGGGCACCGCGTGCGGCACCTTGCCTTGGGGCGTGTGGATCTCACCCTCAATAGCGGTGGCGCTGCTGGAGACAATGGGGGCGCCATCGGCAGCGCCAGGGTAGGCTGCGCGGCCAGCGTGCCAGATCTGCATGAAGATGCGTCCGCCCTTGGCGTGCACCGCGTCGGTCACCTGCCTCCAGGCTGCAATCTGCGCGTCGTTGTAGATGCCAGGCTCATTGACGAAGGCCGATGTACCGGGCGCCACCATGGTGCATTCGGAAATCAGCAGGCCGCCGGTGGCTCGCTGGCTGTAGTACTCGGCCATCAGCGCGTTGGGCATGTGGCCAGCGTCGGCACGGGTGCGTGTCAGTGGTGCCAGAAGGATGCGGTTGGGCAGGGTGAGAGAACCTACTTGAAGTGGATTGAATAGCATGTGGATGAAAACCCAGATTAGTGAACAGAAAACAGTGGTAAGGCTAACAGTATTCCCAATACTCAGACCTTTGAAAGGTCATTGAACTTTGAAAGGTCACTGAAGACTGCTTTGGCACGGCTGGTGCTTTTGCACCCAACGCACGATGTTGAGTACGGCAATTGATACCAACACGTTACTGGACGTATTCATCGTCAACTCTCCAACATTAAAAACCGCAAGTGATGCCGCAGGCGGTTCAACGGGCCCGCAGGCGAGCCCGTCTGATGAGTGAAATCAGAAACCTTCGAGAACGATCTTGCCCCGGGCCTTGCCGCTCTCGATCAGCGCATGGGCACGACGCATGTTTGCCGCATTGATCGCACCAAAGTGCTCGCCCACGGTAGTTTGCAGAACACCTTGGTCAATCAGAGCGCTGACCCGATTGAGCAGGTGATGCTGATTAATCATGTCCGGGGTTTCGTACAGTGAGCGGGTGAACATCAACTCCCAATGCAATGACAGCGACTTGCGCTTGAGCGGCATCACATCGAGGGTTTCGGGATCGTCAATCACACCTAGACGCCCCTGTGGCTTGAGCACGTCGATCAGTTGTGCAAAGTGTTGTTCGGTGTGGGTTAGGCTGGCGACATAGTCGATCTCCGGCACACCGAGCGCTTGCAACTGTGCGAGCAGTGGCTGGCTGTGATCGATCACGTGATGCGCGCCCAACTGCCGCACCCAATCAGCGGTTTCCTGGCGTGAGGCGGTACCAATGACGGTAAGGCGGGTCAACTTTCGGGCCAGTTGCACCAGCATCGAACCGACGCCGCCAGCCGCTCCAGTGATCAACAGGCACTTACCCTCCCCCGTACCCTCGACGACACCGAGCCGGTCAAACAACAATTCCCAGGCCGTGATCGAGGTCAATGGCAACGCTGCCGCATCGGCGGCACTCAATGAATGAGGCTTGTGCCCGACGATCCGCTCATCGACCAAATGGAATTCGCTGTAGCTGCCGCTGCGGGCAATCGAGCCGGCATAGAACACTTCATCGCCCGGCTGAAACAGCGTCACTTCAGCGCCGACCTCGCGGACAATGCCTGTGGCGTCCCAGCCGAGAATTTTAGGTTCTTTTGTGAAAGTTCCGGCGCGCACCTTGGTATCCACCGGATTCACTGATACCGCGCGAACTTCGACCAGCAGATCCCGAGGGCCAGGCGTGGGCCGCGGGAGACTGATGTCGATCAATGCTTGTGGATTGTCGATGGGCAACGCGTGCTGGGTAAAGCTGATGGCTTTCATGGAGACTCGCTGTCGAAGGGTTGATGCATTCACTTGCGGCAATCTTCGACTTCCCATGGACAAAGAAAAACAAGCAGAATGCGCCAACACTTTCACTTCAGGAGTGAAAATGATCCGCATCGATGATCTTGGTTTATTCATCCGCAGCGCCGCGCTGGGCAGTTTCACCGCAGCGGCGCTGGAGGCTGATCTGCTGCCTGGTCAGGTCGCTGCCGCCATCAAACGTCTGGAGCGCGAACTGGACGTGCGCCTATTCGCCCGTACGACGCGCAGCCTGCGATTGACTGCCGAGGGCGAGCAATATCTGCCCACCGCCCACTCAGTGCTAGAGACCCTGCAGCAAGGCAAGGAAAACCTGCGGGGTGAGAACGCCACGCTGCGGGGCGTGCTGCAAGTGACAGCGCCGTCCGATCTGGGGCGCAACATACTGCTGCCGTGGCTGACGCTGTTCCGCCGTCAGCATCCTCAATTGACGTTGCGTTTTTTCCTGTCGGACCAGATGGCCAATCTGTTTCGCGACCCGGTGGACGTGGCGATTCGCTACGGTCCAAATGAAGACGCCAACTACGTGGCACTGCCGCTTGCACCTCGGAACCAGCGGGTGCTGGTTGCCTCGCCGGAGTATGTGCAACGCTGCGGTTCTCCCCAAACACCGGATGACTTGAGCAAGCATGCCTGCCTGCTCTATCTGCAAAATGGCCGGGTCTACGACAAGTGGAACCTGGGCGGGCAAACCGTGCAGGTTTCGGGACCGTTGTTCAGCGATGACGCCGATGTCGTGCGGCGCTGGTCATTGGAGGGTGAAGGTATCGCCTACAAATCCTGGCTGGATGTCAGTGCAGATATCGCCGCAGAGCGTCTGCTTGTGCTGCTGCCGGATTATCCTGGCGAAGCGTCACCGTTGAGTCTGGTGTGCCCGCATCGCAAGCAGATCAGCCCTGCGGTTTCTCAGCTTCACACGTGGCTGAGTAGCCAGTTTTCTGCTCTGGAGCGCAGGTGAACCGATCCTGTGATTGATGCTCACTGAGCATCTCGCGCTTCATGGTTCGGCGGATCAATGCGTTCAATATTCCCCAGTACCAGCGCTCGCTCGGCAAACAGGCCGCCTGCTGTTTCCAAGGCAAAACGTTCGGCGTCGCGTTTGCGCACTTCCTCGATCACTGCGTCGGCTTCGTGCTCAGACGCACCCAGAGTCAGCACGGCCTGACCACCGAGCAGCAGGGCGGCCTCAAAGGTTTCCCGCACTATGTAGTCGGCATCGTGTTTGACCAATTCCAGCGCATGTTCGCGGTCAAAAGCGCGCACCACCAATTTCACCTGCGGGCAGTAGTGCCGCGTACTTTCGACAATGCGTGTCGCGGCTTTCTTATCATCCACACAAATAATGATGGCGCGGGCGTGATGGGCACCAGCAGCGTGCAATATTTCATGGCGGGCACCATCGCCGTAATAGACCTTGAATCCATAGGGTGTCACGGCGCGGATGACCTCCGGATTTATATCAATGATGGAAATTTTCGGCTCTGTGCCGTTTCCAGTGGAAATTGACTTCTCAACAAACATGATGATCGGTGGCACACCCGCCCGATACTGACGCCGACCTCGCGCCCGATGAACACCCAGATCGAAGCCCTCTTCACTACCGCACTTGGCCTGCAGCCGCCCTGGCACGTCGCCAAGGTCGAGCTCAACACAGCCAAGCGGCGGATCGACTTCGAGGTCGAGCACACCGGCAGTCGTGCGAAGTGTCCGGCGTGTGGGGTCGAGCACCAGCTGATCCACGACCGCGTGCGGCGCAGTTGGCGTCACCTGGATTTCTTTCAGTTCGAAGCGTGGCTGCATGCCGAGATCCCGCGCGTGCAGTGCGACGGCTGCGGTAAGACCACGCAGCTGCCGGTGCCGTGGGCGCGTGAGGGGAGCGGCTTTACCCTGCTGTTCGAGGCGCTGAGCCTGTCGCTGTGCCGGGAGATGCCGGTGCGTCAGGCAGCCAACCAGTTGCGGGTCGCTCCGAAGCGCCTGTGGCGTCGGGTGCGCCATTACGTCGAGGTGGCCCGTGCCAAGGACGACATGTCGGGCGTCCGTTACGTTGGCATCGACGAGACCAGAGTCAAGCGCGGCCACGCGTACATCACCGTCGTGCATGACCTTGAAGCCAAGCGTCTGCTGTTTGCCACCCCTGGGCGCGATCACGCTACGTTGCAGGCCTTTGCCCAGGACATGCGTGCGCACGGCGGCGATCCGCTGGCCATCGAGCACGCCTGTATCGACATGAGTGCGGCCTACGCCAAGGGAATCGGCCAGTCGCTGCCCAATGCCCAGATCAGCTACGACCGCTTTCATGTTGTGGCGCTGGCCAACGCGGCGATGGACGAGGTGCGTCGCGAAGAGATGCGTAGCTCGGCGGCAGCGGTGCGCGAAGCGGTCGGCGCACAGAGCAAGAAGACGCTGCGTCAGCTGCTGTGGGGCATGCGCAAGAACTCGGTGAGCTGGACCCGTGCCCAGTTCGAGGCGATGCACTGGCTGCAACGCTCGAACCTGAAGAGCGCACGCGCCTGGCGCCTGAAGCAGGCACTGCGGCTGGTCTATCGCGATGCAGCCGCGAGCAACAGCGAGGAGATCGCGCAAGGGGCCATGAGCAAATGGCTGAGCTGGGCGCGCCGCAGCCGCCTGGAGCATGATGTCGCTGCGCGTTTTTGCCATACAGCATTTTTGCTCAAAGGTCTGCCGAGGGCTGGGGTGTTCGCAATCGCGTCAGCTTCCGCCTGTTAATAATGAGATCGATATGCCTGATGCACTGGATCGTGTCCTGGCGTGCGCAGTGGACCGAATGCGGGCATCGACCCACGGTTGAGAATCAAGGTAGGCGCCAAGAGAGAAAAAATCGGCCATCGTCCGCTCGTAGGATCCAGCCGCAGCGAACTTCCGAACTTCTGCTTCACGAGATCCCCGAGAAAGCGTTAGACGCTGGCGTTACGCCTCCCCCTCATGTCGCTTGCTCATGAGCCTCGAAGTCCAGCAACTCCGAGGGCGGCAAGCCCAGAGTTTCCGCCAATCTGCAGATGTTCAGGAGCGCAATGTTGCGTTGTCCGCGCTCGACACCGCCCAGATAACTCCGTGCGAGGCCGCTCTCAAGCGCTAGGTGTTCCTGAGACCACCCCCGCTGCCTGCGCAGGCTGGCCAGATGCCGGCCGAAGAGAATTCTGGGGTCGTGGGGGTCCAATTGAGGCCGAATGAGTGATTTCGGCCGATGCTAGGGACCAGGCCCTTATGAGGCCACGCGCTATGAGTGACAATCGGCGCGCCGAACCCTACTATCTGCTCTCAGGCCCGTATTTGCCATCTCCGCTTGGCCGGTGTCTTCGTTGAGAAATGACAAATTGGGCAGAGCTAGGAGGGGACTTGCGTGGGTAGTGTGAAAAAGTTATTTAAAACAAGGCTTTAATTTTTATGTTTCAAAAACATATTTATCCGAAAATGGTCCCCTTAAGCGATAAATATGTTGTGGTTTGAAGGCGTGTAGAAAAGCCGTCTTTCGACGGCTTATGTTTAGACAGAACGGCGGTTAAGCAGGCATCTCACCGCACTCATCCACCTTGGGCTCATGCCCTTGAGAAGCCGAGGACTGATCACCGATCTCCACGGACTCCTCAACGACCTGCCACTCCACCGGCCGACGCGCGCTACCGATCAGCTTCACCCGAATCACAACCCGCTCATCGATGATCGGTGCGGAGTTCGACAGCCACGCCACGGCCGCCCCGGGCGCGAATGTGATTTCGAAGTGCGCAATGAACCGCGATTCCCGCCCAAGAAAGACGAACTTCGGGAACAACTTCGCGAGCACGGCGCGCAGGTGCTCCGGCGGCAGCTTTCCGTCCAAGAGCTTTTCTGCGAGTGCGCGCGGATCGACATCGAGTTGCGCGACGATGTCTCGCCTCGCCACACTGATTTTTGTCGCCTCGAGCGCTTTGATCTGCCGCTCCATGTCCGCCAAACTCTTCGCGTTTCTGGCGTATTCCTCATCGAGCAGGTCGTCGGGTTGCTCGCGCTGACAAATCAACCGGAGCAATTGCTGCCCCGCTTTCGTGAGCCGATCTCGATTGTTACGCAGTTCCGCAAGCTCGCCATCCGCACCCTGAGCTAAGCGTTCCCGCAGCCGCGCGCGCAGCGCCTCGATACGCTCTTCGTCAAACACCCGCTCCAGCGCAAACGCGAGCACTTCGTGCAGTCCCGCCACCGAGATAGTCGGCACGGCCGAGATATGGGGGTCGCCCGCCAGGCGGTTGGCATTGCAGCTACCGCATGCGTACGCCTTCCCTTTGGCCGAGCTCGACAGCAGATTGCCACAATGACCGCACGTCAGGACACCCGAGTACGCCAGCCGACCGCCCCCATAGCCTGAGCGGCTAACCTTGCCAGACTGCACTGCATGCCAAAGCTCGTCTGCGACGATACGCAAGTGCGCGCGCTCAAAAACGTGCTGCCGACTGCTCTTGCCGTGGACGGAGGATGGATCTAATGACTCTTCGGTCCAGAAGACCTCCCCCCTGTACACGGGATTCGAGAGCATGCGCTGCACATTCGCAGCACGCCAAAGTCGGCCGTCCCGCGGCGTTGCCACACCGGCCTCATTCAGCCAGCGCGCGATTTTGTCGAACGCTGCGCCAGCATGCCGCATCTCGTACATGCGCTCCACGATCTTCGCTTGCTCCGGCACGATTTCCCAAGACGTTCCGATCGCACGACCGGCGTCATAGTGTCGTTCCGCACGATATCCAAATGCAGGGGCTGCCATCATGTAGCCGCGCACCAGTTGCCCGAACATTCCGCGTTTGACGCGATGACTAGTTCCCCGACTTTCCTCCTGCGCCATCACCCCCTTGATTCCCAGCGCCATGCGCGAACCGGAGCTCGCGGAGTCAATTCCGTCCGCACAGATCAGTCGCACCCGCGTGCTATCCAGGCGCTCAAGGATCTCTAGTTGCTGCCGCGGATTGCGCCCCAAGCGTGAGAACTCGTCCGTCACCAGGATATCGAACTCGCCGGCATCCCATGCCTTTAGCATGGAGTTGTAAGCTGGCCGCGCGTACGCTTCACGCGTTTTGTAGCCCGACATGTCCTGATCGATGAAACGCACCACTTTTATCGCGTCGATGCCGAGCCTGCCTACATAGTCCAGTGCCCGGCGGATCTGGTCTTCAACGGACATCGGATTCTGCGAGTCATCCGAATATCGGGCATACACGCCGACCGTTGCTTTCATGCTCATAGGTTCTTCCTCCCTTCGTCGGGCGTCGCAGGGCATTCCTTGCCATCTGCGATGACCCTGGCGACGTTACGCCGCACCACCCCAGAGTCACGTCCCGTATAGCCACCGTCTGCACTTTTCCGGCCGGGTGCGTTCAATCTGTTCGTGTATGCATCTGGCACATCAATTAGCAATCGTGCGACGAAGGCATCCAAGAGATGGTCAATCGCAGGCGGCAACGGTCGCGGGGCCGCGTTGCGGAGGGTTTTTTGTTCTTTCATTGGATTCTCCCGTGAAATTTGTCACAGCTTTGGAAAAGTGAACCGATGCGCGGTGCTTACACTCTTCACCAGCAGCTCATGAAACGTCGCAACCGGTCCGGTCTGCTGCTGGGACGGGCCGGTTGTGTAGAGCACCCCGCGCATGAGCCGCACTAAACATTTGACGTACGAGAAGAGTCGAGAACGTTTCGTCTTTCAAATCCGCGTTCCGCTTGACGTTGCCCAGGCCTTCGGCGGTCGTACCCACATCAAAGTGGCGCTCGGCCGGATCGATGAGGCAACCGCAATTGCTAAGGCTCAACAGCTGTGCGAGCACTGGTTGAAGAAATTCGAGACGGCTCGGCGTCGGCGTAATCGACCCGTCCAGGCCTCGAGCGGCTGCCCCAAGGTTTCGCTGACACTGGATGAGAGCTTGTTTCAGCGAGCTGTGGCGACGCGTCGCCTGATCACCTTGGGCACACTTCAGCAACAACTCGCTGCGCTGAGAAAAGCCGATGAGGGGGCCTGGCAAGCGGCACTCGTGGCGGCGGAAGGCGGATTGAAAGACGCGCGCCGCAGCCAGGCGCGGGGAGCGAGCGATGAGGCACGGCGCGCGCTTGAGGACATCGCTCAGCACTTCGGCGTTGTCCTCAAGGACACTGGCTGCGATTTCGAAGCCTTCGCCGATCTCGTCAACGCAGACACCGTTGCCGTTGCAAGCGCCTGGCTCACGACCTTGAGCGGTGAAGGTAATCTGGATGGACTGCGCCCGAAGTCGACTGAGCTTCTTCCACTGACGCGGTTCTATGGCACCCCCGCTGCGGCTTTGGTCAGCACGTGGCAAGACCGCCTCAAGCGTGTCGGCAAAGAGACCCGCCCAAAAACTGTCGCCAAGTACACGTCGATCATCAACGATCTCGCCGCTGTTCTCGGCGAAACCCCCGTCGACGCGCTGAGCGAGTGTCAGGTCGCGGCCCTGATGACCCTCTGGCAAGAGCGCGGCAATGCATCGAGCACGATCGTCGCCAAGCTGACGACCGTCATCACCCTCGTGGCGCCGGTCTCGGCTGACGCCGCCGGACGCTGCCGGGTGATGCTGCCCCGCACCCGGATCGACCGGGCCAAACGCCTGCCGCTGACTGCAGCGCAGCTTCAGAAGGTACGGGAGGCCGTCGTCGCCGATGAGGTCACCACGGATGACGACACGATGCTCGTCGATCTGATGATGCTCACAGGCGCGCGACTGGGCGAGATGATGCAGCTGCGTGTCGGGGACGTGACCCAGCACGACGGCCTCTGGCATCTCAAGATCGGTGGCCACGCAGATGCTGTGCTCAAGACAGTCACGTCTTACCGGACTGTGCCCGTTAGCACCACACAGACACCCGAGCTGGAGCGCTGGCTGTCGCTTCGGACCCATACTGCCGCTCCGAGCGAGTTCCTGTTCCGGGATGCACAAGCGGATGGCTTCGGATGCTTTGGCGGCCCTGAGAGCAAGCGTTTGAACCGGGTGATCCGATCGTTGCACGATGATCGGCGTATCGTGCTCGAGAGCATTCGAAATACCGTTGCGAGGACTTTGCGCGCCGAAGGGGTCGATCCCCGCATCCGTCGCGCGATGCTGGGTCATGCTGATTTGGATATTCATGAGCGGCATTACGATCCCGAGGCTTTGATGACCGTCGAGGACTTCTTGGAAGTAGTCCCCGTGCTGGAGGGGCTCACTGCGAGAGCACGTGGGAAGTGCCCCGCAGTGAGTTGATCTCAATAAGTCGTTAGTGAAGCTTCGTGGGTGCGAGCGGAGGCGAGAGCTGGACGAACGCCGATAGACTGAACCTGCCGAGACTATCCGCGGCGTTCACACCGACTTCGGCAAGCGACTCGACCAAGTGGTGCAAGAACGCGACCAACCAACCGGGAGAGTCCAGCAACCCGTCGTCGACGAGCACGACGCGAGGCGTCGCCGTCGAGGCCACTTCGTACTGCGAGTGGCGTGGATCTCCGAATCCGAGCACGACACTAGCGCGGGTCAGATGAAAGCCACCGGGGTACGCGGCACGCGCTCTTGGATCGCGAACGGAGTCCGGGACTTCAAACGCAATCTGCGAGTGTTCGAGCACGCGCGCCACGATCAACGACGGGAGGTCAAGCACCCAACCGCCAGCGGTCGCGCAGCCTTCCTCGGGCATCATCGGAAGCAGGCGCCTGAGATGCACCTCTCCGCGCGACGCGAGCGTGCGCTTGACGCCTTCGAAATCAAGCCGTAGCCCCGCCTCGAGAAAGCCACGGCTGGACAACTCCGTGTCGTCGAGCGCGCTGGCCTCATCCTCAGCCGCTTCACCGACGCTTGCGCGCACAAATGCGTAAGCATCTTCAAACTTGACTTCGACATGCATGAGATGGCACGTGCGTGGCGCGTACTGCCACAAGCCAATCGCAGAGTCGGCACCGAAGTTCAGCAAGGTCACGCCCAGCAACTCTGCAGGCTGAGTCTCGATCTCAGTTCGGCTCAATCGCATCGGCCAACCGCAAGATTGTGCAATCATTCTGCGCACCGGCCCCTGTGCTCGAATGGCAGACCACACACCAGGCAAGCGTAAAGCCACGTCGCCGAATGAACTGCACTCGAGCCGGCGGATCTCTCCGATCCAGTCGATGATCGACGCCAGAGGCGGGTTCACGTTGTCAGTCATGATCGTCCCCTTCACACGTCGATGCGCGGAAGCGCAACGGGCAGTTTGATCGCACGGATCGCTTGGACAAGCGGGCCGATCGGCATTTCGCCGTAACGGCGACTCACGCTTGACGATACATGCCCCGTCAGGGCGTCATGAACCTCCTCGCTGATCCCCGCGGCGCGGCACAGCGTCTTGAATGTGTGCCGAAAGCTGTGAAACACGACGCGACGATCGGTGATGCCAATTCCGCTCGGCTGGCGCAAGTAGCGCTGAAACCATTTTCCGAAATTTCCTCCGCGGCGAGCGTCATGGTCGGGTAACAGCTCAGGAAAGAGCCATTGCTGCCCCGCTTCACGCACCAGGGCGACGTAATCGAGGAACCCAGCCCGCACGATCTCGGGATGCAGGGGAACGATGCGGCGGGAGCCGATGGTCTTGAGCCGTTGCGACTCACCCTCATCCGTGATGCGCATCAGCGGCCCATATTCAGGATCGTCAATGATGTCGTGCGTGAGCAGTTGCGCAATTTCTTCGAGCCGGGCACCGGTCACAAGCCCGATCATCGGTATCCAGACGCACGCCGGACCACAGCCCGCTACGGGTCGATAATCATCGGTGTACACCGGGGAGCTGAAGATCCTTTGCAACTCTTGCGTAGTGAATGCTCGACGTTCGAGGGTCGGCACTTCCGCGCGTGGGACCTTGAGTCCCCTCGCTGGATTCTGTTTGAGCAAACCGGCGTCGTAACCGACCTGCAGCAGCGTCGAGATGAAGCCGATTTGCTTGGCCACCGTGCCCCGTGCAAGGCGCTTGCTGAGCAGGTGGTCGCGGAAATCGGCAATGTCTTTTCGCTCGAGCGACGCCCAGGGTTTGCGACAACTCGATCGAAACGCCTTCATGGCCGCTTTCATATCGCCGATCGACGAACTGGCTCGAGTGGTATCGATGCGAGCCCAAGCGTCAAAAAGCGCCTTGTCCGTCAGCTGTTTCGTCGGACAAGGCGCTTGGGGTCGCGCCTCAACGACAGCCGTGGATTGTTGAGCCTCCGATACAACGTGAGGACGTGCATCCGGTTCGCTCGAGGCGGCATTGAAATCTGGCGATGCTTCGCCGATTGGCGCATAGCCTGGAACGGCTGCGAGCGCGCTGGCTTCCTGGAATCGGGAGAGCCATTCACTCGCCAAACGCAGCGAAAGAACCCTGGCAAGCGCAGGGTCACGCGTCTGCAGATTGACCCGGACGACCTTGCCGTGAAGCATTTCAAGACGGGAGGGCACTCGAATCTGGAACCAGAGAGTGCCATGGTGAGATATCACGTACGACATACAGCTTCTCCAAAAATTGAGATAGCTGTTAGTACGGTGTACACCTATTTGTAACACCATCGCAAACCCCCGGTGCTGCTCAAGCCCTTATTTCAAGCGGGCTCTGGGGTTTGCGGTGTTACTGGCGGAGTGGACGGGGCTCGAACCCGCGACCCCCGGCGTGACAGGCCGGTATTCTAACCAACTGAACTACCACTCCGAGGCTGCATTGCTGCAGCAATGAAACTGGAGCGGGAAACGAGTCTCGAACTCGCGACCTCAACCTTGGCAAGGTTGCGCTCTACCAACTGAGCTATTCCCGCGTAAAACCGTGTTGCTTTGGCAGGCGCCATGTGGTGCCCATGGGCAGGATTGAACTGCCGGCCTCTCCCTTACCAAGGGAGTGCTCTGCCACTGAGCTACATGGGCAGCTTCCTGCCTGTGAAAAGCCGACTGGGCTTTTCGTCGAATCTGGTGGGGGCACTAGGACTCGAACCTAGGACCAATTGATTAAGAGTCAACTGCTCTACCAACTGAGCTATACCCCCGGTGCCTTGCGGCAGATCGGCGTTGCCGCCAATCAAGAGGCGCGAATAATACCGATGACTTTCCCGCAGCGCAACACTTCGGGCTGAATTTTTTCAGGCCAGAATGCGCCCGGCCCGGCGACGGCTGCCGATCCCGGCCAGTCCGCCCAGGCCTTGTGCGCCGTGCGCGTGGCAGATGGCGCAGGCCAGTGCGTCGGCGGCGTCTGCGCTGGGGCTGGCGTCGAGTGTCAGCAGGCGTTGCACCATGTGCTGCACCTGCTCCTTGGCGGCTTTGCCATAGCCGACGACGGACTGCTTGACCTGCAGCGCGGTGTATTCGGCCACCGGCAGGTCGCACGACACCGCACCACAGATCACCGCGCCGCGGGCCTGGCCCAGGAGCAGGGTGGATTGCGGGTTGACGTTGACGAACACCTTTTCCACCGCGACCACGTCGGGCTGGTAGGTCGCGATCACTTCGCGCACCCCGTCGAGCAGGGTTTTCAGCCGTCCGGGCAGTTCGCCGTCGCGGGTCTTGATGCAGCCGCTGGCGACGTAGCGCAACTGGCTGCCGAGGTGGTCTACCAGGCCGAACCCGGTGATGCGCAGCCCCGGGTCCAGCCCGAGGATGCGCGTGGTGACGGTCTGTGTGGCGGACGGGAGGGGGCTCACACCTGCACCGCGGTGCCGCTGACGCAGACCATCAGCATGCCGTTGTCGGCGCCCAGCACCTCGTAATCGACGTCAACGCCGATCACCGCGTTGGCGCCGAGCTTTTTCGCCTCTTCCTGCATCTCTTCCATGGCGATGCGGCGGGCGTCGGCCAGCGTGCGTTCGTAGCTGCCGGCGCGGCCGCCGACGACGTTGCGGATCGACGCGAACATGTCCTTGAACAGGTTGGCGCCGATGATGGCTTCGCCATTGACCACGCCGAGGTACTGGCGCACCGGGCGGCCGTCGAGTGAAGAGGTGGTGGTCATCAGCATGGCGAGTACTCCGTGGCGTTAAGGGGAATGGGCATTCTAGCCCTTGCGTGCCAGCCACACGCCGGCCACGGCAATCGCCATGCCGGCCAGAGCCAGCGCGGTCAATGTCTCGCCGAACATCGCCCAAGCGATCAGCGCGGTGGTGGGCGGGGTGAGGTAGAACAGGCTCGCCACATTCACCGCGCTGCCGCTGCGGATCAGCAGATTGAGCAGGCTGATCGCGCCGAGCGACAACACCAGCACCAGCCACAGCAGGGCGAAGACAAACTCGCCTTGCCAGTCGATGGTCATCGTCTCGGTCTGACTGGCGACCAGGGCGGTGAGGGCCAGCGACGGCACGAACTGCACCACCGAGCCGGTGCGTAGGTCGAAGCGTGGGCAGAAGCGCTTCTGGTACAGCGTGCCAGCAGTGATGCCAAGCAGCGCGGCCAGCGCAGGTGCCAGCATGTGCCCCAGCGTGTCTAGGGCCACGCCATCGACCGTGACCTTGCTGCCTACGACCAGCCCGACGCCGGCAAAGCCCATCGCCAGGCCCAGCCATTGCCGCGGCGACACTTTTTCGCTCAGCAGCAGGCCGGCGGCAGCGGCGGTCAGCAAAGGCTGCATGCCGACCACCAGCGCGGACACGCCGGCGGGCAGGCCACGGTCGATGGACATGAACACCCCGCCCAGGTACAGCGCATGCACCAGCAGGCCGGTGACGCCGATGTGGAAGGCCTCGCGCGGGCTCGCAGGCCAGGGCGCGCGCATCGCCAGTGCCAGCAGCGTCATCAGCGCGATCACCAGCACGTAGCGGGTGCTCAGGAAGGTCAGCGGCTCGGCATAGGGCAGGCCGAACTTGGCGCCGATGAAGCCGGTGCTCCACAGCAGCACGAAGAGGAGCGGCGTGGCCCGCTGGAACAGGGAGGTGGTCGTCATGTCGGAAAGGGGGCCGGAAAAGCAAAAGCGGCGCTGGGCGCCGCTTTGCGAGGGATGCGGAACGAGGAGCGACAGCTTACTCGGCAAACTCCGCCGAGGTATAGACCTCCTGCACATCGTCCAGGCCTTCCAGCGCATCCAGCAGCTTCTGCATGCGCGCGGCGTCGTCGCCGGCCAGCTCGATGGCGTTTTCGGGCTTCATCGTCACTTCGCCGAACTCGGCGGTGAAGCCGGCCTTTTCCAGCGTTTCCTTCACTGTGGTGAATTCCCACGGGCCGGTGATGACTTCGATCGAGCCGTCCTCGTTGGTCACCACGTCTTCGGCGCCGGCTTCGAGCGCAGCTTCCATCAGCGCATCTTCGCTGGTGCCGGGGGCGAACAGGAGCTGGCCGCAGTGCTTGAACTGGAAGGCCACGCAACCATCGGTGCCCATGTTGCCGCCGTACTTGGAGAAGGCGTGGCGCACGTCGGCCACGGTACGGGTCTTGTTGTCGGTGAGGCAGTCGACCATCACCGCCGAGCCGCCGATGCCGTAGCCTTCGTAGCGGATTTCCTCGTAGCTCACGCCTTCGAGTTCGCCGGTGCCTTTCTTGATCGCGTTGTCGATCTTGTCCTTGGGCATGTTCACGCCCTTGGCCTTGTCCACCGCCAGCCGCAATCGAGGGTTGAAGCCCGGGTCACCCCCGCCCATCTTGGCGGCGACGGTGATTTCCTTTGCCAGCTTGGAGAATGCGGCGCCGCGCTTCTCGTCCTGCCGACCCTTGCGGTGCTGAATATTGGCCCACTTGGAATGACCAGCCATATGCCCCTCGATACTGCCGTAAGCGGTTGAAAGGCGCGCAGTATACCGCCCGCTCCGGGTGGCCGGCACCCCCTGTTTTTGGCCCGTTCGGTATCGCCATGACGCCTGCTTTGTCACCCTGATAAACTTGGGTTCGAACCAACAACCCCGGGGTGATGTGATGACCGAAGCGCTGCTGATTGCCAAAACCGCCGACCAGGACATCCAGTTGCTGCCGCGTCTGGCCAACCGCCACGGTCTCATCACCGGCGCCACCGGCACCGGCAAGACGGTGACGCTGCAAAAGCTCGCCGAGGCCTTCGCCAACATCGGCGTGCCGGTGTTCGTCGCCGACATCAAGGGCGACCTGTCGGGCATCGGCGCCGCGGGCGTCAAGTCCGACAAGCTGATGCAGCGCCTGGCCGCGATCGGCATCACCGAATACACCCCGCGCGCCAACAGCGTGGCGTTCTGGGACGTGTTCGGCGAGCAGGGCCACCCGGTGCGCGCCACGATTTCGGACATGGGGCCGCTGCTGATCGCGCGCCTGCTCAACCTCAACGACACCCAGACCGGCGTGCTGACGCTGGTGTTCAAAGTCGCCGACGACAACGGCATGCTGTTGCTCGACCTCAAGGACCTGCGTGCGATGGTGCAGTACGTGGGCGAGAACGCGAAGACCTTCACCACCGAGTACGGCAACATCTCCACCGCTTCGATCGGAGCCATCCAGCGCAACTTGCTGGCGCTGGAAGAGCAGGGTGGCGACGTGTTCTTCGGCGAGCCGATGCTCGACATCAATGACCTGATGCAGACCGGCGCCGACGGCCGCGGCGTGATCAACGTGCTGGCGGCGGACAAGCTCTACCACTCGCCCAAGCTGTACTCCACCTTCCTGCTGTGGATGCTGTCCGAACTGTTCGAGCAGTTGCCCGAGGTGGGCGACCCGGACAAGCCGAAGATGGTTTTCTTCTTCGACGAGGCTCACCTGCTGTTCAACGACGCCCCCAAGGCGCTGCTTGAGAAGATCGAGCAGGTGGTGCGGCTGATCCGCTCCAAGGGCGTGGGCGTGTATTTCGTCACCCAGAACCCGCTGGATGTGCCCGAGACTGTGCTCGGCCAGCTTGGCAACCGTGTCCAGCATGCGCTGCGCGCCTTCACCCCGCGCGACCAGAAGGCGGTGAAGACCGCCGCCGACACCATGCGGCCGAACCCCGCGTTCAATGCCGTAGAGGCGATTACCGAGCTGGGGGTGGGCGAGGCGCTGATCTCCTTCCTCGATGAAAAAGGCCGGCCGCAGGTCACCGAGCGTTGCTTCGTGATCGCGCCTGACTCCCGTCTGGGGCCGCTGACCGAGGACGAGCGTCAGGCGGCGATCACGGGTTCGGTGATCTACGGCCATTATGAGAAGGCGGTCGATCGCGAGTCCGCTTACGAGTTGCTCAAGGCCAGTGCGGCGACCAAGGCCGCTGTCGAAGCCGGCCGCGAAGCCGCGAAGGAAGTCGGCGGCGCCGAGACCGGCAGCATGGTCAGTGACATCCTGTTCGGCTCGACCGGACCGCGTGGCGGCCAGCGCGACGGCCTGGTACAGATCGCGGCCAAGACGGTGACGCGCACCATCGGCAGCAGCATTGGCCGTCAGATCGTGCGCGGGATTCTCGGTTCTTTGCTGGGCGGCAAGCGCTGAGGCTTACCAGGGGCCGCAGCGCATCTGCCCCTGCAAAATGATGCAGCTGCGATTGCGCCCGCTTTCCTTGGCCTTGTAGAGCGCGCGATCTGCCGCGTTGATCAGGGCGTCAGCGTCAGTCATCGTGGGTTCACGGCTGGCGACACCGATGCTGATCGACAGCGTGATCGTCTGTGCATCGGCGTTGACATGCAGCGTTGTCACCATCTTGCGGAGTCGTTCCGCCGCGCCCAGTGCGGAGCGCAAGTCGGCGTTCTGGCAGATCACCAGGAACTCCTCGCCCCCCAGGCGGCAAACGAGGTCGTCCTTGCGCGCCGCTTTCTGCAAGGCCTGGGCCACGTCGCGCAGCACATGGTCGCCCACAGCGTGGCCGTAACTGTCGTTGATGCGCTTGAAAAAATCGATGTCGATGAGCAGTACTGACATCGGCAGCCCACCGCGACTCGATGCGCTCCAGATTTGCGCCAGGCTATCCATCCCCGCCCGCCGGTTGGGGAGGTTGGTCAGCTGATCGGTCATCGCCGCATGCGCCAGGCGCCGGTTGCTGATGGCGAGTTCGGCAGCAAACTGCTTGAGCTGGGTACGATCGCGTTCCCAGGCTTCGAGCAGCTGCACGTAGTGCCAGGCCGCGCGCAAACGGGCACGCAGGGTGCGCACGTCGATCGGTTTGTTGAGGAAGTCGTCGACGCCCGCCTCGAAGGCTTCGGTGACATCTTCAGGCGTATCCATGCTGGTCAGCATGATGATGTAGATCGTCTGGCCCCATTCGGTGGCCCGCAGCGCGCGGCACACCTCTAGCCCGTCCATGCCGGGCATCAGCCAGTCGGTGATGACGATCTGCGGCATGGACTCCAGCGCCATTGCCAGCGCCTGCTGGCCATTGGCGGCGCAGACCACGGTGTGCCCGAGCAGATTGCGCAGCACCTCTTCCAGCATCGTCCGCGTGACCGGGTCATCCTCGACCAGCAGCACGCGCAGCGAAGCCGCCGCGTCGAGTGCTTCCGGACGTGGTGCGGGGGCTTCACACAGGGTCCGGAAGGTGGGCAGCGCGGAGGCAGGCACGTGCAGCAGCTCACCCCAGGCGCGCCAGTGGCTGACGATTTCGTCGATGGTTGCGCCCAGCTCATCGCCATTGAGCCCGATCTTGCTGCCGAGCAGCAGGAGTTCGGCAGTGTGTCCGCTGCGCTCTGTTTCGGGCGAGATGCCGAGGTCGCCGATGCGTCTTGCAAGGTAGAACAGGCGCGTCAGTTGATAGGGGCGGGAGCCGGGTGCAAAGCCGGCTGAGTCGGGGCTCTCATGGTGGTAGATGGGCTCGATCAGGGCGCGCGGAATGCCCCAGGCGTCCAGCATCGCCGCAGTCAGCTCGTTGTGGTCGGTGTGCAGGCGCTCCTGCTCGGCGGTAATCAAGTGCTGGGCGGAGCCGTCGAGTTGCAGCAGTTCTGCGTAGGCCGCCGGATAGAGCGTGGCCAGCGCGAGGCGGCCGATATCGGCGAGCAGGCCGCAGGCAAAGAGTTCTTCCGCGGAACCTGCAGAAGTCATCAGGCAAAGTTTGTGCATCGCCACCGCCATCAGCAGCGAATGCGACCAGA
>Ga0209066_10002203_pt1 | contig 24196 bp, 23 predicted proteins | sample All_14_2_FD_187198 | JGI IMG/M metagenome (GOLD analysis project Ga0209066, IMG submission 187198) | Freshwater microbial communities in response to fracking from Pennsylvania, USA - Allegheny Zone_MetaG_DW_15 (SPAdes) (version 2) ... | reverse complement strand
GAGCAGATCGGCGCGGAGTTCATCGCCGAGGTGCCGGTTCGGGTGCTCGCGAACCTCAGCGCCGCGGGCGTCACGCTCGCCCTCCTCGCCGTCGCTCCGATCATCGACCGGCCGCCCCCCGTCAAGGTGGGCTGGGTCGTGCTCGCCGGCAGCGCCGGGATGCTCGCGCGCGCGGCGGTCCAGCTGCTCTTCGGTGTGCACCTCATGGCGAGAGTCGACCTCGTCCTCGCCGACATGCCGGCCGCGGCGGTGTCCGGCATCATCGCCGTCGCGGTCGGCGTCGGGGCGGCCGACCTCGACCGTCGTCGGATCCTCGACGACCGCCGCGGCAGCCGCCGCGCCGCGACGGCCGCGCACGCGCTCGGACGGCTGCGGACGAGCCAGTTCATGGGCCTGGCCAGGGCCGCCGACCAGGCGCACGACACGCTCGGCGAGCACCTCGACCGCGTCACCGCGGAGATCCGGTCCATCCGCGACGACGCGGTCGACGACGCGGGCGTGCGATCCCGGCTCGACGACGTGCTCGAGGAGCTCCGGGTCATCCGGGTCCGCGATCTCGCCGCGTATCGCCGGATGCTCGAGCCCGACGGCGTGGAGGTCGGCCTCGCCCCGGCGCTGCGGATCATGATCGGGAGGATCCCGGCCGAGATCGCCGTCGAGTCCGACCTCCAGGGATCGCTCGTCGACGCCGACGACCCGGCCATCGCCCCCGTGCCGATCCCCGTGCGCTCGCTCGCGGTGCGCGCCCTCGCGGTCGTGGTGACGACCGCGCTCGAGCGCTACCGCGTCGACGCGTTCCGGATCTCGGCCAGGGTCGAGCACCTGCGGACGCTGCGCATCGTCGTCGAGGACGACGGCGACCGGCGCGGCCCGATCGAGACGATCGAGGAGTTCGACGAGTTCCGCTCGCGGCTGCGCGCCGCCGGCGGCGACTTCGTGCTGGCGACCGAGCCCGGCGCCCTCGGCGGCGCCAGGATCGAGCTCACGCTCGATCTCGACGCGCCGGTCCCCGAGCCGGTCTGGTCCTGACCGGCGGCCGACGAGGCCGCGGGCCGGTCAGCGGGCCGGTCGGTCAGCGGTGGTGGATCGGCCCATCGAGGTCGCCGAGCGGACGCGCGGACGCGCCGGCGCGGACGGCGAGCACCTCGGCGAGGATCGACACCGCCGTCTCCTCCGGCGTCGAGGCGCCGAGGTCGAGCCCGATCGGGGAGCGCAGCGCGGCGAGCGCGGCCGGCGCGACGCCGGCCTCGCGCAGGAGCCGAAGCCGGCGCTCGTGGGTGCGCCTCGATCCCATCGCTCCGACGTAGGCGACCGGGAGCTCGAGCGCCGCGCTGAGCGCCGGGATGTCGAACTTGTCGCTGTGGGTCAGCACGGCGACGACGGTCCTCGCGTCGACGGGGGTCGCGCGGAGGTAGTCGTCCGGCCAGGCGACGACGACCTCGTGGGCCGCGGGGAACCGCTCCCGCGTCGCGAACAGCCCGCGCGGATCGCAGACGGTCACCCGGTAGCCGACCGCGGCGGCCGCCGCCGCGAGCGCGGCCGAGAAGTCGACGGCGCCGACGATGATCATCCGGGGCGGCGGCGCCTGCACGAGGTGGAGCGCGACCACCTCGGTCTGCCCCACTCGCGCGGGCACGCGCGCGGTGTGCGCCGGCGGCGGCGCCGCGTCGGCGATCACGCGCCCGAGGAGGTGCTCAGCGCCCTCGACGACGATCGCGAGGTCGGCCGCCTCGCCGGCGGCCGCGGCCCGGAGTGCGACGACGACCGCCTCGTCGGCCGGGTCGATGCGCCACGCGAGCACGGTGATGCGCCCGCCGCACGAGAGCCCGGCACGGTACGCCGACTCGTCGTCGAAGCCGAAGCCCTCGCGTCGCGGCACCGTCGACTCGGCGACGAGGCGCGCGAGCTCCACGGCGTCGCCCTCCACGCACCCCCCGGAGATGCTGCCGATCACGGTGTCGGCGGCCGTCAGCGCCATCGAGCTGCCGAGCGCCCTGGGGGCGCTGCCGTCGACCCCGACCGCCGTGACCACGGTGACCGCGCGCCCGGCGTCGAGCTCGGCGAGCAGGTCGACCGCGATCTCGAACACCGCACCATCCTCCCGCAGTCGCGGCGCGGGCGCCGCGCGGCCGGCGCCGACACGGGCCGGTAACACGCGCCGCGTAGGCTCGCGCCACACCCGCCGAACGACCTGGAGGATGGGCATGCCCGAGCGGTTCGACCTCGTGATCCGTGCGCACGCCGTGCACCTGCCGGACGGCCCCGCCGCCGCCGCGATCGGCGTGCGGGACGGTCGGATCGCGGCGATCGGCGCCGTCGACGCGGACTGGGAGGCCGACGCCGCCGAGGCGCTCGCGCCCGGCGTGCACCTCATCCCCGGCATCGTCGACACGCACGTGCACGTGAACGAGCCGGGGCGCACCGACTGGGAGGGCTTCGCCACGGCGACGGCCGCAGCCGCGGTCGGCGGGGTCACGACGATCATCGACATGCCGCTGAACTCGATCCCGCCGACGACGACGCCGGACGCCCTCACCGGCAAGCGCGCCGTGGCGGCGCCGCAGGCCGCCGTCGACGTCGGGTTCTGGGGCGGGGCGATCCCGTCGAGCCTCGGCCACCTCCGCGAGCTCCACGACGCCGGTGTCTTCGGCTTCAAGGCCTTCCTGTCGCCGAGCGGCGTCGACGAGTTCCCGCACCTGAGCACCGAGCAGCTCGGCGCGGCGCTCGCCGAGCTCGCGGACTTCGGCGGACTGCTCATCGTGCACGCCGAGGATCCCGCGAGCCTCGACGACGCGGCGGTCGACGGCGGCGACTACGACGCGTTCGTGGCGTCCAGGCCCGATGCCGCGGAGACGACCGCGATCGAGCACGTCATCGCGGCGCTGCGCGACGCACCGGGCGCCAGGGCGCACATCCTGCACCTCTCCTCCGCCGAGGCCCTCCCGGCGATCCGCGCCGCGAAGACGGAAGGGCTCGCGCTCACCGTCGAGACCTGCCCGCACTACCTCGTCTTCGACGCCGAGCACATCGCCGACGGGGCGACTGGCTTCAAGTGCTGCCCGCCGATCCGGTCGGAGTCCAATCGCGACCGCCTCTGGGCGGCGCTCGCCGACGGCACCATCGACTTCGTGGCGAGCGACCACTCGCCAGCGACGGCCGAGCTGAAGTTCGCCGGCGATGGCGACTTCGGCGTGGCCTGGGGCGGGATCTCGGGCCTGCAGCTCGCCTTCACGGCCGTCTGGACCGAGGCGGCGCGCCGCGGGTTCTCGCTCGACGACGTGCTCGGCTGGATGTCGGCGTCGACCGCGGACTTCGTCGGGCTCGCCGACCGCGGCGCGCTCCGCATCGGCGCCCGCGCCGACCTCGTCGCCTACGATCCGGAGCAAGCCTGGACGGTCGACGTCGCGCAGCTGCGCCACCGGAACCCGGTGTCGGCCTACGACGGCGCGCGCCTCACGGGCGTCGCGACCGCGACCTGGGTCGGGGGGCGGATCGCGCAGCGCGACGGGGTCGTCGCGACCGAGCGGGTCGGCTCGCTCATCGCGCGTGCCGCCGACTGACGGCGGTCGACGTCGTCAGCTGCCTCGGTAGGTGGAGTAGGCGAAGGGGCTCAGCAGCAGGGGCACGTGGTAGTGCTCGTCCTCGCTCGCGATCTCGAACACGATGAGCACCTCGGGGTAGAAGGTCGTCACGCCGGACCGTGCGAACCAGTCGCCCGTCGCGAACCGCACCCGGTACACCCCGGCGCCGAGGCGCTCGGCGCCGAGCTCGCCGACGCGGCCGTCCTCGTCGGTGGCGGCGAGCGCGAGCGGGATCCACGACCCCGCATCGAGCTGCTCGAGCGCGACGCCGACGCCGCTCGCGGGGCGGCCCGTCGCGGCGTCGAGCACGTGCGTCGTCACGTGGCTGCGGGTCATGCATCCTCCCGGGTCGAGTCGTCGGCGGCGTCGTGGGACGCCGCGGCGGGTGCCGCGAACCGCTGGCGCAGTCGCAGCTCGGTGATCTCGCGCAGCTGCACGCCGACCTCCTCGAGCTCCGTCCCGTCGTCGTTGGCGAGGCGGCGGATGAGGTGGGTGAGGATCTCCGGTCGGCTGCGCCCGGCCGCGCGGATGAGGAACACCCGGTCGAAGCGCCGCTCGTACGCCCGGTTGCCCTCGGCGAGGAGGGCGGCGAGCGTCTCGTCCGGGTCGGCGGCGCTCGCGGCCTGCTCGGCGCGGGAGAACCGCGCCTCGGCGCTGTCGCCGTCGCGACGCTCGCCGATGCGCGGGTGCGCACGCATCGCCACGTCGATGTCGTCGGCGCTCAGCGGCGACGCGGCCGAGATCGCGGCGGCCACGAGCGCATCGACGGTGGCGTATGGCGCCCCGGCCGCGACCTGGTCGGCCCACCGCGGGACGGCGAGGCACTCGAGCAGGGCGTCGCGGAGCTCGGCGCGCGCCGTCGCGCCGTCGCCGCCGATCGCCGCAGCTCCAGCGTCACCAGCCATCCCCCGACCATACAATGCGGTCGTGGAGCGCTCCCAACCGGCGGATCGGCATACCGCAGGACTGGTCCTCGCCGCGGGCGCCGGGCGGCGGATGGGCCGCCCCAAGGCGCTCGTGCGCGACGACGCCGGACGCGCCTGGGTCGCGCTCGCCTGCGGCCTCCTCCGCGACGCGGGATGCGATCCGGTCGTGGTCGTGCTCGGCGCCGAGGCCGCCACCGCCGCGGCGCTCGTGCCGGACTGGGCCCGCGTCGCGGTCGCCGAGGACTGGGCGGACGGGATGTCCGCGTCGCTGCGCCACGGCCTCGACGCGGTCGCCGCGACCGACGCCGACGCGGTGCTCGTGACCCTCGTGGATCTGCCCGCGGCGACGACGGCCGCCGCCGGCCGGGTGCTCGCCGAGACCGGCCCGGCCGGCGCCGCGGCGCTCGCCAGGGCGACCTACCGCGGACGCCCAGGCCATCCCGTGCTCATCGGGCGATCCCACTGGCCGGCGCTGCGCGCGGGCCTCGCCGGCGACGCCGGGGCCGGCCGCTACCTCGTCGAGCACCACGCGGTCGAGGTCGAGTGTGGCGACCTCGGCGGCGGCGACGACGTCGACGTCATCCGGCCGACGCCGCGCGCGTCCGGCCCAGCAGCCGACTCCGCCTAGCCGGCCGCGACCGCGAGCACCGCGGCCTCGAACGCGTCGAGCGCGACCGCGACGTCCGCCTCGGTGACGATCTCGTCGGGGTGGTGCGAGATCCCGCCGTTGCCGCAGCGGGTGAAGAGCATGCCGAACTCGGTGACGGCGGCGATGGCCATCGCGTCGTGGCCGGCGCGCGACCAGAGCACCATCGGCTCGGTGTCGCCCGTCGCCGCGATCCCCGCCGCGACGGCGGCCCGCAGGCGGTCGGAGGGGATCGCCGCCGGGGCCGTGTGCCGTCCGTCGATCGAGAACGTCACGTCGCGGCGGCCGGCGATCTCGACGAACGCGCCGAGGAGCTCGCCGCGGATGCGGTCCCGGGTCGCGTCGTCCTGCGCGCGGAGGTCGAGGCTGAACTCGGCGCGGCCGGGGATGATGTTCACGCCGCCGGGGTGCGCCGTGATGCGGCCGACCGTCGCCACCGAGTCGTCGCCGCACGCGAGGCGCTCGACGGCGAGGATCATCTCGCTCGCGGCGGCGAGCGCGTCACGGCGGCGCTCCCACGGGGTGCCGGCGTGACCGGCCGTGCCGACGACCTCGATCTCGAAGCGGCGCGCGCCGGCGATCGCCGAGACCACCCCGAGCGCCCGGTCGGCCTCGAGCAGCGCTGGACCCTGCTCGATGTGCGCCTCGAGGTAGCCGACGAGGTCGTCGGCGCGGCGCGCGGCCTCCTCGACCCGGCCAGCGTCGAGGCCGAACGCGGCGAAGGCCTCGTCGAGCCGCACGCCGTCGGCGTCCTCGATGTCCCACCAGCGGTCGTCCCAGGTGCCGGCGACGGCGCGGGAGCCGATGAGCGCGGTGCCGAATCGGGTGCCCTCCTCGTCGCCGAACGCCACCACCTCGACCGCGAACGGCAGCCGCTGCCCGCGAGCGTGCAGCCGCGAGACGACGGCGATCCCGAGCATGACGCCGAGGATGCCGTCATAGCGGCCGGCGTCGGTCACGGTGTCCAGGTGCGAGCCGAGCACGAGCGCGGGGGCGCCGTCGCGCTCGCCCTCGTAGCGGCCCCACTGGTTGCCGGCGGCGTCGGTCCAGCTCGTCATGCCGGCCTCGCGCATCCAGCCGGCGGCCATCGCGTTGACGCGGGCGTGCTCGGGCGAGAGGTAGACGCGGCGGATGATCCCCGGGGTGTCGCTGACGGCGGCGAGCTGCTCGCAGCGCGCCATGATCCCGGCGGCGGTGACGCTCACGAGCGCCCCGCATCCGCGAAGACGTCGAGCGCCGCGCCCGTGCCACCGCCCGCCGTGACGGAGGCACCCTCGCGCCGCAGCACCGCCTCGAGCGCCGCGAGCGTGGCGAGCACCGCGTCCTTGCGGGCGTTGTAGCCCATCGTGCCGATGCGCCAGACCACGCCGTGCAGCGGGCCGAACGAGGTGCCGATCTCGATGCCGTAGTCGTCGAGCATCGAGCCGCGCACGCGGTCGCCGTCGACCCCGTCTGGGATCATCACGCCGACGACGTTGTGCATCTTGTGCGCGACATCGCCGTAGACGCCGAGGCCGAGCCCGCGGACCCCCTCGAGCATCGCGCGGCCGGCGACCTCGTGGCGCGCGATCGTCGCGTCGAGCCCGTCCTCGACGATGATCCGCGCGCACTCGCGGGCGCCGTAGAGCGCGCTCGTCGCCTCGGTGTGGTGGTTCAGTCGGCGCGGGCCCCAGTAGTCGAAGACCATGGCGAGGTCGAAGTAGTTCGAGCGGATGCGGTGCTCGCTGACCGGGGCGTCGTCGGCCGTGCGGATGCCGGCCTCGACGGATCGCCGCGCCGTGATCGCCGCGACGGCTCGCGGCGAGAACGTCGCCGGCGCCGAGCCCGACGGCCCGCCGAGGCACTTCTGCAGGCCCGTCGTCACGGCGTCGAGGCCGAGCGCGTCGACCGGGAGCGGGTTGCCGCCGAGGCTCGCGGTCGCGTCGACGTAGAGGAGCACCCCGCGCTCGGCGCAGAACTCGCCGATGCCCTCGAGCGGCTGCGCGAGCGTCGTCGACGTGTCGCCGTGGACGACGGCGAGCAGCCTCGGGCGGACCCGGTCGATGGCCTCGCGGAGCGCGGACTCGGGGAAGACGGTGCCCCACTCCGTCTCGATCACGTGGACCTCGGCGCCGGCGCGCTCGGCGATCTCGCGCAGGAGGTGCCCGAACCGGCCGAAGATCGGCACGAGCACGCGGTCGCCCGGCTCGACGAGCGAGACGATCGCCGCCTCGATGCCGGCGCGCGCCGTCCCGTCGACGATGAGGGTCTGCTCGTTCGCGGTGGCGAAGACCTCGCGCCAGAGCGACTGCGTCTCGGCCATCGTCCGCGTCATCCACGGGTCGAACTGGCCGACGAGGGCGGCGGACTGGGCGCGGAGCACGCGGGGGTCGGCGTCGACCGGGCCGGGGCCCATGAGCAGCCGGGGCGGTGGGGCGATCTGCTGCATGGCGGGGACGGTCTCGATCACCCGGCCATCGTAGGACGGGCATGTTGCGGGCGCGTTGCGCGACGGCCGCCCGTCGGCGCGGCTCAGGCGGCGGGGAACGCCGCCATGGCGAGGTCGATGAGCGCGAGGTCGGTGCCGGCAGGACCGACGAGGCCGAGGCCGACGGGCAGCGCCTCGCCGGCCTCGGTGACCGTGATGGCCGGGACGGAGAGCCCCGGCAGCCCGCCGACACCGGCGACCGCGGTCAGGCGCATCGTCGCGGTGCGGATGCGGTCGATCACCCCGGCGTCGGCGTCGAGCGCCGGCGCCGCGGAGGATGCCGCCGGCAGCAGGAGCACGCGGCCCTCGAGCGCGGTCGCGAGATGCGCGGCCTCGGCGTCGACGCGCGCCTGGGCGTCGGCCCGCTCGGCCGCGGTGATCCGCGAGGCGACCTCGAAGCGGCCCGCGATGGCCGGGCCGAGCGCGCCGGGATGCGCGTCGACCCAGGCGCCGTCGGCCTCCCAGGCCTGCGCGGCCTGGAGCACGCGGAAGGCGTCGAGCCGCGCCGCCGGGTCGCCGAGCTCGATCGACGTCACCGGGGGGATCCGGCCGGTGTCCACGGCGTCGGCGACGGCCGCCTCGAACGCCGTGCGCACGGCGGGCTCCGCGAGCGCGAGGAGCGCCTCGTCCACGACGAAGCCCGGCGCCGGCAGCGGCACCGGCGCGGCACCGGCGAGGCCGACGGCCGCGACCGACCGCAGCGTCGCGCCGTCCCCCGCGATCCACCCGACCGTGTCGAAGCGCTCCGCGAGGGGCAGCAGCCCGCGGCGCCCCACGGCGCCGTGCGTCGTGCGCAGACCCCAGAGCCCCTGGTAGGAGGCGGGCACCCGCAGGGAGCCGCCCGTGTCGGTGCCGAGCCCGATGTCGGCCTGCCCGAGGGCGACGGCCGACGCCGGGCCGCTCGTCGACCCGCCGGGCACGCGGCCGGGGGCGGCCGGGTTGGGCGGGGCGCCCCAGTGGTCGTTGACGCCGGCGATCGAGTAGGCGAACTCGTCCGTCTGCGCGATCCCCTCGACGGCGGCGCCGGCGGCGAGCAGCGTCGCCACGGCCTCGGCGTGCGCCGTGGCCGGCGCCTGCTCCGCGAGGTAGGCCGGCGTGCCGGCGCCGACCGCGAATCCGGCGACGGCGAAGAGGTCCTTCACGGCGACGCGGCGGCCGGCGAGCGGCCCCGATTCCGCGCCGGCGACGAGCGGGACGCCGTCGGCGCGCCGCACCCGCCACACCGCGTCCGGCGCGGCGAACCGCGCGTCGGATGCCGTCACTGGAAGTCCGCCACGCGGATCTTCGCGTGCACGCCCTTCACGACGTCCACGACCTGCGAGATGGAGAAGTCGGTCGCCGCCGAGAGGTAGGCGTAGGCGTTCGCCTGGGTCATCCCGTAGCGCGCGACGATGAGGGCGATCGCGGCGCGGACGGCCTTGCGCACCGCCTCGTCGAGGTCCTCGTCGAGACCGGTCGGCACGAGGAACTCGCTCGTCTCGGCCATCGGCCCGACGATGCGCCCGAACGCGCGCTCGGCCTCGGCGGCGTCGACGACCTCGAGCCGGACGGTCGCCCGCAGCGACGCCTCCATCGCGGTGAGGGCGACCTCGCCGTCGCCCTGGGCGAAGTGGGGATCGCCGACGTAGGCGAGCGCGCCGTCGACCTGGATCGGCAGGTAGAGCGCCGCGCCCTCGGTGAGCAGGGCGATGTCGATGTTGCCGCCGTGCGCGCCCGGGGGCACGGAGTGCGGGCGACGGTCGCCGGCGGCCGCGACGCCCATGGTGCCGAGGAACGGCGCAAGCGGGAAGCGCGCCGCACGCCCGGAGCCGTCGCCGTAGTCGATGACGCCACGGCCGGCCTCGTCGACCGAGGCGAAGACGCTGACGTTGCCCGGCCCCTCCGGGAGCTCGCCGTGCAGGGCGCCCTTCCCGTGGCGGTTGGAGACGACCCCGTACGGCACGCGCGGGAGCGCCTCGACGAGGGTCATCCGGAGCAGATCGCCCGGCCTCGCGCCCTCGACCCGGATCGGACCGGTGAGCACGTGCGGGCCGACGCGCGCCGGGTCGTGCTCGCGCGCCGAGGCCGCGAGCGCGATCGCGTCGTCGAGCACGTGGTCGCGCGGCACCCCGTGACCGCCGAAGTAGGCGACCGGATCGCGCCCCTGGTCGCCGAGGATGCCCTCGTGGCTGATCGTGTCGATCGTCACCTCGGTGCCGCTCGCGACCGACAGCACCCACTCGTCCGCCGCACACGGCGACTCGCCCCAGAGCACCCGTGCTGGGTCGGCGGGGAGGTATTCGGCAGCGCGGATCGTGCCGGCGCCGGGCTGCAGGATCGTCATGCCCCGAGCGTACCGGCGCCCGCGGGCTCGCTCCGGCGCGGGCCGATCAGCCGTAGCTCGAGGTCACGCCGAGGTACTCCTCGAGGCTCAGCCCGCTCTGGACGACGCGCGTGGCCGCGTCGACGCCGAGGTAGCGCAGGTGCCACGGCTCCCAGATGTAGCCGGTGACGGCCTCCTTGCCAGGCGGGTATCGGACGATGAAGCCGAAGCGATGCGCGTTGTCGCGCACCCACTGCCCCTCCGGCGTGTATCCGAAGGCCTCGTCGATGGTGTTGAGGTCGAAGGCGAGCCCGGTCTGGTGCTCGCTGTGCCCCGGTCTGGCGGAGTAGCGGTCGGCCTCGGCCTGGCCGTCGGCGGCGACGTATCGGTCGTAGATGGCCTGCTGCGACCAGTAGGAGCGGAACCCGCTCGAGATCACGAGGCTCAGCCCGAGCGACGCCGCCTCGGCGCGCATCGACTCGAAGGCGGCCTGCGTCTCCGCGGTGAGGCCGTCGCCGAACCAGCTCGGGATCCCGTACGTCTTGTTCACGATGAGGATCCCGTCGATGTACGTCGGCTGGACGGCGGCGGGGTCGAGCGCCCGCGCCGCCGCATCGCTCGAGGCGACCGCGGCGGCCCAGGCGTCGCGGACCGCGGCGACGAGCACGGCCGGGTCGGCCCCGCGCGCCGGATGCGCGAGCGCGGCGACGGCGGCGCTATAGGCATCCCTCGTCTCCGGCGATGCGAGCTCCGGCGCCGGCGTCGCGATCCCCTTCGCGTGAGCCGAGGCCACGACCTCGCCGATCGCCGTCGTCGCGCCGACCACCGCGGCGTCGATGCGGTCGGCTCGCGCGGCGAGGCGCCCGGCCTCGGCGGTGAGCGGCTCGGCGAGCGCCGCGACGCCAGGGGCCGCCTGGAGGAGCGCGTCGCGCCCGACGGGCGCATCGATCTCGGGTGCCGCCGCGAGCGCGGGGGCGTCCTGTGCCGTGGCGACGCCGTCCGCGCCGACCTCGAACCCCGCGGCCGCGTCGAGAGTGGCGATGGCCGCGGTGAGGCGGGTGAGCACCGCGGGGTCGGCCAGGAGGCCGGCGTCGGCGACGCCGAGGAGGGCGACACCGGAGGAGCGGGTCTGCACGGCGGCGTCGACCGCGGTGGCGAGGTCCGTCGCCGCCGCCGCCCGCTCGCCCGCGGCCTCGCCGACCGCGGTGCGCGCGGACTCGAAGGCGGCGACGGCCTCACGGTCGAGCGCCTGGTTCGTCTGCCAGGCGCCGACGGCGGCGAATCCGGTGGCGAGGGCGATGAGGAGCGCGCCGAAGCCGATCCTCGTGCCCTGGGCGATCGCCATGCGCTCCACGCTAGCGCGGACGCCGTGCGCCGCGCCGGCCGCCGTCGGCGGGCGGTCACGCCGGCGTGAGCCCCACCACGCGCATCCAGTCGCTGCCGAATGCGCAGGTCTGCATGAAGAGCGGCGTCCCGAGCCAGGTGATGTCACCGAGGGTCGCGCCGTATTGCACCCACGCCTCGCCGGTGACGACGTAGCGCCCGGAGACCGCGCCGGAGAACTCCACGATGTCGCCGGGCATGAAGCCAAGGGCGGTGGCGTCGTACTAGTTGTGCGCGAGGACGCCGACCATGACGCCGTAGTCGATGGCCCACTGACCGCCACCGTCGAGCGCGGCCTGCGCGACCTCTCCCGGAGGCACCCAGCCGCTCACGTAGACGGAGGAGACCGACGGGCCGCTCGCCGACGGCGTCCATCCGCTGTCGGCGGTCGTCGAGGTCGCCGCCGCAGCGGCGAGCGCGTCACCGACGGCCAGCTCGACGCCGGCCGCCCGGTCGAGCCGGGCCTGCCCGTCCGCGATCACCGCCGCGAGCTGGTCGCGCTCCTGCTCCTGCAGCACGTGTCCGTCCGACGACGCCAGGAGCTCGGCTGCGGCGTCGAGGTCGGCGGCGACCGCGATCCGCGACTGCTGGTGCGCCGCGAGCGCGTCGATGTTCGCGGCGATCGTCCGGGTGAGGCTGGCGTGCGCGACCGCGACCATCGGGGCCTCGCTCGCGGTCGCGGTGAGCGCCGCCGTCGGGGTCGCGAGGACGAGCACCGCCACGAGCATCGGCGCGAAGGCGTGGAGCAGGAACCTGGCCGTGCGGTGGGCCGGGTGGGCAGGGGCAGCCCCGGCCTCGTCGATGCGAGTCATGGAACTCGGCGTCAGCTCGGACGTCGTCCGTGGCATGAGCACGGCGATCGCCTTCTCTCAGCGCGTGCTCGATCGCTCCTCGAGCTGGAGCGCGCCGCGCGCACCGCGGCGCAGGAGGGCTCGGTCGGGCCGACGGACGGCCGGCCGCGCATGCGCGAGGTCGATCCAAGAGGCCGGGTGCGGCCGCGGGGCGGTGACCGGGTCTCCATGTCGAGCTCGACACGGACATGCGCGGTCGATTCGTCGGTCGCCGTCGGGCGAAATCACCCGGCGCCGAGATCGGTGGGAAGCCGGGGGGATCCCCGTTGAGGATTCGGGTTGATTCTCCTCCTGACCCCCGCTTGGGGGCAAGGGCCGAACGTCGGTCGCCCGATCGGGCACCCCGAGAACGACTGCGGCCCGTCGTCGCCGGCGGGCCGATCGTGCGCGAGGCGGGACTTGAACCCGCACGTCCTTGCGGACACTGGCACCTGAAGCCAGCGCGTCTGCCATTTCGCCACTCGCGCGCGCATGCCGGAACGCCAGGCGTCCGACCGGTCGAGGATAGCACCAGGGTGGACCCCCGGGCATCCCCGTGCGCCGTGGCCCGCCCCGCCACGACGCCTCCCGGCGGTCTCCAGGCTCGCGCACTACCATCGTGAGCGACCGTCGGGATGACGACGGCCGACCCCGGGGAGCCGTGTGGGACTACTGGACAGTTTCGAGCGAGGGCTCGAGCGCGCCGTGAACGGCGCGTTCGCGAAGACCTTCCGCTCCGGGCTGCAGCCCGTCGAGATCACCGCCGCCCTGCGCCGCGAGCTCGATACGAAGGCCGCGGTCGTCTCCCGCGACCGCATCCTCGTGCCCAACGAGTTCCACGTCCGCCTCTCGCCCGTCGACCGCGAGCGGATGCTCGCCCTCGGCACGGCCCTCACCGATGAGCTCACGCAGCTCGTGCAGCAGCACGCCGTCGCCCAGCGATACAGCTTCGCCGGTGGGATCTCGATCGACTTCCGCGCCGACCCCTCCCTCCCGCAGGGCGTCGTCGAGGTGGACTCGTCGAGCGTCCAGGGGCAGGTCACCTGGACGCCGGTGCTCGAGATCGGCGGCGCCAGGCACCCGATCACGCAGGCGCGGACGGTCATCGGGCGCGGCAGCGACGCCGACATCACCGTCGACGACACGGGGATCTCGCGCAAGCACGTCGAGATCCTCTGGGACGGCAAGCGCGCCCAGGTGAACGACCTCGGCTCGACGAACGGGTCGAAGCTCGACGGTCGCCCGGTGTCGAAGGCGCTCCTGCCGCCGGACTCGGTGATCGACATCGGGCGCACCCGGATCGTGTTCCGACTCGTCGCGCAGGCGGCGGCGCGACCGGCCGCCGGTGCCGCTGGGGGGCGTGGACGATGAGCGAGCTCACCTATCTCGTCCTGAAGTTCGGCTTCCTCGCCCTCATGTGGGTGTTCGTGTTCGTCGTCGTCTACGCGCTGCGCTCCGACCTCTTCGGCCAGCCCGTGCGCCGGCTCGTCGCGCCGACGGCGCCGCCGGCGGCGGACCCGGCCGCGGCGCCGTTCGAGACGCTCCCGGGAGCACCCCTCGCCGCCCCGCGCACGCTCGGGGCCGGGACGTCGTCGGCATCCGAGCCCCTCGCCGACCGCGACTCGCGCGACGCGCGACGCCTCGTGATCATCGCGGGCGCGAAGGAGGGCCTCGAGATCGACCTGCCGCCCGAGCAGCTCACGATCGGGCGCAGCAGCGACGCCGGGCTCATCATCCGCGACGACTACACCTCGAGTCACCACGCCAGACTCCTGAAGTGGCCGAGCGGCTGGGTCGTGCAGGATCTCGACTCGACCAACGGCACCTTCCTCGACGGCGCGCGCGTGCACACGCCGACCTATGTGCCCCTCCACACCCCCGTCACGATCGGCACGACGACCTTCGAACTGCGCCGGTAGGCCGTCTCGTGACCGTGACCCGCGCCCACGCCGTCTCCGACGTCGGTCTCGTGCGCTCGAGCAACCAGGACTCCGGCTACGCGGGCGCGCACCTCTTCCTCGTCGCCGACGGGATGGGCGGGCACGCCGGCGGCGACGTCGCCTCGGCGATCGCGACACGACACCTCACGCGCCTCGACCACGGCTACGCCTCGGCCCGCGACGCGGAGGTCGAGGCGACGGGGGCGTTCCTCTCCGCGGCCGCCGAGCTCGCCGACGCGGTCGCCGAGCACCCGGAGCTCACCGGGATGGGCACGACCGTCTCGGGCCTCATCCGCGTCGGCGAGCACGTCGTCGTGGTCCACATCGGCGACTCGCGGGTCTACCTGCTCCGCGGCGGCGAGCTCAGCCAGATCACGAACGACCACACCTTCGTGCAGCGGCTCGTCGAGAGCGGCCGAATCACGCCGGAGGAGGCGCTCGTCCACCCGAAGCGCTCGGTGCTCATGCGCGTGCTCGGCGACGTCGACCTCGACCCGGAGATCGACACCTCGATCCTCGACACGCGACCCGGCGACCGTTGGCTCGTCTGCTCGGACGGGCTCTCGAGCTACGTCGAGGAGACCGTCATCCACTCGATCCTCGCCGAGGGGCTCCCGACGGAGTCGACGACGGCGGCGCTGCTCAGGGCGAGCCAGGAGGCCGGGGCGCCGGACAACGTCACCGTCGTGCTGCTCGATGTCGGCGACGACGACGCCGAGCGGATCGCGAGCCAGCCGATGACGGTCGGCTCCGCCGCCGCGCCGCTGACCTACGCGCCGACGCCGTCGCGGCGGCCGACGCGCATCCCCTCGATGCTGCTGCACCCGCTGCGCACGGCGCCGCCAGCCGACAGCCACTACGAGCCGGAGGCCGACGAGTACCTCGCCGCGATCATCGCCGAGGACCGCGCGCGGCTGCGCCGACGCCGCATCGTGGCGATCGTCGTCGTCGTGCTCGCCATCGTCGTGCTCGCCGGCGGGGCGATCCTCGGCTACCGGTACACGCAGACGCAGTTCTACGTCGGCGCGGTCGACGGACGGGTCGCGATCTTCCAGGGGGTGCAGGCCGACCTGGGCCCGATCAGCCTCTCGCACGTCTACGAGGTCACCGACATCGCGGTCGACGCCCTGCCCTACTACCGGCGCAACGCCGTCGTCGCGACGATCAGCGCGGGCGACCTCGCGCACGCGCGCACGATCGTGAAGGAGCTGCAGAGTGCCTCGACGCAGTGAGTCGGGTCGCGGCGTCGGGACCCTCACGGGCGCGATCGCCGTGCGCCTGCGCACCCCGGCGCGCAAGCGGAACGTCGAGCTCGGCCTGCTCGCGATCGCCTTCCTGCTCGCCGGCGGCGCGGTCTGGCTCGTCGACGTCGGCGCGCGCGGCGCCGCCGACGGCGCGGTGATGATGGGGATGACGGGCCTCGGCGTCCTCGTGCTCGCCGTGCACGTCGTGCTCCGACTCGTCGCCGTCGAGGCCGACCCGTTCCTCCTGCCGATCGCGACGGTGCTCAACGGGCTCGGGATCGCGATGATCCACCGGCTCGACCTCGCCGAGGAGTTCTCGGGCTGGGAGGCCTTCGCGACGCGGCAGATGGTGTGGACGGCGATCGCGATCGGACTCGCGATCGGGGTGCTCCTCGTCATCCGCAACCACCGGGTGCTCCAGCGCTACCGCTACGTGGCGATGCTCGTCGGCATCGTGCTCCTCGTGCTGCCGATGCTGCCGATCATCGGCGCCGAGCGCAACGGCGCTCGGCTGTGGATCGAGCTCGGCGCGTTCACCTTCCAGCCGGGCGAGCTCGCGAAGGTCGCGCTCGCGGTGTTCTTCGCCGGCTACCTCGTGACCGCCCGCGACTCGCTCTCCATGGTCGGGCGCAAGGTGCTCTGGATCCGCTTCCCGCGGGCGCGCGACCTCGGCCCGATCCTCGTCGTCTTCGCCGCGTCGATGGTCGTCCTCGTCGTCCAGCGCGACCTCGGCACCGCGCTGCTCTACTTCGGCCTCTTCCTCGTCATGCTCTACGTCGCCACGGGACGCGGCAGCTGGATCCTGCTCGGCCTCGCGCTCTTCGTCGGCGGGGCCCTCGTCGCCAGCCGCGTCCTCTCCTACGTCGGCGGGCGGTTCGACGCCTGGCTCAACGCCTTCGAGCAGGGCAACTACGAGGCGATCGGCGGCAGCTACCAGCTCGTGCAGGGTCTCTTCGGGCTCGCCGCCGGCGGCATGTTCGGCACGGGCCTCGGCCGCGGGCGCCCGGACATCACCCCCCTCGCCGAGAGCGACTACATCGTCGCCGCGCTCGGCGAGGAGCTCGGGCTCGTCGGCCTCTTCGCGATCCTGTGCCTCTTCCTGCTCCTCGTCGGCCGCGCCTTCCGCATCGGCTTCGCCGGCACCGACGACTTCGGGCGACTGCTCGCCGTCGGCCTCGGCTTCGTCATCGCCCTGCAGGTCTTCGTCGTCATCGGCGGCGTGACGCGGGTCATCCCGCTGACCGGGCTCACGACGCCGTTCCTCGCCGCCGGCGGCTCGTCGCTCGTCGCCAACTGGGTGATCGTGGCGCTCCTGCTGCGACTCTCGGACGGCGTCCAGTCGGGCCCGCGGCTCATCATCGAGGCGCCGGCGCTCGCAGCCGACACCGCACCGAGCCTGGTGGTGGGCCGATGACCGCGGCGATGAACAAGGAGCTGCGGCGCACGAGCATCGTCGTGCTCCTCATGTTCCTCTCGCTCTTCATCTCGACGTCGGTGATCCAGGTCGTCGCCGCCGACGACCTCCGCGACGACCCGAGGAACTCGCGCACCTTCTACGCGAACATGTCCGTCAACCGCGGCCCCATCCTCGCCGACGGCGCGCCCATCGCCGAGTCGATCCCGTCGGAGGGCGCGATCGCCTACCAGCGCGTCTACCCGAACGGCGCGCTCTACTCGGCGGTGACCGGGTACATGACGATCGGGCAGGGCAACACCGGGCTCGAGGAGGCGCTCAACGGCGAGCTGTCGGGCACGACCGGCGGGCAGTTCTTCGACCAGATCCGTGCCGTGCTCACCGGGCAGATGCCGCAGGGGGCCGCCGTCGAGACGACGATCGATCCCGTCGTGCAGCAGGCCGCCTGGGATGCGCTCGGCGACTACACGGGGGCGGTGATCGCGTTCCGTCCGGCGACCGGCGAGATCATCGCGATGGTCACCAAGCCGACGTTCGACCCGAACCAGCTCGCGGTCCACGACACGCAGGCCGTCATCGACCTCTACGACCAGCTCCTGGCCGACCCGGCCGAGCCGCTCATGAACCGCACGATGAACGGCGACCTCGACCCGCCGGGGTCGACCTTCAAGCTCGTCGTCGCCTCCGCCGCGCTCTCCTCCGGCCGCTACACGCCCGAGTCGACGTTCCCCAACCCGGCGAGCCTGCAGCTGCCGCAGTCCGACTCGGTGATCTTCAACTCCGACCGCGGCACGTGCGGCCCCGGCGACACGGTGACCCTCGCCGACGCGCTCCGGCTCTCGTGCAACATCCCGTTCGCGGAGCTCGCGCAGCAGCTCGGGTACCGCGCGATCCTGGAGCAGGCGATGGCCTTCGGATTCAACTCGAGCGTCGACGTGCCGATGGCCTCGACGCCGAGCGTCTACCCGCGCGTGCTCGACGAGCCGCAGACGATGCTCTCCGGCTTCGGGCAGGGCGACGTGCGCGCCTCGCCGCTGCAGATGGCGATGGTGTCGGCCGCGATCGCCAACGGCGGCGTGCTCATGCAGCCCACGCTCGTCGAGGCGATCATCGCGCCAGACCAGACGACCCTGCGATCGCTGGAGCCGACCTCGCTCGGCCAGCCGATCTCGCAGCAGGTCGCCGCGACCTTGACGCAGCTCATGGTCCAGAACGTCAGCAACGGCGCGGCCTCCGGTGCGATCATTGAGGGCGTCGACGTCGCGGGGAAGACGGGCACGGCACAGAACGGCGACGGCGAGCCCTACACGCTCTGGTTCACCGGATTCGCGCCCGCCGTCAACCCCGAGGTGGCGGTGGCCGTCGTGATCCAGGACGGCGGCGGGCTCGGGCAGTCCGGGCAGTCCAACCGGATCCCGGCACCGATCGGCAAGGCAGTGATGGAGGCGGTGTTGTCACGATGAGGCCATCGAGCGGACTCACGTTCGGCGGGCGGTACCAGCTGGGCAACCGCATCGCGATCGGGGGCATGGGCGAGGTCTGGCAGGCGACCGACCTCGTGATCGGGCGCACCGTCGCCATCAAGATCCTCAAGGACGAGTACCTCGGCGACCCCGGGTTCCTCGAGCGCTTCCGCGCGGAGGCCAGGCACGCCGCGCTCGTCAACCACGAGGGCATCGCCAACGTCTACGACTACGGCGAGGAGGAGGGCAGCGCCTTCCTCGTCATGGAGCTCGTCCCTGGCGAGGCGCTCTCCGCCGTGCTCGAGCGCGACCGCAGCCTGCCGGTGGACCGGGTGCTCGACATCGTCGCGCAGACCTCGGCCGCACTGCAGGCCGCGCACAGCGCGGGGCTCGTGCACCGCGACATCAAGCCGGGCAACCTCCTCATCACCCCGGACGGCCGGGTCAAGATCACCGACTTCGGGATCGCGCGGATCGCCGACCAGGTGCCGCTCACCGCGACCGGGCAGGTCATGGGCACCGTCCAGTACCTCTCGCCCGAGCAGGCGAGCGGGCACCCGGCGTCGCCGTCGACCGACATCTACTCGCTCGGGATCGTCGCCTACGAGGCGCTCGCCGGGAAGCGGCCGTTCACCGGCGAGTCGCAGGTGGCGATCGCGATGGCCCAGATCAACGAGCAGCCGCCGCCGCTGCCGACGACGATCCCCGAGCCGGTGCGCAACCTCGTGCTCGCCTGCATCGCGAAGTCGCCGAAGGATCGGCCCTCCTCGGCGCAGCACCTCGCCCGCGCGGCGACGCTGCTGCGGCGCGGCGACGTCGCGGGCGCGGCGGCCGCCGTCCCCGGGATCCTGACCCCAGGCGTGCTCGCCGCCGTCGGGGCGACGGCCGGCCCCGCGACCGCGGCGACGACGGCGCTCGCAACCGCCGGCGCATCGGCGGCGACCGCGGAGCGCCGCAGGACGCCCTGGCTCTGGCCCCTCGTCGCGATCATCAGCGTGCTCGCCGTCGCCCTCGTCGGCGTCGTCATCGCGATCCTCGTGGCGCCCGGCTCGAGCGAGCCGACCCCGCCGCCGTCGCCGTCCTCGTCGACACCGTCGCCATCGACATCGACGAGCGCCGCGCCCGACACGGTGAACCTCGATCGCAGCGCGATCGTCGGCAAGACCGAGTCGGAGGTCACCTCGATCCTCGACGGGCTCGGGCTGAAGGCGAGCTTCCTCACGGGCACGGCCGCGCCGACGGCCGCGGACGAAGGCCTCGCCTACGACGTGAGCCCGCGCGGCAACGTCAAGATCGGCACCGTCGTGACGGTCACGCTCTACGGGGCGTACGTGCCGCCGTCCACCGGCCTGCCGCAGCCGGGCGCGCTCACCGTGACGACACCGGGGCCCTACCTCCCCGGCGAGACGGTCGAGGTGTCGTGGCCGACCTACACGGGCTGCCCGGCGGTCGAGGTGCTCAGCGGATACACGGTCATCGTCGCCAACGACGGTGGGGCTCCGACGACGACCGAGATCGGCGCGGGCACGACGACCGCCGACGTGACGCTCACGTCGACGCCGGGCGGGTCGACGTCGATCTCGTACTTCGCGCGGTGCTCGACCTCCGGCGACTCGCCGATCAGCGCGGTGCAGACCGTGCCGGTGAGTTGAGCAGGGCGCCCGGCTAGACTGACCGGGCGATGCACCCGGCGCGATGCCGCCGGGCGGAGGAGGTGTGCTCGTGTCTGACGAGGTGGCGGAGGGCGTGCGCGTCCTCGCCGGTCGCTACGAGCTCGGCGAGCGCATCGGCCACGGCGGAATGGCCGACGTCTTCCTCGGCACCGACCGGCGGCTCGGTCGCCGCGTCGCCATCAAGCTCCTGCGCTCGAGCCTCGCCGAGGACCCGGCGTTCCGCTCGCGGTTCCGCCGCGAGGCGCACGACGCCGCGAAGATGGCGCACCCCACGATCGTGCGGATCTTCGACGCCGGCGAGGAGACCGTGCACGACCCGTCCGGGGTCGAGCGGCTCGTGCCCTTCATCGTCATGGAGTACGTGGACGGCCGGCTGCTGCGCGACGTCGTGGCCGAGGGCCCGCTGCCGCCGGCCGAGGCGGCGAGGATCGTCGAGCAGGTGCTCACGGCGCTCGAGTACTCGCACCGCGCCGGCGTCATCCACCGCGACATCAAGCCGGGCAACGTCATGATCGCCCGCAACGGCCAGGTGAAGGTCATGGACTTCGGCATCGCGCGCGCGGTGTCCGACTCCTCGGCGACGCTCGCCGAGACGAGCGCCGTCATCGGCACCGCGCAGTACTTCTCCCCCGAGCAGGCGCGCGGCGAGTCCGTCGACGCGCGGACCGACCTCTACTCGACCGGCGTCGTGCTCTTCGAGCTGCTCACCGGTCGCGCGCCCTTCCGCGGCGACAGCCCCGTCGCCGTCGCCTACCAGCACGTCAACGCGGAGCCGGTGCCGCCGAGCTCGATCAACCCGGCCGTGTCGCCAGCGCTCGACGCCGTCGTGCTGCGCTCGCTCGTGAAGGACCGCTTCGAGCGCTACCAGTCGGCGGCCGAGTTCCGCGAGGCGCTGCAGACCGCGGCCGGCGGCGAGATCCCCGCTGGGCCGACCCACGCGCCAGGCGACTTCAACTCGACGCTCTTCGGCGTCGACCCGCGCGCGACGGCCGGGAGCGAGGTCGCGATGCGGCAGCTCTCCGCCGACGTCGACGACCGCACCGCTCGCACGCAGACCAGGCCGCCGGTCGCATGGATCTGGGCGGGGATCATCGCGCTCCTCGCGATCATCTTCGCGGTCGTGTACTGGATCTTCACGCTCCAGCCGACGAGCTTCACCGGCTCCGTCGCCGTGGACGTGCCCGACGTCGTCGGGCAGACCTACGACGACGCGGCGTCGCTCCTCGACGACCTCGACCTCGTGCCGCAGCGCTTCGAGGAGCCGAACGACACGATCGAGGCCGGCCTCGTCATGAGCACCGACCCGCCGGCGGGCACCTCGGTCGCGCACGGCCAGATCATCCGCATCACCGTCTCGTCCGGCCCGAAGAAGGTCGAGGTCCCGGACGTCACGCGGCTCGACGAGGCGGCCGCGCGCGCCGCGCTCGAGGGCGCTGGGCTCGTCGTCGGCGAGATCACCTCCGACTTCTCCGGCGTCATCCCGAACGGCGCCGTGATCCGCAGCGACCCCGCGGTGTCGCCGAACGGCGTCCCGAAGGGCACGAAGGTGAACCTCGTGCTCTCGAACGGCCAGGTGAACGTCCCGGATGTCGTGAACCAGCCGCTCGCCGGCGGCAGCCAGGCGCTCACGTCGCTCGGGCTCACGGTGAAGGTCAACCTCGATCCCGGCTGCACGGGCGGCACGATCGCGGCGCAGTCGGTCACCGGCCCAGCGCCGCAGAAGTCCGAGGTGCAGCTCAGGGCGTGCGTGCCCTGATCCGCACGGCCCCTCGGCACCGCGGTGCCGGGGGCGGCGCGTCCGGCGACGGACGGCGGGCCACGGCGGCCAGGAGCGCGCCGGCCAGGATTGCGGCGGCCGGGGTTGCGCCGGACAGGACCGCGGCGGTCAGGGCCTCGGCGAGAGCGCGACGAGCGGCGAGAGCCGCGTGGCCGTCTGCGCCGCCTCGGGCAACCCGGCGAGCGCGAGCCAGTTCCCGAGCATCTGGTATCCGCCCTCGGTGAGCACCGACTCCGGGTGGAACTGCACGCCGTAGATCGGCCTCGACACGTGGCGCAGCCCCATGATGACGCCGCCCTCGGTGCGCGCGGTGACCACGAGCTCGTCGGGAATTGTGCCGTCGACGACGGCGAGCGAGTGGTAGCGCGTGCCGGTGAAGGTCTCCGGCACCCCGGCGAAGAGCTCGCTACCGTCGTGGACGATGCGCGAGGTCTTGCCGTGCATGAGCTCCTCGGCGTGGGTCACGACCCCGCCGAGCGCCTCGGCGATGGCCTGGTGGCCGAGGCAGACGCCGAGCAGCGGCTGCCCGGAGGCGACGGCGGCGTGGACCAGCGGGATGCTCACCCCGGCGTCGGCGGGCGCACCGGGCCCTGGCGAGAGCAGCACGGCGTCGTAGCCGGCCGCGACCGTCGCGGCCTCGTCCGCGGTGAAGGCGTCGTTGCGGACCACCTCGATCTCCGCGCCGAGCTCGAGGAGATAGCCGGCGAGGGTGTAGACGAAGCTGTCGTAGTTGTCGACGACGAGCACGCGCGTCATGGTGCCGATCCCACGGTGACCTCCTGCGGGGTGACGAACTGCTCGACCCAGGGGAACACCCACAGTACACAGGATGCGAGCACGGCCGCGATCAGGACGAGCAGGATGACCACCCGCACCCAGACCGGTCCCGGCAGGATCCGCCACAGCGCCGCGTACATCAGCCCGCCGCCGATGCCTGCACGACCGGCGCGATCTCGGGCGGGGCGCCGCCCGCCCGCGGGTACCAGGTGTCGAAGACCGTGTAGGCGATGAGCCGCTCGGAGACGGAGTGCAGCGGGTTGCAGCTCGTCAGCGTGAGGATGCGATCGCTCGGCGTCGCGCCGTCCATCTGCGGCACGGGGTCGAGCACGCCGACGCCGCTCGGGCTCACGTACTCGAGCGATCGGAAGACGTACCGATACCACCCGTCCGCCGTCTCGATGTAGACGGAGTCGCCGAGCTGCAGGCGGTTGACGTCGATGAAGGGGCTGCCCCAGCCGGTCCGGTGCGCGGCGAGCACCATGTTGCCGACCTCGCCGGGCATCTGCGTGCCCCGGTAGTGCCCGACGTTCCTCGCGTTGAGGACCTCGAGGCCCGTGTCCTCGGCGAGCGGCCAGATCCAGCCAGCGCCGAACCGGGGGACGATGAGCGTGCCGAACACCTCGCCGGAGGCGGGCGCGGCCATGACGGCGGGTGCCCCGGGGTCGGCGCGCTCGACGGGGGCAACCGTGGCGGGAGCGCCGGCGGTCTTCTGCCACTGCTGGCTGATCGCGATCGCCTCGTCCTGCGCCTGGGTGCCGACGATGAGGTCGTTGATCCAGAGCTGCCAGCCGATGAAGAGGAGCACCATGACGCCCGCGGTGACGAGCAGCTCGCCGATGACTCCGACGACGCTCGTGCGCGGCCGAGTCCGGCGCCGACGGCCGCCGCCGTGCCCCGCGCTGCGGTGCGCGGGATCGCCAGGTCGCGGCGTGCTCGCGGTCGGGTCCGCCGGATCCGGCGGCAGCATCGCGTCGAGGTCCACGCGACGATTCTATGGATGCCGCCTGGGTCGCCGCCGGGGATCGCCCGACGCGGACCGCCGGGCGATCGCGCCCCCGGCCTCGCCCAGGGACCGCGCGCCGAGACCCGCTAGACTGCCGCGCATGGCTCGACGCAACGAACGCACCGAGACCCGGCCGGCGCAGCCGCAGGGCTCTCGCGAGGCGGCACCCAACCCCGTGTGGTTCAAGCCGGTGATGTTCGGGTTCATGCTCCTCGGACTGGCGTGGATGCTCGTCTACTACATCAGCCAGTCGCAGCTGCCCGTGCCCTCCCTCGGCAACTGGAACATCGCGATCGGCATCGGGATCATGATGGTCGGCTTCCTCATGACGACGCGGTGGCGCTGAGACCGGACCGAGCGGTCCCGCCGGGTGGAATCACACCGGTGTAGTTATCCCCCGCTGTGGATGAACCTGTGGGAACATCCGTCCGGTACCGACGCGCCCGGCGATCCGATCAGCCGATGCGCGTGAGCGCGACGGCGAGGATCGCGGTGAGCGCGACGGCGATCCCGGCGAGGCCGGCCCGCCGCACCCAGGCGCGGTCCCGACGGCGGGTGACGAGGTAGAGCGCCGCGACGCCCGCGCCGACGACGAGGCCGCCGACGTGCGCCTGCCACGAGATGCCGGGCACGAGGAAGCCGATCCCGAGGTTCAGGGCGATGACGACGAGCACCTGCGTCGGGTTGCCGCCGAGTCCGCGCATGAGCACGAAGTAGGCGCCGAAGAGCCCGAAGATCGCCCCGGAGGCGCCGAGCACCGCCGTCAT
>Ga0209066_10002202_pt1 | contig 24208 bp, 28 predicted proteins | sample All_14_2_FD_187198 | JGI IMG/M metagenome (GOLD analysis project Ga0209066, IMG submission 187198) | Freshwater microbial communities in response to fracking from Pennsylvania, USA - Allegheny Zone_MetaG_DW_15 (SPAdes) (version 2) ... | reverse complement strand
GTGAGGATGAGCTGGTGGTCGAGACCACCGGCGGCTGGTGCGATTATCGCCTGTATTTCGCCTGGCGCGACGATATGCACGCGCTGCATTTTTCCTGCGCCTTCGACACGCGGATTCCGCCGGAAAAGCGTCGCGCCGTGAATGATCTGCTGGCCATGATCAATGAACGGCTGTGGATGGGCCATTTCGACCTGTCCTCGCAGGATCAGACCCCGATGTTCCGCCATGCCGTTCCGACCCGTGGCGCCCGCGCGCTGACGGTGGAACAGCTGGAAGATCTGATGGATATCGCGCTGGCGGAATGCGAGCGCTTCTATCCGGCCTTCCAGTTCGTGCTCTGGGGCGGCTATGCTCCGGAAGAAGCGGTGGCGGCCGCCCTGATCGACACCCAGGGCGAAGCCTGAGCCCGTTCCCATCGACTTCCATCAAAAGGGTATCATCATGACGGCGCCGCGCCTTTCCCGTCCGCTTTTGCTTGTTGGCTGCGGAAAGATGGGGGAAGCGATGCTGCGCGGCTGGCTGAACAGCGGCATTGCCGCGGCCGGTATCGTGGTGATCGACCCGTCCGGCGCCACCGCCGTCGCCACCCTGCCGGGGGTCAGCGTGCATCGGGACGCTTCCACCCTGCCGCAGGAGCTGGCGCCGGAAGTGATGGTCCTGGCGGTCAAGCCGCAGATGATGGCGCAAGCCTGTGCCCCGCTGAGGCGCTTCGCGGGGGCCGATACGCTGATCCTGTCCATAGCGGCCGGCAAGACGCTGGCCTGGTTCGCCGATATCTTCGGTGCCGAGGCCCCGGTCGTTCGCTCCATGCCCAACACGCCGGCCGCCATCGGGCGCGGCATCACGGTGGCCGTGCCAAACGCCGCCACCAGTGCCGGCCAGTCCGCCATCGCCAAGGCCCTGCTGGAAGCCGTGGGCGAGGCGCTGCTGGCCGAGGATGAAGGGCTGATCGATGCGGTGACCGCCGTGTCAGGCAGCGGCCCGGCCTATGTCTTCTTGATGATCGAATGCATGACCGAGGCCGGGGTGCAGGTCGGCCTGCCGCGCGCAATGGCCTCACGCCTCGCCATGGTCACGGTTGCCGGTGCGGGCGCCCTGGCGCTGGAAAGCGGAGAAGACCCGGCCGTGCTGCGGCGCAATGTGACCAGCCCGAATGGCACGACGCAGGAAGCCCTGTCGGTACTGATGGCGGAAGATGGATTGCAGCCGCTGATGACACGCGCCATCGCGGCGGCCGCCCGACGGTCCCGCGAACTGGCGGGGTGACAAAGCGCCCCTTGCAAAACGGCCGGGCCGATATCATTTTTCCTCCATGGCTCGCGCACCGAAACCAGACGCTTCCAAAGTCATGGCCGCCGCGCTGGCAGTCGTCGCACGCGATGGCTGGCGCGACACAGCCCTGCGCACCATCGCGGCGGAAGCCGGATGCAGCCTGGCTACACTCCTTCCTTTTCTCTCCTCCAAACACGCGCTGTTCGATCTGATCGCCCGACAGGCCGATGCTGCAATGTTGGCCGAGGATATTGTTCCCGATGCCCAGGAAAGCACCCGCGATCAGCTGTTCGAATTGCTGATGCGGCGCTTCGACGCACTGGAACCCCACCGGGCGGAAATCGCCATCCTGCTGCGCCAATCGGCCCGGGATCCGGCCGCCCTGCTCTGCGGCGGGTTCGCCGCCGGGCGCAGCATGGGGCTGGCGCTGGAAGCCGCGGGGCTGCAATCATCCGGAGTGAAAGGTTTGCTGCGGCGCAAAGGACTTGGCGCCGTCGCGCTCTATGCCCTGCGTGCCTGGCTGGGGGATGAAACCCCCGACCGATCCATTACCATGGCCGCGCTGGACAAGGCGCTGCGCCGCGCGGAAGCGTTGGTTTGCATGGTTGCCGGACGGCCCGAAGCGCCGCCACCGCCCATGGCTGCGAACGCATAACACCCTGACCCGCTTAAGTTTTGCTGCAGCGCACAAAATTCGATTGACGTGGGGTTGTTCTGCTCATATTTTGGGCAATCTTCAAGGCGCGGGGGGTAGCCGCGCCCGGCCTGCCGTATCGGGACGAGAAGCAGCAATTTGCCAGCTAAGGAGAGTAAGCCGATGGCCATCGAGAATCCGTTCCTTGATCCGAAGAAAAATCCCTTCATGGATCCCAAGAACAACCCGTTCCTGGACCCGAAGAACAATCCCTTCCTGAGCCAGGACATGATGAAGGCCCTTGGCGAGTTCAAAATTCCGGGGCTGGACGTGGAAAGCATCATGGCTGCCCATCGCCGGAATTTCGAGGCGATCTCGGCCGCCAACAAGACCGCCGTGGAAGGCATGCAGGCCGTCTTCAAGCGCCAGACCGAAATCCTGAAGGAGCTGGTGGACGAAGGCAATGCCGCCATCCAGGAACTGATGGCCTCGGGCGCGCAGGACGACACCATCGTCAAGCAGGTGGGCCTGGTGAAGGACACGCTGGAATCGACGGTTTCCAATATGAAGGAACTGTCGGAGATGGTGGCGAAGTCGCAGACTGAAGCCTTCGACATTCTGAACACCCGCATCTCCGCCGCGCTGGAAGAAGTGCGTGGCGCGGTGAAGTCGGTGAAGAAGTAATATTCTAGCAAGGCCCGGCGATCATCTCATCGGGTTTTTGCGTGCATTGAAAAAGGCCGGCGGGTCATCCGTCGGCCTTTTCCTGTCCCGGGCTTGCCCCGCCTGCGTCGGAAGCTATGCTGCCCGGCAACGCAATAGGGGGAACATATGACCATAACATTTGACGATTTCCTGAAAGTCGATGTCCGGGTCGGCACCGTGCTGCGGGCCGAGCCCTATCCGGAAGCGCGCAAACCCGCGATCAAGATCTGGATCGATTTCGGACCCGAGATCGGGGAACGCAAGACCTCCGCCCAGGTCACCGCCCATTACACGCCAGAAAGCCTGATCGGCCGGCAGGTCGCGGCCGTGGTCAATTTCGAACCCAAGCAGATCGGCAAGTTCCTGTCCGAGTGTCTGATACTGGGCTTTCAGGACGAGCAGGGCGCCGTGGTGCTGATCGGCCCCGATCAGGCCGTGCCGAATGGCGGCAGGCTGCACTGACCTAGGCCCGCAAGCCCTATGGTTCGCGGCTGAGGCCCCGATCCTGCAATTCCTTCAGATAGCGCGCCCAGCGGCTTTCCTGCTCCCGGCCCAGCTCATGCAGATATTGCCAGGTGAAGATGCCGGTATCGTGCAGATCGTCGAAATCGATGCGCACCGCGTAATTGCCGACCGGTTCCAGCTTCATGATGCCGACATGGCGCCGCCCGGCCACGATCTTCTTCTGCGAGGGGGAATGGCCCTGCACCTCGGCCGAGGGACTTTCGACCCGCAGATATTCCGCCGGCAGGCGGAACGCCTCGCCCGTGTCGAAGGTGACCTCCAGGCTCTTCTCCGCCTTGTTCAGGCGCAGCTCCGTAGGCCAGGCCTGGGTGGAGAAGCGATCATTGCCCATGGCTGTCGTCACGCCTTGCCGTCATCCAGCTCGCGGGCTTCTTCCGGCAACATGATCGGGATGCCGTCCCGGATGGGATAGGCAAGGCCCGCCGCCCTGGAAATCAGCTCCTGGCGTTCCGCGTCATATTCCAGCTGCGCATGGGTGACCGGACAGACCAGGATTTCCAGCAGCTTCGGATCAGGACCCAAAGGGGTATCGGCCATTGCAATTTTCCTTGTCTGTCTATTGTGGACCCGCGCCATCGGCACCCGTCTCGACCACGGCCATCTCCAGCAAGGTGGTCAGCACCTCGGCCCGCCTCGGCAAATCGGGCGCCACCAGAAGCGCCTGCTTTTCCGCCGGGGTGAAGGGGCAGACCATGGACAGCGAATTCACCAGCCGGTCATCCGGCGTATCACGGATCGCATCCCAGTTGGCCTCGATCTTCTGCGCCTTGAAATAGGCTTTCAGCGGGGCGATCAGCCGGTCCCGGTCGAACCCGCCCTCCTCCTCTTCCAGGTCATGCGCGAAATCGGTCCAATCCGCCTTGACGCGGCGATAGCCCTTCACCCCCGCCATCTCTTCCAGCACGCGGAAGCGGCAGACCCCGGTCAGGGTGATCAGATAGCGCCCGTCATCGGTTTCCTGGAACTGCGTGATCCGCCCGGCGCAACCGATCCGGTAGACGCTGGGCATCGCCCGGCTTTCCTGCCCCGATTCCGGTTGCACCATGCCGATCAGGCGCTGCGGCTGGGCCAGAACATCGGATGTCATGGCCAGATAACGCGGCTCGAAAATATTCAGCGGCAGGGGGCCGCGCGGCAGCAGCAGCACGCCCGAAAGCGGGAAGATCGGCAGAATGGCCGGCAGATCTTCCAGAACGGGATCGAATGCCATCGCGCTTATCCTCTCCGCCGCATCGGGCCGGCGGTCCACAGCCCGTCAGGAAAACAGAAGCGAGGACAGGCGCCTGCGTCCGGCGATCGTCTGCTCATGCATCGGCCCCAGGGCCTCGAAGAACTTGAGCAACTGCTTGCGCGCCGCCTCGTCATTCCAGGCCCGGTTCTTCTCGATCATGAACAGAAGATGGTCCATGGCGGCCTCTTCCTCGCCCATCGCGAACAGGGCCTCCGACAGCTTCAGCCGGCTGTCGAAATCCATCGGATTGGCGGCAACGGCGGCATTCAGCGGCGCCAGTTCGGACGCCATGCCGGCGGCCTTGCGACCCAGCTCGATCCTGGCCCGGATGGAAGCCACGCGCGGATCACTTGCCTTGTCGGCCGGAACCTCCGCCAGCAGCGTTTCGGCGGCCTCCGTCTCCTCCAGCTCCAGATAGCAGGAGGCAAGCCCGACGCGGGCGGCCAGCATCTCTGGGTCCTGTTCCAGCGCCTGGGCATAGAGTTCAAGCGCCCCGCCGAAATCACCCGAATCATGCGCGGCCTTGGCCAGTTCCACCAGCTCTTCCGACGCGGTCGGCCCGATGGCACCGCCCATTGCCTGGACCAGACGTTCGACGAATTGCTTCACTTGGCTTTCCGGCTGGGCACCGACAAAGCCGTCCACCGGCCGGCCGCCCGCGAAGGCATAGACCGCCGGAATGGATTGGATGCGCATCTGCTGCGCGATCTCCGGATTCTCGTCGATATTCACCTTGACCAGCTTCACCTGGCCGGCAGCGGCTTTCACCGTCTTTTCCAAAGCCGGGGTCAGCGCCTTGCAGGGACCGCACCACGGCGCCCAGAAGTCGACGATCACCGGGCGCTGGACGCTGTCTTCGACCACTTCCTTCATGAAGGTCTCGGTCGTGGCGTCCACGATATCCTTGCCGGTTGCGCCCGGTTGTGCGGCGGGGGCCGCCCCCTGCGGCTTGGGGATGCCGAAAAGCGGTTCCATGGCGGTCTGCTACTCCGTTCTGCAGCGCCGCCCCGTCGATCGGGGCTGTCGGCGCTTCTGGAAAAAAGATGGTGTGCGGCCGAAGGGAAACAAGCCCGCCCCGGCCGCCGGGTCAAGCACCTTCCGCAGAGGAGGCATCATCCGCGGCCAGCGCGTCGAAATCCAGCAGCAGGGGATCATGCCCCTCCTCGCGCAGGAAGCGCAGCAGATCCCCCGGCGCGATGGCGATATTGCGGTCGTTCCGCAGCGGGTGGCAATAGACCAAAGCATGGGCCAGCAAGCCCCTGTCCAGGGCCACACGCACCTTCCCGACTTCATCATTGATGATGCCGAAGGGTGTCACCGAGCCCGGCTTCACGCCCAGGTTGGCCCAAAGCAACTCCGAATCGCCAAAGGACAGCGTGCCCCTGGATTGCAGTGGACGGCGCAGGGATTTCAGATCGACCGGCCGTTCCTCCTCCACCGTCACCAGATACAGGTTCCGCTTCTTGTCGCGCAGGAACAGGTTTTTCACATGCCCGCCCGCCAGATCGCCCCGCAGGGCACGCGATTCCTCCACCGTGAAAACCGGCGCATGTTCATGGCGCTGATAGGCAATGCCCAGGGCGTGCAGGCGCTCCAGAAGCTCCTCCTCCCCCCGCATTTCTTGCCGCTTCCCGCCCTTGATGGCGTCGGTCATGGCGTCCCTCCTCCCTCTGGCTTGGCCGTTCCCCGCAGTTTCCCTGGGCTTTTGGGCCCATTACAGAAAAGCTTCATAGCGATGAAAAAACCCGCTTGCAAACCGTTCGGCGATGCGTATTATCCGCGCCGCCCCGGGGGGTTGCCGAAGACGAACGGCTGGCCCTTCTGGTTCAGAGGCTCAGGATGCGGGCGTAGCTCAGGGGTAGAGCACAACCTTGCCAAGGTTGGGGTCGAGAGTTCGAATCTCTTCGCCCGCTCCAGTCTCTCTCAGGAAAATCATGGATTTGAAGCGCCCCATTCCGGGCGTTTTTCCTGCTGGCCGGGGCGCGGCCCCGCACCTCGATCCGCCGTCCGTTTCCCAGTGGAAACTAACTATCCCACCCGCGCCTGATTGATTCCACGCTTCGAGGATATACCTAAGGGGCTCCCGCCAGTTTTGGAGCAACCCGATGACCGCTTCGCCTACCGACATCCTCTTTCGCCCCTTCACGCTGAAATCCATGCAGTTGAAGAACCGCATCGTCATGGCGCCCATGACCCGGTCCTTCGCGCCGAACGGTATTCCGGGGGAAGCAAACGCAGCCTATTACCGCCGCCGGGCGGAAGCCGATGTCGGCCTGATCCTGTCGGAAGGCACGGTGATCGACCGGCCCATGTCGCGCAACGATCCCGGCATCCCCTTCTTCCATGGCGAACAGGCCCTGGCCGGCTGGAAGCAGGTGATCGATGCCGTGCATCAGGCCGGCGGCCGCATGGGGCCGCAGATCTGGCATACCGGCTCCACCATCGCGGTAAAGGACTGGCAGGATGAAGCCCTGGTGGAAAGCCCGTCCGGCCTGCTGGCCCCGAACAAGCCGCGCGGCAAGGTGATGAGCGACGCCGACATAGCCGATACCATCGCGGCCTTCGCCAAGGCGGCCGCCGACGCCCAGCGTCTGGGCTTCGACACGGCCGAAATCCACGGCGCCCATGGCTATCTGATCGACGAGTTCTTCTGGCAGGGCACCAATCTGCGCACCGACCGTTATGGCGGGGCCGGCATCGGGGAACGGGCCCGGTTCGGGGCGGAGGTGGTCGCTGCCGTGCGCGCCGCCGTCGGCCCGGATTTCCCGGTCCTGCTGCGGCTGAGCCAGTGGAAGCAGCAGGATTTCGCCAGCCGTCTTGCCACCACCCCCAAGGAGATGGAGGCGTGGCTGCAGCCGCTGGTCGATGCCGGCGCCGACATGCTGCATTGTTCCCAGCGCCGTTTCTGGGAGCCGGAATTCCCGGAAATCGATGGCGAGAACGGGCTGAACTTCGCCGGCTGGGCCAAGAAGATTACCGGCTTGCCCACGATCAGCGTGGGGTCGGTCGGCCTGTCGGGTGAATTCATCAGCGCCTTCGGTGGCGAGACGTCCACCCCCACAGGGCTGGACCGACTGCTGGACCGGATGGAGCGTGAGGAGTTCGACCTGATCGCGGTCGGCCGCGCCCTTTTGTCCGATCCACAATGGGTTGCCAAGGTGAAGGAAGGCGACCGGCAGCATATCGGCGGCTTCGACCCCGCCAGCCTGAAGGAGCTGGTCTGATCCGGCTGCGGAACCGGGGGGAAGGGCGCGGCGGGGCGCTGTTCCCCCGGGGCCATTCTGCCTTGCCCGCCCCCGGCTTGACCGCTGCGCCGGTTTCGCGCCTGTTATGCTCCAGCAACTCAAGGCAAAGGACAGGGCATGCGTTTTCTGATCGTCGGGGCCGGATCGATTGGCGGCTATTTCGGGGCGCGGCTGATGCAGGCCGGGGCGGATGTGACCTTCCTGGTGCGCGACGCCCGCGCCGCGCAGTTGCGGACCACCGGATTGCAGGTGGTAAGCCCGCTGGGCGATGTCACGCTTGCCCCGAAGCTGGTCACGGCCGACAGGCTGACCGAGCCGTTCGATGCGATCATCCTGTCGGTGAAGGCCTATGGGCTGGACGGCGCGATCCGCGACATGGCCCCGGCCATCGGCCCGGACAGCATGATCCTGCCGCTGCTGAACGGCATGCGCCATGTCGAGGTGCTGACCCAGGCCTTCGGTACCAAGGCCCTGATCGGGGGGTTGTGCAAGATTTCCACCACGCTGGACGAAGCCGGCCGCGTGCTGCAATTCGGCAAGATGCAGGAATTCGTCTATGGGGAGATGGACGGCGCCACCTCGCCGCGCATCCAGGCGCTGGACCGCATCGCCGCCCCCGCCATCACCGGCGCGCGCCTGTCGGACGATATCGCGCTGGAGATGTGGGAGAAATGGACCATGCTCTCCTCGCTCGGGGCCATCACCTGCCTGATGCGCGGCGCGATTGGTGAGGTGGCGGCAACGCCCCATGGGCGGGATGTCGCCACCGCCCTGGTCGCGGAGGTGGTGGCGACGATCAGCGCCGCCGGCCGCGCCCCGCGCCCGGCCCTGGTGGAGAACGTGCGGACCATGATGACGCAGGAAGGCTCGCCGCTCACCTCCTCCATGTATCGCGACATGATGCAGGGCTTCGCGGTGGAAGCCGATCAGATCCTGGGTGATCTGGTCGCGCGCGCGAAACATGCCGGGGTGGCGGTGCCGCTGCTATCGGCGGCCCATACCCATCTGGCGGTGTATCAGGCGAAGCGATGATGGCTACACAACCAAAAGTTCGAAACTCATGAAAGGCCTTTCTTGACACGAAATGCAAACGCGAGATCATGAATGCCTGATGGCAGGGGAGGAAGCCGTGGGGGAACTGATCGGCAAGGGTCTCTACACACCGGCGGAAGCTGGCAAGCTGCTGCATGTTTCTCCCTTGAAAATCATTCGTTGGTTAAGAGGCCATTCCCAAAACGGTAAAGTCTATGACCCTCTTTGGCATCCGAGCATTAGTTTGGGTGATGAAGACGAACGCGTATTTTTAGCGTTCCGTGACTTGATGGAGGTTCGAGTGGCGGATGCATTCATCCAGCTTGGAATCTCATCCTTCAAGGTTCGTGCAGCCATCGCTCTGGCAACCAAGGTCCTTGGTCGGGATTACCCCCTCTCATCTGACCGCTTCCGCACCGATGGCAGAGAAATATTTCTTCGAATAATCGAAACAGACAAGGATGGACGCGAACCGGAAAAGCTGTTGAACCTCTTCAAGAAACAGTTTGAATTCAAGAATATCATCGACCCTATTCTAAAATCGGTTGATTTTGGGGAATGGGGGGAACCCGTGCGGTGGTGGCCTGAAGGCAAACCCGGCCAGATCGTCCTGGATCCCCAGCGGTCTTTCGGACAACCCATTGATGCTGTTTCAAGCGTACCGACGCAGGTCCTCTCAGCAGCAGGAACACATCTCGGGATAAAACAGGCTGCTCTGGCATATGATGTTCCAGAAACATCCGTCAAAAGAGCCCTAGCCTTCGAAGACTCCTTGAATCACAGAGTTGCTGCGTGAAGGTCTTCTTCGACAACAACACCCCTCCTGTTCTCGCAACCACTCTGCACGGCTTCATTCAACACGATGGCCATATGGCTGTACACATTCGCGACATGTCCGGCCTACCGAATGGCAGGCATTCCAGCGACATCGAATGGATTCGTGCACTTCAGAGCGACCCAGACGATTGGGTGTTTTTCACGGGCGACAGGCGGGTAACCAAGAATCCGGCGGAGAGAGCTGCTCTACGATCCGCAGGATTGCACGGCTTCATCCTCGCCCCGGCCTATCAAAAGATGCCACTCAATATCGTCGCGGCAACCCTTGTACAGAGATGGCCGGACATTCTTCAACTTGTTCAAAGCCTGCGCCCACCATCCATGCATGAACTACCAGTCGGCAAGAATTCGAGAATTTCACAGCTCCCCTTTTAAGGGAAACCCTTCTGCTCCATCTCACGCCACGCCCAGAAACTGCCGCAGCTCGGGGGTTTTGGGATTGGCGAAAACCTCGGCCGGCGGGCCGATTTCATGCACCCGGCCCATATGCATGAAGACCACGCGCGAGCAGACATCGCGCGCGAAATTCATCTCATGGGTCACCATCACCAGCGTCATGCCTTCCGCGGCCAGTTCGCGCACCACCGCCAGCACTTCCGCCACCAGCTCGGGGTCGAGTGCCGAGGTGATCTCGTCACACAGCAGCGCCATGGGCTGCATGGCAAGCGCACGCGCTATCGCCACGCGCTGCTGCTGGCCGCCGGAAAGCTGGTCGGGATAGGCATCGAATTTATGGGCCAGGCCCACGCGCTCCAGCATGCGCCGCGCCATCGCCTCGGCCTCCGGCTTCGGCGTCTTCTTCACCACCATCTGCGAGAGCATGACATTGCCGCCCGCCGTCAGATGCGGGAACAGGTTGAACTGCTGGAAAATCATCCCGACCTTCAGGCGCAGGGCCTTCAGATGCGTCTCGTCATCGGCGACCTGGGCGCCGGCGACCGCGATGGAACCGCTGGTCAGCATCTCCAGCCCGTTGACGCAGCGTAGCAGGGTGGATTTGCCAGAGCCCGACTTGCCGATGATGGCGACCACCTCGCCCTTCTCTATGTCGAGGTCGATGCCCTTCAGCACCTCGGTCTCGCCGAAGCTCTTGCGCACGTCAGTGATTTCGATGAGCGACATTCAGCTTTCTTTCCAGAATCTGGCTGCTTTTCGACAGGGGCCAGCACAGCGCGAAATAGATCAGCGCCACGAAGCCATAGACGATGAAGGGCTCGAAGGTGGCATTGGTCACCATGGTGCCCGCCTTCGACAGCTCCACGAAACCGATGATGGAGGTGAGCGCCGTGCCCTTCACCACCTGCACCGAGAAACCCACGGTCGGCGGAATGGCGATGCGCAGGGCCTGGGGCAGGATGACATGGCGCATCTGCTGCACCCGACCCATCCCTAAGCTGGCCGAAGCCTCCCACTGGCCCTTGGCGATGGCTTCGACACAGCCGCGCCAGATTTCGGTCAGGAAGGCCGCCGTCCACAGGATCAGCGCCACGCCCGCCGCCAGCCAGGCCGGCACATCAATGCCGAACAGGCCCAGCCCGAAGAAGGCGATGAACAGCTGCATCAGAAGCGGCGTGCCCTGGAACAGCTCGACATAGGCCTTCACGGCGGTGGACAGGGCTTTGCGGCGACTGATACGGGCAAACAGCAGCATCAGCCCGACGATCCCGCCCCCGATGAAGGAAACGAGCGAGAGCACCACCGTCCAGCGTGCCGCCAGCAGCAGATTGCGCAGAATATCCCACAGGGTGAATTCGATCATCGCACCGCCTCGCGGGCGAACAGGAAGCGCCCGAGCAGTGCCAGCGACTGGCGCAGCAGAATGGCCAGCGCCAGATAGATGACGGTCGAAACCAGATAGGCTTCGAACGCCCGGAAGGTGCGCGACTGGATGAAATTGGCCGCGAAGGTCAGATCCTCCGCCGCGATCTGCGACACCACGGCGGAGCCCAGCATCACGATCACCACCTGGGACGACAAAGCCGGCCAGATGCGTTGCAGGGACGGCACCAGCACCACATGGCGGAAGGTCTGGAACCGGGTCATGGCCAGGCTCGCCCCCGCCTCGAACTGACCGCGCGGGGTGGCCTGGATGCCCGCCCGCACGATTTCGCAGCTATAGGCGCCCAGATTGACCACCATGGCCAGATTGGCGGCTGTCAGCTCGCTCATCTGCAGGCCGATGGATGGCAGGCCGAAGAAGATGAAGAACAGCTGCACCAGAAAGGGCGTGTTGCGGATCAGCTCCACATAGGCGCTGACCACGGGCCGGGCCCATGCCGGCCCCAGGCTGCGCGTCCAGGCGCAGACGATGCCGAGCAGGATACCCAGCACCCCCCCCACGGCGATCAGCTGCACCGTCACGCCGACCCCTGTCAGGATCTGCGGCCAGTAATCGATCAGCCAGGCGAAATCGAATTGATAGCGCAACGGGGAAAAGCCCTTTCTTTCCCATTCCGTGGTCCGCCGCCCCAGCTAAAGCGGGGCAGCGGATCGGAAAAGCCCAGACCTGGGATCAAAGACCAGCCGGCACCGGCAGACCCAGCCATTTCTGGGAAATGGCGTTCAACGAACCATCGGTCTTGGCGGCTGCGATGATGGCATTCACCTTCGCCATCAAGGCGGGCTCGCTCTTGTTCAGTCCGACATAGCAGGGGGAATTCTTGATCAGGAATTTCACCTCGGGCTTCTTGGGCGGATTCTTTTCCAGAATGGCCGCAGCCACGACATTGCCGGTCGCAACCAGCTGCACCTGGCCTGACAGGAAGGCAGAAATCGTGCCGTTATTATCCTCATAGCGCTTGATGACCGTATCGGACGGCGCGATCTTGGTCAGTTCCAGATCCTCGATGGCGCCGCGCGTCACGCCGATGGTTTTGCCCGCCAGTTCCTCAGGCTTGCTGGCCATGATGTCGGCCGGCCCAAAGACGCCGTTGAAGAAGGGCGCATAGGCATCGGTGAAGTCGATCACCTTCTCGCGGTCCGGATTCTTGCCCAGCGAGGAGATTACGAGATCGACCTTATTGGTCTGCAGATAGGGGATGCGGTTGGCGCTGGTAACCGGCACCAGCTCCACCTTCACGCCCATCTTCTCGGCAATCAGGCGCGCCATGTCGATGTCATAGCCACGCGGCTGCATATCGGTGCCGACGCTGCCAAAAGGCGGAAAATCCTGCGGCACGGCAACGCGCAGCGTGCCGCGCGCGGTAATGTCGGACAGCGCGTCGGCCTGGACCGGCGCGGAGAACCCGAAGCCCAGCGCGATGGTGGCGATGGCGAGCAAGGCGGTTCTTCTGAGCATGTAGTGGCTTCCCTTCCTGGTCGGCTGGTTCGCTTGCGGCCTCCTCCCCCTGTGAGGATCGCCGCAGCCGTGATGGAGAGGGTGGGCAGCAAGTTCAATGCCACCGGGAATTGCTGCATTAGATATAAGTTATATTATTGTATTTCAGAATGTTATCCGCTTTTCGCAGTCGGTTTACAGGAAACCTCTGCCTTATTTTTCGGCATGGCATTCTGCGTGCACGAATAATGCGCAACTTCCCGCCACCCCGCGTCAGGCGGGGATGCGCAGGAACTGGCCACGTCCCTGCAACAGGGTCAGGCTGTGACGCAGGATCATCAACTCCTCATTCGTTTCCATCACCCGAACCACGACCCGGCTTTCCGGCGTGGAAATGACCGCCGCGCCCTGCCGGTTGGCGGCAGCATCCAGCGCGACGCCAAGCCAGCCCAGCCGGTCGCAGATCGCTGCGCGAATCTCCGGCGAATGCTCGCCGATGCCGGCGGTGAAAACGATCCCATCCAGCCCGCCCAGCGTGCCGGTCAGGGCCGCCATCTCGCGCGCGGCGCGGAAGGCAAACAGCGCCACCGCCTCCCGCGCGCGCGGATCGTCACTTGCCAGCAGATCGCGCATGTCGCTGGACAGGCCCGACACGCCCAGCATGCCGGATTCCTTGTAGAGCAGCCGTTCGATCTCCTTCGCGGTCATGCCCTTCTTCTGCATCATATACAGCAGTACGCCCGGATCGATGGCCCCGCAGCGGGTTCCCATCACCAGCCCGTCCAGAGTGGAAAAACCCATCGTCGTTTCGACGCTGCGGCAATCCTGCATGGCGCACAGGCTGGCCCCGTTGCCCAGATGGGCCACGATCACCCGGCCGGGGGCAAGATCCGGCACCTCCGCCTTCAGACGGCCGGCAATGCATTCATAGGACAGGCCGTGGAAGCCGTAGCGGCGCACGCCTTCTTCCGCGAAGGCAGGTGGTAGCGCGAAGGCCGTCACCAGGGGCGACTGGGTATGGTGAAACGCCGTGTCAAAGCAGGCGATCTGCGGCAGTTCGGGCCGGATTGCCAGAATGGCGCGAATGGGCGAGGTATTGTGCGGCTGGTGCAGCGGTGCAAGCGGGGTCAAGGCCTCCAACGCCTCCAGCACCTCCTCGCTCACCAGAACCGGGGCCGTGAAATGGCTGCCACCATGCACGACGCGATGGCCGACCGCGATCAGCTCCCCTTCCATATGCGCCTCACTCCAGCGCAGCAATTCATGCAGCACCGCCTCGTGGTCGGGCACCTCCCCCGCTTTCCAGCGTTGCTCGGCCACCGGTTTGCCATCCGCATCGCAGGCGCTCAGATGCGGGGCTATGCCGATCCCTTCGATCCCTCCGCGCGCGATCCGACGGGGCACGGCCGGATTGCTGACATCCGACAACGCGAATTTGATGCTGGACGATCCGGCATTCAGGATCAGGATGGTGCGGGGCATCGGCAACTCCGGGACGGCAGGGCGCCCATGGGCATGGTTATATCGCACTGCAGCGTAGCGCCCGAATTGCCGCAAGGAAACCATCTGCTTGGCCCGGCACCTCCGTCGGATAACGGGTGGATATCCCTTCTGCCGGATCGCTTCCCCCTGTCGGGGAAGGTGTCATCCGGTCTATCCTGGCCAGGCCCTTCGCGCCTTTGTCATAGCCCGTGCCCACCGAGATAGGAGCCCCGAACATGGCCGCCCCCGTGATGTCCTGGCTGGAACTGGCCGTACCCGATCTGGGGCAGGCCCTGGATTTCTATCGCGCCGTGTTTACCTGGAGCAGTCAGCCGATTGCGCCGCGCGCCCATCCCCATGCCTGGCTGACGGGAAATGGCGTGTGCTTCGGCGGCGCCAGTGAACATGACGGCAAGGAGGTTCCGCCCGGCTGGGCCGGCTTCGTAAAAGTGGATGCTCTGGATGCGGTGCTGGATCGCGCCCGAGCCCTGGATGCAACCGTGTTGGGCGAGCCGGCCGCCCTGCCCGATCTGGTGCGTTTCTGCCGCATCATGGACCCGGCCGGCCAGCCGCTGGGCCTGTTCGAAGTGCTGGGCCCCGGCCCGCATGATCCCCTGCCGGAGGGTGCGCGTGACCCGATCGGCTGGCGGCAATTATGCAGCCCGGAGCCGGAAAAGGTCGCGGCCTTCCTGACCGCCCTCTTGGGCTGGGAGGAGTTGGGCGCCCATGACATCGGCCCCGCCGGCCCCTATCGCCTGCTGGGGCCGAAGGGGGGCCAGGCCCATATCGGGCTGATGCGCGCCATTCCGGGCGAGCCCCTGGGCTGGCTGTTCTATTTCGACACGCCGGATCTGGAAACGTCGCTGGCCGCCGTTACCGCGCATGGCGGGCGGGTGATCACCGAAACCATGGAAGTTCCCGGCGGCACCCTCATCAGCCATGCCTTCGATCCCGGCATGGCGAAGTTCGGCCTGATCCAGATGCCGGCACCGCAGGGGTAGGCCGCGGCGCCGGACACCGGACCCGGTCAGGCGCGCAAACGCCTGGCGAGATCGGGCTGATAGAGCACACACTCCAGCCGGATGGTTTCAAGGCCGCCATCCCAAGCGGTCAACTGCATCTCCTGCCCCTCGGCCAGTCCCAGCAGGGCAAGGCCGCGCTGGGTGCCGACAGACAGGTGCATGCCGTCGGGATGGGTCGCTTCCTCCGTACACAGGATGCGGGTGTCGGGCAGGGCCCCGCCCATGCGGAAGACGATGCGGCTGCCCAGGGTCGCCACGTCTTCCGGCAGGTCATTGCCGAACACGATCCTCGCGGCATCGATCTTTCGGCGCAGCAAACCCGCCAGCGGATCAGCTCCGCCGCAGCGCCGGTCGAGCATATCGCGCAGGATCAACAGATCCCGCGTCGTCAGAACACAGATGTCACAGGTCATCGCACAAGCTCCATCGCCCCGAAACGGGGCGTTCCGGGTAATCATCGGTGGAGAACCCCTGACCCTGCCCGGGTCAGGGGTTACGATCCTGCGATCAGACACCCCCCATGGATCGCCAGACGGCAGGCGAGGTGGATGGTGTTCACAACGCCGTCCCCGCCCCTTCCGTGGCCGTCGCAACCGGCTTACCGGCATGGGCCAGCACGCGTTCCAGGGTCAGCTTATGGCGGCTGCCATCGGGCGCGATCCAGTCGATGGACTGGCCTTCCGACAGGCCGATCAAGGCCACCCCGATCGGTGTCAGGATGGAAATCCGGCCGGCTTCGATATCCGCCTCCTTCGGGTAGACCAGCGTGACGGTGCGTGCTTCGGCCCCGGCGCTGACATAGCGCAGCGTCGTGCCCATGCGCACGATGTCGGGGCGCAGCTTGTCCTCGGTCACGATGCGCGCGCGGTCCAGCTCGTCATACAGCCGCTCGCAGACGGCCGGGCTGCGGTCGAGATTGCGATCCGCCAGCAGGGTCAGGCTTTCATGGTCGCGCATGCCGAGTACGATGGCGGGCTTGCGGGTCGCGCGGTTGGTGGTGGCGGTCATGGTTCGGACCCTCCCGGATCACAATGGATTGGGACCCGCAGGGCCTGTCAGGCCGGCCGGGTCTAGCTTAGTTTTTTGGGTGGCGTTGAATGAAGGTCGCTGTACCGGCGGTTCCATCCCTGTGCGGGATGAATGCCCATGCCCCGCGACCGGGGCGCGACGCGACCGGTCGGGGGTCAGAATCCCGCGATGGGAAACAACCGTTTCGAAAGTTTCAGCAGGGGGTCGGTCAGCATCGTCATACCCATAGAGGTGGGGTATGCGCGGCACGAAGTCAAGCCGGGCTCAGTGACCGCCGCCACCCCCGACACCGGCCTTGGGTCGCTGCACCAGCGGGACCAGGAAAACCAGCAGGGCAAAGGCTATCGCCAGGACGTAGAAAACATCGGAGAACGCCATCACCAGCCCCTGGCCGCGCAGTTGCAGGCCCATCTGCTTCATCGCCGCCAGTTCGCCATTCGATCCCAGCGTGGCGGCGAAGCTGGCGGTCATATTCGTCAGACGCTCCTCCGCGACCTGTGCCCCCCAGCGCACACTTTCCATCAGCCGGGCGATATGCAGATCCCAGCGATCATTCAGGAAGGTTGTCAGCCAGGCCAGCCCCATGGCGCCACCCAGATTGCGGGTCAGGTTGAACAGACCGCTGGCATTCTTCACCTGGTTCATGGGTAGCGTGCCCAGGGCCAGGATATTGATCGGCACCATGCAGGTCATCAGCGAGGCGCCGCGCAGGGCCTGCGGCAGGAACAGCTCCCAGAAGCCCCAGTCATTGGTCACCGGGATCAACAGCCAGGTCGAGATGGCAAATCCGGTGAAGCCGGCGAAGATCAGGATGCGCGGATCGATCCTGCGCGCCAGGATGCCGACCGGCGGTGCGCACAGGAACATGAAGGCGCCGGTGACAAATACCGTCTCGCCGATCTCCAGCGCGTTGAAGCCACGCACCCGGGCAAGATAAAGCGGATAGAGATAGGTCAGCCCATACAGCCCGACCCCCATGAACAGGGTCAGGATGGAGCCAACCAGGAAGTTCCGGTTCCGGAAGGCCCCCAGATCGACGATCGGGTTGCGGGCGGACAGGCAGCGGACCAGGAAAATCAGGCCCGAGATACCGGACACCACAGCCAGGCCGAAGATCAGCCGGCTCTGGAACCAATCCTCGCGGTTTCCCTCCTCCAGCACATATTCCATGCAGCCCAGGAAAGCGGCCATGGATGCCAGCCCGAGATAATCGAAATTGCTGAGCAGTGACCAGTCCGGCTCGTCGAAATCCACCAGCGTCCAGGCCAGCACGGTGGCGAGCACACCCGGCACCAGATTGATCAGGAACAGCCAGTGCCAGGAAAACAGCTGGGTCAGATAGCCGCCAAGGGTTGGGCCGATGGTGGGGGCCAGCGTGACGGTCAGCCCTACCAGCGCCATCACGGGACCCTGCGCCCGCTTGGGGAAGATCATGTAGGAGGCGGCAAAGGCCGTCGGGATCATGCCGCCACCGATGAAGCCCTGCAGGGCGCGATACAGGATCATCTCTTCCAGCGAGGTCGCCGTGGCACAAAGCAGGCTGGTGAGCGTGAATCCGGCCGCCGACAGGGTGAACAATATCCGCGTCGACAGCGCCCGGCTGAGAAAGCCGGACAGGGGGATCATGATCACCTCGGCGATCAGATAGCTGGTCTGGACCCAGGAAATCTCGTCCGGCCCGGCCGACAGGCCGGCCTGGATTTCCGACAGGGAGGAGGAAACGATCTGGATGTCCATGATCGCCATGAACATGCCGAAGACCAGCGCGAAGAAGGCGATCAGCCGGCGCGGCGTGACCTGCGGTTCGGCCGGCTGTGTCGGATGGCGCGGCGCGGGCGCCGGAAAATCATCCGTAGCGGTGGTGGCCATGACCGGCATCCAAAATGCGTTATGAGTTCTGGCTCAGTTGCCAGCCCTGGCCAGGGACGTTCCCTGCCCAGCCGTACGGGTATCGGCCTTGGCGATCACCGACATGCCGGGCAGCAGCCAGCCTTCGGCGGCGATATCCGCCGGAACCGCTATCCGAACGGGGAAGCGCTGCACGATCTTGGTGAAATTGCCGGTCGCGTTTTCCGGCGGCAACAGGCTGAACACCGCGCCGGAAGCCGGGGCCGTCGCCACCACATGGCCGGTGACCAATCGGTCGGGGAAGGCGTCGACCGACAGATGCACCTCGGTCCCCGGGGGGATCTGGGCGATCTGCGTTTCCTTGAAATTGGCGTCGACATAGACCCCGCTGAGCGGCACCACCGCCAGCAGACGCTTGCCGGGGGTCACGAAATCGCCCTGCACGACCGACAGATTGCCGATCACCCCGTCATAGGGTGCGCGCAGGATGGTGGCATCCAGATCGTTCATCGCCGCGCTGCGCTGGGCTTCCAGGGTACGCATTGCGGCCACCGCCTCCGCCTTCTCGGCAGTCGCGACCGATTGCTGGGCCTGGGCGGCGGCGATGCCGGCCTCCCCCTCATGCACCGTGGCGAAACCCGAATCCCGGGCCGCCTTGGCGGCGTCCAGCTTCTGGGCGCTGGCCGTACTGGTGGCGGCGAGCTTGCGATAACGGTCATAGTCGGAGACGGCCGCGCCCAGATTGGCGCGCGCGGCATCGGTCTGCGCCCGGGCCTGGGCGATGCCGGTGGCGGCGGCGATCTCCTCCTCCTCCAGCCGGGCGATGGTGGCCTTCTGGGCCGCGATCTTCGCCTCGACCTCCTCCAGCGCTGCGCGATAATCGACCGGGTCGATCACCGCCAGCACATCGCCGGCATGGACCTGTTGGAATTCCCTGGCCAGAACCTCTTCGACATAGCCGGTTACCTTGGGGGAGACGATGGCGAAATCCACATGGATATAGGCATCGTCGGTTTCGACCATGAAACGGCCCTCGGTCCACCAACTCCATCCATAATGGGCACCGGTGCCGAGCACCGCCGCCAGGGCCGTGAACAACACCAGTTTCCTGACCAGACCACGCCGGGGCTTCGCCCCTTCGCCCGCCCCCGTCTGAGCCTCCACAGCACCACCAGTTCGGCTCATCGGTTCGCTCTCGCCTCGCATTATCCGTCGGTCTTCCCTGTGTTGATCCGCACCCATCGACATCGTCCCGACCGTCTTCGCGGCGACCTATCGCCCGCATCCACTGACCGAACCGTTCGGTCAATCACCATTGACATAAACCATCTGGATCGGCAAAACAAGATGACCGAACCGTTCGGTCAATGCATTTTTGACGACCTGCCATGTCCAGCGCCACGAATCCGGTACGGTAGGGCGTGCAATGAAAACAACGGGCTGAGAGAGTTCCGACAGCATCATGTCCAGCGACACCGATACCGCCCTGGCACCGGAAACGGAAGGCGCCGGCAATGACAATGCCAAACGGCAGCAGATTCTGGCCGGGGCGGAGCAGGTTTTCCTGAAACAGGGCTTCGACGCCGCCAGCATGGATGCGATTGCACGGACGGCCGGCGTGTCGAAGGGCACGCTCTATGTCTATTTCAAGCACAAGAAGGATCTGTTCCAGACCCTGATCCTGGAACGGCGCCGGTCCACGGCCGAAAGCCTGCTCGATTTCCAGAATTCACCGGAGCCGCCGGAAATCGTGCTGCTGGATTTCGCCCGCCGCCTGATGGACAAGGTGGTGGATCCGAAACAGGTGGCCCTGATCCGCACCGTGGTTGGCGCGGTCGATACGTTCCCCGAGCTGGGGCAGACCTTCTTTGCCGCCGGGCCGGAATTCGGGGCCATCCGGCTTGCCGCCTATCTGGACGGGCAGGTCGCGCGCGGCCGGCTGCGCTGCGACAACACGCGCGAAGCCGCCTGGCATTTCATGGCGCTGTGCTTCCACCCGACCGTGACCGGCAGCATCTATTTCGGCCTGCCTTCCCCGCCCAAGGCAGAGCTGGAACAGCGCTGCCAAAGCGCACTGCGCGTCTTTCTCGCCGCCTATGGGATCGTTGATACCAACAAGCTCGGTCTATGACCGATCCTGTGTGGGTTTTGCTCAATCGCCGCACGGGCTCAACCAAGCTGTGATGAGACAAGCTCATCTCAGCTTGGTATCAGCCCTCCAGACCCGCCTGACGCAGATTGCGGCGCAGGATGGCCATCTGCTCGCCCAGGGCGCGCAGCTCGGTGATGGTCATCCCCGTCGCCTTCAGGATGCAGGCGGGAATGGTGGTGGCCTTGGACTTCAGCGCCCGACCCTGATCCGTCAGGGTGATGCGGACCACCCGTTCATCCGCCGTGTCGCGCCTGCGACTGACCAGCCCTTCCGCTTCCAGGCGCTTCAGCAGCGGGGTCAGCGTGCTGGATTCCAGGAACAGCTTCTCGCCCAGCTCCCCCACACTCTGGTCATCGCCGGCCCATAGCGCCACCATGACCAGATATTGTGGATAGGTAAGCCCGAGTTCGTCCAGCAACGGCTTATAGACCTTGTTGAAGGCATGGCCCGCCGAATAGACGGTGAAGCATAACAGGCTGTTCAGATCGGGCAGGTCTTCGTCCGCTCGGTCAATATTGTCCATCTTCCGTATCCTCGACCTTATCTGGCGGGCAACCGGATGTCCGGCGTCCTTGTTCCACCACAAAATAATTCGCGCACGATCAAATCGCAACCGCTTGACAAGAGGAAATTGCCGGTTTATATATCGCTCACGATTTGATCGTTAGCGACTTAAATCGCTGTCGATACGGACCACCCCAGGCGCACCGCGCCAGCATGCCAGAGAGCCTGCTTGTTAAAGAAGGAGAAGTGCCATGTCCGTCAACGTTCTCTACCGTACCTCCGCCAAAGCCACCGGTGGTCGTGATGGCCGTTCCGCCACGCTGGACGGGGCCGTCGATGTGAAGCTGGTCACCCCCAAGGAATTGGGCGGCGCCGGCGGCGACGGCGTGAATCCCGAACAGCTTTTCGCCACCGGCTATGCGGCCTGTTTCCTGGGCGCGCTGAAATTCGTCGCCGCGCAGGAAAAGAAGAAGGTCCCGGCGGATGCCAGCGTGACCTCCTCCGTCGGGATCGGCCCGCGCGCCGCCGGCGGCTTCGGCCTGGAAATCGCGCTGGAGATCAGCCTGCCGGGCGTGGACCGCGCCGAGGCGGTGGATCTGGTGGAAAAGGCCCATCAGGTCTGCCCGTATTCCAACGCGACCCGCAACAATATCGACGTCCAGCTGACGGTCGTCTGACCCCTCTTCCAGGGCTACCCGCGCGAACCCCCGGCAGCGATGCCGGGGGTCTTGTGCTGTCGGCGGCTTGCATAAGCGGCACGGCTGCGACAGACTTCGCCATGGGGGAGCAGATGGGAGGACGGACTGATGAGCGATATCGACCTTGCCGACGCCCGCACGGAGGCGTTGCGACGGGCGGAAACACAATTCCTGCTGGGCCAGAGCGCGCATCTCTATGAGGAAATCCTGGCCGCCATCCGCGAGAGCATAAGGCGCGACGGCTCGGGCGATCTGATCGCCTTCGCCCAGCGCGTGAATGCGGCCCTGGTCGCCTTCGCACCGCATCACCGCAGCATCAAATCCGCGTTGACCGAGCCGGAGCTGGATCGCACATGAGCCTGAGCGCCGCATTCCGCGCCCTGCCCAAGGCAGAATTGCATCTACATATCGAAGGCAGCCTGGAGCCGGAGATGCTCTGGACCCTGGCGCAGCGCAACGATGTGGCGATCCCTTTCAACTCGGTGGAGGAAATCCGCGCGGCCTATCGCTTTTCGCGCCTGCAGGATTTCCTGGATATCTATTACCAGGGCATGTCCGTGCTGCGGACGGAGCGGGATTTCCACGACCTAGCCATGGCCTATTTCCGCAAGGCCGCCGCCCAGGGCGTGCGCCGGGCGGAGATTTTCTTCGACCCCCAGGGCCATACTGAACGCGGCATCGCGCTGGCCACCGTCATGGGCGGGCTGGAAAGTGCCGTTCGGGAAGCGGAAGGCGCGCTCGGCCTGTCGGTCGGGCTGATCCTGTGTTTCCTGCGTCACCTGTCGGAAGACGATGCGATCCGCACGTTCGAAGCGGCCGAGCCCTGGCATGGCGGGCTGCTGGGCGTAGGGCTGGATTCCTCCGAACTGGGCCATCCACCCCAGAAATTCGCGCGTGTCTTCGCCATGGCGCGCAAGGCCGGGCTGAAGCTGGTCGCCCATGCGGGCGAGGAAGGCCCGCCCGACTATGTCTGGCAGGCGCTGGATGTGCTGGGCGTCGACCGCATCGACCATGGCAACCGCGCCCTGGAGGATGCGGCGCTGGTGAAACGCCTGGCCGCAGACGGCATCGCCCTGACCGTTTGCCCACTGTCCAATCTGAAGCTCTGCGTCGTGCCCGACATGACCGCCCATCCGGCGCGGCGCATGCTGGAGGCGGGGCTGAAAGCCTGCATCAATTCCGACGACCCGGCCTATTTCGGCGGCTATGTCGAGGAGAATTACGCCGCGCTGTCGGATTCGCTGGGCCTGGAGGAGGCGGAACTCATACAGCTATCGCGCAATGGGATCGAGGCTGCCTTCTGGCCCGAAGCCGACAAGGCCCGGCTGCTGGCGGCGTATTGACAATTCCGCGCGCGAACCCGCACTTGACTTGCGCGGGCCTTGGGCCTTAGCCAAAGTGCATACAGGCGGATTTCAGCGTGGGGATGGTCGATGCGGGGGCGCTGTCTGGAAGAATTCGTGCTGGGGAAGGTCTGCCCCTACCGCTTTAGGCCGGGCCGAGGTCTGGTTTCCTTCGCGATTGAGCCATGGAACCGGCGGGGGAAAGCCGTCTGCGCGTTTTCCCCATGGCCCATCATCCGAACCGGGGGCCAGGCCGATGCATAGCAGGTACCTTGTCCTTTCCGGACTGTTCGCCATCTTCGTCGCGCTCACGGCCTGCGGCACGTCGAGCCAGAGCCTGCTGCCCCCGCCGCCGGCCCAGACCCATGCGGCGGTGGCGCCCGCGCCCGGCATCGCACCCCTGGCGGGTCCGAATCCGACATCGGCCCCGCCGGCCCCGATCCGCGGCAGAATTCCCGACCGGCCGGCGGCCGAACCCGCCGTCACATCGGCACCTGGCCCCGCCCCCGCCACCATTCCCGAAGCGGCCCTGCCGCCGGCCGGCCGATCCCTGCCCGGCCCGGTGCAGGACGCCCTGGCGGGAAGCGCGGCCGAAGGGGCGGTTATCCCGGCCATCTGGCTGGGCCATGACGCCCGCTTCGAACTGGGCCAGGAACGTCAGGCGATCCGCACCCTGCCCATCCTGCTTGCGCCCGCAGTGGAAGGGCCGGGGCCGGTGGAACTGCTGGGCGAACCGCTGGCCGTGGTGGCGCAGGGCATGCTGTCGCTGGCGCCGGGCCGCAATGGCGCAGCCGCACGCAGCCTTGCCCCCGGCGAAACCCTGTTCGCCTTCGCCCTGACCGGGGATCGCAACTGGATGCTGGTCGGTCAGGACGGCGTGGTGGCAGGGTACGCTCCCGCCTCGCTTTTCGCGCCGCTGGATATCGCGCCGACCCCGGCCGCCTCCCGCCGGGTGGAGGCGCAGACATCGCACCAGGGTGCCATCCTGCGCACGGTTCCGGCCGCGACCCGCTGCCGTGGTCTGGTGATTGCCACCTCCGGTGCGGTCTCGACCGAGGAGGCCTGCCTCTATCCAGACGGGGAATGGCGGCTGGCGCCCATATCTTGAGCGCGGGCTGCAAATTTGTGACAAAAAATCTGGAATTGTCGCCCCATTCGCCTGTTGACGCACCGTCGCCGGAGTTTTAAGCACTGCCGCACCGCAGCACGGGTCCCGACCCTTGCGGCGGCGTTCGTCTCCCTGGCCGGCGGGATGTCCGTCCCAAGCCGGCGCCTGGCTCAAAGAGGCCGATCACTCCTGACTGAAGGTGCGCCATGTCCCGTCCGAGCACGCGACCGGTCAATCCCATGTTCTCCTCCGGCCCCTGCGCCA